>Ga0299906_10001662_pt1 | contig 18912 bp, 21 predicted proteins | sample RVTome_14_FD_200259 | JGI IMG/M metagenome (GOLD analysis project Ga0299906, IMG submission 200259) | Soil microbial communities from uranium-contaminated site in the Upper Colorado River Basin, Wyoming, United States - RVT145D125 (version 2) ...
TGACCTAGCAGGCGGAGGGTGTATTCTTGGGCGCGAAGGCCCAGCTTCTCGGCTTCATGGTTCAGGCGACGTTCGAGGTCGGGCGGTATTTCGAGGGTCAGAGTCATCGTGTTCTCCCAGTCGTAGCCAGCTACAGTGTACCGTAAAGGGGCGTCTCGAGTCTTGCGGAGAATCCCCCCTCGGTCCCCTTTCGATGTATCCTTACTCCCGAAATCCGCGGGGTGGTCGAAACGGCGGTGTCCTCGTCTTCCCGGATGCAGGCGAGACGCCTGCGGTCCCAGTACCGAGGCGTGCGTCCCCGCACACCGGAGGGTTCGGGCCGCTAATCCAACCGCTTGCGGAACCTCAACGACGCCAGTGCCAGGAACGTGACGCCGAAGGCCGCCAGCACGGTGGCCTGAGGCCACAAGGTCTCGATGCCGGCGCCCTTGAGGAAGATGCCGCGCAGGATCTGGGCGTAGTAGCGCAGCGGCACCGCGTAGGTGACGCTCTGGAAGGCCTCGGGCATGTTCTCGATCGGGAAGAGCAACCCCGAGAGGTAGATCTGCGGCAGCATGAGGACGAACGCCGCCGTCATCATGGCCTGCTGCTGGGTGCGGACGACCGTGGACGTCAGCAGGCCGAGGCCCAGGGTGTTGAGGAGCAGCAGCATGGTCAGCGCCACCAGGAGCGTCAACGAGCCGCGCAGCGGCACGCCGAACCAGCCGACGGCGATGCCGACGACGATGAAGACGTCGATGACGCCGATCATGCCGTAGGGCAGGAGCTTGCCGACGATGAGCTGCCACGAACGGATCGGGGTGACGATGAGCTGCTCCATGGTGCCGATCTCCTTCTCGCGCACCACGCCCATCGACGACAGCACCATGGTCATGACCATCAGCACCAGGGCCAGCACCGCCGGCACGAAGAACCAGCGGCTGCGCAGGTCCGGGTTGTACCAGACCCGCGGCACCAGCTCGACGCGCTGTAGCACCAAGCCGGACGCCGACTGCGGACGACGGCGCAGCAGCTCCTCGAGCCGCGACGCCACCAGCTCGGCGCTCGCCTCGGAGACGATGCGGGAGGCGTAGCCGAGGCCGATGCCGGCGGCGGTGGAGTCGCTGCCGTCGGCCAGGATCTGGACGCGCGGCGTGCGACCCGCGGCGACGGCCTCGCCGTAGCCGTGGCCGACGACGAGGGCGATCTGGGCGCGTCCGGTGACCAGCCAGGGCTCGACGGCGTCGACGTCGTCCTCGACGCCGGCGAGCTCGAAGTAGCCGGAGGCGGTGAAGCGGTCGACCAGGGCGCGGCTGGCCGCGGTACGGTCGCGGTCGACGAGCACGGTGGGGACGTCGGTGACGTCGAGGTTGGCGGCGTAGCCGAGGGCCAGGAGCTGGATGGCGGGGGCGATGAAGATGATCGGGATCATCTTCTTGTCGCGTCGGAGCTGGATGAGCTCTTTTTTGATGATGTGGAGGATCATTGCTTCCTTCCTGGCGCTTCATCGGGAGAAATCCCCCCTAACCCCACGCCTTTCTTAAAGGGGGGAACCGGAATCCGGATCCGACTCCCCCTCCTTTGAGAAAGGAGGGGGCCGGGGGGAGGATTTTTCCCTGTGACGCGGAATGAAGACGACACTACACCCGCTTCCGCGCAAACCGTACCGAAGCCACCATCAGCACGATAAAGGTGTACAGAGCCAGGTACCCGATCTGGTCGAGATAAGGCGTCAGGTCGGTGCCCTTCAAGATCACCCCGCGCAACGCCACCAGGTAATACCGGGCCGGGACGATATAAGTGAGCGCCTGGAGGGCCACGGGCATGTTGTGGATCGGGAAGATGAAGCCCGAGAGGATGAGCGTCGGCAGCATGGCGGCGATGATGCCGATCTGGAAGGCGACGGCCTGGGTGTCGGCGATGGTGGAGATGAGCAGGCCGAGGCCGAAGCCGCCGACCAGGTAGAGGATGGTGAGGAGGAAGAGGTCGACGTACGAGCCCTTGACCACCACCCCGAAGAGGTACCGCGACGCCACCAGGATGAGGACGACGGCGATCAACGCGGCCGCCAGGTAGGGCAGGATCTTGCCGAGGAGGATCTCGATCGCGCGCAACGGCGCCACCTGGAGCTGCTCGAGGGTGCCGCGCTCGGACTCGCGGACGAGGGAGAGGGCCGTCGACAGGACCGACGTCAGCATCAGGATGAAACCGATCAGCCCCGGGACCAGGAAGTAGCTCGAGACGAGCTCCGGGTTGTACCAGACGCGCGGCTCGTAGGCGATCGCCGCCTGGAGCGCGTCGTCGACGCCCGCGGCCTTGAGCGCCGCCACCTGGAGCTCGGCGTTCCACGCCGCGAGGAAGCCGGAGGCGTAGCCGAGGGCGGTGGCGCCGGTGTTGGAGTCGGTGCCGTCGAGCAGGAGCTGGACGGCGGTGGCGTCGCCGGACGCGACGTCCCCTCCGAAGCCCTGCGGGATCACCAGGGCGACGCGGACCTCGCCGGTCTCGAGGGCGCGCTCGAGGGTCGCGTCGGCGGCGTAGACGCCCGCCAGGTCAAAGCGGCCCGAGGCGACGAAGGAGTCGACGAGGTCGCGGCTCGACGGGCTGAGGTCGCGGTCGTACACGCCCAGGGCCAGGTGCTCGACGTCGAAGCTGATGGCGTAGCCGAAGACCACGAGCATGAACGCCGGCAGCCCCAGGAGCATGAGCAGCGAGAGCGGATCGCGCAGGATCTGCCGCACCTCCTTGAGCGCCACCGCCCAGACCTTCTTCACGACGCTTTCGCCTCGTCGGTCTCGATGGTGTGGATGAAGACGTCCTCGAGCGAGGGCACGATGCGCTCGACGTGGACGGGCCCGTGGCCGGCCTGCTCGAGGACGTCGACGGCGCGGCGGCGTCCTTCGTCGGCGTCGTCGACGAGCAGGTGGAGGCGGGTGCCGAAGACGGAGCTCTCGCGGACCCAGTCCTCTCGTTCCATGAGCTCGAGACCTTCGACGGCGTGTGGGCAGTCGACCTCGAGCATGGTCTGACGGGCGAAGACGTCCTTGAGCTCGGCGACGGTGCCGAGGGCGAGCAGGCGGCCGGCGTGCATGAGGGCGAGGCGGTGGCAGTGCTCGGCCTCGTCGAGGTAGTGGGTGGTGACGAAGACGGTGACGCCGGAGTCGGCGAGGTCGTCGATGAGGCGCCAGAAGCGGCGGCGGGAGATCGGGTCGACGGCGCCGGTGGGCTCGTCGAGGAAGACGACCTCGGGCTCGTGGAGCAGGGCGCAGGCGAGGGCCAGGCGCTGTTTCCAGCCGCCGGGGAGGTCGCGGGTGAGGTGGCCGTCCTTGCCGCGGAGGGCCGCGGTCTCGAGGGCCCAGGCGGCGCGTTCGCGCAGGCGTTTGCCGCGCAGGCCGTAGACGCCGCCGAAGAAGCTGACGTTCTGGGCCACGGTCAGGTCTTCGTAGAGGCTGAAGCGCTGGCTCATGTAGCCGATGCGGCGCTTGACGGCCTCGCTCTCGCGGGCCACGTCGAGGCCGAGGACGCGGGCCTCGCCCGAGGTGGGGGCGAGCAGGCCGCAGAGCACGCGGATGACGGTGGTCTTGCCGGCGCCGTTGGAGCCGAGGAAGCCGAAGATCTCGCCGGGGTCGACGGTGAAGGTCACGCGGTCGACGGCTTTGAATTCTCCGAAGTGCTTGGAGAGGTCACGGGTCTCGACTACGGCCATGGCGCCCCCACCGCCCGCTCCAACCCCGCCAAGGCCTGGCGCAACGCCACCCGCGCCCGGGTGAGGTCGAGGCCGGCGCGCAGGCGCGCGGTGGCGGCGTCGAGCCGCTCGGACGACGGCACCAGGCCCTCGCGGTAGCGCTCGCCCGTGACCCGCTGGTTCTCGTCGGCGGAGAGCACGGCCTTCTCGGCGACGGCGATGCCGGCGCGCGCCGTTTCGACTTCGAGCCGGCGGGCGGTGACCTCGAGGCGGACGGCGCGCTCGAGCTCGACGAGGGACTGGCGGGCCGCCTCGGCCTGGGCGCCGGCGCGGGCGACGGCGGCGGCGCGCTTGCCGCCGTCGAAGAGGTTGTAGGTGACGCTCACGGACACGTCCCAGGAGTCTTCGAGCTCGTCCTCGGGGGGGAGGATGCGGCGGTTGGGCTGGGCCATGTCGATGCCGGCGGCGGCCCGCACCTGGGGCTTCCTGGCCGCGCTCTCGACGGCGACGGCGGCTTCGGCCGCGGCGACGCGGGCCTGGAGCGCGGCGAGCTCGGGACGGCGCTCGAGGGCGCGGGTCACGAGCGCGTCGAGCTCGCCGAGGGCGTCGCCGGCGTCGGCGGGATCCTCGGCGGGGACGACGGCGGTGGACGCCGGCAGGTCGAGGAGACGCTCGAGATCGGCTTCGGCGACGCCACGGGCGCGCTCGGCTTCGAGCCTCCGGAGCTCGGCACGGTCGCGCTCGACCTCGATAGCGAGGACGTCGCTGGCGGCGGCGACGCCGAAGCGCCGGCGGTTGCGGGCATCCTCGAGGTGGGCGTCGAAGGAGTCGATGGCGGCGGCGAGGACGTTGCGGCTCTCGTCCGCCACGACCAAGTTCCAGTACGCATGAGTGACCTCGAGCTCGAGGTCGCGGACGCCGGCCTCGACGTCGAGCCGCGCGGCCTCGTGACGCTGCCCGGCGGCGCCGGCGGCGGCGCTCAGGCGTCCGCCGGCGTAGAGCGGCACGGCGAAGCTGAGGCGCGCGGCGTAGTTGTCGGGGATGTTCGGGAAGATGACGCGCTGGGTGCCGTCGGGCTGGGGGATGGAGAGCTCGGGGACGTCGGAGAGGCGGGTGTAGCTGCCGGAGACGTCGAGGTCGGGCCTCTGCGCGGCCCGGGCGTGGCGCTCGTCGGCGGCCGCGGACCGGCGGAGGGCGTCGAGACGGGCGAGGCGGGGGGAGGCGGCTCTGGCGCGTTCGAGGGCGTCTTGGAGGGTGAGCGCCAGGGGGTCCTGGGAGGCGGCGGCGGTGGCGAATAGGAGGCCGAGGGTGAACGCGGATTTCTTCATCTCGTCATCTCCCTTGAGCCGTCCTCCGCCGCCCGGATCCGGGCGATGAAGACGTCCTCGAGCGTCGGCGCCACCGGACGCGCCTGCTCCACCTCGACGCCGGCGGCGCGCAGACCATTGGCGAGGCGCTCGGCGACGGCGGAGGCGTCGTCCGCCGCCGTCTCCGGCAGGTTGGCGTGGAGGCGCTCGCCGAAGACCTCCACGGCGGCGACGCCGTCGGCCTCGCCGAGGAGCTCGGCGGCGCGGCGGCGCGGGCGCGCCATGAGCTCGACGATGGCGCCGGCGTAGCCGCGCTTCAACGCCTGGGGACGGTCGAGCGCGAGCAGGCGTCCGCGGTGGAGGAGGGCGACGCGCTGGCAGCGCTCGGCCTCGTCGAGGTAGGGCGTCGTCATGACCAGGGTGAGGCCTTCCTTCCGCAACCGCGACAAGAGCTTCCAGAAGTCACGGCGGGAGACCGGGTCGACGCCGGTGGTGGGCTCGTCGAGCACCAGCAGCTCGGGTTGGTGGATGAGGGTGCAGGCGAGGGCCAGCTTCTGCTTCATGCCGCCGGAGAGGCGCTCGGCGAGGCGCTTGCGGAAGGGGGTGAGCCGCACCAGCTCGAGCAGCTCCTCGCGGCGTTGGCGCCAGCCCTTGACGCCGTGGATGGCGGCGAAGAAGGCGACGTTCTCGTCCACCGAGAGGTCGCCGTAGAGCGAGAAACGCTGCGAGAGGTAGCCGACCTTGTCGGCGAGGGCGCGGCGCCGGCGGCGCGGGTCGAGGCCGCAGGTCTCGATGCGGCCGGAGGCCGGCGCCACGAGGCCGAGGGCGGTGCGCAGGGTCGTGGTCTTGCCGGCGCCGTCGGGGCCGATGAGGCCGAACATCTCGCCGCGACGCACCTCGAGCGTCAGGGCGTCGACGGCGGTGACGTCGCCGTAGCGGCAGGTCAGCTCCTCGCAGCGCAGGAGCACGTCGGGGCCGGCGTCCTCCGTCATGGCGCGTCCTCCGTCGTCCCCTGCGTCCCCTGCGTCCTCAGGATGGCCTCCGCGGGCATGCCGGGCTTGAAGAGGCCGTCGTCGTTGGGCAGGGCGACCTTGACCTTGTAGACGAGCTTGACGCGTTCGTCGCGGGTCTGCACGTTCTTGGGGGTGAACTCGGCGCGCGGGCTGATCCAGGTGAGGCGGCCGGTGCGGCGCTCGCCGCCGTCGGTGGTCACCTCGACCTCCTGGCCGAGGCGGATTCGGCCGAGGTCGGGCTCGCCCACGTAGGCGACGAGCCTGGCGTCGGCGAGGTCGGTGACCACCGCGAGGGCGGTGCCGGGGGGCAGGATCTCGCCGGGCTCGACGAGCTTCGCGGTGACCTCGCCGGCGGCGGGGGAGGTCACGGTGGCGTCGCGGATCTGCTGCTCGATCTGGGCGATGCGGGCGTCGGCGCCGTCGACGCGGGCGCGGGCGGCGTCGACCTCCTCGTCGCGCAGGCCGCCTTCGAGCTTGCGGAGCTGGTCGCCGGCGGCGTCGACGGTGCGGGCCGCGGCGTCGCGGCGCGTCAAGGCGTCGTCGCTCGCTTTCTCGGTGCCGGAGCCGGAGTCGAGGAGACCCTGGAAGCGCGTGAGGTCGCGCTCGGCCGCCGCCAGCTCGACCTCGGCGCGGCGGAGCTGGGCGCGGGCGGCGTCGACGTCCTCGGCGCGGAAGCCGGCCGCGGCGAGACGCAGGTTGGCGTCGGCGAGGTCGCGCTCGGCGCGGGCGGCGGCCAGCGCCAGCTCCTGGTCGACGGTCGAGAAGCGCGCCAGCTCCTGGCCGCGCTCCACGCGGTCCCCCTCGTCGACCTCGAACCAGTCGAGGGTGCCGCCGACCTTGGCCGACACCCGGACCTCGGTGGCCTCGACGTGGCCGGAGGCGCGGACGACGTCGGGGTCCTGCTCTTCCTGGCAGGCGGCCGTCGCGGCGGCGGCGAGGACCAGGGCGCGGACGGCGGCGCGGCGGATCGGGGACATTCAGGCTCCTTTTCTTCGCGGGGGCGTCGTTCCGGTTATCCTACGGGAAACCTCGGCTGCTGCACCCTCACCCCCGGCCCCTCTCCCAGGAGGAGAGGGGAGTAAGATGCCGAGGCTCAGAGCCCCCTCTCCTCCTGGGAGGGGGTTGGGGGTGAGGGTTCCCGAACGGAGTGACCGGATGAACAACACCGTGCAAGTGATCGCAATCCTGGCCCTGACGATGACGGCTCTCGGTGCGACGGCTGAGGAGCTGCCGCCCGCAAAACAGACGGCGCTCAAGACGGCGGCGGCCGTCGACGACGAGGTCGACCGCCTGGCGCGGGCGCTGTGGCAATACTCGGAGATCGCCCTGCGCGAGGAGCGCTCGGCGGCCCTGCTGGCCGAAGTGCTCGAGGGGGAGGGCTTCGCCGTGGAGCGGCGCGTCGCCGGCATGCCCACGGCCTTCGTGGCGCAGTGGGGGCAGGGACGTCCGACGATCGGCGTGCTCGCCGAGTTCGACGCCCTGCCGGGCATCGGCAACGACGCGGTGCCGCGGCGCCAGCCGCGCGCCGACGGTCATCCCCACGGCCAGGGCTGCGGCCACAACCTCTTCGGCGCCGGCTCGGTGGCCGCGGCGATCGTCCTCAAGCGGACGATGGAGCGCCACGAGCTCGCCGGCACCGTGCGTCTCTACGGCACGCCGGCCGAGGAGACGGTGGTGGGCAAGGTCTACATGGCCAAGGCGGGGCTCTTCGACGACCTCGACGCAGCCCTCGACTGGCACCCGGGCCACGAGACCGAGGTCAACAACCAGACGGGCCAGGCCCTCAACAACTTCACGGTGGAGTTCCGCGGCAAGGCGGCCCACGGCGCCTTCGACCCGTGGAACGGCCGCAGCGCCCTCGACGCGGTGGAGCTGATGAACTACGGCGTCAACATGATGCGCGAGCACGTGGAGCCGACGGCGCGCATGCACTACGTGATCCCGGCGGGGGGCGAGGCCCCCAACGTGGTGCCCGACTACGCCCGGGTCTGGTATTACGTGCGCGACGTCGACCGCGTGAAGGTGGAGCGCAATTACGCCTGGGTGCTCGACGTGGCGGCGGGCGCCGCGCTCGCCACCCACACCGAGCACGAGGTCAAGCTGGTCACCGGCGTTCACGAAATGCTGCTCAACCGTCCGTTGCAGGAGGCGGCGCAGAAGAACCTCGAGCTCGTCGGCGCGCCCGCCTACACGGAGGCCGACCAGGCCTTCGCGCGCGACCTCCAGACCTTCCTCGAGCTCGAGCCGAAGGGCCTGTCGACGAAGGTCGAGCCGCTCGCCGACGGCGTGAAGCCCACCGAGGGCGGCTCGACGGACGTCGCCGAGGTGAGCTGGATCACGCCGACGGTGAGCGTCGGGGTGGCGTCGGCGGGGCTCGACCTGCCGTGGCACAGTTGGGCCACCTCGGCCTCGCACGGCACGCCCGGGGCGTCGCGCGCCGCGCAGGTGGCGGCGCGGGTGCTGGCGCTGACCGGCGTCGACCTGCTGACCGACCCGGAGCTGCTGGCGTCGGCGCGGGCGTTCTATCTGGAGAAGACGGGGGGCGCGCCCTACCGTTCGCCGATTCCGGTGGACCAGGAGCCGCCGCTGCCGGAGGCGGCGCGGCCTGAGGCGTCGCGGTGAGGTAGAATGATCCGTATGCTGACCCGTCAGGATCTCGACGAGCGCCTGAAAGAGCTGGAATACCGCCTCACGCTCCGCCTCGGAGGCATGTTCGTCGTCGCTATCGGGATCATGGCCACGCTGGTCAAGCTCCTCTGATATTCCTCCATCGCCGGGAATCCGACTCGGGCTCCTGCCCGTTGGGACTTGGTGAATCGCTTCGAGCGAGGAACCAAGATGACGAGCAGGACATGGACGATGACGGCCCTCGCGGTCGCGGCCGTGGTCACGGGCCTGGCGACGACGCTGGACGAGGCGCCCGCCGCGGACGAGGGGCCGCCGGCGTCGTCCGGGCGCTGGAGCGGGCGTTCTCACTGCCCGCGCGGGCCGGCGAGCGCGCCTCCGGGACGGTCGAGATCGTCCTCGGGGAGGGCTGGCGGCGCGATCGTCTGTCGGCCGTCGCCTTCCTCCAGGATCCCGCCACGATGCGGATTCACGGCGCCGCGGCGGTCTCGCTGAGCCGCTGACTCGGCGCCTCGACGTCCCGGAGCTCCCACGCCGCCGCCTCGGGCCCGGCCGGCGCGGCCGAGCGCGGCGCCGCGGTCGCGGCCTGCTCGCAGGCCAGGTAGCTCGCCGCCAGGGCGCCGAGCAGGGCGGCGCCCCCCACCAGAGCGCGCAGGTAGAACGGTACGCCTACGCCGATCTTCTCCGTCATCCGCGTCTCCTCAAGGCACCAGGATACCAGACCGCGGGCCGTGAAGAGCTTTTTTCAAAAGCTCCGTGCAAATCTTGCAGCCGCCGAGCCGCGGAGCATTTCGACTTCGTGGAACGTCGACGGGCGGCCGTCGCGCACCTGGCACGAAAACTGCAGCCTCGTCTCACCGAGCGGTTGCGGATCGCGCGGATTCGTGATCGCGAGGTTTTCTTGATCAGAGGAGACACATGATGACCACCAAGAAAGCCATCGGTACTTCCTCGGCAGGCGCGATCTCGGCGCTCACGATCGTGATCCTCCTCCTCGCGAGCTGCGCCTCGGTCGGGGGACCCTACGAGACCCGGCGCGACAAGACCGCCAAGGGCGCCGGCATCGGCGCGGCGGCGGGCGCGTTGGCCGCCATCATCGACGGCAAGAGCGAGGCCGACGAGATCCTCGCCGGCGCCGCCATCGGCGCCGCGGTGGGCGGCGGCGTGGGCGTCTACATGGACGCCCAGGAGGAGAAGATCGCCCGCATTCCCGGCACCTCGGTCGAACGCGTGGCGAAGGACACCCTGCTCGTCCACTTCGACTCCGACGTGCTCTTCGACGTCGACTCGGCGCGTCTCGACGGATCCTCGCGCGCGTCCCTCGATCAGATGGCCGGCGTGATCAACGAGTACCGCAAGACCGCGGTCGTCGTCCAGGGCCACACCGACGCCACCGGCAGCGAGGAGCACAACCAGGGGCTCTCGGAGCGGCGCGCCGGCGCGGTGCGCAACGTCCTGATCGGCAACGGCGTGGAGCCGTCCCGCGTCACCGCGCTCGGCTACGGCGAGACCTCGCCGCGGGCGTCGAACGACACGCCCTCCGGCCGTCAGCTCAACCGCCGGGTCGACGTGATGCTGCGGGCGCGCGGATGAGACCGTCCACAGACGCGCGGACGAGCCAGGGGAATTCGTCCCTCGCCGGGAAGGATTCCCTGAGCTCTGGAAAGGAATCGACGCCATGGGCTTGAACGTCGCCCGGAAGCTCATCACCTCTCACCTGACCAGCGGCGAGCCGGTGCCCGGGCGGGAGATCGGCCTCAGGATCGATCAGACCCTCACCCAGGACGCCACCGGCACCCTCGTGATGCTCGAGCTCGAAGCCATGCGGCTCGACCGCGTCAAGACCGAGCTCTCGGTCCAGTACGTGGACCACAACCTGGTGCAGGAGGACTTCAAGAACCCCGACGACCACCTCTTCCTCGAAAGCGCCGCCAGGCGCTTCGGGCTGTGGTACAGCCGGCCGGGCAACGGCGTGAGCCATCCGCTGCACCAGGAGCGCTTCGGCAAGCCGGGCAAGACCCTGCTGGGCTCCGACAGCCACACGCCCGCCGCCGGCGCCCTCGGCATGCTGGCGATCGGCGCCGGCGGCTCCGACGTGGCGCTGGCCATGGCCGGGTTCCCCTATTACCTGGAGATGCCCGAGGTCTGGGGCGTGGAGCTCACCGGCGAGCTGCCCGACTGGGTGAGCGCCAAGGACGTGATCCTCGAGCTCCTGCGGCGTCACTCGGTCTCCGGCGCACGCGGCTGCGTGCTCGAGTACTTCGGACCCGGGCTGGCGTCGCTCTCGGCCATGGACCGTCACGTGATCGCCAACATGGGCACCGAGCTCGGCGCCACCGGCACCGTCTTCCCCGCCGACGACGAGGCCCGGCGCTTCCTGCGCCAGCAGGGCCGCGAGGACGACTGGCGCGAGCTGGTGGCCGACGCCGACGCCGACTACGACCGCCGCGAGTCGATCGACCTCTCGGCCCTGGAGCCGCTCGTGGCCCTGCCGTCGAGCCCCGACAACGTCAGGACCGTGGCCGAGGTCGCCGGGGCGGAGATCGCCCAGGCCTACGTGGGCTCCTCGGCCAATCCCGGTTACCGCGACTTCGCCGTGGCCGCCGCCATCGTCGCCGGCCGCCAGGTCCACCCGCGGGTCTCCTTCGACGTCAACCCGTCCTCGCGCCAGATCCTCGAGAACCTGGTGCGCGACGGCTGGCTGGGCAAGCTCCTCCACGCCGGGGCGCGCCTCCACCAGGCCGGCTGCAACGGCTGCATCGGCATGGGCCAGGCGCCGGCCACCGAGGCGATCAGCCTGCGCACCGTGCCGCGCAACTTCCCGGGCCGCTCGGGCACCCGCGAGGACCAGGTGTACCTGGTGAGCCCCGAGACCGCCGCCGCCTCGGCCCTCGCCGGCAAGATCACCGACCCGCGCACCCTCGACATGCCCTGTCCCCGGATCCGCGAGCCCGAGGATCCGATCCTCAACCTCGAGATGCTGACGCCGCCGCCCTCCCCCGAGGAGAGCCGCGCGGTCGAGCTGCGGCGCGGCCCCAACATCCGGCCGCTGCCCGACCTCGAACCGTTTCCCGACGAGCTCGAGGTGCCGGTGCTGCTGGTGGCCGGCGACAACGTCTCCACCGACGAGATCCTCCCCGCCGGCGCCCGCGTGCTGCCCTTCCGCAGCAACTTGCCCGAGATCAGCAAGTTCAGCTTCGAGGGCGTCGACCCGACCTACGCCGAGCGCGCCCGCGACGTCAACGGGAGTGGCGGACACGCGGTGGTGGGCGGCCGCAACTACGGCCAGGGCTCGAGCCGCGAGCACGCCGCCCTGGCGCCGCGCTACCTGGGGCTGCGGCTGGTGCTGGCCGCGAGCTTCGCGCGCATTCACCGCCAGAACCTCGTCAACTTCGGGGTCCTGCCCCTGACCAGCGGCGACGCCGGAGCGCTGGCGCGCCTCGAGCAGGGCTCGCGCCTGCGGATCCGCGACGTCCACGGACAGCTCGCCGGCGGGTCGACCGTGACGGTGGAGGACCTCTCCGGCGGCCACCGCTTCGAGGCCGAGCACGGCCTCTCCGAGCGCCAGCGCGCGATCCTCGCCGCCGGCGGCGTCATCAACTGGGCCCGCGAGCGGACGGCGCCGGTGTAGGGGCGCACGGCGTGCGCCCGCGCGGCGTCGCGCGGTTCTGGCCTCACCGTGCGGCCGCCGCCCGCAGGCTGGGATACGGGTCGACGGCCCCGCCGTCGGGACGCCGGAGCTCGAAGTGCAGGTGCGGCACGGTGCTCTCGGCGTTGCCGCTGTCGCCCACCCACCCGATCAGCTCGCCGGCCGCGACCTCCGAGCCCACCTCCAGGCCCGGGGCGATGCCGTGGCCGCGGCCGTCGTCGGTGCCGGGCGTGTCGTTGTTCAAGTGGAGGTATCGGGTGCGCCAGCCGTCGCCATGGAGCAGGGTGAGGGCGCAGCAGCGGCCCCGGCCGACCTGGTCGGCGGCGTCAGGTCCGCCCTGCAGGTGGATCACCACGCCGTCCGCCGCCGCCCACACCGGCGTCATCTTGGGCGCCAGGACGTCCTCGCCCTCGTGGGCACGGTTGCCGGGCCGCGGGTCGCCGAAGCTGCGGGTCAGAATGCCGGCGTCAGCGGCGAGCGGCAGGACGAGCCGGTAGAGGTCCTCGCCGTCCCACTCGAGCGGGCCGCCGTCGGGCGAGGCCGGCGCCAGCGGCTCAACGTCGGGCGAGGTCACCACGACCAGCGCCGCCATCGCGGCGAGCAGGGCCAGGACGAGGAGCTGCCCGCCCACGACGGCGCGCGCCGTCACTGATCGTTCACGGGGTGCCTTCGTCCTCGATCTCCTCCTTGACGTCCACGATCATATCGTCCGTCTTCGCGAGAGCATTCCCGCTGCCGGGTGATAAAGTGTCTCGCCGTGGCCGAGCTTGGCGATCCGAAGCGTCATCGCGGGCGCGTCGCGGACCTGGACCGGCTGGCGCACGACCTCCGGGAGCCGCTGAACGCCATCGCCTTGAACGTGGAGCTGCTCCGCGTGCTGCCGCCCGAGCACCCGTCGCGCGAGAAGAAGCTGGCGGCGATCCAGGGCTCGGTCGAGGCGATGAGGCGCCTGATCGACGACGAGATCGCCGCCACGGCCGCGCCGCGGTGAGAATCGCCAAGGAAGCCCGAGATGCCCTACCGCCTGAAAGTCGACCTCGAAGGACGGCTGCTGCGCTTTCCGCTCGCCGCGGGCACGCACCAGATCGGCGCCTCGCCGAGCTGCTCCGTGCGCATCCCCCATTCCAGCGTGTCGCGGCGCCACGCCGAGATCGTGGTCGGCGAGGGCGGCGCGCGCTTGCGCGACACGGGATCGACCAACGGCACCAGCGTCGGCTTCGCCAAGATCACCGGCGAGGTCGCCCTGGAGCCGGGCGCGCGCTGCGCCTTCGGCAGCGTGGAGGCGTGGCTGGAGGAGATCCCCGCGGGCGACCTCGAGGCGGGCATCGACCTGGGGCTCCCGGAGACCCCGCCGCGGCCCGAGGCGCCGCCGCGCGCCGCCGCGACCACGGCGCGGCTGACCAAGCTCGAGGCCTTCGCCCTGCAGCAGCTTCCGGCCCTCGTCGAGCGCCTGGTCGACGCCGCGCCCGAGGAGTCGCTGCAGCTCGTAGGCGGCGCGCTGTGCCACAGCCTGCCGGCCGAGCGGGTGGAGATCGTGCGCCGCCGGGGCGAGGCCGAAGGCGTGCTCTTCGCGGGCGGCGGAGAGGGTGGCGAAGCAAGCGGCGCCGCCGCCCCGGCGCTCCTGGCGATGGCGATCACCGCCGACATGACGTTGCGCCTGGCGTTCTCGGACCCGGCGGCGGCCGAGACCTACGAGCCGCTGGCCCGCACCTCGGCGGCGCTCCTGCGCCTGGCCATGGGCCGCGCGGCGCCGCCGGCGCCGCCGGCGCCGCCCGCGCGGCGCGCCGCCACGCCGCCGCCGTTGCCCGACCCGCCGACCGTGGTGCCGGCGCTCAGGCGGCTCTACGAGAAGGCCTGGCGGGTGGCCGACGGCAACGTGAGCGTGCTGATCCGCGGCGAGTCGGGCACCGGCAAAGAGATCCTGGCGCGCTACGTCCACGCCGCGTCCCCGCGAGCCGAGGCGCGGCTGGTGGCCCTCAACTGCGCCGCCCTGCCGCGCGACCTGCTCGAGTCCGAGCTCTTCGGCGTGGAAAAGGGAGCGGCTACGGGGGTCAGCGCGCGTCCCGGCAAGTTCGAGCTCGCCCACGAGAGCACGCTCTTCCTCGACGAGATCGGCGACATGGCCCTCGAGACCCAGGCCAAGATCCTGCGCGTGCTCCAGGAGCACGAGGTCTACCGCCTCGGCGGCAACGAGCCGCGGCCCGCCGACGTGCGGGTGCTCGCGGCCACCAACCGCGACCTCGAGACCATGCTCGACGAAGGCAGCTTCCGCCGCGACCTCTACCACCGCATCGCCGACTGGGTGGTGGAGCTGCCGCCGCTGCGCCGCCGCAAGGCCGACATCCCCAACCTGGCCGCCTGGTTCCTGAGCCGCGAGTGCCGCGAAAAGGGGCACTACGTGGCGGGCGTCTCCCGCGCCGCCGTCGACGCCCTGCTGCGCTACGCCTGGCCGGGAAACGTGCGCGAGCTCGAGAAGGAGATGGCCCGCGCCGTGCTCTTCCTGGAAGACGGCGCCCTGCTCGAGACCGAGCACCTGCGGCCCGAGATCGTCGCCGCCCACGGCGACAGCGTGGACGAAGGGCTCAAGGAGATCCTCGAGGACTACGAGCGCCGGGTGATCGCCCGCGCCCTCTCCGACGCCGGCGGCGACACCGTGCAGGCCGCCGACGACCTGAAGATCGCCCGCTCGACGCTCTACCGGCGGCTCAAGGCGCTGGGCATCGAGCCGTGAGGGGGCTCCCCCGTCAGCCGTCCGCGAGGGCCAGTCGGAACGCGGCCATCTCGTGGTCGTTGTGAGCCAGCAGGAGGTCGCCGACCAGCGCCGGGTGGTTCCAGGTCTTGCCCTCGATCGCCGGGACCCGCGCGAGCTCCGTGAACCGGTCGGGGGTCGCCCTGACCAGCGCCAGCTCACCCTGCTCCGACAGCACCAGCAGCAAGTCCTGGTCGGGCAACAGGACGAGCTGGCCGTTGCCATAGCGTCCGCCCTTCCATTTGCGCTCGCCGTCCTCGACGTCGATGCACGCGAGAATTCGGGGGTCGAAGCCGAAGGCATGGCCTTCGTGAACGACGAGGTCGTTGAAGTAGGGCTTCAGCCCTTCCAGCGCTCCTCGGCGGTCCAGCCGCCGGGTCCGTGCGCGACCGCGATGCGGCGCACGCCGCGCCCCTCGCCGGCGCTCCGGCCGGACCCAAAAGGGTCCGAAGCCGCCAAGACCCGTCTGCGAGCTCCAAAGACGCCATAATGACGCGATGACGACGTCTCCGTCCTCCCAATGTCCGTTAAACGGTCTCAGACGGCGTATGGTCGCAGTTTTCAACGGAAAATCGGGCCCATACGCCGTATCCGTCCGTTTTTCGGACACTCGGAGGCCGCAGACGGCGTATGAGGGCGTCTGTCGTCGACGATGGGACAGACGACGCCTCGGGATGCGAATCGGGCCCGGTCAGCGCACCGCCTCCACCGACGCCACCACCATCCGCAAGCAAGGACGCGTCGCGCAGGCGTTGGCGTGCTCCTCGATCTCGGCGACGATTGCCGCCACCTGGTCGTCGGCGGCGCCGGGGACGATCAGGACGAGCGCCTCCCAGGTCATAGGTCGCGGATGCGACTCAGGCAACCTCGAACTGGATCTGCTTCAGGTTGGCCAGAGGCACCCTGTCCTTGACCCGGAGGATCTCGATGCCCACAACCTGATCTTCCCGGTTGAAGTCGATCACGACTCCGGGCTGGACTTCTTCGGACCCCACGATCTCCGAATCGTCGAGGCGCAAGTAGACCGCGTCGGCTTCCTCGTCGAAATGCACTCTCATGGGCGTCTCCCTGCCCCGCGGTCGAAGAACGCAGTGATCACGCGCCGCGGTTTCGAGGAGCTATCATACACCACACGCAGAATCAGATCGCCACGCTCCGCGATGGCGCACAGCGCGTGCCGAAGGGCGCGATTGCTCTTGTCCGGCGCGGTCCAGTCTGGGTGGCCAAGGGCCCGCTCGACCCAGTCGCGAGCGATTTGTCGCTCGCGGAGCATGTGCTCAGCGTGCCGCGTGAGCACGAAGTCCTTCGAGTCCTGCGACCCCATGTCTTGGCCTCGGCCAGAGTGTAGCGCATGGAGGGCGCGCGATTGCCACCTCGAGCATGCCGTCGCCTTTCGTCGAGCTGACGCAGGGCCGCGATCAGGGGCGCCGACTTCTCGGCCGGCACCGCCGTGAAGACCAGCGACGCCGTGCCCGGAAAGGCCCGCGTCCCCATGTGACGTCCGGTCTCGCCCGAGCCGCGCAGGCCGGTGATCTCGATGAAGCCGTGGACGTGGTGTTCGTCGATGAGCTGGCGCACCTTGCCGGCGTCGTCGCCGGTACACAGGATCAGGAGCAGCTTCAGGGGGGTCATGCTTTCACCTCCGCCGGCTTTGCCGGCGGAGGCTCGGCCTCCTCGCGCGGCGGCGCGGGAAGCCAGGCCTCCGGAAAGGGCTGTTCGTACTGGCGCTTCTCGGTCATGAAGTAGACCAGCGGCACCACCACCAGGGTCGGCGCCGTCGACGCGATGGCGCCGGTCATCAGCGCGATCGCCAGGCCCTGGAAGATCGGGTCGAAGAGGATCACGACGGCGCCCACGACCACGGTGCCGGCGGTCAGCAGGATGGGGCGGAAACGCACGGCGCCGGCTTCGATCACCGCCTCGCCGAGGGTGCGCCCGCGCTCGAGCGCCAGGTTCACGAAGTCGATCAGGAGCACCGAGTTGCGCACCATGATGCCCGCCAGGGCGATGAAGCCGATCATCGAGGTGGCGGTGAAGAAGGTGCCGAAGAGCCAGTGCCCCGGCAGCACCCCCACCAGCCCCGACGGGATCGCGATCATCATCACCAGCGGCACCTTGAAGGAGCCGAACCAGCCGATGATCAGCAGGTAGATCAGTATCAGCACCACGCCGAAGGCGGCGCCGAGGTTCGCCGGCACCAGCAGCACCGAGCCGAGCAGCAGCGCGAAGGTTGCGCCCAGGAACGTCCAGCTCCGGCGCGGGCTGGCGAGCAGCGGCAGCAGGATCCGCCGGTAGACGCGGTAGACCCGGCTCTCCTCGATGCCGTGGCCCTCCTCCTCGTGACCTTCGTGCCCGGCGCCGCCCCTGAGCAGCCGGTAGGCCAGCCAGGGGGCGGCGATCAGGGCCACGAAGAGGGAGAACGCCATGGCCAGCGACGCGCCGACCGGCATCGGCTCCATGTACGGCCTCAGCCCGCGCACGAAGGCCATCGGCAGCACGGCGGCGATGACCGTCAGGGTGGCGAGGATCGTGGGGTTGCCGACCTCGTTGACCGCGGCGATCGACGCCTGCAGCGGCGGCAGCTTCTTCATCGCGAAATGGCGGACGATGTTCTCGACGACGATGATCGAGTCGTCGACTACGATGCCGGTGACGAAGATCAGCGCGAAGAGCGTCACCCGGTTCAGGGTGTAGCCGAAGACGTAATAGACGAAGAGCGTCAGGGCGAAGGAAACCGGCACCGAGGGCGCCGCGCCAGCCGAGGAAGAGCCCGATCACCACCGACACCGAGACGATGGCGAGGATGAGGTGCAGCAGCTCGTCGGCCTTCTCCTTGGCCGTATGGCCTTAGTCGCGGGTGACGGTGACCTCGACCTCGGGCGGCAGCAGGCGTCCGCGCAGGGCGTCGACCTTGGCGAGGGCCTGCTGGACGACGTGGTGCGCGTCGGCGCCCTGGCGCTTGGCGAGCGACAGGGTCACGGCGGGGCTCAGGCCGCCCGCGCCGGCGTCCTTGTAGAAGACGTGGGTCGTCGGCTCCTCGGCGCCATCGACGACCGCGGCCACCTCGCGCAGGTAGACGGACCTCCGCCGTGGACGCCGACGACGAGGTCGGCCACCTCGCCGGCGCCCTCCAGGAAGGCCCCGGTCTCGACCAGGACCTCGCGGTTGGCGTCCTGGTAAGAGCCGGCGGGCACGGCGGCGTTCTGCACCTCGAGGGCGGCGGCGACGCTCGCCGGGTCGAGGCCGGAAGCGGCCAGGCGCTCGGCGTCGAGGAAGACGCGCACCTGGCGCCGCTCGCCGCCGGTGATCCGGACCTCGGAGACATCGTCGAGGGAAGCGAGCTCGCGGCGCAGCTCGGCGGCGATGCGCCGCAGCTCGAAGGAGCCGTAGCTCTCGGAGCCCGAGTGCAGCGTCAGGGCGAGCACCGGAACGTCGTCGATCGAGCGCACCTTGACGAGCGGCGGCGTCGCCCCGGCGGGCATCCGGTCGAGCCCCGAGGCGAGCTTGTCGTAGACCTTGACGAGGCTGCGCTGCTGGTCCTCGCCGACGTAGAAGCGCACCGTGACCATGGCGAGGCCGGGCATCGAGGACGCGTAGACGTACTCGACGCCGGGGACTTCCCACAGACGCTTCTCGAGCGGGACGGTGACGCGGTTCTCGACCTCGGTGGGGCTCGCCCCCGGCAGGCCGACGAAGAGGTCGACGATGGGGACGACGATCTGCGGCTCCTCTTCGCGAGGCGTGAGGGCGACGGCGAAGACACCGAGGCCGATAGCCGCGGCGACGAGCAGCGGCGTGAGCTTGGAGTCGATGAAGAAGCGGCCGATCTTGCCGGCCGGCCCGAGTCCCTGGGTCATGCGTCGTCCTCCTGTCGTGGCGGCGGCGTCCGCCTACGTCAGAGGGATGCG
>Ga0299906_10001663_pt1 | contig 18892 bp, 17 predicted proteins | sample RVTome_14_FD_200259 | JGI IMG/M metagenome (GOLD analysis project Ga0299906, IMG submission 200259) | Soil microbial communities from uranium-contaminated site in the Upper Colorado River Basin, Wyoming, United States - RVT145D125 (version 2) ...
GCACCTGGCTGACGTTGGCGCGGTCGGCCGGCACCAGGCGCACGTGCGCGTTGGGGCCGCCGTCGAACTCGATCGACGTCATGTACGCGTTCTCGTCGACGTCGTACTCGGCGGTGACGGGCACGATCGCGCCGACGGCCAAGTTGTCCAGCACCCGATCGGTGTGGACTTCCGAGGCGATCATGAGGCCGCCGGCGGGGGCGCGGCCGTCGGCGAAGGCGAAGGTGAACTCCCCGTGCCCGCGATATTGGGCCGCCGCGGCGGCGCCGGCCGCATCGGGGTGGCCGATGATCGCCTGGGCATCCACACCCGTGGTGAGCTGCTTGTTGATGCTGAGCTGCACCACCGCGATGTACGCCGCCAGCAGCGCCAGGGCGGTGAGGGCCGCCGAGCCGATGGCGAAGCCCTTGCCCGTGGCCGCCGTGGTGTTGCCCAGCGAGTCGAGCATGTCGGTGCGCTCGCGGACGAAGGGCGGCTGGTCGGTCATCTGGGCGTTGCCGCCGGCGTTGTCGGCGATGGGCCCGTACGCGTCCGTCGCCAGCGTGATGCCGAGCGTCGAGAGCATGCCGACCGCGGCGATGCCGACGCCGTAGAGGCCGAGCAGGAAACTGTGCCCGCCGCCGGCGAAGGTGAATGCCATGATGATGCCCGCGACGATCACTGTGATGGGTGCCCACGTCGAGACCATCCCCACCGCCGTGCCGCCGATGATTACGGTCGCCGGCCCGGTCTGGGCCTGCTCGGCGATCGACTGCGTCGGCTTGTGCTCGTAGGAGGTGTAATACTCGGTGGAGAACGCGATTACGAGGCCGGCCGCAAGGCCCGTCACGATCGCGCCCCAGATGCCCAGCGGCCGCACGACCTCCGGCGTGTCCTTCAGCAACAGGACAAACAGCCCCAGCGACGCGGCGGCGATCAGGACCGACGCCGCCCAGACGCCCATGTGCAGGCTCTTGAGAAGCTGGCTGAAGGTGGCGTCCTCCTTCGCCCGCACGACGAACACGCCGATGAGCGAGCAGATGATGCCGATGCCCGCCAGCGCGATCGGCGCCACGGCGAGCTTCATGGCCAGGGCGGCCTTGGCGGCGGTGTCCGGCACGACTTCGAGGCCGTACGCCGCCGCCGCGCCCAGGGCCATCGAGGCCAGGATCGAGCCGTAGTAGCTTTCGTACAGGTCCGCGCCCATGCCCGCGACATCGCCGACGTTGTCGCCGACGTTGTCCGCGATGGTGGCCGGGTTCCGGGGGTCATCCTCGGGGATGCCCGCCTCGACCTTGCCCACGAGGTCCGCGCCCACATCCGCGGCCTTGGTATAGATGCCGCCGCCCACGCGGGCGAACAGCGCCTGAAGCGATGCGCCCATGCCGTAGCTCAGCATGATGGTGGTGGTGTTGACCAGGGTCTGGTCCGCGGGAGCGATGAACTTCCAGATGGCGAACCAGCAGGAGACATCCAGCAGGGCGAAGCCGACGACGATGAGCCCCATGACCGCTCCGGAGCGGAACGCCACCGTCAGGCCCTCATTAAGGGAGTTCTTGGCCGCGAAGGTCGTCCGGGCCGAGGCGTTGGTGGCGGTCTTCATGCCGAACCAGCCGCACAGGCCGGAGAAGAACCCCGCGATGGGCACGCCGATGGCCGTCCAGATCTCCTGAATACCCGCCAGCCCAAGCGCGGCGAGAATCGCCACCAGCACGACGAACACCATGAACACGACCTTGTACTGCCGCTTGAGGTAGGCCATGGCCCCCTGCCGCACCGCCTCGGCGATCGCGATCATGCCCTCGTCGCCCTCGGAACGTTTCATGACCTGCTGGTAGAAGCTGTAGGCGGCGACGATGGCCAGCACCGCCCCCACGGGGCCGAAGAAGTACCAGATGGGAAGCGGGGCTTCGATCGAGCCGAGCATGATCGAGTTCACGGGCTACAACTCCTGCGGGCCCGCGGCAGCGCGCCGGGGGCGAATCTCATGTGGAAGTATGAACGACGCCGGGAGGGGGCGGTCCCGCCGGCCCGGCCCGGGTGCGCGCTGATGCGGCGAGGCAAACGGGCGGATTCGTGTCCTGATGTCACGGTACGGTATCGAAAGTCCGATAACGTTCCGAACTCTCACGCGATCGGCGAAAGATGCTCCACAGATCAATGGTGGGCCGGTCGCCACGGGTCGATGGCCCCCCGGCCGGGCTCAGGGGCCGGTCTGAAGCCGGGTCGCGCGGCTGATCGATTTCCGCATAGCGCGGCGGCGGCGCTCCGAGGGCTTCTCGTAGTACTGCTTTCGCTTCACGTCCTTCGTCAAGCCCTCTTTCTCACAGAGCTTCTTGAAGCGACGGAGCATCTGCTGCACCGATTCGCCCTGCCGAGACTTGATCCGTATCGCCATGTGGTGGTTTGCCTTCCTGATCCAAAAAAATCGAGCCGCACATTAGACCGAAAGACCTGATCTTTGGCAAGCCAGGTGCCTCCGGTCAACCAACAATGCCCGTGGAATTGGGCCGGAGGATGCCGGGGCCGCCCACGGCCCGGCTCAATCCGGCACGAGTTCAAGCCATGCCCCTGATCGTGGACGCCTACAACGTGCTGCATGTGACGGGCGTGTTGCCTCCCGGCCTCGCCGGGCCCGACACCCTGGGGCTGATTCGCCTGATCCAGTCGAGTCGCTACGGCGGCGATCGGGCCATTCTGGTGTGCGATGGCGTTCCCGACGAGAGCGCCCCGCGAGGCCGGCACGGCGGCGTTTCGATCCGGTACGCGGGCTCTATGCAACTGGCGGATGATGTCATCGTGGAACTGATCGATCGGTCGTCGATCCCCCGGCGACTCCTGGTGGTGTCCTCGGATCGCGCCATTCTGCGTGCCGCGCGCCGGCGGCGGTGCCGCACGCTGACGTCCGATCGATTCCTGGCCCGGCTCGCGGCCGACTCGACCCGGGGGTTCCCGCGAGTCGCCGACAATCGCCCGTCCGGTCCGTTGGCGGCCGAGGACGTCGACCGCTGGGCGCGGGAGTTCGATGTCGACCTGGCGGCACTCGAGGCCAAGCAGGCCGAGACCATGCCCGAACGGACTCCGTCCGGGGTTCGGGCCGACCCGGTTGCCGCGCCGCCCGCACCGGGTCCGCCGCTCGCGCTGCCCGAGGAGGTGCTCCGCGAGGCCGAGCGGATGGTCGATCAAGCGTTGCAGTCCGGACGCCTTCCGGGTGAGCCCGATACGATGGAGTAATGGCCGCGCCGCGTCAGGCACAACCCGGTCCGATCCCGGCGCTCATGCCTACCCGGGCATGGGCGCGCGCGGCGGTGCTCCTTGCGTGCGGCTCGATCGCGGGATGCGGCGATCGAACCCCGCCGCCCGCGCCGCAGGTCGTGCGCGCGACGCCGGAGGCCGGGCCGGCCTGGCAGGTGCTCGACGATGCCGTCGTGGTCGCGGTCGATCCCGCCGCCATCGACGATGAGCTCCAGGCGGCCATGGATGTCGCGCGATCATCGGCGGCGGCGGAGCGCGAGCAGTGGCTGTACGCGCCGCCCGAGCAGAAGCGGCGATGGGCGATCAAGTGGGCAGCGCCGACCGCGGATGACCGCATCGAGTTCATCTGGGTCCGGCCGGTCACGTGGTCGCCGCATCGCATCGAAGGCGTGCTGGCCAATTCACCCACCACCGAGCTGGCCTGCGGCAGGACGAAGGGCGAACTGGTGAGCTTCCCCATCGAGGAGCTCGCCGACTGGATTCATTTCCGAAGCGACGACTTCTCGGGCGCGTTCGATGGGGGCTTTACGGTCGATGCGCTCGCGGGACGCTTCGGGGCGCCGGGGTCCTGACAGCTTCGAGCACAGCGCCACACGGCGGGGCCGCTCACGGAAACAGGCGCTGCACCGTCCAGGCGCCCTGGTCACCCATGGAATAGACCACGCGGTCGTGCAGGCGATGCGTGCGGCCCTGCCAGAACTCGACGTGCTCCAGGGCCACCCGGTAGCCGCCCCAGTGCGGCGGACGCGGCACCTTGCCCAGCCCGAAACGTGCCGCATATTTCGCCGCCTCGACCATCAGCTCCGCGCGGCTTCGTAATGGCTCGCTCTGGCGGCTGGCCCAGGCGCCGATCTGGCTCGCGCGGTCCCGGGTGGCGAAGTACGCATCCGACTCCGCCGCGGACATCTCCGACACCGCGCCCTCGATGCGGATCTGCCGGTTCGAATGATCCCAGTGAAACAGGAGCATGGCCCGGGGATTGGCGGCCAGTTCGCGACCCTTGCGGCTGAGGCGGTTGGTGTAGAAGACCGCTCCGCGCTGGTCGAGGCCCTTGAGGAGCACCGTGCGAGCCGACGGCCGTCCCCGGGCGTCGGCCGTGGCCAAGGTCATCGCGTTGGCGTCGTTCAATCCGGAGGACTTGGCCTCCTCGAGCCATGCCAGGATCTGGGCCACGGGGTCGTCAGGGGGATGATCGAAGTCCATGCTGGATTCCGCGGCCGGCCCCGGGGGGACATGTGAAGATGAAAAAATCGGTGGTCAACCCGGACACGGGTCCGATACTATAACGTCGAGTGACCCGTAGCTTGGGGTGGGGGCCCCGATGTCGCCCGGATCGTCGGTCCCCGAGACGCCCGCTCCCCGGCCCCGCTGCGGGAGGTGATTCGGCCGCGAATGTGGAAGGGTCGGCCAATGTACGAGATGCGCAACTTCGCGATGGTGCTGCTCTTCCTCGGCAGCCTGATCTGGGTCCCCGTGGCGTTCCTGTTCGAGCCCGGCCCGATCAACCTGGTGTTGCCGCAGAAGATCTTTTCCGCCCTTCTGCTGATCTCGTGCCTGATCTGGATGATCTACGCTCTGTGGTTCGAGGACAAGCTGCCCGACAATCTGCGCCGGGTGGTCGGCGACTTCTATTACGAGGCCGACGGCCTGTCGTTCCTGCCCATGATCCGCAACAACCAGGGGCACGCGGAGCTGTGCGTCTATTACCAGAACCGATTTGAGAACCCTGTCCAGGCGATCGTGCACCTGCGACCGCCCAAGGACAGCTTCATCATCCGCGAGGGCGTTCACGACCTGCACTTCGCGTTTCGCGCCGACGGCGGCGACTTCGGGCTCATCCACCAGCCCATCGCCGTACCCGAGCACCTTCAGGGCGATGTGCTCAACATCAAGCTCGCCGCGGCATCGTACTACCCGCGCTCACACGGCACGTGCCTGCGCAAGCGCGAGGGCCTGCCGGTCGGCACGTTCGAGGTGGACTGGGCCGGGTCGGCCTTCAAGACCGGCGTGCACGAGGTCTCGGAGGAGATCGAGCTCAAGCGACCCATCAGCCTGCATCTGGCCATGCCCATCGACGTGCAGTCCGAGCTCACCGGCCGCGAAGTCTGGCGCCAGGAGCAGCTCATGCGCGGCGAAGTGGCGACGACCTACGGCTGAGTCGGCGCCCCGCCGCGCGTCGACGGCGATGCCCGCTGATCGAACGAAAAAGCCCGTGCACGTCCATGCACGGGCTTTGTTGTCTGCCGGCCGATATTGCCGGCCGCTGAACACGTCGGTCAGTTCGCGATCTTGACGCGGTCCAGGGCCCGATCGATGCGCTCGTGCAGATCGACCAGGTGCACGAGCGAGTACTGGTCGAGTTGGCCGGTCTCCCGTTTCTCCAGCACGCCGGCGATCCGGTCGCGCACCTGCTTGAGTTCGAAGGTGGCCAGCGTGCGGATGGGCCGCGGCATGCGGACGGCGTCGTCGGTGAGACCGGTCAGGCGATCGATCATCGCCGACTGGAGGTTTCGCCGCAGGCTCGAGATCATCGGCTTGCGGTTGGTGAACGTCACACCGTCCAGGTCCGTGCCCAGCTCGGTGAACGCCGCGCCGGTCATCGTCTGCATCAGCTCCGGCAGCGTCAGGGCGTCCTGCTCGGCCGGTGTGCGGAGCTCGTTGTCGAGCACGCGGCCGAGGGACGTCGGATTGAGCACCATGGTCAGCACGGAGCCCTGCACGCCCATGACGCGGTCGTGCACATCCCACGCCGAGTCGCCGCGCGAGTCGAACGCGCCGGGATCGCTCCACTTGTCCACGGTCATGTGCAGCAGCAGTTCCTCGGTGAGGCCGAAGGACGCGTCGTGGAAGGAGTTCTCGATGACGAACGCCAGCGCCCCGCGCTGCTCGCCGGCGTCGACGACCTCCAGCGGCACGCGGCCGTTCGGATCGCCCTTGTGGTCGCGGTGCACGTACGCGCCGCCGATCCAGTTGGCCATCATGCTGAGCACGCGCGTCTGCTGACTGAGGATGACCTGGTAGCCCATGCGGGCGCCCGACCAGCTCTCGCCGTCCTTGACGAAGCGCTCCAGCAGCTTTTCGCGCAGGTGCGTGACCAGGCGCATCTGATTCTGGGCGTAGGCGAGCGGATCGGCGGTGAAGTCGTACTGACGGGCCAGGGGATCGGATCCCGAGAGGTCGTCGTCGGTCAGATAGGCGAGCTCCGGCTCGGCGACGCGCTCCAGGATCTTTTTGGGGTCGTCCATCGTGTAGCCGTACTCGATGGCCCAGTAGTCGTACGGGCCGATGTCGATCATCGCGAAGTCACCCTGGACCTCGCCCGCCTGCACGTTGAAGTTCGGCGGGTTGTAGTCCATCACCGAACCGGTGAAGGGCTTCTTGCCCTTGAACTCCTCGGAGTTGATCTGCTCGATGGTGTAGATGCTCGACGCCTTGAAATTGTGGCGAAGGCCGAGCGTGTGCCCCACCTCGTGGGCGACCAGGTCGGCCAGCAGCGGCCCCACGAACCACTCGGGGATGCCGTCCAGCACATCGCCGTCGGCCGGCGGATCGTCGAGCATGCCGGCGTAATTCAGCACCACCTGGCCGAACGCCATGTCGAACGCGCGGCCGTGGGCGGCCAGGCACATCGCGCTGTCGTTGCCCAGCCAGTCCTTCAGCGCGGCCAGGTCCTCGTTCTGAAGCAGCGCCGGATCGCCGGCGATCACGTCCGCGATGTCGGCCAGCGGCTCGCCGCGGGCGCGGCGGGCCAGCATCTCATCGCGCCGGCCGGGCGAGGCCAGCAGGAACCTCGGATCCCATTCCGGGTGCTCCTCCAGCCACAGCATCGTCTCCGGGCTGAAGCTCTGCATCGCCACCTCGGGCATCTGCTCGTTGTACCAGCCCCAGAACGCGCGAATCCAGCCGTCCGTGAGCACCACGTCGGCGTCGAGGATCTGGCCGGTCAGCGGATGGGCCCGCGACGGGCCGATGGCGGTGGAGATGTCATTGTTCAGCCAGCGGATGAAGTTGAACCGGACGTCCTCCGGGTCCTTGTCCATGTGGGCGCCGGTCGCCTTGTCCTGGTAGTAGACCTCGATCGCCCCGTCGATGCCGACCTTCTCGAACGCGCGGTTCCACCACAGGATGCCGTCGCGCACCCAGCGGCGATAGCGCACCGGCACCGTGTGCTCGATGTAGTAGACGATGGGCTCCTTGGGCGGGCTGAGCTTGAGCTTGGGATCGCGCTTCTCGATGTTCCACCGATTGATGTAGCGGACCCACTTCTGCTTCTGCTGATACTGCCCGAGGTCGCGGTAGAAGGTGGTGAAATAGCCCAGCCGCGTGTCGGCCTCGCGCGGGCGATAACCGGTGTTGTTGGGAATCAGACTGATGGAAAAGTGATAGGACTGGAGCTGGCCGGTGTTCGTCGGCGCCTCGTAGGCGACTTCGACGTTCTCCGGAAAGGCCTTGGCCTTCACGACGCTGGCCAGCGCCTCGTTCAGCGGACCGATCGGGCGGCCGTAGACCTTGCTGCCGTTGCGCAGCAGCAGCTCGTTGAGGCTGATCACCGGCTGGCCGGACGGGCCCATGGACAGGATTCGGACATCCGCCAGCACCGTGTCGGTGAACAGGCGATCGACGGAGCTCTTGGACTCCTGGTCGCCGGTGGAGCGCGTGCCGAACTGCGGCTCGATCAGCGCCATGCGGTCGTCGAAACGCTTCCAGTAGGCGTAGCGGGTGGGTCCCTGGAGGCCGGCGAAGATCGCGCCGCTCGCCTGCGTCACCGCGAAGTAGTATTTCTGGTTCTGCCAGCCGCGCGGCAGCTCGGCAATCATGGTGCCGTCCTTGTCGCGCTTCCAGACCGAGTACAGGCTGGGTCGGCCGTCCGCGGTGGAGACGACCTTCTCATACCCTTCCGAGACCTTGTCGAAGGGCGGAAAGTCCGGCTTGCGCTCCGGCCCGTCCTGGGCCCGGACGCCGGCGGCGATGCCGATGGCCGCCATGACTGCCAGTCCGATGGTGCGTCGTTCGCGCGTTCGCATGCAAAGCTCCCTCAGGGTTGATTGTCCCGCATCCTGCTCCGGTACGTCCCACCGCAGGGTGTCGGCTGCGCCGCCGTCGGACGGCCTTGGCGCATCCAATAGTACCACGACCGCGCCGCGCAGGTTCCGCGCTCCGGACGATTGATCCCGCTGACCGGCGGGGTGCGTCCAAGGGCTCATCGGCCGATCCGAAGGCCGGATCGAGGGCCGGCCGGCATAATCGTCACAGTCATCACCGCCCGACCGCGTGGGATCAGTCGCCCAGCGGCTGGACGGCCTCGGACTGCCTGCGGCGAAACGCCTGGAGCCGCCCCCGGATTGCATCATCGCCCAGTGCCAGCACGTGCGCGGCAAAGATCGCCGCGTTGACCGCCCCTGCCGCGCCGATGGCGAACGTCGCCACCGGGATCCCCTTGGGCATCTGCACCGTGGAGAGCAGCGAATCGAGCCCCTCCAGGGACCATGCCTTCATCGGGCAGCCCAGCACGGGCAGGTGGGTGATCGCGGCGACCACCCCGGCGAGATGGGCCGCGCCCCCCGCTGCACAGATGAAAAGCTTGACGCCCCGCTGCTCGGCCTCGCCCACGTATCGGCCCAGACGCTCGTGGTTGCGATGGGCGGAGATGGCATTGCACTCGTGGGCGATGCCCAGTTCCTGAAGCGTCTCTGAGGCCTTCTGCATCGTCGGCCAGTCCGAGGCGCTGCCCATGAGAATGCCCACGATCGCGCCATCCACGGTGCTGTAGTCAGCCATCGGTGCCTGCTCCTGTCCGGGCCGGCGATGGTACCCGCGTCGCGGCGGCCTGAACAACCGGCCGCAGGGCCCGATCCAGGTCGGCGATGAGGTCATTCGGGTCCTCGATGCCGACGGACAGGCGCACGAGGTCCGGCGGGACCGGTCGAGCGCCGAGACCGCCGCTGCCGGCATCAACGCAGGCATGGGACATGCACCTGGGCAGGCTGATCGACGAACTGATGCAGCCGAAGCTGACCGTGGTGCGGAACAGGCGCGTGCGTTCGACGATGTGCCGCGCTGTCTCGGGGCTGCCCGTGCGGACGCTGATCACGCACCCGCCGCCGCGGGCCTGCCGCCGCTGGATGTCGAGACCGGGATGGGTCGGCAGCGTCGGATAGAACACCTCGGCGACGGCGGCATGGTCGGCGAGCCAGTCGGCAATAAGCCCGGCGCTGCGCTGCTGGGCCTCCAGGCGCAGGGGCAGCGTGGCCAGGCCGCGGAGGAGCAACCATGAATCGAACGGCCCCAGCGCAGCGCCCTCGGCGTTCTGGATGAAGGCGATCGATCCTGCCAGATCGGCGCGGCTCGTACACACGGCGCCCGCGGTGACATCGCCGTGGCCGTTGAGGTGCTTGGTGGCCGAGTGCACGACGACATCGGCGCCGTGATCGAGCGGATTCTGGAGCCAGGGCGAGAGCATGGTGTTGTCCACGGCCAGGATGATGCCCCGCTGCCGCGCGATCGATGACATCGCCGCGAGGTCGGTGATGCGCAGGGTGGGATTGCTCGGGGTCTCCAGCAGGAGCAGTCGCGTGCGATCGGTGATCGACGCGGCAACCCGCTTCGGGCAGGTCGTGTCCACCGCCCGGGCGGTCAGTCCGAGGCGCGGGGCGATCTCGCGGAGCAGGCGAATCGTCCCGCCGTAGCTCTCATCGCCGACGAGCACCTCGTCGCCCGCGCGGCACAGGCGCACGACCGCGGAGATGGCCGCCATGCCGCTGGAAAACGCGTACGCGCTTGTGCCGTGCTCGATGCGGGCGAGCTGATCCTCAAGGACTCGTCGCGTGGGGTTGCCGCTCCGCGAATAGTCGAACTCGTCGAAGCCGTCGGCGCGGGACTGGCCGAACGTCGCCGTCTGGTACATGGGGACCGAGGTCGGGCAGTACGGGTCCTCGATCGCCCGCGGAACGTGCACATAATCGGTTCGGCCGGTCATGAGAGCACCTCCTGCGGGCTCGCATCGCCTCGTCGCGAGTTCACGGCGGGCCGGCTGTGGCGCTCGATGTCCAGCAGGTCCGCCACGACGCTCAGCGCTGTGGGCGGGCAGCCCGCGCCGATGCCGCGCACGATGTGCGCGCGGCCGTCCTCATGTTCGATCAGAAGCGTGTTGCCGGCGGGGGCGTCCGACCACAACGGGTGGCCCGGCGGAAGCGGCTCGATGCGAATGGCGGCATCGAGGCCGTTTCCGCGTCGCACGCACGACGCAACCTGGCGCTGATGCCGGCCGGGCGTCACGCTGCCGGCATCGAGTCCGTCCAGTTCGATGGCGCTCAGGGGCAGTTCCACGCCGAACGCGCACCGCGCCAGGAGAATCAGCTTGCAGGCGGCATCCAGCCCGGAGAGGTCCCTTGCGACATCCGCCTCGGCGAGGCCGCGGGCGCGAGCATCCGCCACAGCGCTGTCGAAGGACTCGCCGCGCGACAGGGCAGCGAGAATGAAGCTCACCGTGCCATTGAGCACGCCGGTGAGCCGATGGATCCGGCACCGGCGGGCGATCCGGCGGACGGCCTCGAGCATCGGCGCGCCGCCGCCCACGGCCGCGCTGGAGCGCAACGAGACGCCCGCCCGCGCGGCGAGGGCTTCAAGTTCCGGGCCGTGCCGGGCCAGAAGGTCCTTGTTCGCGGTGATGACGTGCGCGCCCCGGCGCAGCGCCGCCTCGACATGCGCGCGGGCCGGCTCGATGCCGCCGCTCAGCTCGATGAGCACATCGGGTGAGCGCGCGGCCAGCGCATCGGCATCGCACAGGAGCTCGCGCGGCACGATGCCCGCGGCCCGATGCTCCGCGAGCCGGCGCACCGCCACGCCGACGATATCGAACTCGGACCGCCGGCGGATCCGCTCCAACACGACCCGACCCACGTTGCCGCAGCCGAGCAGGGCAAGACGCACGGGACGCCGGCGCGGCGCCGCCGGTTCAGGCCGACTGTCGCACGTGCCGACCAGGGTGCCGCGCCGGACGTTGATCGCGGCAATCTCGAAGGTCCGGCCCGCCTGCCGCGCCCATGCGACCGCGTCGTCCTGCACCAGACCGGACTCCAGTTGCAGCGTCCGGCCGTAGGTCACGCGCGCGAACCGGCGCGGCCATGACGCCCCGGCTTCAACCGCGGCCAGTCTCGGATCGCGCTCATACAGGCCATCGACATCCTTGATGAGCACGCATCGCCCGGCCTCCAGCCGGTCCGCGAGCACGAGCGCCGTCAGGTCCGATCCGCCGCGCCCCAGCAGCGAGGTGCGGCCATCATGATGGACTCCGACAAAGCCCGGCGCGACGACGACATCATGGTCGGCCAGCGCGGCATCGATCATCGCGCGGCCGATCTCGCCCGGCGCGGCATGCAGCAATGGGCCCGAGGTGCGCAGGCCCAGGCGATGATGATCGAACAGGGCGGCCCGGACTCCATCGCGGCTCAACGCGAGATGCAGAATCGCGGCGCTGCGCAGCTCGCCCGTGGCCAGCAGCGCCGCGATCGCGGTCTCATCGCCATCCGGCGCGATCGCCCGCGCCTCGGCGAGCAGGTCGTCCGTCGTCGAACCTAGCGCTGAGACCACTGCTACGACGCGTCGCCCGGCGCGCACGTGGCGGTAGATCTCGGACACGACGGCATCGAGGTCGCCCGGCCCGCGCAGCACCGAGCTGCCGAACTTGAGCACAATGAGATTGCGGCGGGTCATCGGCCCACCTCCCCCGCCGCCTCCAGGGCCTGTGCAAGATCGGCGATGATGTCATCCGGCGACTCCAATCCGACCGAGAGCCGGATCAGGCCGTCGGTGATGCCCGCGGCGGCCCGCTGCTCGCGCGGCACATCGCCGTGCGTCATGGATGCCGGATGCGTGATGAGGGTCTCGACCGCGCCGAGGTTCTCCGCCAGCGCGCACAGCCGGACGGCATTCATGAAGCGGATGCCCGCCTCGACGCCGCCCTCGATCTCGAAGGACAGAACGCCCCCGGATGCATCCTGTTGACGCAGCGCAAGATCGTGCTGTGGGAATGAGGGCAGACCGGGGTAGTTCACGACCGTCACGCGCGGCCGGGCCTCCAGCCATTGCGCGACCCGGAGCGCGTGCTCGCTGTGCTGCCTGATGCGCCACGGCAGCGTCCCGATGCCGCGCACGGTGAGCCAGGCGTCCAGCGGCGACTGAATCGCCCCGATGGTCTTGCGCACGAAGCGGAGCTTCTCCAGCAGGGCCTCATCGCGCGAGACGATCGCCCCGCCGATCGTGGCGTTGTGGCCCTCGATGAATTTCGTGGTTGAATAGAGCGAGATGTCCGCGCCGAGCTCCAGCGGCTGCTGGAGGATGGCCGTCAGGAAGGTGTTGTCGACCGCCAGCGGCACACCGGCCTCGCGGCAGACGTCCGCCACCGCGGCGATGTCCGTCAGCTTGAGCGTGGGGTTGGCGGGCGTCTCGATGAACACGAGCCGCGTCTCAGCGCGAATCGCCGATCGCGCATTGTTCGGCGTCGACGCGTCGACAAACGACGTCTCGATGCCGAAGCGGCCGAGAATCTGCCGCAGCAGGCGCACCGTGCCGCCGTAGACGACATCCGAGACGATGATGTGGTCGCCCGATTCGAGCAGCGCCAGGCACAAGGCGGTCTCGGCCGCCATGCCGCTGGCAAAGCACACGGCGGGCGGGGCGTCCTCGAGGGCCCCGAGTCGCTTCTCCAGGGCAGCGACGGTGGGATTGCCCGCCCTGGAATAGGTGTACCCGCGATCGACGCCCACGGCGTCCTGGCGATAGGTGGTGGTCTGGTGAATGGGGGTCAGCAGCGCGCCGGTGGCGGGGTCGGGATCGAGCCCGGCATGGATGGCGCGCGTGGCGATATCGGTGGCCACGAGCGTGGTCATGGTTCGACTCCTGAGCGAGGCGGGACAGGATGCGGACGCAGCGAGCATCCGCCGAGACACAAGGCGCCCGGGAGGCGTGGTCGCTCAGGTTGTGAAGTGGGTCACTTCGCCTGCACGGAGACCACGCCGCCCGGGCCGGGCATGAGCATGGTCATCGACATGGCGAACGCGAAGTGCGTCATTGGCGACGATCGTACGATCGCGCGGCGTTGTGTCAAGGCGATTCCTCGATGATTCATTGATCTTTCACATCAGGCCGTCTTACATAGGCGGCTGGAATTCATGTCGCCGCACCGTTCTGTTCGAAGCGCTCTCATCATGATCGACCGCCCTCCCCATGTCGCGATCGTTGGCTGCACCGGTGCGGTCGGCCGCGAGTTTCTGAACATCCTGGCCGAGCGCGACCTGCCCATGGCATCGCTGACGCTGCTCGCATCGCCGCGCTCCGCGGGCCGGGTGATCGAGCACGATGGCTCGCCGATCGAGGTCAAGGCGCTGGCGGAGTCGAGCTTCGACGGGGTGGACATCGCGCTCTTCTCGGCCGGCGGCGAGATCAGCCGCCAGTTCGCGCCCTTCGCGGTCGAGTCGGGGGCGACGGTCATCGATAACTCCAGCGCGTTTCGGATGGATCCGGGGGTGCCTCTCATCGTGCCCGAGATCAACGGCGATGTGCTCGATGAATTCCGGGGGCGGGGGCCGGGGATCATCGCCAACCCCAACTGCTCGACCATCATCGCCCTCATGGCCATCGCGCCCCTGCACCGCGCGGCTCCATGCGGCATTCAGCGCATGGTCATCAGCACCTACCAGGCCGCATCCGGCGGAGGCGCGGCGATGATGGCCGAGTTGGAGCAGCAGGCACGCGACCATGCGGCCGGCCGGCCGCTCAGGCACGACATTCTCGGCCGGCCGTATCTCTTCAATCTCTTCAGCCACAACACGGCGATCGACCCGGCGACGGGCTACAACACCGAGGAGCTCAAGCTTATCCGCGAAACGCACAAGATCCTCGATGATGCCACGATCGCCATCACCGCCACGTGCGTGCGCGTGCCCGTCCTGCGGGCCCACAGCGAAGCGATCAACCTGACCTTCCGCGAGCCGGGGACGATGAGCGAGGCGCAGGCCAGGCAGGTTCTCGCCGCCGCCACCGGCATTCGCATCGTCGACGATCGCGCCGCCAACCGCTTCCCCGAGCCGATCGACGCCAGCGGCCAGGATGAGGTCCTCGTCGGCCGCATTCGCGCCGACATCTCCCAGCCCCCCGGCAAGGGGCTGGACCTCTTCGTCAGCGGCGACCAGTTGCGCAAAGGCGCGGCACTGAACGCGATTCAGATCGCCGAGCGGCTCGTGACCGGTGCACGAATGTTCACAGCTTGAACTCGTCCATGTACTCCATGGACTCGTTGATCGGTCCGTCTGTTTCGGCTGACTCGTCGTCCACGAATGACTCGTCGAAGGGTCGGCGAGATCGACTCAGCAGGTACAGCCCCCGCAACGTCGCCGCCAAGGCCATGGCGAGGCCGCCGAGCACGGCCCTCCAGTCCTGGAATCCCGCGCTGCTTCGCGCACTTCCAAACGACAACCAGCCGATCGCCACGAGGCATACCGCCGTCGATCCCGCACCGCACAGCAACCAGGCCGTGCCCCGCCGTCGAAAGTCCGCAGCCAGAAAGTCGGTCGCCTGCTGTCGTTCGGTCGGATCGCGCGGGGCGAAGGTCCTTCCGTTGTGATCAACGCCGGTGACCCACGGGTATTCGGCAAGCAATCGAACGAATATGCGCTCTGCATCCGTTTGCGCCAGCGCAATAGTGCGGGGGCTGACAAAGGTCGATTCAAAGGACAATCGCAGAACGCCACGCTTGACCGTGCGGTCCTCCGCGAGTCGGTCGAGTCGAAGCTGCGCCGCAGGAATTGTGTGCCTCAGGAATGGTCCGTCCAGCCGGATTTCCCCTTTGAGGTCCGCCATCGACCGAACGAGCTTCAACCGCCAATGACGGATGAACAGAAACGTCATGAGCACAAACGCCAACAGCCACAGGTCCGCGGGAAAGGTGCTGGCGTTCGTTGCTATGGCAACGACCGCCGCCACGATGACGGGCACAGCTCCCACAAAGAAGAGCGACACCAGAAGGCAGAAGGCAAGCGTGCCCAGCCAGCATCCAAGCGGCGTTCGCAGCCGCTCGTCCGACGAATCGACCTCAATCTCGCTCGGCATGACGTGGTCCCGTCAGTTCGTCCATGATGCCTTGAGTGACAATCGAGATACGCTTCCCGAAACGGCGGCTTGCATCGCGCCAGTACGATGAAATCGAACCGACTGGGGCACGACAGACGTCAATGCTACTTGACTTTCGTCTCGTACCCCGACTTCAAAAGTTCGCTGGCGACCGCTGCCCGCTGATCGCCCTGCACTTCAATGACGCTGCCCGCGATCGTCCCCCCGCTGCCGCACGCGGACTTGAGGGTCTTGAGGATGGCCTTGAGGTCCGAGGCTGCGGGATCGAGGCCGGTGATGGTGGTGACGACCTTGCCCTTGCCGCGCTTCTCCAGGCGGACCGTGACCTTCTGGTCGCGCGGCAGCGTCACCCGCCCGCCGGCATCGCGCGGGCAGGCACACGCATCGAGCGGCTTCTCGCACACCTCGCAGGTCACGGGCCGTTCGAGCGAAGTGCCGTGGAAAAGTCCGGGCATGGTCTCATCCTACGATGAGGACTCAGGTTGATCCGCCACCCGGCCGACGTACAATCGACCCGTGCCGCTCATCCGGCACCCCGGACCCCCGGATGCCCGGCCCCCCGGACCACCGGACGCGTAAGACCCCTAGGGGATTGGTGTAACGGTAGCACGACTGACTCTGAATCAGTTAGTCCAGGTTCGAATCCTGGATCCCCTGTTTTCCCCCTTTCAGATCATCGCCCGCCCGGCCCGAGACGACATCCGGTGCCGCCACATTTTGCGCGCCGGATGACATTCTCACATTCTCAAGAACGTTGGAACATCGCGCGGCGATGTCGCCGGTCCCTGCCGAGACCTTGAACCACGCGACGCGGCTCGGAACCGATCCGCACGACTTTCAGAACGGGAACGTGATGCCCGCGTAGAGCATCGGCCCGTCGAAGCCGCCGCCGCCGCCCTCGATGCCGGCATCGGAGATGTGCTGGTAGATGGCGCCGACAATCACGCGCGTCCGGTCGTCGATCTCGAACGTCGCGCCGAAGCCGAGACGCGTGCGGAAGTTGAAGTGGCGGTGGCCGGAGAAGTCTGTGGACGCCTGTTGCACGCCCAGACCCGCCTCGAAGAAGATCGACTGGCTCTCTTCTTCGTTGCGCAAAAAGTGGTTGCGGTACACCAGGTCGATGCCGATCGCCACGCCGTTGTCATCGATCCCCGAACGCACGTACGCGCCGAACACATCGAGACCGACCGACTGGAAGTCCTCGAAGAAGTAACCGAGGCCCACGTGGACGGCGTGCATCTCTCCCTTGCCCGCATCGCCGAAGATCGTCGAGGCATACACCGACGCGAACCGCGAGCCCTTTCTGAAATCACCGGGGAGCGGGACGACATCCGCCCGGGGCGCTTCGGCAGGACCGCCGTCGACCGGCGGCGGCTGATCGAACGAGAGCGTGACTTCGCGCGGCAGGGCCGGCAGGTCGAAGTCCTGCACGACCACGGTCAGGTCATCCGCCCGCGCCCCCGTTGCCGCGCACCCGGCAATAAGCCCTATCGCGAGGGCGAGCATCATCCGGCCCGGCCGGCGCCGACGGCTCGGCGCAGCGGACCGCGCCAGCACGGCAGTCGGTCCCTGTCGTCTTGCGATCAACCTGTTGCCCATGGCGTTGTGTTACTGCGGCTCGGGCCACTGAATCGCACGTTCGAGCGTGCGGACGACGGGTCCGCGGGCATGCGGGGTTCCGCCCATCGCGGAATGATGAGAAGGTAGCAAACTCTGCCGCGCAACGGCAAACGGCCAAGGCCCGCCGACCGTTCACGGAACGCTCACTTCGCGGCGATGCGATACGGATACCCGTCCACCGCAAGCTCGCGCGCCAGCGCGCCGCGAATGGCCGCCTCCGTCTGAAACACCCGGCAGGGCTTGTCCTTGCCCGAGCCGGTCCCGATGTTGCGACCGGTTCGGAAGATCAGCAGCAGCCCCCGCTCATCGCCCATGGCCTGGAACGCGTCGTTGCCGGGACGATACTCGTCCATGTCGAGCGACGAGGCGAACTGCCGCGCCAGCGACTGGACATCGTCCACGACGAAGCCGATCTCGCTGGCGTAGAGCACGTCCGCGGGCGCAAATCCGTCGCCGGCGGACCCCTGATCCCTCGTGGCCGGCAGGTCGTGGCGGGCGATGTACTCCAGGACGTTCTCGGCGGGGTCGAAGAAGAACACCGAGTGGGCGTTCCACCCCCGGAAGTGGCGCACATCGTCCGGGTAGCCCGCATCCCGCATGTGCTCGGGGGTGTTGAACAGCGGCGTGCGCTGGAGCTGCCACTCGCCGGCGGCGAGGATCTTGTGCTCGGGGATGTTGAAGGCGAAGTGATAGAACGGCGCGACCTCATCCGGGCCGGCGGTCTCGAACGTGATCGCCGTGGCGCCGGCCTTGACGGTCAACACGTCGCCGGTCGACTCGACGAGCGTCATCCCGAGCAAGTCGCAGTAATAGGACTTCATGGTGTCCAGCGGCGCTGCCGTGCGCAGTCGCAGTCCGAGGATGCGCGCATCGGTGTCGCCTCGCCTCGCGGCCCGCACCCCGGTCCGCGCGGCACGGGCGATCGCTCCGTGCGCGGCCAGCAGCGACATGGCTGCCGCGCCGCCCATGACACCGCAGAACCGACGCCGGGTCGTCCGGCCGTGTGATTCGTTCATCGAGGCGCTCCAGGTGGCACGCGGTCCGATTCGCTTGTACGACCTCCGGCCGGCGTCGTTGCAGCGACGCTGCCGCCGCGCATCCGGCGGTTCGCTGGGCGATTCGTGGACGCACTGCCGCAGGTCGCTATAACGCTGGCTGATCACGGCGCCTCGACCATCGATCCGCACCGCAGGAGTTTCGCCATGACCATGGCCTGGTACATCCCGCTGCTCATCTTCGTCGCCCGCATCGGCGATGTCTCGGTGGGGACGGTGCGGACGATTCTCGTCATGGGCGGGCATCAGGTCGCCGCGGCGGTCCTGGGGTTCGTCGAGGTGACGATCTGGGTGCTGGCGGTGGGCGGGGCGCTCAAGTACCTCTCCGAGCCCCTCGCGGTCATCGGCTACGCCGGCGGGTTCGCGGCGGGCGTGCTGGTGGGGATGTGGATCGAGGAGCGCCTGGCCCTGGGCTATCGCATGGTCCGCGTCATCTCGCGCAATCCCGAGGTGGATCTCGCCGAGAAGATGCGCGAGGAGGGCTACCGGGTCACGCGCCTCCAGGGATCGGGCCGAACCGGTGCGGTGGAGATCGACTTCCTCGTCATCCGCCGCAAGAGTCTGCGGCAGGTGCGCGGGCTGATCAACAAGTACGCGCCGGATGCGTTCCTGACGGTGGAGCGGGTGGAGCAGCCCAGCGGCGGGGGCCTGACGGACAGTCGATTCAGCCGGCGATTCCTGGAGCGGATCGTGATGCGCAAGTAGGCCGCGCGAGGAGGTTTTGCCGCAGATTTCGCAGATTGCGCAGATTTTTTTGGGGAATGGCGGGGCGGGCTTTGCGTGGCGCGCTGAGACTCTTCGTCAGAGTCATGACGGAATGAGCCAACAGCCGAGCGCCATGAGCGATGGCCGACTGC
>Ga0299906_10001664_pt1 | contig 18879 bp, 17 predicted proteins | sample RVTome_14_FD_200259 | JGI IMG/M metagenome (GOLD analysis project Ga0299906, IMG submission 200259) | Soil microbial communities from uranium-contaminated site in the Upper Colorado River Basin, Wyoming, United States - RVT145D125 (version 2) ...
TCTCGCTCGACTCGGTCATCACGGCGGTCGGCATGGCCGAGGACGTCGCCGTGATGATCCTGGCGGTGATGCTGGCCGTCGGCGTGATGCTCCTGTCGGCGGCCGCGATCGGCGACTTCGTCGAGCGGCATCCGACGGTGAAGATCCTGGCTCTCAGCTTCCTGCTGCTCATCGGCGTCTCGCTGCTGGCCGAGGGCTTCGATCAGCACATCCCGAAGGGCTACATCTACTTCGCCATGGCCTTCTCGGTCTTCGTCGAGGTGATCAACCTGCGCGTGCGCGCCAGGGCCGAGCCGGTGCATCTGCATCGGGCCTACAAGGAGTCGCGCTGAGCCTCGCCGCCGTGGGCGCCACCGGGTACGCGGCCGCCAGACCGGCCCGCGCGCTCCTCGTCCTCGCGCCCGGCGCCGGGGCCGGGCAGCGGCATCCCTTCATGGTCAGCGTGGCCCGCGGACTCGCCGACCGGGGCATCGACGTGGTGACCTTCGACTTCCCGTACAGGCGCGCCGGCCGGCGCGTGCCGGACCGCGCGCCCGCCCTCGAAGCCGCCTTTCGCGAAGCGGTCGATGCCGCGCGGGGATGGCGCGCGGGCGACCGGCTGTTCGTCGGCGGCAAGTCGATGGGCGGGCGTATGGCGACGCACCTGGCGGCTGCCGGTCTCGACGGGCTGTGCGGGGTCGTGGCGCTTGGCTATCCCTTGCACCCTCCCGGACGTCCCGACAGGCCGCGCATCGCGCACCTGCCCTCGATCGCCGTGCCCGTGCTCGTGGTTCAGGGCGAGCGGGACACGTTCGGAACGCCGGACGAGCTCGCGCCGGTCATCGAGTCGATGCGCGCGCCGGTCCACCTGCACGCCGTGGCCGGCGGTGACCACTCGCTCGTGGTGCGGGGCGCTCCACGCGGCGAGGTGCCGGCTGACGTGCTCGACGTCGTCCGCGCGTGGGTCGAGGACGCGAGGTGACGGGCCTCGACGCCTTCGGGTGGAACGAGGCGCTCGCCCGCCACTACGAGCCCTGGGCCGGACGGCCGGAGGTCCAGCCCGGGCGTGTGCTGATCGAATTCAACTACCTCTACCGCGTGCACACGACCCTGGGAGAGGTCGAGGTGGTGCTGGCCGGCCGGCTCAAGCACGAAGCGGCCAGCCGCAGCGTCCTCCCGGCCGTGGGGGACTGGGTGGTGGTGCGCCGCCGGGCCGACGAGTCGCGCGGCGCGATCGTCGCCGTCCTGCCGCGCCGTAGCTGGTTCTCGCGACGGATGGCGGGACAGGTGACCGACGAACAGGTCGTCGCAGCCAACGTGGACGCCGTGTTCATCGTGATGGGGCTCGACGCCGACTTCAGCCTGCGCCGCCTGGAGCGGTATCTGCTGCTCGCGCGCGAGAGCGGAGCATCGCCGGTGGTGCTGCTGACCAAGCCCGACTTGGCGGCCGATCCGGCCGCACTGGCGGCCGAGGCGGCGGCCGTGACCGGAGCCACGCCGACCCACCTCATCAACCCCAGACACAATGTGGGCATCGAGCAGGTGGGGCGCTACCTGGCGAGCGGCCGGACCGGCGCGCTGCTCGGGTCCTCCGGCGTCGGGAAGAGCACGATCGTCAACTGCCTGGTGGGACGCGACGTGCGCCGAACCCGTGACGTGCGCGCGTCCGACTCACGTGGGCGGCACACGACGACGCACCGCGAGCTAGTGGTGCTCCCTGGCGGCGGCCTGCTGATCGACACGCCGGGGATGCGGGAACTGCAGCTCTGGGACGTGGAGGCGGCGGTCGACGAGACCTTCGACGACATCCGCGTGCTGGCCGAGGGGTGCCGGTTCACCGATTGCCGGCACCGCGACGAGCCCCGGTGTGCCGTGAAGACCGCGGTGGCCGAAGGTCGGCTGGCGGAGAGCCGTCTGGCGAGCTACCTGAAGCTGCAGAGCGAGCTGGCCCATCTGGCCCGCCAGCGCGACGAGCGTGCCCTGCTCGAGGAGAAACGGCGCGCGAAGGTCATGGGCAAGGCCCTCCGCAAGCACGTCAAGGCCAGACGCGGGTAATCCAGGCGGCGATCGCCAGCAGCAGGAAGATCGTGGCCGCGATCGGCGTCCACGCCGGGAGACGCTGCCACCAGCGCGTCGCGCGGGGCGCCGGCGCGGCCAGGCCGAGCGCGCGCCCCGCCTCGTGGACGACGTCGGCCGTCAGCGTGCGCTCGCCGAGGGCGGCGCCCAGCATCAGCGTGCGGTCGCACACCAGGTTGATCAGCCGCGGCACGCCACCGCTCACCTGGTGCACGGCGTCGATCGCCGTGGCATCGAAGACGGCCGGCTCCGCGCCCCGGGCCACCGACAACCGATGGGCCACGTAGGCCTCGACGTCGGCGCGCGTGAGCGGCCGGAGCACGGCGCGCAGCGAGATGCGCTGGTCGAGCCGCCGCTGGTCGGGCTGCTTGAGCACGTCCAGCAGGTTGAGCTGGCCCACGAGCACGATCTGCAGCAGCTTGGTCTGGTTCGTCTCCAGGTTCGAGAGCACCCGGATCTCCTCGAGGACCTGGGGAGACAGGTGCTGTGCCTCGTCGATGATGAGCACGCCGCTGCCACCGATCGGCAGCAGCGAGATCAGGAACTCGTGCAGCGTGCTCACGAGCTCGTGGCGCGTGGCGCCCGCCACGCGTCCGCTGCGGACGGCCTCGCGCGACACGATGCCGAAGTCGAGCAGGATCTCGCGCAGCAGCTCCTCGGCCGACAGGAACGGGTTGAGCACGAGCGAGGTGAACAGCGTCATCTCGAGCTGTTCGAGCACGGTCCGGCACACGGTGGTCTTGCCCGTGCCGATGTCGCCGCTCAGGACGGCCATCCCTTCCCGCCGGCGGATCGAGCGGAGCAGCGCACCGATCGCGGCTTCGTGCGAGGGGCTGGGATAGAGGAAACGGGGGTCGGGGGCCAGCGTGAAGGGCGACTGCTGGAAGCCGTAGTACTCCTCGTAGTGAGGCGCTTCGCGTGACGTCAGTTTGGTGACGGCCAAGCTGTGGCGAATATAGCAGATATCGCGAGATCCGGACGTCCGAACCGTCTGCTCAGGCGTCGCGAGCGAAGGGCAATCGGAGGGGACCGGCGTCCGCGGCGACCTGGTCCGTCAGGTTGTGGACGCTCACGCCCAGCAGACGTACGGGCCGCGGACCGGCCTCGGTCCGGTCGAGCAGCGCGACGGCGCGTGCCACGAGGCCGGCGGCATCGCGCGTCGGTGGAGCCGAGTGGCTGCGCGTGATCGTCTGGAAATCCTCGTAGCGCACCTTGAGCGTCACGGTCCGCGCGAGCAGCGCTCGCCGCTCGAGCCAGTCGGCGGCGTGGCGCGCCATGTCGGCCACGCGCGTCCGGATCTCGTTGAGGTCGCGCAGGTCCTCGGCGAAGGTGCTCTCGCTGCCGGACGACTTCGGCTCGTGGCTCGCCACGACCGGGCGGTCGTCCTCACCCCGCGCGAGGCGCTCGAGCCAGTCGGCCAGCGAGCCCACCGTGCGTCGCACGTGCGCCGGATCGGCCGTCCGCAGATCGACCAGCTTCGTGATGCCGCAGGCGCGCAGCTTGCGCGCTGTCACCGGCCCCACGCCCCAGAGGGCCTCGACCGGCAGTCCCTGCAGGAACGGCTCGACCTGCTGGGGTGCCACGACGGTCAGGCCGTCGGGCTTGCGCCATCCGGACGCGATCTTGGCGAGGAACTTGTTGGGGGCGACGCCGGCCGAGGCGGTCAGCCCGGTGAGCGCGCGGATTTCGTCCTTGAGCCGCCGCGCGACGCTGCGGCCGAGCGGCTCGCCCCAGGCATTCTCGGTGACGTCGAGATAGGCCTCGTCGAGCGAGAGCGGCTCCACGAGCGGCGTGACGCTCCGCATCAGGTCGAACACCTGGTGCGACACCGCCCGGTACCGCGTGAAGTCGGGCCGGACGATCACCAGGTCGGGACAGAGCCGGGCGGCACGCGCCATGGGCATGGCCGAGCGCACGCCGAAGGCGCGCGCCTCGTAGCTGGCGGCGGCCACGACGCCGCGGCGGTCGGGCGCGCCGCCCACGGCGACGGGACGTCCCCGCAGCGCCGGATCGTCGCGCTGCTCGACCGACGCGTAGAACGCGTCCATATCGACGTGGATGATTCGTCGGAGGGCCCTGGCTTCGCTTGGCAGTTCTGGGTTCACGGTTCAGGGTTCACGCGCGCCTTCTTGCCGGCGACGGGGTGGCGGGCTTGTCTCGCCATGTCCGGTCCGCACTCGGTCCGAAACGGGAAAGGAAACACCATGCGAAAGATCTTGCTTCGGTTCGCGGTCGCAACGGCGCTGCTCGTGGGGACATTGAGCTTCAACACAGTGTCGGTGAGCGCGGGATTCGGCGGATGGTGCGCGTGTCCGCTCTCGGAGTCGATGTCCTGCGAGATGGCGTACGACTGGTGTACGGTAATTGTGCCCGGTCACTGGGTTGGGGGCAACTGCACCGAGGTGGGTGTGTATTCGACGCCGTGTCAGCCCTGGAGCCGAACTGATCGAAGCCGACGAGGCGCGGGTCCCGGCGTTTCGGAGGGCGCAAGTAACCGAAGGCTCAATTGCCGAACGCCGGTGTGAGGGGCGTGAGACATGGCACCTCTGCAGCAAACCGTGGGTGGCCGATAGACGCGACGCGAGGACAGTCGGCCGGATCGTACGTCCACCGCCCATCGAGCGGAGCCGGTTTGCGGAAGAGGTGCCATGTTTCGCGCCCCGACGGGGAGCAGGCGGTCAGGTGCCGGTGGCGCCGAAGCCGCCGCGGGACGCGGTCCCCAGGTCGGAGGCCGCCACCTCGTGCCAGGTCACCCGCGGGGCGGGCAGCACGATCCCCTGGGCCAGGCGGTCGCCGCGCCGGACCTGCACGTCGCCGTCGGTGACGTTGAGCACCTGGATCTTCACTTCGTCGGCCGGGCCCGAATAGTCGGAGTCGACCACGCCCACCCCGTTGGCGACGATCAGCCCCCGCCTGAGCGGTGTGCTGCTGCGTGCAAAAACGCCCAGGAAATGGTCCGGTGGCACCTCGATGACGAGGCCCGTTGGCACCAGGGCCACCTGGTACGGGCGGACGACCAAGTCCTCGGCGGCGGCCAGATCGAAGCCGGCCGCGCCCGTGGTGGCATAGGCCGGCAGCGGGACGCCGGGGTCGAGGCGGCAGATGCGAAGGCGCATGGGGGCAGGATACCTCGTTGCCGCATCGCCATCTCCGGGGTAATCTGGAAGAGGCGGGTGTCCAAGACGATGAGCGAAACCACGCACGTGCCCCGCACGTCCACGCTTGCCGGGTTCACGGCGGTCGCCGCCGCCTCGCGCGGCGTGCACCTTCGCGACCTGGCGCCGCTGACCGCGCTGCAGGTGCGTACCCGCAACACGCTCTACCGCATCATCGTCTCCAACGGTGACGCCGTGCTCGTCGAGGGCGGACAGTTCTTTCCGAGCCTGACCTCGGCGCGGTTCGGCGGCGCGAGCGCCGGCGGCAGCTTCCTGCGGGTGGGGTGGATCGGGGTCGGCCTGCGGATGGAGCTGCTCGTGGACGGCCAGCGCATCGTCACCTCGCCGGTGCACGAGATCCGGCGCGACGAGCACACCACGGGCCCCGTACACTGAGAACCCGATCCTGACCGGGTTCTGAACACCGCCGGGTCACTCCGGACGGGTATACTGACCTCGCATGCGAGCGGCCGCGCGTCTGCGGCCCGGACGATACTCGTGCAGTACATCTACACGATGAAGGGCCTCGGGAAGGTGCACCCTCCCGACGCCGTGGTGCTCAGGGACATCTGGCTCTCGTTCCTCCCCGGAGCCAAGATCGGCGTGCTCGGACTCAACGGCTCCGGCAAGAGCTCGCTGCTGCGGATCATGGCTGGTGAGGACACGACCTTCACCGGCGAGGCCTTCGCGGCCGAGGGCGTCTCGGTGGGCTTCCTGCCGCAGGAGCCGCGACTGGATCCGGCCAAGACCGTCAAGGGCAACGTCGAGGAGGGCGTGGCGCCGATCAAGGCGCTGCTCGAGCGCTACGACGAGCTGAACCTGAAGCTCGGCGAGGAGCTGTCTCCCGAGGAGATGGACAAGGTCCTCCACGAGCAGGGGACGCTCCAGGACCGCATCGACGCGACCAATGCGTGGGATCTCGACTCGCAGCTCGAGCTGGCGATGGACGCGCTCCGGTGCCCGCCGCCGGAGGCGGACGTCGAGACGCTGTCGGGCGGCGAGCGGCGCCGCGTGGCGCTGTGCCGGCTGCTGCTCCAGTCGCCGGATCTGCTGCTGCTCGACGAGCCCACCAACCATCTCGACGCCGAGTCGGTCACCTGGCTCGAGCGCTTCCTCAAGGAGTACAAGGGCACGGTCGTCGCCGTGACGCACGACCGCTACTTCCTGGACAACGCAGCCGAGTGGATTCTCGAGCTCGATCGGGGCGCGGGAATCCCGTGGAAGGGCAACTACTCGTCGTGGCTCGACCAGAAGCAGCAGCGTCTGGCCCAGGAGGAGAAGTCCGAGACCAAGCGCCAGAAGACGCTGCAGCGGGAGCTCGAGTGGATCCGGATGTCCCCACGCGCCCGGCAGTCGAAGGGCAAGGCCCGGCTCAACGCGTACGAGCAGCTCCTCAACGAGGACACGGCCCAGAAGCTCGAGCAGGTCGAGATCTACATTCCGCCCGGCCCGCGCCTCGGCGACGTGGTGGTGGAGTCACGCGGCGTCCGCAAGGCCTACGGGGACGAGCTCCTGATGGACGATCTCAGCTTCACGCTGCCGCGCGGCGGTATCGTGGGCGTGATCGGGCCGAACGGCGCCGGCAAGACGACCCTCTTCCGCATGATCACGGGACAGGAGGCGCCCGATGCCGGCACGCTGCGGCTGGGCGAGACCGTCCAGGTCGGCCACGTCGACCAGAGCCGCGACGCGCTGGGCGCGAACCGGACCGTCTGGGAGGAGATCACGGGCGGCGAGGACGAGCTGCAGATCGGCAAGCGGACCGTCGCCTCCCGCGCCTACGTCTCCTGGTTCAACTTCAAGGGGTCGCAGCAGCAGCGGAAGGTCGGCACGCTCTCGGGGGGCGAGCGGAATCGCGTGCACCTGGCCAAGCTCCTGCAGCGGGGATCGAACCTGCTCCTGCTGGACGAGCCGACCAATGACCTCGACGTGGACACGCTGCGCGCGCTCGAGGAGGCGCTGCTCAACTACGCCGGGTGCGCGGTGGTCATCAGCCACGATCGCTGGTTCCTCGACCGTATCGCGACGCACATGCTGGCCTTCGAGGGCGACAGCCAGGTGGTGTGGTTCGAGGGCAACTACGAGGACTACGAGGCCGATCGCCGGCGGCGCCTGGGGGCCGAGGCGGACACGCCGCATCGGATCAAGTACCGGAAGCTGACGCGCTAGGCCTGGGGTGGCTTTTTCAGACCTGCGAGCCTTTCTCGATCGCCTGCGCGCCGACGGCGCGCTGACCATCGTCGACGCCCCCGTCGATCCCTACCTCGAGGTCGCCGAGATTCACCGGCGCGTGATCGCCGCGGGCGGTCCGGCCCTGCTGTTCACCCGAGTCGCCGGGTCCGACTTCCGCCTGGTGACGAATCTGTTCGGCACGGCGCGCCGCGCCGAGCTCGCCTTCGGCGAGCGACCGGGTCGGCTGATTCGCCGGCTCGTCGATCTCGCCGAGACGCTGTTGCCGCCGACGCCTGGCCGCCTGTGGCAGGCCCGCGACGTCGGACTCGAGCTGCTGCGGGTTGGCGCCAGGCGCGTCACCGCCGGCCCGGTCGCCGAACGCGTCACGAGCGACCTTGGCCTCGATCGACTGCCGGCGCTGACCTGCTGGCCCGAGGACGGCGGTGCCTTCCTGACGCTGCCGCTCGTGTACACGACGCACCCCGAGCGCCCCGGCCACAACCTCGGGATGTACCGGATGCAGGTGCACGACGCCCGTCAGGCCGGCATGCACTGGCAGATCGGCAAGGGCGGAGGGTTCCACTATGCCGTCGCGGAGGCCAAGGGCCGCAGCCTGCCGGCGACCGTGTTCCTCGGCGGCCCCCCCGCGCTCATGCTGTCGGCCATCGCGCCGCTGCCGGAGAACGTGCCCGAGCTGCTGCTGGCCTCGCTCATCGCCGGCGAGCGGCTGCCGCAGGTGCACGACCACGGTCCGCACCCGCTGGTGGCCTCGTCCGAGTTCGCGTTGATCGGGGAGGTGCCGCCGCACCGGCGCCGGCCGGAGGGGCCCTTCGGCGATCACTACGGGTACTACTCCCTCAGGCACGACTACCCGGTGTTCGAGCTCCGGTCGATCGCGCATCGCCACGACGCCATCTTCCCGGCCACGGTGGTGGGGAAGCCGCGGCAGGAGGACTTCTTCATCGGCGACCTCCTGCAGGATCTCCTGTCCCCCCTGTTTCCGCTCGTCATGCCCGCCGTGGAGCGTCTCTGGTCGTACGGCGAAACCGGCTATCATTCCCTGGCGGCGGCGGTCGTCAAGGAGCGTTACGGGCGGGAGGCCATGGCCAGCGCGTTCCGCATCCTCGGCGAGGGGCAGCTGTCGCTGACGAAGTTCCTGCTCGTGACGAACCAGCCGGTGGACGTCCGCGACTTCCGGGCCATGCTCGAGCACGTGCTCGCCCGCACGCGTCCGGAGACGGATCTGTACGTCTTCGCCAACCTGTCGATGGACACGCTCGACTACACCGGGCCGTCGGTCAACGAGGGATCGAAGGGAGTGTGGCTGGGTCTGGGAGGTCCGGTGCGCGAGCTGCCGCGGGAGTTCCAGACGGCGGAGCTGCCCGCCGGAGTGACCGAGGTCCGCGTCTTCTGCGGCGGCTGCCTGGTGGTCGACGCCCCGTCGTACGCCGACGAGCCCGGCGCGGCGGCGCGTGTGGCGGCCCATCCCGCCTTCGCGTCCTGGCCGCTCGTGGTCGTGAGCGACGAGCCGGTTCGCGCCACGCGCAGCGCCATGAACTTCCTGTGGACGACGTTCACGCGGTTCGAGCCGGCGGCCGACGTGCACGCCGGCGCGCGCGACATCGTGCGCAACCACATCGCCTACCGGGGACCGGTCGTCATCGACGCCCGGCTGAAGCCCTGGTTTCCGAAGGAGCTCACCGGCCGCGAGGACGTGGCCGCGACCGTGACGCGCCGCTGGCGGGAGTACTTTCCCGCCGGGGGTGTCGAGATGGGCGACGCGGAGCGCGCCCACCTGGACTGATCGGGGTAAGCTGCAACCGTCGGGACGGGAGCCGAACATGACCAGAGACGCGATGCTCGCACTCTTCGCGAAACGGCAGGAAGCGATGGCCCGCCTGGACTCGGAGGCCCTGGCTGTCTTGCATGCCGAGGACGGTGTGGTCGAGAGCCCGTTGGCCGGTGGTACGGCCACAGGTCGTGAAGCGATCCAGGAGGTGTACCAGGCGTTCTTCACCTGGTCCAGCCCTACGATCGAGCAGGAGGAGCTGCTGATCGACGGAAGCCATGCGATGTGCCTCTACCGCGTTTCGGGGACGGACAAGGGAGGGTTCATGGGGATGAGGCCCACGGGACGGTCGTTCGCCGTGCCGATGGTGGGCATCTTCGAGGTCCGTGACGGCTTGATAGCGCGCGAGCGGCGGATCTACGACTTCACCGGGCTCCTCGTCCAGGTGGGCGTGATCAAGGCGAAGCCGGTCTAGCCACATGGATCACGCCCGCCTCCACGTCACAGGTTCGGGAGAGCAGCGCGTCGTCGTGCTCGACCAGCCGTCGATCCTCATCGGACGCCGGACGTCGGCCGACGTGCAGATCAACGCCACGGACGTCTCGCGCGAGCACGCCGAGATCGTGCAGGAGGACGGGCGGTATCTGCTGCGCGACAAGGAGTCCCGCTTCGGCACCTTCGTCAACGGCGAGCAGATAGCCGAGCACGAGCTTCGCGATGGCGACCGCATTCGACTGGGGCGTACCGACAGCGTGGAACTGGTCTTCAGCCACGATGCGAGCCAGACCACCGGGTTCCTGAAGCCCACGTCCGACGCCGGCGATCTCCGGCAGATGGCGGCCATCATGGACGGCCTGCGGGCGCTCGGCTCGGGCCGCGTGCTCGACGAGGTCCTCACGCTCGTGCTCGACTCGGCGCTCGAGGTCACGAAGGCCGAGCGCGGCTTCGTCATGCTGGCCGACGAGGGGCGGCGCCTCGAGTTCAAGGTGGCCAGGGGCCGGGGGCGGGTCACGCTGTCCGGCAACACGTTCCGGACCAGCGAGAAGATTCCGAACGAGGTGTTTCGCACCGGGAAGGGGCGTACCGTCCAGGATCTGCTGGACGACCCCCAGGCGGGCCAGCACGACGGGACGATCGCGCTCGGGATACGGAACGTGCTGTGCGTGCCGTTGCGCGTCACGCCGATGGGCTCGGCGCCCGTCTCGACGGCCGGGGAGCGCGTGATCGGCGTGCTGTATCTCGACGGCCGCGAGAAGGCCACGATCATGTCGCCGCAGACGAAGGCCTCGCTCGAGGCCTTCGCCACGCAGGCGGCGCTCGCCATCGACTCCGCCCGGCTGTACGCCGAATCGGCCGAGAAGGCCCGGATCGATCGCGACCTGCGCATCGCCGCCGAAATCCAGCAGGCGCTGCTGCCCGAGCCCGTGTACGAGAACGAGGTCGTCGAGCTGGCGGCGGCGTCGATGCCGTGCCGCACGGTGGCCGGCGACTTCTTCGACTACCTCGACGTCGGCGCCCGTGGCTTCGGCTTTGCCCTGGGCGACGTGGCCGGCAAGGGGCCTCCGGCGGCGCTGCTGGCCACGGCCGTGCAGAGCAATTTCGTCGCGCTGGCACCGATCAGCGCCAATCCCGCCGAGGCGATGGCGCGCGTCAATAAGGCCCTGCTGCGGCGGGCGGTCGAGGCCCGATTCGCCACGATGTTCTATGGCGAGGTCGGCTCCGACGGGCGTCTGAGCTACTGCAACGCGGGGCAGGAGCCGCCCCTGGTGCTGCACGCCGACGGCATCGACTGGCTCGAGGAGGGCGGACCGGTCCTCGGCCTGCTGGCAATCGCGGTGTACGAGTCCGGCGCCGTGGCGCTCGCGGCCGGCGATCTGGTCGTCGTCTGCAGCGACGGAGTGACCGAGGCGCGCAACCCGGCGGGCGACGAGTTCGGCCGGGACCGCGTGGTCGAGAGCCTCCGCGGCCTGCACGGCGCCAGTCCCGAGGCCGTGCTCGAGCGGCTGCTCGCCGCGGTCAAGGAGTTCTCCAGGGGCACGCCGCAGGGCGACGACGTCACGGCGCTCGTCCTCCGGTATCGCGGACACGCGTGAGCGGATGGGTTGGGTTAAGATGCGGGTCCCACTCGCCGCACGCGGGTGCGGTCGGAGGGGACACAGATGAAGATCGACGAACGAAGCGTGGGCGACGTGGTCGTCATCACCATCGAGGGGGACATCACGCTCAAGGGCGGTGACGTCCAGGTCAAGGACAAGGTCCAGAGCCTGCTGCAGCAGGGACGCCGGAAGCTGGTCATCGACCTCGGAGGCGTCTCCTACGTCGACAGCGCGGGCCTCGGGCAGCTCGTGCAGGTGTACGCCACGACCACCAGGCTCGACGGGCGCGTCAAGCTGATCCGGCTCACCAAGCGCCTTCGGGACCTGCTGGTGCTGACGAGGCTGGCCACGGTCTTCGACACCTACGACACCGAAGCGGAAGCGATTGCGGCCTTCGAGAGCGCCGCGAAGGTCTGAAGCTCAGTTGAGCGCGTTGGGCACGGCGAGGGTGAACGGCGCGATCGCCGCGTCGAAGCGCTCGCCGTCGGCCGTGACCATCTGGTAACACCCCTGCATCGAGCCCACGGCGGTCTTGAGCGGGCAGAAGCTGGTGTACTCGAACGTCCCGCCAGGCGGCAGCACGGGCTGCTCGCCCACGACTCCCGGTCCCGTGACGCGCTCGACTTCTCCGTCGGCATTCGTGATGATCCACTCACGCGACACGAGCTGGGCCACGTCGGTGCCGACGTTGGAGACGCGGACGTGATACTGAAACAGATACGAGCGGTCGCGCGGCGAACTGCGATCCGGCAGAAACTCGCTGCGGACCTCCACGCGGATCCCTCGGGTGGTGACGTCGCTCATCGATCGGACGAGGCCATTATGGCATGGCAGGATTTCTGAGGCCGGGCGGTCACGTGACCGGTGAGCGACTCCGGCGCGCGTCGGGGGCGCCGCAGGCGCCAGACCCACGCAAGAAGGGCGTGACCGGCTCGGCGGCCCGGCGCGAGGCACAGCAGCTCCTGCGGGCGCACAGGAAACGGCTGGCGTTCGGCCTCGCGCTGATGCTCGTGAGCCGTCTGTCGGGCCTGGTGATGCCCTTCCTGTCGCAGCGCGTGATCGACGACGCGCTCTCTCCGGAAGGCGACGCCAGTCTCCTGCCACTTTTCGCGTTCGTGGCAGGTGGCGCCACCGTCGTACAGGCGATCACCGGGTTCGCGCTGTCACAGATTCTCGGCGTGGCCGCGCAGCGGGCCATCACGGACATGCGACGTCGCGTGCACGCCCGCATCATGCACCTGCCGGTACGGTTCTTCGACTCCACACAGACCGGCGTGCTGGTCTCCAGGATCATGACCGACGCCGAGGGGATCCGGAACCTGGTGGGCACGGGTCTCGTGCAGCTCGTTGGTGGTCTGGTCACCGCCAGCATCGGCATCGTCTTCCTGTTCTGGATGAACTGGCGGCTCACCACCATCACGATCGTCGTCCTTGCCGCCTTCGGCGGCGGAATGGCGTACGCGTTCCGGACGCTACGGCCGATCTTCCGGGAGCGAGGCAAGATCAACGCCGAAGTGACCGGCCGGCTCACGGAGGCGCTCGGCGGCATCCGCGTGGTCAAGTCGTACACTGCCGAGCGGCGCGAGGAGCTCGTCTTCACGAGGGGCGCCCACCGGCTGTTCCGCAACGTCGCCATGTCGGTGACCGGCGTGTCGGCGACCACCACCGGCGGAACACTCGTGGTCGGCATCATCGGCGTGCTGATGATCTGGCTTGGCGGCGACGCTGTGCTCGCCGGTGAGATGTCGACGGGCAACCTCTTCCGCTACATCCTGTTCATCGGCGTGGTGGCGGCGCCGCTCATCTCCATCGCCTCGATCGGGACGCAGATCACTGAAGCGTTCGCCGGGCTCGACCGCATCCGGGAAGTGCTGGACATGCCCACCGAGCTCGACGAGGACGCGGCGCGCCTGCCCGTGGGCGACGTCAAGGGGGACGTCGAGTTCGAGGACGTCTGGTTCGAGTACAACCCCGGCCAGCCGGTCCTCCGCGGCGTCTCGTTCCAGGCCACGGCGGGCACGACCACGGCGCTCGTGGGCTCGAGCGGGTCTGGCAAGAGCACGCTCATCAGCCTGGTCATGGCCTTCAACCGACCGACGAAGGGCCGCATCCTCGTGGACCATCGGGACCTGGGTGACCTTCGGCTCCTCGACTACCGGGCGCGGCTGGCCTCGGTGCTGCAGGAGAATTTCCTGTTCGACGGCACGATCCTCGAGAACATCCGTTACGCCCGGCCGCACGCCAGCCTCGAGGGAGTGATGACCGCCTGCCGCATCGCGCACTGCGACGAGTTCATCACCCAGTTCCCCGACGGCTACGACACCATCGTCGGCGAGCGGGGCATCAAGCTGTCGGGCGGGCAGCGGCAGCGCGTGTCCATCGCCCGGGCGATTCTCGCCAATCCCCGGATGCTGATCCTCGACGAGGCGACCTCGAGCCTCGACAGCGAGAGCGAGCAGATGATCCAGGACGGCCTCCGCCGCCTGCGAAGCGGCCGGACGACCTTCGTGATTGCCCATCGGCTGTCCACGATCCGCAGCGCCGATCAGATCCTGGTGCTCGAGCAGGGGCAGATCGTCGAGCGCGGCACGCACGACGAGCTGCTGGCGCGAGACGGCCGCTACCGGCAGCTCTACACGAAGCAGTACCAGCTCGAGACCGACCGGTACATCAACCCCGGAGAGGAGGTCGCCTCCGAGGACGACGAGGGATAGCCCGATGGACGAGTCGCTCCTGATTCGCGGCGTGCTCGGCAGCGTGCTCGGCGGACGCCGGCGCCGCCGGATGTTCTCCAGTCCGTCGACGTTGCTGACGGCGGCGGGGCTGGTGTGGGGCGTGGTCGAGACGATGCGACCGCCGGGTTCGGACGCCCCGTTGCCGGGCGGTGGCTCGTCGGCCGGCGGACCCCCGCCCCTGCCCGGGACGGGTGCGGTGTCGGAGGTCGCGATGCGCATCGTGCGGCTGGCCATCTCGGCCGCCAACGCCGACGGCGCGATCGACGCGGCGGAGCGGGCGGCGATTCTCGAGCAGGCGACGGCTGCCGGCGTCGGCGAGATCGTCGGGGCGGAGCTGGCCCGGCCCCGCCCGCTTGCCGAGATCGTGCGCGGCGTGGACGATGAGGCCGATCGGCGCGCCCTGTACGCGGTGGCGTTCGGCGTCGTCCGCGGCGACGAACAGCCGAACGGGGCCGAACGTATCTATCTGGCGAAGCTGGCGGATCTGCTGTCGCTCGAGCCAGCCGCCGCGCAGGATCTCGAGCGACGGACGGTACAGGGGATCCAGGCGGGGTGAGCACGGCCGGGAACATCACGGCAGGCCGTGCGGTTTGCATCGGTTCCGGAGCCCGTAGCCCGGAGCCCGTAGCCCGGAGACGTCGATGTCACAAGAGCAGTGGTATATGGCGATCGGGGGTCACCAGGTCGGGCCCGTGTCGCAGGACGACGTGGTGACGAACCTGCGGAACGGCACGATCGACGGCAACACGCTGGTCTTCGGTCCCGGACTGACCAACTGGACGCCGCTCAAGGACGTGCCGCAGCTGGCGAGCTTCCTCGGAGGGGGTCCCGGCGCCGGCGCCCGCCGGGGTGCCACGCCGCCGCCTCCGGTCGTGCCTGGCCGCCGCGCCCACGACATCGATTTCAGGATCGTGGGTACCGAGATGCAGTTCGTCGAGGTGGAGCTCGATCCCGGCGAGAGCGCCGTGGCCGAGGCCGGCTCGATGATGTACATGACGCAGGGCATCTCGATGGAGACGGTCTTCGGCGACGGGGCCGCGCAGCGGCAGGGCGTGATGGGCGCGCTGCTCGGCGCGGGCAAGCGGCTGCTCACCGGTGAGAGCCTGTTCATGACGGTGTTCACCAACTCGGGTGGGGGCAAGCAGCAGGTGTCGTTTGCCGCGCCCTATCCGGGCAAGATCCTGGCCATGGACCTCAAGCAGATCGGCGGCCAGCTCATCTGCCAGAAGGACGCGTTTCTCTGCGCGGCGCGCGGCGTCTCGATCGGCATCGCGTTCCAGCGCAAGATCGGGGTCGGGCTGTTCGGCGGCGAGGGATTCATCATGCAGAGGCTCGAAGGGGACGGCCTGTGCTTCGTGCACGCCGGGGGGACGGTCCATGCCGTCGATCTCGGTCCCGGCGAGTCGCTGCGCGTGGACACCGGCTGCCTGGTCGCGCTGCAGCCCTCGGTCGCGTACGACATCCAGTTCGTGGGTCGCATCAAGTCGGCCCTGTTCGGTGGCGAAGGGCTGTTCTTCGCGGCGCTCACCGGCCCCGGGCGCGTCTGGCTGCAGTCGCTGCCCTTCAGCCGCATGGCCGATCGCATCTACAAGGCCGCGCCGGCCGCGGGCGGGTCGCGTCGCGGTGAGGGTTCGATCCTGGGCGGGCTCGGCGACCTGCTCGACGGAGACAACCGCTGATCTGCGTAGAGATTTCCAGGTACGGCGGGCCGGAGGTGCTGGTGCCGGGGGAGCGCCCCGATCCCGTGCCCGGGCCCGGCGAGGTCCTGATCCGCGTGGCCGGGGCCGGCGTGAACCGCCCCGACATCCTGCAGCGCATCGGCCTCTATCCGCCGCCGCGCGGCGCGAGCGATCTGCCCGGGCTCGAAGTATCGGGCACCGTCGCGGCCCTGGGGCGTGAGGTGCAGGGCTTGCGGGTGGACGACCGGGTGTGCGCGCTCGTCGCCGGTGGCGGGTATGCGACGCTGTGTGCGGCACCAGCCCCGCAGTGTCTGCCGAAACCGACCACGGTCGATCTGGTCTCGGCCGCCGGCATCCCGGAGGCCTGCTTCACGGTCTGGACCAACGTCTTCGAGCGCGGGCGCCTGCGGGCCGGCGAGACACTCCTCGTGCACGGCGGCACGAGTGGCATCGGCACGACGGCCATCCAGTTGGCGGTTGCCCGAGGCGTGACCGTGCTGGCGACGGCTGGCTCGGACGAGAAGTGCCGCGCCTGCGAGGACCTCGGTGCCCAGCAGGCCATCAACTACCGCACGGCCGACTTTGTCGAGGCCGTGCGCGAGCTGACCGATGGCAGGGGCGTGGACGTCGTGCTGGACGTCGTGGGCGGCTCCTACGTCGCCAGGAACCTGACGGCGCTCGCCGTGGACGGGCGGCTCGTGCAGATCGGGCTGATGGGGGGCGAGCCTGCCGCGGAGATCGATCTCCGTCTCGTGCTCGGGCGCCGCCTCACGATCACCGGCTCGACCCTGCGGCCGCGGACCGTGGAGGAGAAGGGACGGATCGCCGCCGCCCTGCGCACGGAGGTGTGGCCGCTCTTCGAGCGAGGGGCCATCCGGCCCGTCATCGACCGTGTCCTGCCGCTCGTGCAGGCCGCCGAGGCGCACCGCGTTATGGAGGCGGGCGACCACATCGGCAAGATTGTGCTGGCGCCGTAGGAGTGTCTAGTCGCCGACGACCACGGTGCGCCGGCTGCTCACGTGCCCGCGCAGGACGTCCGAGGTGAGCCGCTTGCTCAGGTACACCTTGGACTCGCGGTTGTCCTCGCGGTTGGCCTCGTACTTGATGACGTTGAACTCGAGCTGGTCGAGCGTGCCCCGCATGTCGTAGTAGCAGTTCTTGGTCTTGACGACGACCTCGGTGAAGCCGGCGGCGTACGCCCACGCCTCCGATTCCTCCGTGAGGGCACGAAACTGCCCCTGTCCCCGCCAGTCGCGCCGCGTGCCCCCGATCCAGCTGTAGAGCACCTTGCCCGCGTCGAACGCCACGCAGTCCCGCAGCCGCGTGACGAGGTCGGCCAGCTTCGGCTCCTGCTCGGCGGTCCGCAATTCGTGCACGACCTTGAACCCCACCGGGACGACCGTGCCGGGGTCGTCGGGCAGCGCCGCCTCGGCCATCAGGATCAGGAACTCCCGGTCACGCAGGCGCTCGAGGATCTCCGCCGCCGTCTTCTTGCGTGGGAACTCGCCGAAGTACTCCTCGATGTACTGGATCTCGAGCGCCCCGGTCTCGAGCGGGTACTGCTTGATCAGGTATTCCATCGGGGGCGGGGGCGGTGGCTCTGACGGGACCAAGGGCTACGGGCTCCGGGCCTGACCCCAGGGGGCCGGGGGCCGGCTCTCCAGTCTACCGTGTCCAGGGCCTCGGCGACCTGTCCGGGTAGCCGACATCCCGCGGCAGAGGCAGTGTATCGTTCGTTCGTGCGCGGACCGGGTCGGGCGTTGATGCTCTCGATGCTGGCGATCGTGGTGGCAGCCGGCTGTACGCCCGAATCGGGGCTGCCGGCAGTGGCGGACGATCCGCTCGCGCTCGAAGCGCCCGAACTGGCGCGGGTGCTCGCCGCCGGGGAGGTGAGTGCCGAGGCGGTCACGCGCGCGGTCCTCGAGCGGATCGCCGCGATCGACGAGTCCGGGCCCGCGCTTGGCTCCATTCTCGAGGTCAACCCCGACGCGCTCGACATCGCACGGGCCCTCGACCGCCGCCTCCAGGCGCAGGGGCCGGTGGGGCCGCTCCACGGCGTGCCCGTCGCGATCAAGGCCAACATCGACACCGCCGACCGCATGGCCACCACGGCCGGCTCCCTGGCGCTGGCCGATCACCATGCGCGGGTCGACGCGCCGCTCGTGGCGCGGCTGCGCGCGGCCGGGGCCGTGCTGGTCGGGAAGGCGAACCTGAGCGAGTGGGCCAACTTCCGCGACCTCGGATCGACGAGCGGCTGGAGCAGCCTCGGCGGTCAGACGAAGAACCCGTATGCGCTCGATCGCAACCCGTGCGGCTCCTCGAGCGGCTCGGCTGTCGCGGTCGCCGCCAGGCTGGTGCCGCTGGCCGTCGGCACCGAGACCAACGGGTCCATCGTCTGCCCTGCCGCCGTCAACGGCGTGGTCGGCATCAAGCCCACGGTCGGGCTGGTGAGCCAGGGTGGCATCATCCCGATCTCGGCCACGCAGGACACGGCCGGGCCGATGGCGCGGACGGTGCGGGGCGCCGCGCTGCTGCTTGCGGCGATGCAGACGGCGCCGTCGGCGCCGATCGCCTATGCCGCCGCACGGCAGGACCTGTCGGGTCTCCGGCTCGGGGTGCTTCGTGATTACTCGGGTGCGGGTCGGTATCCCGCCGTCGAGGCGCAGTACACCGGCTGGCTGGCATGGCTGGGCGAGGCCGGCGCCACGCTCGTCGATCCGCTCGCGCTGGGTCTACCCGACGGCCTGGGCCGGGCCGAGCTCGACCTGCTGCTCTACGAGTTCAAGGATGGCCTCGAGGCGTACCTGCGCGACGTGTCGATCGGCCCCGGCTCCCTGCGGGAGCTCATCGCCTTCAACGAGGCGCACGCCGACGTCGTCATGCCGTATTTCGGCCAGGGGCTGGTCGTGACGGCGCAGGAAAAGGGGAGTCTGGTGGATCCCGCGTACCAGGCGGCGTTCGCCGCGAGTCACGTGGCCGTGCGCGAGCGGCTCGAGTCGCTATTCGGCGTCGATGGCATCGACGCCATCGTGGCGCCCGCCAATTCGCCGGCGTGGCGAACCGACTGGGTCAACGGCGATCGGTTCCACCTCGGGAGCTCGGGGTTCGCGGCCATCGCCGGCTATCCGATCGTGACCGTGCCGGGTGGCCTCGTGGACGGGGTGCCCGTTGGCATCGCCTTCGTTGGCCAGCCGTACT
>Ga0299906_10001665_pt1 | contig 18874 bp, 10 predicted proteins | sample RVTome_14_FD_200259 | JGI IMG/M metagenome (GOLD analysis project Ga0299906, IMG submission 200259) | Soil microbial communities from uranium-contaminated site in the Upper Colorado River Basin, Wyoming, United States - RVT145D125 (version 2) ...
ATCAGACTTCCAGCCCGATTCCGCGCATGAGCTCGAGGGCGTTCGACTTCTTCACCACTCCCTCCCGCATGCGGTAGTCGAAGCGGATCTTCCCGTCCTCGATATGGTCCTCGAAGTGCACGTTGGCAGCGCGGCCGGGCATCGTCTCCGCGAGTCGGGCGAGCGCCAGATCGTGGGTAGTGATGAGACCGATGGCGCCCCGTTCCACGAGGCCCCGGACCACCGCCTCCGCCCCGATGCGGCGGTCGTGGGAGTTCGTCCCGTGGAGGATCTCGTCGAGAAGGAAGAGCACCGGGGTCTCTGCCTTCGTGAGCTCCATCACCTGCCGCAAGCGCAGGATCTCGGCGTAGAAGTGCGAGATCCCCTCCTGCAGCGAGTCTTCGATGCGGATGGAAGCACCGACCTGAAGCCTTGAGAGCGTGAGCTTTCGCGCCCGCACCGGAGCGCCGGCAAGGGCGAGCGCGGTGTTGACCCCGACGGCCCGGAGGAGCGTGCTCTTTCCCGACATGTTGGAGCCCGAGACCACGAGGAGCCGGAGGTCTCCTCCGAGCTTCACGTCGTTTCGCACGAGACGGTCGGGAGGAATCAAAGGATGTCCGAGACCCTCCGCGTCGAAGAGCGCCGTCTTCTCGATCGCCTCCGGAAAGACGTCCTCGGAGTTCTCGAAGCCGTAGCTCGCGATCGCCAGGAGCGCGTCGAGCTCCCCCACCGCCTCGAGCCAGCGCGGAACCCGGGGACCGGACGCGCGCCGCCAGGCCTCGATCGCGAACGCGAATTGCGTTCCCCAGAGAAGAAGGGCGGCGAACAGAGCGAAGAGCTGGTTTCTCCGGGCATCGAGATATTCGATGAGACGCGCGAGACGCCGGATTCTCGCCGATGCGGGCTCGCCTTCGGATGCGAGCCGACTCTGGAGCGAGACCAGGTGAGGCGATACGAAGCCCTGGCTCTCGAGGATCTCGAGAAGCGACGCGAGCACCGAGAGGTCCCGGGAAGGAGCCTCGGCGGCGGCGAGGATCGCGCGCGTTCGAGGACGGAAGAAGAGCGCGAAGGATGCGCTCACCGCGAGCGACGCGAGAAATAACACCCGGTCCACGATGGAGGCGATCCATAAGACCGCGAGCGCCATGGTTGCGGCGCCGAGCGCGAAGGCGGCCCATCTCGCGGCGGCCGAGGTGAGGAGAGGTGGCGCCCCCGCCCATTTCTCGAGGGCCTCGGGATGGGAAATCTCGTCCTCGTCCACGGGCTCGGACGCCACTCTCTCTCGAAGGTCGACGAACGGCCGGAGCTCCGAGACCGCCTCCTGCCGCAGACGGACCTCCTCCAGAGTCGCGGGCGCTTTCAGCCAGGAGGCGAGAGTCTTCGTCCCCCATGGGCTCACCGTGATGTCCAGGAGCTCGAAGAGCGAGCCCTTGCCGAAGAGGTCGAGATCGCGCGCGTAAGGATGGTCCCGATCGAAGAACCGCTCACCCGTCCTCCCCTTCCCCTGCCAGTTCCCTTCGAGCCTTTGGATCCCCCGGAGGTAGAACCGCTCGGCGCGCTCGGCACGCGTCCATACGTCATGGAGGCGAACGTGAACCGCGAGAAGCGCTCCGAAAAGAGCGACGGGGACCAGGAGGAAGGGCCAGCTCGCGGGCTCGCGCTCCCAGACGAACCACAGGAGGGCGACGCCGGCGAGAAACGTCGCGAGCCTCGCGTAGGAGACGAGAGCGACGATGCGCTGGCGCTCGTCCTTTTCGCGCTCGCGCGCTCCCCGCCTCTCTCGATACAGGGCGAGGACCTCTTCCCGGCTCATCACCCGGAGAGCTTCCGCAGAACCCGTTTCAGCGCTCCTTCGAAGGAGATCGAAGGATCCTCGCTCAGCGCCGCTTCGACGCTCTTTTCCGCCGAGGGGCGCGGGAAGCCGAGGTTCGCGAGCGCCGAGAGCACGTCTTCCCGGAGCGACTCTACGGGGCTCATGGGGGCCTTTCCGGGATCCGCCCCCAGCGGGCCGATCTCGGCCATCTTGTCGCGGAGCTCGACCACGAGTCGTTCCGCGGTCTTCTTCCCGACACCGGGGATGGAGCTCAGGCGCCTCAGGTCGGACGATCGTATCGCTTCCACCAGAGCCTTCGGCTCGAGACCCGACATGACCTTCAGCGCTAGGGCCGGGCCGACGCCGTTCACGCCAATCAGGCGCTGAAAGAGGCGCTCCTCGGTGACGCTGGCGAAGCCGTAAAGGGCGAGGATGTCCTCGCGCACGTGGGTGTGGACGTGGAGCGTCACCTCGGCGCCTTCTTCGGGAAGCTCGTAATAGGTGGAGACGGGAATGAAGAGCTTGTAGCCGACGCCGCCCACGAGGACCACGACCTGGCTCGGCGACTTCCGGCCGAGGCGCCCTTCGAGGTAGGCGATCACCGTGCTTTGGACACTTTCTCGAGGTAGCGCATCCGATGAGCGTGGCAGAGCGCCACCGCGAGCGCGTCGGCGACGTCGTCGGGCTCGGGCGGGCTCTGAAGCCCGAGGAGAAGCGCGACCATCTTCTGCACCTGAAGTTTGTCGGCGCGCCCGTAGCCCACCACCGCCTGCTTCACCTCGAGCGGCGAGTACTCGAAGACCGAAAGCCCCCGGGCGACGCCGGCGATGAGCGTCACCCCGCGCACGTGGCCGAGCCTCAGGGCGCTCTTCACGTTCGTGGCGTAGAACAGGTTCTCCACCACCACCTCCCCGGGCCTTGTCCGCTCGAGCACCTCGACGATGCGCTGGTGGATGAAGTGGAGCTTCTGGGGGAAGGAATAGCTCGCGGGCGTCCGGATGACGCCCTGCTCGACCAGGGAGTGACGATGGCCGTCGGAATCGATGGCGCCGAAGCCCGTTGCCTGAGAGCCGGGGTCGATCCCGAGGATTCTCACCACGTCACTTCGACATCGCTGCTTCTATTTCTTTTTCCTCGATGTCGAAGTTCGCCCAGACGTTCGTCAGGTCATCGTGCTCCTCGAGGGCCTCCATGAGCTTCAGCATCTGATGCGCCTGCTTGCCCTCGAGCTTCACGCTGGTCTGCGGGATCATTCCCAGCTCTTCCACCGCGATCGGAATTCCCTTCACTTTGAGGGCGTCCCGAACAGCGGGAAAGGCCTCGGGCGGGGTGAAGATCTCCCAGTTGCTCTCGTCTTCCTTGACGTCCTCGCCACCGGCGTCGAGAACGATCTCGAGGAGCGTCTCCTCGGGGGCGTCCTTGCGCTCGACGACGAGGTAGCCTTTCTTGTCGAACATCCATCCCACCGAGCCGGTCTCGCCGAGGTTCCCGCCGTACTTCCCGAAGAGATGCCGCACCTCGCCCACCGTCCGGTTGCGGTTGTCGGTGGTCGCCTCGATGTAGACCGCGACCCCTCCGGGACCGTACCCTTCGTAGCTCACGTCTTCCAGGTTGAAGCCTTCGAGCTCCCCCGTCCCCTTCTTGATGGCGCGCTCGATGTTGTCCTTGGGCATGTTCTCCGCCTTGGCCTTGTCGACGGCAAGGCGAAGGCGGGGGTTGAAGCTCACATCGCCGCCGCCGGTGCGGGCGGCTACCGTGATTTCCTTGATGATCTGGGTGAAGGCCTTGCCGCGCTTGGAGTCGATGGCGGCCTTCTTGTGCTTGATCGAATGCCACTTGGAATGTCCGGACATAGCGAAAATCCTAGCATGAGCGGAGGTTTCTCTCCACTCCGACTCCCGGCCGACGTCGTCAATCCGCGCCCAGATGAAGCCGGCGCTCGAGGGCCGAGAAAGCCTCCGAAGCGCTCCTCTCCGGTGAAAGGAGCGAGGTCGCGATCCCCACGACGAACGCGAGCGGAATGGTCACGAGCCCCGGGTTGCGCAGGGGGAACCACGCGTCCTCACGGCCGAGGACGCTCACCTGGATGGTGGGCGAGAGGTAAATCAGGACCAGCGCCGAGAGCGTTCCCGCGATCATGCTCGCCTGGGCTCCGCGGGTGGTGAACGGACGCCAGAAGACGGAGAGAACCAGCGCGGGGAAGTTGGCGCTCGCGGCGATGGCGAAGGCGAGACCCACCATGTAGGCCACGTTCTGCCCTTTGAACACCACACCGAGGACGATGGCGAGGGCGCCGAGGAGGATCGTCGCGAGGCGGGCCACCACGAGCTGCTCGCGCTCGGGCACCGCTCCCCGACGCACCACGTTCACCCAGAGGTCGTGCGAGAGCGCGGCCGCCCCCGAGAGCGTGAGGCCCGCCACCACCGCGAGGATGGTGGCGAACGCCACGGCGGAGATGAACCCCAGGAAGCCCCGTCCTCCGACCGCGGCCGCGAGAAGCGGCGCCGCCATGTTCCCGCCGGGGTCCGCCGCCCGGACCGCGTCCTGTCCCACGAGGACCATGGCTCCGAAACCGAGAATGAACGTGAGGAGATAGAAAAAGCCGATGAACGCGGTGGCGTAGCTGACGGAGGTTCTCGCGGTTCGGGCGTCGGGCACGGTGTAGAAACGCATGAGGATGTGCGGGAGCCCGGCGGTTCCGAGCATCAGGGCGAGGCCGAGGGAGATGGCGTCGATGGGGTCGGAGACGAGTTGACCCGGGGCGAGCACCGCTTCGCCGTAGCGCTCCGCCGCGGCGGCGAAGAGCGCCAGAGGGTTCAGCGAGAAACGCAGGAGCACGAGGAGCGCGAGAAGAAAGGCGCCTCCCAGGAGCAGAACCGCTTTCACGATCTGCACCCAGGTCGTCGCGATCATTCCTCCGAAGAGCACGTAGAGAAGCATCACTCCGCCGGTGATGACCACCGCGACCTCGTAGGACAGGCCGAAGAGCAGCCGTATGAGGTTGCCCGCACCCACCATCTGGGCGATGAGGTAGAACGACACGACCGAGAGGGTCCCGAAGGCCGCGGCGACTCGCACCGGGCGCTGCGAGAGCCGATAGGCCACGACGTCGGCGAAGGTGTACTTGCCGAGGTTCCGTAGAGGCTCGGCGATGAGGAACATCACGATGGGCCAGCCCACGAGAAATCCGATGGAGTAGATGAGGCCGTCGAACCCCGAGAGCGCGACGAGGCCGGCGATGCCGAGAAAGCTCGCGGCGCTCATGTAGTCGCCGGCTAGCGCGAGCCCGTTCTGGAGGCCAGTGACGCTTCGCCCCGCCGCGTAGAAATGCTCCGCGGTCCTGGTCTTCCTCGCCGCCCAGTAGGTGATGCCGAGGGTGAGCGCGATGAAAGCGAAGAAAAAGCCGATAGCCACGGGATCGGAAGCGCCCATCAGTCCCGCCCTCGAAGAGAGCTGACGGTCCGATCGTAGTGTCCGTTGGCCCAGCGGACGTAAATCCAGATGAAGATCCAGGCGGAGACTATGGTGAGCGCCCCCAGAAGCGTTCCGAGGCTCAAGCCGGGAACGAGTATGGTTCCGAGGAGCGGCTTGGCGAAGGCCACCAGAAGGATGAAGCTGAAATAAACCACCATCATCGCCGCGGTGAGCGCGAGCGCGAGCCGCCACTGGGCGGAGGCGAGGTCAGAGAGCACGGTCTTGTGGTCTTTCATGAGCGGGAAGATCAGTCGTCGAAGACGAACGTCGGCTCCTGGTAGTAGCGCACCTTGTGCTCGGAGACCTTGTGGCGCATCTCTTCCGCGAGCCAACGCCGCTTCTCCTCGAGCGGCAAGTTGGATTTCAGCAGGGGGAGCCGGAGGTTGAATCCGAGCACCCGGCGGGGAACGAGGATGCGGGTGACGCCCGACGGAAGCAGATGGCCCCCCTCGGCGACCGCGCGCACCTCGGACTTGGCGAAATCAGGGAACGAGACCAGGGCTCCGAAGTGGGGATGGTGCTGCCTCAGCGCGGCGACGTCCGCATGGTTCACGCGATCCATGCGCGCTTCCCCCCGGTAGTAGACGTCGACCACCGCGTGAAGGTGCTCGACGCGGTCGGCGCGGCTTCCCCGATCGAACAGAAGCAGGGATCGATCTTCCTCCGTGGTGACGCTCGCGAGGAACCCCTCTTCGGTGGAATCCTCGGGGCGCCCCTCTCTCACGGAGACGCCGGGCATCTCCCTCGCCTTCCGCAGGAGCTCCCGCGCCTCGATGTCCCGGACCACGTGGTTCCAGTGGCGGACTTCGAGCTTCTCGTTCTCGAAGGGCTCGACCTGGACGATCAGATGCGGGATGTCGAGGTTCTGGATGGCGGAGACGCGATTGGCGCCGTCGAGGAGCAGGAACCGGTCACTTCCGGGAAGGCTGGCGACGATGGGAGGGTTCTTCAGAATCCCGTCGGCGGAGAGGCGATCGATGAGACGGGTCACCCGCTCGAGGTCGACCCTCTCGTGCAGGAGGAGGTCGGCCACGGGAACGATTCTCAGATCGGGAAACCCCCCGGAAGGCTCGCTCATCGCAGGGCATAATGCCACAAAGCAGTGATCACTGATCACTGATCACTGATCACTGCTAGTAGTACAGAAACGGCCACCAGTTCAGCATTGCCTCCCCCGCGTCATCGAACGCGCGGTTGTCGAGCCCGGGCATGTTCTGGCGCCACCACAGCAAGAACCCTCCCTGGCAATCGGGGGCGACGGTGTCGTACATCCGGAAGTCGGCGGTGTTGAAGGGCGAGACCTGGCCGCTTCCGTCCCGGAAGTGGGTGCAGCTCGAGAGCACGCTGAACGGCGAGACGTCGTCGTAGTGGGCGCGGGCGTTCGGAGGGAAATGCACGTTTCCGCAGACGGGGTCGTAGGGGTCGATGGTCCCCGAGCCCGCGGGCAGGGTGTAGCGCACGGAGCTCGCGCTCGGGTAGGTGAGGCAGTCGCCGCCGGGGCAGGCGTACCAGCTCTGGGCGGGCACCCCGTAGCGCGTCTTCAAGTCGTGGGCCGAGAACGGGGTGAAGTAGCGCGAGAGATACGGGAGCACCGTCGGGTTCCAGGCGCCGATGGATTCCATCCCGTGCGACAGGCTGTGAACGAGACAGCCGACTCCGCGGGTGTTGTTGAAAAACGCGATGCGCACCGTGCGGTCTCCGGGGATCTGGTCCTCGTCGTCGAAGCAGCCGTTTCCTGCACAGCGGTTCATGAGCCCGGGGATGCGGTTGCGGTTCTCGTCGTAGACCGGCTTGAGCTCGAGGATCTCCGCCGCGTTCACGTCGGGGACGTCGGCGTCGGCGTAGATCCAGACTTCGTGGACGAGCCCGCGGTCGATGAGCTCCTCGAGGCCGAGGAGCCGCCCGGGATCGTCCGGATCGTCGACGCCGTAGAGCGCGGTGTAGTCGGCGCTGAAGAGCCTCTCGTAGTCGAATCCCCAGTAGCCGTCCGTCGGGTTCTCCCGGGGGAAGGCGGTGCTGTTGCGATAAGGGTAGCCCGGCGGAGGCGAAGGGTCGCGGAGATCGACGGCGTAGGCGAGCTCGTACTGCAGAAAGACCGGCGCTCCCGCGTCCTCATAGCCGTGGTGGCGGCTCCCCTCGGCGAAGGCGGCGATCGCCTCTTCCACCTGGGCGGTCATCTCGTCCATGCTCCGGTGGTTGACGAAGTTCAGGACCATGAGCTTCGGCCGCATCCGCCGGATCTCGCGATGATGGGCCGCGATCCAAGGATCGGAGTTGGCGCGGCTCGAGGCGTTCGGCCACTCGAGCTCGGGGGTGAAGATCACGGCGAGCGTGGCGAGCGTGGAGTTGCCCGCGCGGTCACGCACCTCGACGGTGAGGGCGTTGTTTCCCGAGACGAGGTCGACCTCGCAGGAGAAGCTTCGTCCCGAGAGGGTACCCGCCGCGGATCCGCAGACGACATCCGCCATTCCGCTCAGCACGTCGCTCGCACCGCCCGCGATCTCGAGCGGTGTCGCCCCGACCGTGTCTCCGTCGTGCGGCGAGGTTATCTGGAGCGCGGGCGGCGTCGCGTCGAGGCTCACCTTGACCTCTGCGCTACCGGTGTTCCCCGCGGCGTCTCTCGCGGTTCCCGAGACGACCTGATCCGCTCCCTCGCTCGAGACCACCACCGGGGCGGGGCAGAAAGCTACTCCTGATCCATCGTCCGAGCACTCGAAAGAAACCGTCGCCGGGCCCGCGTGCCATCCGAAGGCGTTCGCCGGCGGGTCGACGGTCGCGACGATCCGAGGCGGGGTGGTATCGGCGACGGGACAGTGCGGCTCGAGAGTCACCGATTCCAGGTGAACGCTGTCCTTCCCGATCGACTCGAACGAAAGCCACTGGGAGCCCGCCTCCAGACGAACTTCGAGAGGGTGGCTCGTTTCCCATCGATCGGAGTTCACCAGATCCCGGTCGCGGAAGTCGAAGACCTCGCCCGCTAACGCGACCCGGAGCGACTCGTCTTTCTGCCCCTTCGAGCCCACGCGGTAGCGAAAACGGAGGGCGTACTTACCCGACAGATCGACGTCGAACGAGACCCCGAGGCGGCCGCTCTTGCCGGTGACGTAGTAGTAGCCGTCCTCGCCGCAGGCGTCGTCGTGGTTTTCGGAGTGGCCCGCTCCCCCCCTAACCTCGCGAACGTGAGAAGAGAGGCCGGTATCGTCGTCGAACCGGCTGTCGAGACAGAAGCTCTCCGGCGTTTCGGAGCAGGGCCCGATCTGCTCGGAGCAGACCTGCTCGATGCGGAGCGCCTCGACGTCGACCGGTTTCACGTCGGCGCTCTGGATCCGCACGCGGTGAGAGCCTTCGCTCAGGTAGACCAGAATCGGCCGCGTCCACCAGAAGCGCGATTTCGGATCGTCTCCCTGGAGCGCCACGTGAAGCCGCTTTCCCTCGACCTCGAGGTCGAGCCCATCGTGCGTCCGTTCCGCCGCAACCTGGAGCTGGATGCGGTAGAGGCCCTCCTCGGGAAGTGCGGGAGTCTCCATGACGAGTCCGCTCCGAGAAATGAGCCGGTAGTGACCACGCTCTCCGCACTCCCCTCCGCTCGGATGGTGCCGGGTGGCATCGTCGACCTCGACCACGGCGGAGCTCAGGCCCGTCCTTTCGTCGTAGCCGCGGTCGAGGCAAATCTTCTCGCGCTCGAATCGGGCGGTGCAGCGATCGCAGGCGTCGCCGATGCCGTCCTGATCGCGGTCGAGCTGGTCGGGATTCGGGGTCGCGGGGCAGTTGTCGGAGCCGTCGCAGATGCCGTCGGAGTCGCGATCGCCCGAAACCCGGCTCCCCGGCCCGAGGCTTTCGACCCGGAGATCATCCACCTGGAGGCCGCTCTCTTCGGCGGCGAATCCGATGGCGCCCTGGGTCAGAGGCTTCGAGCCATCCTCGGCGTCGATCTGCCAGCTCTTGGGCTCGGTCTTCTCGTGGGCCCAGAACCTCGCCCGGAGGCGGGTCTTTTTTCCCTTCGCCTCGACCCGCACCCGGAAGGAGTACCAGATTCCTTCTCTAGGCTCGAAATCGAACCTCGTTCTGCCCTCGAGCTCACGATCGCCCTTCTTGGCGCGGTAGCCCTCGTGTTCCTTCGAATCGTCGAACTGGAGCTGGTAGAAGAGACCCCGTCCCACGTCGGAGTACACCAGGATCGCGTGGTCCTCGTCGTCCTTCAGCAGGAGATTTCCCGTGAGCTCGTAGTTCCGCCAGAGGAGAGAGGCCTCCGTCCGGTACTCGGTCGCACGGCGCGGCTTCACGCTTCTATACACGATGTCGCCACCGGAAGAGGCCGTTCGGAATCCCTGGACCTTGGGTCCCGAGCGCAAGCGGCCTCCCGAGACTTCGTAATCCACCCATCCCTCGGGATCGGCGCCCGACTCGTAGGAGTCGAAGGTCTCGATCCAGGCGGAGCGGCACTGCGCCCGCACCTGAAGGCTGTCGGACCCACTCGCGCCATGAGGGTCGGTAACCGTCAGAGTCACCTTATACACCCCGGGTGAGGTGAAGACGTGGCTCGGCGTCAGCGTCCCCGTTTCCTTCGTTCCGTCGCCGAAATCCCACACGATCTCGTGCCCAACGTCGCCGTGATCCGTGAACGAGCCCGCGAAGGCAACGCTCGCGCCGGGCTCGACGTCGATGTCTGGTCCGGCGTCCACCCGGGGGGCGACGTTTCTCACCTCGATCTGGAGGCTGTCGCTTCCCTCGCCTCCGTCATCGTCGCGAACGAAGAGCGTCGCCGTATAGACGCCGGGAGCGGAATAGACGTGCGTGGTCGCGAGTCCGTCCGCTCCGGCACCGTCTCCAAAATCCCATCGCGATTGGTGAGTGTCCGCGGCGCCGGGATCCTGGAACGATCCGGAGAACGAAACGGGCAGTCCCTGATCCGAGGACTGATTTGCGCCCGCTTCGACGAGAGGTGGAACGTTCGCTACCGTGACCTCGAGTCTGTCGGTCGCGGCGACGCCGTCCGAGGCCGTCACCGAAAGAGTGACCGTGTAAATTCCGTTGTCCACGAAGACATGCGCGGGGGTGAGCGTCCCCGACGCCGTGCCGCCGTCCCCGAAGTCCCATTCAATGGTGTGGGTCCGGGCGGCGTTCGCGTCTCGAAAATAGCCTGAGAAGGAGATCGAAGTCCCTTCGGCGCCCGACCGGTCCTCGCCCGCGAACACTTCGGGCGCAGGTGCCCTGAGGGTCACCGCCGCCGCGCTCGACTCGGACTGACCGTCGCTTGCCTTGTAAGTGAAGCTGTCGGAGCCGGGGAAGGTCGGGCCCGGAGTGTAGCTGAAGGAACCGTCGGCGTTCAGGGTGAGCGCGCCGTGGGCGGGCTCGGTCGCGAGAATCGCCGTGACAGGATCGGAATCGATCTCGACGTCGTTCGCGAGAACCCCGGGCGCATCGACGACGAGAGAGCCACCCGCCACCTCGAATCTGTCGGCAACGGCCGCCGGGGGCGAGTTCTGTGAGACCGTCACATCGTAGGTCTCGACCTGATCGGGAACGGTGCGGCCGTGAATCGCCGTCAGCGGCACCACTCCCGAAAGACCCGCTCGATCCACCGTGAAATCGTAGGGCCCGTCTCCGAATCCGGTGACGGTGACCCGATAGGTTCCGGAGAGGGGGTTTCCGACGAAGAGAATCTCCGGCTCGACTCCCGGCCGGGTGTAGAGGGAATCGGGGATCTCGCGATGTACGGTTCCGTCCCTGGGGTCGAAGCCCAGCCTTCGTCCCAGCGGGTCGGTGATCATGAAATGGATCGGGCAGTTGCCGATGACGCGGAGAGCGGTGCCGATGCCGACCCCCGGAGTGGGGTAGGAAGTGTCGAGAGGGATTCGCGCCGTGGCCCCCGTCAGGAACCGGGGGATATAGAGAGTGAGCACGTCCCGGTTGAGCATGATTTCCTTGTGGCGTCCCGGGCGGGCGTCGGTCGGAGGCGAGGCGTCGATTCGGGCGACGTTCGCGCTCGGGAGACCCGGCAGCAGGAGCTTCAGGTTCGTGCTGGAAGAGGGGATGAGGTCGTCGCCGGTTGAGGTTTCGCCGATGCCACCGGGGGTTACCGTGCCGTATCGGCCGAACGGGCCCGGAAAGTCAACGTCATAGTCCCGGTCGGTCTCGGAGGCTCCCTCGCCGTAGAGGACGTGGATCTTGTCGAGGCCGATGGCACCCGTAAGCCGGCCGATGTCGCGATTCAGGTCGGCGAGGAAGTCGTTCCGCTCGTGGCCGAAGGGATAGCTCGAAGGAAGCGGCGGGCCGCTCAGATTGAGGAGATACGCCGGCATGTCTTCGGTGGGCAGCATCTCCCTGAGGGATTCGACGCCTCGCGTCGGATGCTGGCCCCAGTCGAGGATGGTCTCCCGCTTGCAGTAGTAGTGATCGACGGGGCCGATGACCGGGATCTGATACTCCGGCGGCGGTTGGCCCGCGATGGCCGGGTAGCAGAGGGCGCGGAGCTCGTCTTCCGACGGCTCGTATTTCTTCGCCACGAGCCTCGGCCAGATCATGTTGTCCATCGTGTACTGCTGGAGCCAGGCGGCGGGAGCGTTGTAGAGATAGGCCTCCCACGTGCCTTCCTCCCGCGTGCGGTAGTCGAAGGGAAAGCCGCGGTGGGGGGAGGCGACGAAGACGACGCGGTTCACGTCGCCCCGGTAATCGACACGCGCTCCCGTCCCCGGGCTCAGCGCGAAGCCCTCGATGTAGGCGCGGGAAACGAGTCCCCCCATGCTGTGGACCACGAGGTCCGCTTTTCCATCCTGGGCGGCGTAGTCGGCGCTTGCGGGAAGGATGGCGTCGAGCTGCTCGCCGAGAAAGCCGCCGGAGAGGCGGTTCGAGTTCCTCCAGTCGTAAGCGAGGCCGAAGAGCGTCCGGTTCCACTCGTAGCCCATCTTCAGCAGGTTGTCGAGGAGCGGCCAGTAGCCCCCGAGGAACGGATCGAGGACTTCGCGGGACACATCGCGGCTTCCCACGAGCAGGTTCTGAGGGGGCATCGAGCCGAGGATGCCGTGGATGAAGACCACCGGATGGACCCGCGCCTGCGGGATGGCGAGGGTCCGGGCGGCGCTTTGCGCTCCAAAGGTGGCGGTCACGTCGAAGCTGGAGGCGGCCGAGGGCTGGATCCAAACGAACCACCGGAGCGTCTTCGACTCTCCCGGCAGGAGCGCGAAGCGGGGCCCGCCGGGGGTGCTGCATAGGGAGTTGAACCCCTCGTGAGAGAACTCGCTTCCGAAGGGAAAGGTGTCACAAAAAACGTCGTCGCCGGGGTCGGTCCCGTAGAGAAACAAGCGGCCGCCGCTCCTGGTGCTGGCGTTTACCGAGAACAGCTCCAGGCATCCGCCTCCGGACGCGGGGCAGCTCAATGTGACTTCCACCCTCACGGGATTGTTGGTGTACCAGCCGTCGGTGTTGACGCCGAGGCTTCCTGGTGAAAAGCGGACCTCGACGGGCGATGCGCTTCCCGAGACGTTGACGCTCTCCTCCCAGGAGTTGTTCGCCTCGTTCGACTCATCGACGAAGCCATCGACGTCGGCGGTGTAGCGAAGGCTGTGGGGCCCGGGGCTCGAAGGCGTCCAGAAGAAGCGCACGTTATCGCTCGAGGTCGCTCCCGCGGGGAGAGGCAGGTGCAGTCCATATCCCACCTCGGCGCCGTCGAGGAACCACTTGATGTTGAACTGAGGGGCGTCGAGGGTGCCGGCGTTTCGGAGCCTCGCGGTCACGATGGTCTGGGCGCCGACCGAAGGCGCGGGGCTGAAACTGAGGTCGTCCACCACGAGATCGGCAAGGTTCGGGGCGGCGACCGTTACCGACCTCTCGAAGGAGTTGTTCGACTCGTTCGACTCCTGAACATGGCCGTCCACGTCCGCCTGGTAGCGGAACCGGTAGGTGCCCGCCGCAGACGGGGTCCAGAAGAAAAAGATGTTGTCGCTCGACGTCGCGCCCGCGGCGAGCGAGACGTGTTGCCCGTATCCCACCTGGGCGTCGTTCTGGAACCACTTGATGTTGAAGTTCCCCGAGGGCTCGGTCCCGAGGTTCCGGAGAAGCGCCTGAACCCGCACTTGCTCGCCGATCCTCGGAGGCGCGCTCCAGTTCACGTCGACCACCGCGAGATCGGGCGCCCCGCCACCGTCTACGTTCACGGAGCTCTCCAGGGTGTTGTTGCCCTCGTTCGATTCCACCACGTGGCCGTCAACGTCGGCCTCGTAGCGGAGACGATGGCTCCCGGTCGAGCTCGGGGTCCAGAAGAAACGGACGTTGCCTCCCGAAGTCTCTCCCGGGCTCAAGGACGAGTGCCCGCCGTAGCCTTGTTCCTGCCCGTCGAGAAACCACTTGATGTTGAACCCGCCGCTCGAGACCGAGCCCCGGTTTCGAAGCCTCGCGGTCACGATCGTCCGTTCCCCGACCCTGGGGGTGGAGTCGAAGGAAAGGTCCTCGACGATCAGATCCGAGAGAGGCTGCCGTGCCCCGTTCAGGAAGAGCACCTGATGGCTGTTGTCGCGCTCGTCGCTCTCGGAGACGAAGCGATCGACGTCGACGTCGTAGCGAACGCGAAAGCTCGAGGAGCTCGGAGTCCAGCGCAGGAACACGTTGTCTCCCGAAGTCTGTCCGGGTCCGAGGGGCGCGTGGGATCCGTAGCCCACTTCCTGGCCGTCGAGGAACCACTTGATATTGAAAATCGGCGCCGTCGAGTTTCCGGCGTTGATGAGCCGGGCCGTGGCCACGTTCGGCACTCCCGCGACCGGCGGGCTCGCGAGGGTGATGTCGGTGACCACCAGATTGGGTTGCCCCGACGAAACCGCGGCGTTGATACCAGAAAGAACCAGAAACAAAAAGGCGACGGATGGACGCATTTCAATCCCCCCGGTTGCCGCGACCCGGAGCGGCAAATTGGCCCGGGTCCTCGGTCCTCGGGTCTTAGTGTCGCGTCGGGGTGAGGGGGTTCCCGCTCGATCCTTTTGTCCGAACATGGTAAAAATTCAGTGGGGGGGAACCTGCCGCCGGTTCGCGTCACTAACCAGGGTTGGGGGTCGTATGGGTCGTCTTCTCAGTCGAGCCCGCATTGCAGAGGCCGGAGGTTTCAGTTTCATCGAGCTCCTGCTCGCTCTCGCCGCAACCGTCATCGTGATGGGGGTGGTGTTCGGTCTGCTGGCTCAGGGCTCCGGAGCCCATAGCGAGGAGATGGAGCGGACGGACCTGCAGGCGCAGGCCCGGGCGGCCCTCCAGATGTTGAGTCAGGACGTCCTCATGGCGGGAGGCGACCTGCCCCCCGAGATTCCCGCCTTTCGTCCCATTCAGAGCACACTCACCGTTCGGGCGGCGGACGGTCTGGAGATGGTGGGGAGCTTCGAAGACGATGCCGGCGGCGGCGGCGCCGTCCCCGTGCTGAGCTTCGACGGCCGGCTGGCGAAGCTCGGCTCGGACCCGACTCGATTCCTCCGAGGAGACCTGGTGCTCGTCTACGACGACGAGCCGACCGATGGAAAGTGGGTGTTCGCGCTCGTCGACTCGGTCGCGGGCGGCGCCAGCCCCGAGCTGACGCTCCTGACGGAGCCCGGAGAGCGCATCAACGACGTCGATGCTCCGATAGCACTTCCGGACACCATCCATTCGTACAACCGTCCGACTCCCGAGTCCGGCTTCGTCACGCCGGTCACGGTGATTGGCTACGGTCTCGAAGCAGATCCGAGCGCTCCCGAGTACCTGGGCAACTCGCTTTGGCGACAGGTGAACTGGGGCGAGCGCGTGGACGTGGCCAGAATCGAGAATCTCGAGATCCGGTACTTCGTCGGCGGCACCGTGTCGGATATGGTGGCTCCCGCGCCGATTTCGGAACCTCGGGCGGCGCCGCAGATGCACGCCCAGGCTACCCTCGACAAGACCCGCGACGCGGGAATGCCGTTTCCCCCCGAGCCCCAACCGATCCCCTCGAGGACGATCGAGGAATCGTTGTTGATTCAAGGAGTTCGCATCAGCGTCACTTCGCGGTCGAAAACGGCGAACCTGAGAGGCTCGACCCTGGAGCCCGGGCAGGCTCCCGGCGAGGACGGCTACCTGCGCGAAGTCCTGACGACCCGGGTGGCGCCCAGAAACCTCCTCATCCAGGCCGATCGGCGAAAACAAGAGCTCGAGTCGGCCGGCGATTCTAACGACTCGAGCCCTCCGCCTCGCCGATGAGGACGAACGGCGCCCAGTAGTAGGGGTGGCGATAGGCGCGCCGCTCGGAGGCGAGCATCGTCCGCTTCGCGAGCGCCATCGCTTCCGCGAGCGTCTTCGGTTCCCTTCCTTCCTGCCCGCCCACGACCTGGTTGTAGAACGCGACCATGAGCTCCGAGGTCGCGCGGTCGTTGACGTTCCAGAGGCTCACCGCCACCGTCGAGGCGCCCGCGGACAGGAAGGCCCAGGAAAAACCGAGGGCTCCCTCCGATCGCAGGAGACGCCCGCGGCCGGTCTCGCAGCCGGAAAGAACGACGAGCTCCGCGTCGATCACGAGCTCGAGCACTTCCCCCATACGCAACACCCCGTCTTCCCCTGTCGCCCGGTCCGCCCCGATGAAGAGCGCGGAGCGAAGGGGGAAGCGCTCGTCCGCGAGACCATGCGCCGCGATGTGAATCATGCGGAACTCCGTGAGGGCCGCGGTTTTCACCGACCGTTCGTCCGCGGCGGCACCCACCAGGAGGCGGCGCCGATCGGGAGCGAAGAGCGCTCCCACGCTCTCCACCTCCTCCACCGCGTGAGGAATGGCGCTTTCCTGGCCCGGTCCGCCGGCGCTTCCAGGCTGGGCGATTCCGAAAAAGCTCGGCGCCGTCGACGTCCGATCGGGCCGGCGGCGGCGCCTCAGGTTGACGAGGACCGCAACCGAGGGCGTGTAGGACAAGGTGTGCGTTTCGACGAGGTAGCGCTCGCGTCCGTCGTCCTGCCGGCTCAGCAAGGCCTCGAAGGGCAACCGGTACAGGATCGAATCGGGCGAGAGGATGAGACGCGTAGCTCCCCGCAGCTCGGCGGCGGCCGGCGCCAGCAGGAGCGTGTAGAGCCTGGCCGCACGCTCGCGGTGCCGGTCGAACGGGTTCTCGGGACTGCGCGGGGGAAGGCGAACGGTATCGAGAAACGCTTCCACTTCGCTCTCGAGCGCGGACCGCGAGGGGAGCTCCCGCCACGAGAGCCCGCGCGGGGAGAGAATCCAGAGCGTCGATCGCGTCTCGCCGAGCTCGAACGAAAGGAGGAGCTCCTCCGGTCCGAGCTTCAGCGCGGAAGCCCCGAGCGGCTCGACGGGACCGGGCGCAGCCCCGGGGGAGCTCCTTCCCGTATCCCCGAGGAGGTCGAGGAGCGATCGTCCCCGCGATTGCTCCACCGCCAGAAACGCTCGGTTTCGAACGGCGGGATCCGGCTTCCGCCGATCGACCTCGGTCAAGATCGTCGCGAGGTTCGAGTAGATCTGGGAGATCGTCTCTCCGTAGCTCATGCGGTCGCTTTCGTTCGAGAGAACGCCGCGCGAGTCTTCCACCATCCGCCGGCTCTCTTCGAGATGCTCGACAGCCGCGTCGAGGTCGCCTCGCTGCCAGTCGACGAGCGCCAGGCCCGACTTCGCCTGGAGATGCAGGAGCGAATCCCGGGTCCGGAGCGCGAGATCGAGGGCGTCGCGGATGTGGCGCTCCGCCTCGTCGAGCCGGCCGAGAGCGAGAAGCACCCTTCCTCTTCCCGCGAGGACCAGCCCCTGAAGCTCGGGAGACGAGAGCCGGGAGACGTGCTCCAGGATCTCGGCGTAGGTCCGCTCCGACTGCCGAAAATCCCCCACTCCGGCGAGCGAAGCCGCGTACGCCTGCTTCAGGCTCACCTGCAGCCGCACGTCCGGGAGCGCCCGCGCGAGCGAAAGCGCCTGGCCGGCGTGGACCACCGCCGGACCCGGTAGCCCCATGCGAAGGTAGACGAGGGAAAGGTTGCCCAGGGCCAGCGCCTGCCGGTGCCGATCCAGGGTCCGCTCCTCGAACCGAAGCGCTTGTCGGTAACTCTCGAGCGCGTCACGGTAGCGCCCGATCCGGTCGTAAACCGCCCCCATGGCCGCGAGCGCCCGGGCCTGACGCTCGGCGTCCTGCAGTCGAATGGCCTCGGCGAGAACCCGGGCGCCTTCCTCGAGCGCGCGCGTGCTGTCGCCCGCCGCGATCCAGAGGTACGCGAGCGTCAGCCGGATGTCCGTCACCAGATGAGGCTCCGAGGCGAGGGTCGCGAGCTCGAGAGCCTTCGTGAGATGGGCTTTCGCGCGCCCGCGGTGCTGGGTTCCGAGAAAGGCGCTCCCGAGCCGAAGGTGAAAGGACGCGCGCTGGCGCGGCGCCCATCCGTCATCGCTCACCGAAGCCGCCCTCTCCAGGAGGGCCAGCGCCCGGCGTCCGTCGCCAGACGCCCCCGCGAGATCGGAGCCGTCCAACAGGATCTCCGCGAGCCAGAGCGTCATTTTCGATTCCATCGCGCCCCGCAGGGCCCGTTCGAATCTCTCGGTCGATTCCTCGTTCCGGCCGAGCATCAAGAGGGCGCGGCTTTCGATTCGAAGGAGTCGGATTTCCGTCGCCGGATCCTGGGTCCGAGCGGCTCGGCGCCGGCCGAGCTCTGCCACCTGGAGGGACGAATCGAAGCGTCCCATGCGCGCGAAGAGGTTCGCGAGCTGAACGTGCGCCCCCGGCGACGGCGGAGCATCGAGGAGAGCCCCCTCGTAGGAGGCCTTCGCGAGCAGGCTCTCCCCGAGCGCTTCCTGCGCGATCCCCAGAGCGACCCGCGCGTGAGGATTGCCGGGATTTTCGCGCGCCACCCCCCCGAGAACGAAGGCTGCTTCACCGAGCCTTCCCCGCTTCGAGCTCAAATGCAGGAACGTTCGATACGAGGCGGCGCAGGGCGAGCCTCGAGCGATCGCCGCGGCGAAAAGGTTGAGCGCGCGCTCCTCTTCGCCGAGCTCCGCGAGCGCGGCGCCGAGGCCGAAGAGCCGGCGCGGATCTTCCGGCCATTTCCCATTCCCCTGGAGGAGCTCGCGCGGAAGCTCGGAAAGCCACCCACCCTGGCGAGCCGCCTCGACCACGAGGGCGTAGGCGGCGCAGGTCTCGGGGAGCGAGGTCAGGTTCTTCTCCGCGAGCCTTCTTGCTTCGGCGATTCTCCCCTGGCTCACCGCCTGGAGGAGCGCTCCATCCTCGGGCGAGAGAAGGTCGAGGTCGAAGGATGGAGCGGCGCCGGCCGCCGTGGAAGGCTCGTCGAGCGTTCGGTCGGAGAACACGACCAGCAGGGCGACGGCGGTAACCTTGGCGGCGTAGGAAGGCACCAGAATATTTACAGGATCGGTCATTCGGGGTCGTCCTGGCAACGATGTAGAATCTCCTGTTGCGGGGGGTGCCTCGAGTTGACGAACGGTAGCGACGAGGAGATCATCCGGGGATACCTCGAGGGGAATGCTTCGGCTCATCGAAGCGTCGACCGTTGGATCCGGCCCCTCGTCGGAAGCCGGCATTGGGGTCTTCGCGAGGAGGTCGACGACATCCTCCAGGAAGTCCGCCGCCGGCTCTACGAGAACCTCTTGAACGATCGGTTCCATCGTGGCTCTTCCCTCAAGACCTACGT
>Ga0299906_10001666_pt1 | contig 18854 bp, 15 predicted proteins | sample RVTome_14_FD_200259 | JGI IMG/M metagenome (GOLD analysis project Ga0299906, IMG submission 200259) | Soil microbial communities from uranium-contaminated site in the Upper Colorado River Basin, Wyoming, United States - RVT145D125 (version 2) ...
CCACGCCGGTGCCGCGCACGCTGCAGCTCTCGCTCGCCGGGGTGCGCGACCTCTCCCTGATCGAGACGCCGCCGCGCGACCGCATGGCGGTGGAGACGGCGATCCTGCCCTTCGACGCCGAGCTCGTACGCGAGGCGCTGGAGTTCGAGATCGGCCGCGGCGGCCAGGTCTACTACGTCTACAACCGGGTCGAGACGATCGAGCGCATGGCGAGCTACCTGCGCGAGGCCGTGCCCGGGCTGACCCTCACCGTCGGCCACGGCCAGCTCGAGGAGGCCGAGCTGTCGCGCCGCATGCACGCCTTCACGGCCGGCGACTACCAGCTCCTGCTCGCCACCACCATCATCGAGAACGGCATCGACATCCCCAACGTCAACACCATGATCGTCCACCGCGCCGACCGCTTCGGGCTGGCGCAGCTCTATCAGCTCCGCGGACGCGTGGGCCGCAGCGACCAGCTCGCCTACTGCTACCTGCTGGTGCCGGGCGACCAGGTGCTCACGCCCGAGGCGCGCAAGCGGCTCGACGCGATCCGCGAGTTCAGCGAGCTCGGGGCCGGCTTCCGGGTCGCCGGGCGCGACCTGGAGATCCGCGGCGCCGGCAACCTCCTGGGGGCCGAGCAGAGCGGGCACATCTCGGCGGTGGGCATCGAGACCTACCTGAACCTGCTCGAGGAGACGGTGGCGGAGCTCAAGGGCGAGCGGCGGGAGGAGGCGCCGTCGGTGCTGCTCGACCTGCCCATCGCGACGTCGATCCCGCCCGAGTACGTGGGCGACGCCAACCTGCGCATGGAGATCTACCGCCGGCTGGCCGCCGGCGAGGAGACCGAGGAGGCGCTCCTCGGCGAGCTGCGCGATCGCTTCGGACCGCCGCCCGAGGGCGTGCGCACGCTGCTCGAGGCGGCGGCCGTCAAGCGCATGGCGGAAGCGCTGCGCCTGCAGTCGATCACGGCCAAGGGCGGGCGCCTGGTGTTCCGTCTGCGGCAGGACGCGCGCGTCGACCCCGGGCGGCTGATCGCGCTCGTCGAGCGGCACCCGAGCTCGCGCTTCAGCCCCTCCGGCGCCCTGACGCTCGAAGGCGTCCGCGCCTCGGAAGCGCTCGCCAGGGCGCGCGAGACGTTGGCCTACCTGGCGGCGGCGGCATGACGCCTGTGCGCATTTTCCGACGCTCGGTCCTCGCCGCCGCGGCGGTCCTGCTCGTCTGCGGCTGCGGCCGGCAGGCGGTCGGCGCCGACGTCGCGGCGACGATCGACGGCGAAGGGATCGCCTATCCCGAGTTCGAGGCCTACCTGCGCGACAACGTCGACGCCGGCGACCTGCCGCTCGCCGCCGCGGTGCTCGGCCAGCTCTTCGACCAGTTCCTCGACGAGCGTCTGCTGGTGCGCCTCGCCCGCGAGCGCGGTCAGGCCCAGGACGGCGACGCCCGGGTCGATCACCGCGCCGCGGTCGCCTACCTGCTGCGCCGCAGCCGTCCCGAGCCGCCGACCGAGGGCGAGGTCGCGGCCTATTACCGCCGCCACCTGGACGACTTCCGGCGCCAGGAGAGCGTGCGCCTGCGCCAGATCCTCGTCCACGGGCCCGAGGACGCCGAGGCCGCCGTCCAGGCGCTGCGCCGCGGCCAGGGCTTCGACCAGGTCGCGGCACGCTTTTCGCAAGTGCCGATGGCGCAGCTCGGCGACGAGGGCGGGCGTCTGACCCGCGACGACCTGCCGGCGGCGTTCGCCGATTCGATCTTCGAGCTCGAGCCGGGCGAGATCAGCGAGATCCTGCCCGCCGAGTACGGCTTCCACATCTTCCAGGTCGTCGAGCGCTTTCCCGCCGACGAGGCGCCGCTCTCCGAGGTCGCGGCGGAGATCCGCCGGGTCCTCGAGCAGCAGGGGCTCGACGAGATGGTGGCCAGCTTCGTCGCCGAGGCGCGAGGGCGTTACAATGTGAAGATCCACCGCTCCAACTTCCCCTTCGACTATCGAGGTTCCTATGTCCAGAAAGAGCACGAATAGCGCCGCGGCCCTGCTTGCCTTGTGCTGGCTGGCCGCGCTGTCGACGCCGGCGCCGGCCGCCGAAGAGCTGAACCGCGTCGTCCTGCGGGTCAACGACCAGATCCTCACCCTCCACGACTTCGAGAACCGCAAGAGCGCCGACGTCACCGCGATCCTCGCCGATTCGCAGCTCTCGATGCAGGAGCGCCAGGAGCTGATCGGTGAGCTCGGCCCCCGCATCATGCACGACATGTTCCGTGAGCTCCTGCTGCTCTCGCGCGCCAAGCAGCTCCGCGTCTTCATTTCCGACCGCGAGGTCGACGAGGCGGTCCGGGAGCTCGCCAAGAGCCGCGGCCTCGAGGACACGGCGACCTTTCAGCAGGCGCTCGAGGCCGCCGGCCTGACCCTCGAGTCACTGCGCGAGAAGATGCGCCGCGAGATGACCTGGAGCCAGGTGGTGAGCCGCGAGGTCACCTCCAAGATCGAGGTCGGCGAGGAGGAGCTGCGGGCCCACTACCGCACCCACAAGGACGATTACTCGATCCCCGAGAAGCGGTGGCTCAAGGAGGTCATCGTGCTCGAATCGAGCGGCAAGAGCCCCGACGAGCTGCAACGGCTCGCCGCCGAGATCCGCAACGAGCTGGCGGCCGGGGGCGAGCTGGAGGCGGTGATCGAGCCCTACCGCGAAGCCGGCCTCACCACCGGCGTGATCGACCTCGACTGGCTGCGCCGCGACGAGCTCGAGGCGACCCTGGCCGAAGCCGCCTTCGCCCTCGAGCCCGGAGCCTTTTCCGAGCCGGTGAAATCGCGCGGCGGCCTGCACGTGCTCCACCTGGCGGGGCTCGAGGAGGCGAAGCTGCGGCCGTTCGACGAGGTCCAGAACGAGATCCTCGGCCGCGAGCGCAACCGCCGCTTCGACCGCGAGCTGCGCAACTACCTCGCCGAGCTCGAACGCGGCGCCTATGTCCAGGAGGATCTCCCCCCCGAGGCCGTCGGCTACCGCAGCCTCGCCTCCGACTACTCGCCCGAGGAAGAAATCGAGCTCTTCCGCCGCCAGGACCTGCCGGCCCGCCCGGAGCCGCCGGGGGAAGGCGAGACCGGCGGCTCCGACTGAGAATCCCTCCCCCTATATCTTGTAGCTCCTCCATCCAACCGGTCCAGATGAAGTAGAACCGGCCTGCCGTTCAGCAAAGCGGCAGGCATCGGTTCTGCACAAGAAGCTGTGCGCGAGCACGGGCGCTTCGAGCCGCCGGGTGGTGGCGTGCAGTGGACGGATGTAGACACGAGGTGGAACTTTGTGGAATATTGTGGAGGATTGTGGTACATTCAGCCCAATCCGCCCGCGGGGATAGGTGACAGGCGATGTTTCGCGGTAGCGCTGCGACCAAGATCGACGAGAAAGGACGCCTGAAGGTGCCCTCGGAGTTCCGCCGCATCCTCGAGGAGCGTTACGGAACGGAGGTCTTCATCACCTCGATCACCGGGGACTCCGCGACGCTCTACCCGCTCCCGGTGTGGGAGGAGATCGAGCAGCGTCTGTCCCTGGTGGCGTCGACGAACCGGGCCAGGCAGCGGTTCCTCGAGCGGGTGAACTACTTCGGGCAGCAGCTTCGGCTCGACGGTCAGGGCCGCGTCGTGGTCCCTCAGATCCTGCGGGAGCAGGCGGAGATGGTGGGTGACGTGGTGGTGAGCGGCCGCATCGAGCACCTCGAGATCTGGAACCGCGAGCGCTTCGACCGCAAGCTCGGCGAGGAGCCTTTCACGGAAGACGACTACCGGGCCCTTGCCGATCTCGGCGTGTGAGGCCCGACGGCGTTTTGAGGATGACGAAGAGCGGAACGGCGGACCTGGTGGAGAGCGAGTGCGAGCGCGACACGAGAGCGTCCTGCTGGCCGAGGTCCTCGACCTCTTCGCCCCGGTGGCGGGCCGCCGCGGGGCGATCCTGGTCGACTGCACGCTCGGCCTGGGCGGGCACGCCGCGGCGCTCCTCGAGCGGTTTCCGGCCGCGGCCCTGGTGGGGATCGACCGCGACCGGCGGGCCCTGGAGCTGGCGGCGCAGCGGCTGGCGCCCTTCGGCGAGCGGGTACGGCTGGCGCGCGGCCGCTTTTCCGAGCTCGAGCGCACGCTGGACGCGCTCGGCGTCGGCCGCGTGCAGGGGATCCTGGCCGATCTCGGCGTCTCGTCGATGCAGCTCGACACGGCCGGGCGAGGGTTCTCGTTCCAGCATGACGGCCCCCTCGACATGCGCATGGGGGGGGATGAGGAAGGAGAGGTCATGACGGCTCACGAGGTGCTCCGGAGCTACTCCGAGAAAGAGCTTCGACGGCTGCTGCGGCTCTACGGCGAGGAGCTCAACGCCCGGCAGATCGCGCGCGCGATCGTGGAATGCCGCGCCGAGCGGCCGCTTGAGACCACCGGGGAGCTCCGGCGGCTCATCGAGCAGGCCAAGCCGGCGCCGCGGCGCGGGCGCAAGTCCGTCCACCCGGCGACCCAGACCTTCCAGGCGCTGCGCATCGAGGTCAACCGCGAGCTCGACGAGCTGCGCGAGCTGCTCGACCAGTCGGTGCGGCGCCTGGAGAGCGACGGACGCCTGGTGCTGATCTCGTACCACAGCCTCGAGGACCGCATGGTCAAGCACACCCTGCGCCACCTCGCCACCGGCGAGATCGAGCCGGTGACCGGGCGGCCGCGGGCCGAGACGCGGGTGATCGAGGTCCTGACCAGGAAGGTCGTGCGTCCCGGCGCCGAAGAGGTGTCGAGGAATCCGCGCGGCCGCTCGGCGCGGCTGCGCGCGGCCCGGAGACTGTGAGGGATGGACAGCCCCTACGCCCTCCACCGGCCGGTCGACAACAGCTATCTCGTGCGGCAGCGGGATCGCCGCCGGCTGCGCGAGCTCCTGGCCGTCGCGGCGGCGGTCCTGGTGCTCGGCGGCGCTCTCTTCGCCTACACCTGGGTCCACGTGGAGCTGCTGCGCACCGGCTACCGCATCGACGAGCTCGAGACCCGGCTCCACGAGGTGCTCGAGGCGGAGCGCAAATGGCGCCTCGAAGCGGCGTACGCCGCCCATCCGGAGCGCGTCGAGCAGCGGGCGCGCCAGGACCTCGCCATGACCGAGCCGAGCCTCGATCAGACGATCTTCTACGAGGAGATCCTGGCACAGGTCCCCTCCCTCGATCCCCCCGGGGGGCCGCGATGAACCGCCGGCTCGTCTTCCTGCTGGCCCTCCTGGCGTCGTGGTTCCTGGCGCTCGGGGCGCGCCTCTATCAGCTCCAGGTGGTGCGCCACGACCACTTCCGCGAGCGCGCCGAGCGGCAGCAGAACCGGGTGGTGGAGCTCACCCCGCCGCGGGGCACGATCTTCGACCGCCGCGGCCACGAGCTCGCGGTGTCGGTGGAGGTCCGGTCGGTCGCCGCCGATCCCACCCTGATCGCCGATCCGGCGGCGACGGCGGCGGCGCTGGCGAAGGTCCTCGGGCTCGACGCCGGCCGTCTCGCCGCCGAGCTCGGCGCCGACCGCGGCTTCGTCTGGGTGCGGCGCAAGATCGCTCCGGAGCGGGCGGCGGCGGTCGACGGCCTCGGGCTCGACGGCGTGTTCCTGCTGCCGGAGAACAAGCGCTATTACCCGCTGGCGAGCCTGGCCGCTCCGGTGTTGGGTTTCGTGGGCACGGACAACTCCGGCCTCGCGGGCCTCGAGTTCCTCTACGACCCGGTGGTGGCCCCGGAGCCTGGCCGGCGCATCGTAGTGCGCGACGCGCGCTTCGGCACCGTGCTCTATCCCCACCACCAGATCGCCGCGGCGCGGCCCGGGCAGGACCTCCACCTGACGCTCGACGCCGCGGTGCAGCACGTGGTCGAGCAGGAGCTCGCACGGGCGGTGCGCGAGGCTGGCGCGGTCCGCGGCATGGTGGTGGTCATGGAGCCGGCGACCGGCGCCGTGCTGGCGATGGCGTCCTACCCCGGATTCGATCCCAACCGCTTCGCCGACTACCCCGAGGAGCGCTGGCGCAATCTGCCGGTGACCGACGCCTACGAGCCCGGCTCCACGTTCAAGATGGTGACCCTGGCCGCGGCGCTCGAGTCGGGGACGCTCCAGCCCTGGGACGTCTTCGACTGCGAGATGGGAGGCATCCGCTTCGGGCGGACGCTGATCAAGGACCACAAGGCGTTCGGCCGGCTGTCGGTGCGGGAGATCCTCGCCAGGTCGTCGAACGTGGGCGCCATCAAGATCGGCCAGGCCGCCGGACGCGAGCGCTTCTACGCCGCCATCCGCGCCTTCGGCTTCGGCCGGCCCACCGGCATCGACCTGCCGAGCGAGAGCGCCGGCATCGTGCGGCCCCTCGAGCGGTGGTCGCCGCTGTCGCCGGCCTACCACGCTTTCGGCCAGGGCCTTTCGGTGACGGCCGTGCAGCTCACGGTGGCCTTCGCCGCCATCGCCAACGGCGGCCGGCTGGTGAAGCCCTACGTGGTCGAACGTATCGGCGAGGGCGGCGAGCCCGCCGTCCAGGCGAGGCGGCCCGAAGTGCCCGAGGTGGTCGGATTGCCGATCTCGCCGTCGTCGGTGCGGCAGATCCGCGAGATGCTCGCCGAGGTGGTGGCCGCCGGCACGGCGAAGGCGGCGGCGGTTCCGGGTTATTCGGTGGCGGGCAAGACCGGCACCGCCCAGAAGGCCGTCGCCGGCGGCGGTTACGCCGCCAACCGTCACGTGGCGAGCTTCGTCGGCTTCGCCCCGGTCGACGACCCGGCGGTGGTGGTCACCGTCATCCTCGACGAGCCGCGCCCGCGCTACCATGGCGGCGAGGTGGCGGCGCCGGCGTTCCAGGCCATCGCCGCCAGGACGCTGCTCTATCTCGGCGTCCCCCCCGAGCGGGACGTCCCCGAGGTATGGCCCGGCGAGAGGCCGAGCGACGTCCCGTCCGTCCGGCTCGCGGCGCAGCTCGAAGCCGAGCCGGCGGCGGCGCCACAGCGTGCCGAGACGCCGCGCGCCGAGACGCCGCCGGGCACGATGCCCGACTTCGCCGGGCTGTCGGCGCGGCAGGCGCTCCTCGCCTCGAGCCGGCTCGGCATCCGTTCGGCGGTCCACGGCCACGGCGCGGTCGTCCGCCAGGAGCCGCCGCCGGGCACGCCGCTCGAGGCCGCCGGCGGACGGGTGGAGCTCTACCTGAAGACGACGGAGGGGACGTGACGGTGCGTCTCCACGAGCTGATGCGCGAGCTGCCCGGACGGCTGCCGCCGGAGGATCCGGAGGTGACCGGCGTCGCCCACGACTCGCGCCGCGTCGGCCCGGGCGACCTCTTCGTGGCCATCGCCGGCGAGCACGCCGACGGCCGCCGCTTCGCCGGCCAGGCGGCGGCGGGCGGCGCCGTGGCGGTGATGGGCGCCGAGCCGGCCCCGCCGGGGCTGCGCGTCCCCTGGGTCGCGGTCGAGGATCCGCGCGCCCTGCTCGGGCCGCTGGCGGTGCGCGTCTACGGCCGGCCGCACGCGCGCCTGCTGCTGGTGGCGGTCACCGGCACCAACGGCAAGTCCACGGTCACGCGTCTGATCGCCCGCGTCCTCGAAGCGGCGGGACGGCCGGCGGGCTTCGGCGGCACCCTCGGCTACCGCTTCGCCGGCCGCGACTACGCCTCGCCGGGGGGCGGCGGCCGGCCGCGGACGACGCTCGAGGCCTGCGACCTCGTGCGCGCCCTCGCCGAGATGGCGCGCGACGGCGCCGCCGCCGCCTGCCTCGAGGCGTCCTCGCACGGCCTCGCCCTCGGGCGGGTGGACGCCCTCGAGTTCGACCTCGCCGTCTTCACCAACCTGACCCGCGACCACCTCGACTTCCACGGCGACCTCGAGAGCTACTTCGCGGTCAAGCGGCGGCTCTTCACCGACTACCTCAAGCCGGCGGGCCGCGCCGTGATCGGCGTCGGCGACGACTGGGGCCGGCGGCTGGCGGGGGAGCTGGCGGCGGCGGGCGTCCCGGTGGTGACCTGGGGCGAGGACGACGGCGACGTCCGCGCGGCGAGCGCCGAGCTCGACCTGGCGGGCATCCGCGCCCGCCTCGTCACGCCGCGCGGCGAGCTCGCGGTCGCCTCGCCGCTCATCGGGCGTTTCAACCTCCTGAACGTGCTGGCGGCGGTGGCGGTGGCGGAGGCCCTGGAGCTCGAGCCGGCGGCGGCGGTCCGGGGCATCGCCGCCGAAGGGCCGCTGCCCGGCCGCCTCGAGCCGGTCCGCGCCGGCCAGGACTTCCCGGTCTTCGTCGACTACGCGCACACGCCGGGAGCGCTGGCGGCGGCGCTCGGCTCCCTGCGCGAGCTCTCGGCGCGCCGCATCGCCGTGGTCTTCGGCTGCGGCGGCGAGCGCGACCGGGGCAAGCGGCCGGAGATGGGGCGGATCGCCGGCGAGCTCGCCGATCTCGCCATCGTCACCTCCGACAACCCGCGCGGCGAGGACCCCGAGGCGATCCTCGACGCGGTCGAGGTCGGCCTGCGCCAGAGCGGCGGCCGCTACCGGCGGGTGACGGACCGGCGCGCGGCCCTGCGCGAGGCCGTCGAGGTGGCGGCGAGCGGCGGCGCCCCGGGCTGGATGGTGCTGGCGGCCGGCAAGGGGCACGAGCAGGTGCAGCTCGTGGGCGAGAGCCGGATCCCGTTCTCCGACCGCCGGGAGCTGGAAGCGGCCCTGGCAAGGAGCGGGAATGCCTGAACGCACCTCGTCCGAGCGCACCCTGGCGATGGCGGCCGCGGCCATGGACGGCCGGGTGATCGAGGGCGATCCCGCCGCCCGGTGGCGGGGCGCGGCGATCGACTCGCGCCGCGTCGAAGGCGGCGAGCTCTTCTTCGCGCTGCCGGGCGAGAAGGCCGACGGCCACGACTACGTGGCCGACGCCGGGCGCCGCGGCGCCGCCGCGGCGGTCGTCCACCGCGACGTCGAGCCCCCCGGGGGCGCCTGCGGCCTGGTGCGGGTGGCGGCGACCTTCGCCGCCCTCCACGCGCTGACCCGGGCGGTGCGCGCCGCGGTGCCGCGGCAGCTCGTGGCGGTCACCGGCTCCACCGGCAAGACCACGACCAAGGAGCTCCTCGCCGCGATGCTCGGCCGCCGCTTCGCGACCGCCAGGAACCCGGGCAACCTCAACAACCTCTACGGCTTTCCCGTGGCCTTGCTGGGCGTGCCCGACTACTGCGCCTGGATGGTGGCGGAGATGGGCATGTCGGTGCCGGGCGAGCTCGGCCAGGTGAGCCGGCTCGGACGCCCGGACGCCGTGGTCTTCACCAACGTCCGGGCAGTGCACCTCGAGAACTTCGCCGACCTGGCGGCCATCGCCGACGCCAAGGCCGAGATCTTCGCGGGTCTCGCCGACGGCGGCCTGGTGGTGGCCAACGCCGACGACCCGGAGGTCGAGCGCATCGTCCGCCGCCACGCGGCCGAGCACCGGGTCCGCCTGGTGCGCTACGCCGTACGCGACCGCGGCGCCGAGGTGACGGCGACGCCGCCGCGTCCGCGGGAGGACGGCCGCGTGGGCAGCCGCTTCGAGCTCGCCGCCGGCGGCGAGACGGTGGCCGTCGAGCTGCCGGTCCACGGCCTCTACAACGCCGAGAACTGCCTGGCGGCGGCGGCCTGCGCCCACGCCCTCGGCGTGCCGCTGGCCGAGATCCGCGCCGCGGCCGCGGCCTTCACGCCCGCGGCCGGCCGCGGCGAGGTCTTCCGGCTCGCCGGCGGCGTGACCCTCGTCGACGACACCTACAACTCCAATCCCGACGCCGCCGAGAAGGCCCTGGAGAGCGCCCGCGCCCTCGCCGGCGAGCGCTGGGTGGCGGTGCTCGGCGAGATGCTCGAGCTCGGCGACGCGGCCGGCGGCTTCCACCGCCGGGTGGGCGCACGGGCGGCGGCCCTGGGCTTCGACCCGATCGTCGGCGTGGGCGAGCTGGCGCGCGAGCTGCTGGCCGGCGCCGTGCGCCACGGCGCGGCAGGCCGAGGCGTGACCGCGTCGCACTTCGGCGACGCCGCCCAGGCCGCCGTGGGCCTGCCCTCCGCCGTGCGCCCCGGCGACGTGGTGCTGGTCAAGGGTTCGCGGGGCGTCGGGCTCGAGGCGGTGGTGCGGGCGTTGCGCGTCGAGCTGGCGCCCGAGCGGGAGGATGGCTGATGCTCTACGAGCTCCTCTATCCGCTGCACGAGCGCTTCGGGGCGTTCAACGTCTTCCGCTACATCACCTTCCGCACCGGCGGCGCGGTATTGACGGCGATCGTCCTGTCGCTGGCGCTGGGCCCCTGGTTCATCGCCACCCTGCGCCGCCTTGCGGTGGGCCAGAACATCCGCGAGCTGGGCCCGGCGAGCCACCAGGTCAAGGCCGGCACGCCCACCATGGGCGGCCTGCTCATCCTCTTCGCGCTCATCGCCTCGACGCTGCTGTGGGCACGCCTGTCCAATCCCTACCTGTGGATCGCGGTCGGCGTCACCGCGCTGTTCGGCCTCGTCGGCTTCGCCGACGACTTCCTCAAGGTGCGCCGCGGGCGCAACCTGGGGCTGACGGCGCGCGTCAAGTTCCTGCTGCAGACGCTGGTGGCGGCGGCGGCCGCGGCGGTGCTGCTGAAGCTGCCCGCGGTCTTCGGCATCGCGCCGACGCTGACCTTTCCGTTCCTCAAGGACGTGGCCGTGAACCTCGGCTGGCTCTACGTGCCGTTCGTGGTGATGGTGCTGGTCGGCGCCTCCAACGCCGTCAACCTCACCGACGGGCTCGACGGCCTGGCCATCGGCTCGACGCTCATCGCCGCCGCCACCTACGCCATCTTCACCTACGTGGCGGGCCACAAGGTGGTGGCCAACTACCTCCAGGTGGTGGCGGTGCCGGGCGTCGGCGAAGTGACGGTCTTCTGCGGCGCCCTGGTGGGCGCGAGCCTGGGCTTCCTGTGGTTCAACTGCCATCCCGCCGAGGTCTTCATGGGCGACGTCGGCTCCCTCGCCCTGGGGGGCGCGATCGGCACCGTGGCGGTCCTCGCGAAGCAGGAGCTGGTGCTGGTGCTGGTCGGCGGGCTGTTCGTGATGGAGGCCCTGTCGGTGATCCTGCAGGTGAGCTTCTTCAAGGTGACCGGCGGCAAGCGAGTCTTCCGCATGGCGCCGTTGCACCATCACTTCGAGCTCACGGGCTGGTCGGAGCCGAAGATCATCGTGCGCTTCTGGCTGATCGCGATCTTCTTCGCGCTGCTCGGCCTGTCGACGCTGAAGCTGAGGTGAGGGAGGGCGGGATGGCGCAGAAACTGGTCCACGACCGCGTGCTCTTCACCACCGTGCTGCTGCTCGCCGGCCTCGGCCTGGTCATGGTCTTCTCGGCCAGCGCGGTGATGGCGAAGGGGCGCGGCTTCGCGCTCAATCCCTTCTTCGTCAAGCAGTGCCTGGCGGCGGCGATCGGCCTGGCGGCGATGTTCGCGGTCATGCACGCCGACTACCGCTGGCTGCGGCGACCGGCCGTCGTCTACGCCTTGCTCCTCGGGGCGCTGGTGCTGCTGGTGGCGGTGCTCTTCGCGCCGACGCTCAACAACTCGCGGCGCTGGTTCTTCGTCGGCGGCGTGTCGGTGCAGCCTTCGGAGCTCGGCAAGCTGGCGCTGGTCGCCTTCGTCGCCTACCAGGTCGAGCGCAAGAAGGACCGGCTCTCGAGCTACGGCTTCCTGATCCCGGCGAGCTTCGCCACCGCGCTGATGGCCACGCTGGTGCTGATGGGCGGCGACCTCGGCACCGCCGTGCTGCTGTGCCTGCCGCCGCTGGTGATGATCGTGCTGGCGGGCGTCTCGTGGCGCTTCCTGCTGGTCGGCGCCGGCATGCTGCTGCCCATCCTCGGGGTCTCGGTCCTGCTCGTGCCGTACCGGCTCAGACGCTGGCTCGCCTTCTTCGATCCGGAAAGCGACCCGCTGGGCAGCGGCTTCCAGGTGCTGCAGTCGCTGATCGCCGTCGGCTCGGGCGGGCTCTTCGGGCTGGGTCCGGGCAACTCGGTGCAGAAGCTCTACTTCCTGCCCTCGCCCCACGCCGACTTCATCTTCGCCATCATCGCCGAGGAGCTCGGCCTCCTCGGCGCCCTGGGGCTGCTGGCGCTCTTCGCCGTGCTGCTGTGGCGCGGCGTCCTGGCCGGCTTCCAGGCGCCCGACGACCTCGGGCGCTACCTCGCCTGGGGCTTCACCTCGCTCCTCGTGGTCCAGGCCCTGCTCCACGCCAGCGTCGCCCTGGCGCTCGTGCCCACCACCGGCATCCCCCTGCCCTTCATCTCGCACGGCGGCTCGTCGCTGGTCACCACGCTCGTCGCCTGCGGCGTGATCCTGAACGTCTCGCAGCACCGCCTGACGCGGCACCCCCTGGAGGCATCATGGCTGACGTCGTGAAGGCGGCCGGGGCCGGCACCCCCCACGCCCTGCTCAGCGGCGGCGGCAGCGGCGGGCACGTGTTCCCGGGCCTGGCGATCGCCTACGAGCTGCGCCGCCGGGGCTGGCAGGTGAGCTGGGCCGGCTCGCGGCGCGGCCTCGAGGCGCGCCTGGTGCCGGAGCGCGGCGTGCCGTTCCACGCCTTGCCGGCGCGCCCGGTCGTCGGCCAGGGCGTCGCCGGCAAGGTCAAGGCGGCGGCGACGGTGGCGCGCGGCGCCTGGCACGCGCGGCGCCTGGTGCGGCGGCTGGGGGCCGGCGTGGTGGTCGGCACCGGCGGCTACGTGTCGGTGCCCGCGGTGCTCGGCGCGCGCCTGGCGTCGCGGCCGGCCCTGCTCGTCGAGCCCAACGCGTCCGCCGGCGCCGCCAACCGCTGGCTGTCGCGCTTCGCGTCGGAAGCCGCCGTGGCCTACGACACGACCGCCCGCCAGCTCCGCTGCCCGGCCCACACAACCGGCGTGCCGGTGCGCGCCGAGTTCTTCGCCGCCGGCGAGCTGCCGTCCTCGCCGCCGCTGCGTCTGCTGGTCGTCGGCGGCAGCCAGGGCGCGCGCCAGCTCAATGAGCTCGTCCCCCACGCCCTTGCCCGCCTCGAGCCGTCCGTCGAGCTCACGGTCCTCCACCAGGCGGGCGAGAAGAACCTCGAAGACGCGCGCGCGGCCTACGCCGCCGCCGGTCTCCCCCCGTCCCCCTCCGGTTCTTCTTCTTCATCTTCATCTTCATCTTCATCTTCTTCCTCTTCTCCTCCCCGAGTAGAAGTCGTCCCCTTCCTCGACGACATGCCCACGGCCCTGCGCGACGCCAACCTCGTCCTCTCCCGCGCCGGCGCCATCACCCTGGCGGAGATCTGCGCCGCGGGCCGTCCGTCGATCCTGTTGCCCCTGGCCCTGGCGGGCGGCCACCAATCCGACAACGCCGGCCGCCTGGCCGCCGCCGGCGCCGCCGAGACGCTCCCCCTGGAGGCCACCGCCGGCGACCTGGCGGCGCTGCTCACGGCGCTGGCGGCCGACCGCGGCCGTCTGACGGCGATGGCCCGGGCGGCGCGCGGCCTGGCCCGCGAGGGCGCCGCGGCGGCCATCGCCGACCGCGTGGAGCGGCTCGCCAAGCGGCTCGGCCGCGGGAGGCGCGGCTGATGTTCCGCATCTTCACCGGCCTCCACCACGTCCACTTCGTGGGCATCGGCGGCGCCGGCATGTCGGGCATCGCCGAGGTGCTGCTCGACTACGACGTGGCGGTCAGCGGCTGCGACCTGGCGTCGAACGAGCTCACCGAGCGTCTCGTGGAGCTCGGAGCCGGGATCTCCGAGGGCCACTCGCCGGCGCACCTGGACGGGGTCGACCTGGTGGTCAAGTCCTCGGCCGTGGGCGACGAGAACCCGGAGATCCTGGCCGCCCGCGAGCGCGGCATCACCGTGGTGCGCCGCGCCGAGATGCTCGGCGAGCTGATGCGGCTCAAGTACGGCATCGCGGTCGCCGGCACCCACGGCAAGACCACCACCACCTCGCTCATCGGCACGCTGCTGACCGAGGCCGGGCTCGACCCGACGGTGATCGTCGGCGGGCGCATGCGGGTGCTCGGCACCGGCGCCCGGGTGGGCAAAAGCGACTACCTGGTGGCCGAGGCCGACGAGTACGACCGCAGCTTCCTGCGCCTGATGCCGATCATCGCCGTGGTGACCACCATCGACCGCGACCACCTCGACACCTACGGCAGCTTCGCCGCCATCAGCGACGCCTTCGTGGATTTCCTGACCCGGGTGCCCTTCTTCGGCCGCATCGTCGCCTGCCTCGACGACCCCAACGTGCAGGCCATCCTGCCGCAGCTCGTGCCCGGCCACCGGGTGACGACCTACGGCCTGACGCCGCAGGCCGACCTGGTGGCGGAGGAGCTCGAGACGACGCCCGCGGGCTCGCGCTTCGCGGTGCGCCACGCCGCCGACGGCGAGCTGGGGACGATCGAGCTGCCGATGCACGGGCGCCACAACGTGCAGAACGCGCTGGCGGCGGTGGCGGTGGGCCGCGCCCTGGGCCTCGACTTCGGCCGCACCGCCCGGGCCCTCGCCGCCTTCGGCGGCGTCCACCGGCGCTTCGAGCGCCTCGGCACCTGGCGCGGCGCCGCCGTGGTCGACGACTACGCCCATCACCCCACCGAGGTCACGGCGACGCTGCAGGCGGCGCGCCTGGCCTTCCCGAAGAGCCGCGTCCACGCCGTGTTCCAGCCCCATCTCTTCTCGCGCACCCGCGACCTGCGCGACGACTTCGCGCGCTCCCTGCTGGAGGCCGACACCGTGCTGGTGACGGCGATCTATCCGTCGCGCGAGGCGCCGATTCCGGGCGTGAGCGGCGAAGACGTGGTGGCGGCGGCGCGCGAGAGCGGCCATCGCCGCATCGCCTACTGCGCCGACTGGCGCCAGGCGGCGGCGTTGCTCGCCGAGCGCGTGGCCGGCGGCGACGTGGTGATCACCATGGGCGCCGGCGACATCTACCGGCTGGCGCAGGAGCTGGTCGCGGCTCCGGCGGCCACGGAGGCGACGCCGTGAGCAGCGGACGCGTGCTGCCCTTCCGCCCGCGGGCCGGCGGCCCGGCCTTCGACGGCCACGGCGCGGCGCCGGCGCTGCGGCACCGCGGCGGCGAGTCGCCCTTCCGGCGCCCGCGGGGCGCCATCCGTCACCTGCGGCGCGGTCCCCTGCTGCGCTTCGGCCGTCCCTTGCTGGCGGCGCTGGCGATCGTCGGCGCGCCGGCGGCGGCGGCGGCGTGGATCCTCGTCTCGCCGCGGTTCGCCCTGCGCGAGCTCGACGTGCGGGTGGAGCCGGGGGGGCGGGTGTCGGCGGCGTGGGTCCGCCAGGCCTTGCGGCCGGCGGTGGGCCTGAACCTGCCGCGCCTGCCGCTCGAATGGGTCGACGCCGCGCTCTCGCTCCATCCCTGGGTGCGAGGCGCCGACGTGCGCAAGCAGCTTCCGGACCAGCTCGTCGTGGAAGTGATCGAGAAGCGCGAGGTGGCCCTCGGTCGCGGCGACGCCGGGGATCCCGGGAGGTCCGACGGACCGGCCCTGTGGTACCTCGACGCGGACGGCGAGCGCATCGCCCCCATGGACCCCGCGGACGGCGAGACCGACCTGGTGCTGGTCTCCGGCCGCGCCGCCGCCGGCCTGCGCCCGGCCCTCGCGCTCCGGCAGGAGATCGACGCGGTGGCGCCCGGCTGGGCCGCCGCCCTCTCCGAGATCGAGGTGCTCGGCGAGCAAGACTTCCGCGTGTGGAGCGCCGACCTGCCGTTCCCCCTGCTGGTTCGCTCCGGCACCCTGGCGGGCAAGAACGGCTACCTGGAAGCGCTCCTGCCCGAGATCCTCCGCCGCTACGGCCACGTCGCGGCGGTCGACCTCCGCTTCACGAGACGCATCATTCTGCAACCTTCCGCCCGCGGCCGCGGCGCCGCGGGCGGTCCTCAGAAAGGCTAGGTGGAGGATGGCAAGACCGGATCCCTACCTGGTGGGAATCGACGTCGGCTCCTCGAAAGTCGGCGTGCTGATCGGCCAGCGGGGCGACGCCGGCGGCGTCGAGGTGGTCGGCAAGGGCCTGGCGCCCAACCGCGGCACCCGCCGCGGCAACATCGTCAACGTCGAGCAGACCGTCGACGCGCTCAAGCAGGCGGCCGAAGAGGCCGAGGTCATGGCCGGCGTCGAGATCTCGCGCGCCTACGTCGGCATCGCCGGCTCGGACGTGCGCAGCATCAACTCGCGCGCCATCGTCTCGGTGTCGCGCCGCGACCGCGAGATCACCCGCCAGGACGTCAAGCGCGCCCTCGACGCGGCCCAGGCGGCGGCCCTGCCGGCCGACCGCGAGGTCCTCCACGCCGTCCCCCAGGAGTTCGTGGTCGACGACCAGGGCGGCATCAACGAGCCGGTCGGCATGCTCGCCAGCCGGCTCGAGGTCGCGGTGCACCTGGTCACCGGCAACGGCGCCCGCACCAAGACGCTCCAGACCTGCGTCAACCGCGCCGGCATCGAGGTCGTCGAGCTGGTCTTCGAGCCCCTGGCCACGGCGACGGCGGTGCTCACGCCCGACGAGCGCGAGCTCTCGGTGCTCCTCATCGACGTCGGCGGCGGCGGCACCGAGTACTCGCTCTTCGCCGAAGGCGCGGTGCAGCACAGCGCCGTGCTGCCGATCGGCGCCAGCCACTTCACCAGCGACCTGGCGATGGTGCTGCGCACGCCCTTCGCCGAGGCCGAGCGCCTGAAGACGCGCTACGGCTGCTGCCTCGAATCGCTCATCGACGAGGACCAGGGCGTGACCGTGACCGCCGTCGCCGGCGGCCCCAAGCGCCTGGTGCCGCGGCGCCAGCTCTGCGAGATCCTGCAGCCGCGCGCCGAGGAGCTGCTGACCTTGATCCGCGACGACCTGGCCAGGAACGGCTGGGACGACGCCCTGCGCGGCGGCGTGGTCCTGACCGGCGGCGGCGCCAAGCTCGACGGCCTGCTCGAGATCGCGCAGCAGCTCTTCGGCGCCACCGTGCGCTACGGCATGCCGCGCGGCCTCGGCGGCCTCGTCGACGTCATCAACAGCCCCACCTGGGCCTCGGCCTCGGGTCTGCTGCTCTACGGCCTGGTGGCCGAGGAGCACCGCGGACGCGCGCGCCGCCAGCCCTTCACCGTCAAGCGCATGATCGACAAGGTGCGGGGCGTTTTCTCCGACCTGCTTTGAAACGGTTTTCGAGCCAGAGCAACGGCCCAACAGGGAGACGCGACATGATCCTCTTCGACGAAATGCACGACCGACCGGCGAACGTTCCCATCACGCTCGACAGCCCGGATCAATCGCCCGCCAAGATCAAAGTGATCGGCGTCGGCGGCGGCGGCGGCAACGCCGTCAACCGCATGATCTCCGTGGGGCTGCGCGGCATCGAGTTCATCAGCGCCAACACCGACCTCCAGGCCCTGCGGCGCTCCGACGCGGCGGCCAAGCTGCAGCTCGGCGACAACCTGACCCGCGGTCTCGGCGCCGGCGGCGATCCCGAGCTCGGCCGCAAGTCGGCCCTCGAGGACACCGAGCGCATCCTCCAGATCCTCGACGGCGCCGACATGATCTTCCTCACCGCCGGCATGGGCGGCGGCACCGGCACCGGCGCGGCGCCGATCATCGCCTCGCTGGCGGCGGAGATCGGGGCGCTCACCGTGGCGGTGGTGACCAAGCCCTTCAGCTTCGAGGGCCGCCGCCGCATGACGCTGGCCGAACGCGGCGTCGAGGAGCTGCGCAGCGCCGTCGACACCCTGATCACCATCCCCAACGAGCGCCTGCTGACCTTCGTCGACCGCGGCACGCCGCTGACCGAGGCCTTCCTGATCGCCGACGACGTGCTGCGCCAGGCGGTCCAGGGCATCAGCGACCTGATCACGGTGCCGGGCGAGATCAACGTCGACTTCGCCGACGTCCGGGCGATCATGACCGGCATGGGCATGGCATTGATGGGCACCGGCATTGCCAAGGGCGAGAACCGGGCGATCGAGGCGGCGCAGCGGGCGATCTCCTCGCCGCTCCTGGAGGAGACCTCGATCGAGGGCGCCAAGGGCGTGCTGCTCAACATCTCGGGCGGCCGCGACCTGACGCTGCACGAGGTCGCCGAGGCGGCGCGCGTCATCTCCGAAGCCGTCGACCCGGAGGCCAACATCATCTCCGGCATGGTCGTCGACCCCCAGATGGAAGACGAGATGAAGGTCACGGTGATCGCCACCGGCTTCGACCGGGTGCCGGAAGAGGCGCGCCAGGCCGTCCGCGGGCTGCGCCGCTTCTCGGAGCTGAAGAGCTCCGAGCGTCCGTCCGTGGAGACCCGTCCGCCCGAGCGTCCGGTGACCGAGCGCCAACCCTCGGAGCGCCGGCCGCCGGAGCGTCAGCCCCTGGAGCAGAAAACGCTGGAGCGGACGCTGCCGCCGGTGCGCGAGGCCGAGCCGCCGTCGCGGGAGGACGAGGACGTCCCCTTCTACCGCAAGGCCTTCGCCCAGAGCCTGCCGGAGGATCCGAACGGCTACGGGCCGAACTGGTCGAACGTCGACGATTATGACATCCCGACCGTCCTGAGGAAGCAGATGGACTGAAGGAGGCTCTGTCTACCTTTGCGAGTGTGCGCGCCGCCGTTGGCGTGAATCGGCCGGATGACGCCAGTGTCAGCGGCGGAGTAGACAGGCCGATCCCCGCGCCCACGGCGATCAATCCGCGAAGATCTCGTTCAGGCTTCCCGCCGTCAGGATTCGCTCTGCCCAGACGAGAAGCTGCTCCGCGTCAGCCGATCTCAACCGCTCCATCGCCCATGCCGGCAGCGGACCGTGCTTGCTCTCCATTAGCCGTAGCACGACTTCGGCCTCGCCTTCGCGCAGACCTTCCTGCTTGCCTTCGCGCAGACCTTCTTGCCTGCCTTCGCGGAGCCCTTTTTCCCTGCCTTCGTTCAGGCCCTTCTTCCTGCCTTCGCGCAGGCCCTTCCGCCAGCCTTGACGTTCCCAATCCTGTGTCCAGCG
>Ga0299906_10001667_pt1 | contig 18846 bp, 15 predicted proteins | sample RVTome_14_FD_200259 | JGI IMG/M metagenome (GOLD analysis project Ga0299906, IMG submission 200259) | Soil microbial communities from uranium-contaminated site in the Upper Colorado River Basin, Wyoming, United States - RVT145D125 (version 2) ...
GCGCTCGGGTTCACCCCCGGGCCACGCCATGACGTACAGGTCGCCGAGCGCGGTGAAGGCGAGTCGCGATCCGTCGGGCGACGGCACACCGTCGCGAATCTGGCGGGCGATGAAGGTGGGCGAGGTTTCGACATCGTAGTCGAAGGCGAGCCGCGGGCCGAGATCGAGGTCGACCGGCGCCTGGAAGGGCACCTCGACCTGTCCGCCGCCGTCGGCGGCGACACGCCAGATCTTGCCGCCGTAGGAGAGCACGACCTCGCGCGAATCCGGGGTGAAGGAATAGCCCGGGAGAGCGTCCATCGGCGCCACGGACTCCTGATCGTCGCGCTGGATGGGATAGGCGAGCCACCGCTCGTCGCCCGTGGCGAGGTCGCGGATGCGCAGCCCCGTCTCGCCGTCCGTGCGGGTCGCGTAGGCGAGCCATCGCCCATCGGACGACAGCGCCGGCCGGATGCCCGAGCCCACGCGGCCGGTCATGGCCTGGGCGATACCGGTCTCGCGGTCGTAACGCATGACCTGGTAGATCGGAAAGACGTTGTTGTACTGGTGGCGTCCCTGCCGCTGGGCGAACCAGACGTAGCGCCCGTCGGGTCCGAACGCGGGGCCTGTCATGAACGAGCCCTCGGACTCGTGCATGCGCAAGCCTGGCCCGCCGTCGGCGTGGACGAGCCACAGCCCCGCGTTCTCGCCCGTCTTCGTCACGACGAGGTACTCGCCGTCGGGCGTCCACTCCGGCGACAGGACGTCGGCGCCCCGGCCGCTCGTGATCCTGGTCGTGTCACCGGTCGCGAGATCGAGCGTCCATACCTGCTCGCGTCCGCTCCGGTCCGACACGAAGGCGATCTTCTCGCCGTCCGGCGAGAAGCGCGGCTGCACGTCCATCGCCATGCCCGACGTGATCCGCGTCGCCGCCCCCCCGCCGATGGGCACCGTGTAGAGATCGCCCAGCAGGTCGAAGACGATCGTCGCTCCGTCCGGACTCACGTCGACCGACATCCAGCTCCCCTCGTCTGCGAGGAACTCGAGGCTGCGGCCGGGCTCCAGCGGAAGCTCCTCCGTGGTCCTCGACGTGGAGTCGGACGGGGTCTCTTGAGCGAGGAGCGGAGCCGATGGAATGACGAGCCCGGCAGGCACGATGACGAGCGCGGCCGGCAGGAGGCCGAAGGCGACGAGGCTCGAGCGGTGAAGGCTCATGAAGGATATCGCCGGATGCGGAGAGAGGTGGGTCAGGACTTCTTGGCGACCAGCTCGATCTCCACGCGAGCGCCCATGGGGAGGGCGGCGACGCCCACCGTGGTCCGGGCCGGCTGGGGATCGCTGAAGCGCGTTGCGTACGCGGCGTTCATGTCGGCAAAGTCGCGCATGTCGGTCAGATAGACGTTGACCTTCACGACGTCGTCCGAGGTCAGCCCGCCGTCGGCGAGGACCGCGAACAGGTTGTCGAAGCACTGGTGTGTCTGGTCGCCGACGCCGCCGACGCGCAGCGCGCCGGTGGCCGGATCGATGGGCGTCTGGCCGGAGCAGAAGATGTGCGTGCCGTCGTCGATGGCCTGGGAATACGGGCCAATGGCCGACGCCGTGGGGCTGGAAAGCGCGGTGCGGGGCATGGAATCGCGGCTCGAAGCCGCAGCGGCTAGCGGATGATCGCCATCGGCAACAAGACGACGTAGCCGAGTACGAGTAGGAGTGGCGCGGCGGTGATCGAGCCCCGTGCGAGAAGCCAGTAGCCGAGCGTGAGGGCGACGAGGCCCGCGACGCCGAGCAAGGCGTTCACTTTGGTGAACTTGAGCGCCGCCGGAGCTTGGGTCTTCACGTTTTTCTTGGCCATGCGAAATGCTAGGCCCGACGGAGGGAGCGGTCAACGCCGGGGGAGCGCGGGTCCCTGGACCTCACTCCGCGCCGAGATGTTCGCGGAGCTCCTTTCTCGTGATTCCGAGCAGCTTCGCCGCCGCGTCCTCGTCATCCCCCGCCCGGTCGAGGACGAGCCTTACGTGACGGGTGATCGCCGCGTCGAGCAACAGATCTCCCGGAGTCGGCCCGTCGGGCCTCTCGAGAATGAGATGGTCCGCTCCGATGACGGTGCCCCGAGCGACAATGGCCGCTCTCATGAGCGCGTTCTCGAGCTCGCGCACGTTGCCCGGCCAGTCGTATGCCTGCAGGCGGCTCACCGCTTCGTCGGAGATGCGCCGGACGTCACGCCCCGTCCCCTCGCGGATACGGCCGAGCAGCGCGGTCGCGACCAACTCGATATCGCCGCGCCGATCGCGCAGCGGCGGCACCTCGATCTCGACCACCTTCAATCGGAAGTACAGGTCCTCGCGGAAATGCCCTTCCTCGATGAGCTCCTCGATCGGTTGATGGGTCGCCGCGATCACCCTGGCTTCGGTCGTGCGTGTCTCCTCGCCGCCGACCGGGTAGAAGCGTCGCTCCTGGAGAACACGCAACAGCTTGGTCTGGAAGTCGGGGCTCGTGTCACCGATCTCGTCCAGGAAGATCGTTCCCTTGCCCGCCAGCTCGAAGTAGCCCTTCCTGGCGCCGGTGGCGCCGGTGAAGGCCCCCTTCACGTGCCCGAAGAGCTCCGACTCGAGCAAGGTATCGGTGAGCGCGGTGCAGTTGACCGCGATGAACGGCTCCTCGCTGTACTCGGAGTTCTCGTGGATCCCGCGCGCGATCACCTCCTTGCCGGTGCCCGTCTCCCCACGCACGAGGACGGTGGCGCGGTTCGCGGCCAGCACGCCGATCGTCTTGTAGATGTCGATCATCTTCGGGTCGCGTCCCACGAGTCGGCCCCTCGGGAGTGCCGCCACCGCTTCGGGCGTCTCGGTGGTCTCGATGAGCTCGCGTTCCTTGAAGCAGCGATCCGCCAGCGCCTGTACGGTCTTCGGGTCCACGGGCTTGACCAGGAAGTCGAACGCTCCGGACTTCATGGCGCTGACCGCGGTCTCCATGTCGTCGTGCGCGGTCATGACCACGACTTCGACGCCGTTCATGGACTCGCGGACCTTCTCGAGGAGCTCGAGGCCGGTCATGCCCGACATGCGCACGTCGGTCACGATCATGCCCGGCGCAAAAGCCTGGACGCGGGCGAGCGCCTGCTCCGCGCTCTCCACCGTCTCCACCTCGTAGCCGGCATGCGTGAGGCGGGTCTCGAGGACCTCGAGACCGTCGGTGTCGTCGTCGACGACGAGAATGCGCGGCCGCGTTGCGTCGATCATCGTTCTCGTGCTACCCCGGGGGGAGCCTCGGCAGGTCCATCTGGCCCACCGACCTCCGGCACGATCGGCTCCCAATAAGCAGGAGCATCGGGAATCTCGCCAGCCCGCAGGCGCGCCAGCTTCTCACGATTGCGCGCCTGCCGACCACGAACCATGAAAAGTAAGACCAGTGCCAGCATCAACCAGAAGAGCGCGGAATGGCTGAACACGAAGAGCCAGCCGTAGCGCCGGGCGACGTGCCTCTTCCAGTCCTCCTCGAATTGTCCGGGCGTGAGCCCGAAGGTCTCCCGGAATGCCGCATCGAACGACCGGACATCGCGCCATCTATCCAGAAAGAGACGCAGGCCGCGTTCACCGCCGGACTCCAGCAGATACGTCACGGCGCTCGCAGCGAGCAGATAAGCCGTCTGCGCCTCTGCCCGATCGGCCGGCCAACGTAGCTCCAGAGAATCCATCGGCGGCGCCCGGCCTCGCGCGATGAGCACCCGCAGTCGCCACGCGCCCTCGACGTCGAAGCCGCCCGAGGCCCACTGCGCGTAACCCTCGTCGAACCAGCGGGGTGCCCGTAGATCCCCCATGTAGCCATGCAGCCCGAGGTGCGCCCACTCGTGACGCAGCGTGCGGAGCCCCTCCCCGTCGACGACCCTCACCCCCTCGCCGGTCGGCATGACGAGGATGTTGGCGGACGGGATCGCGACGCCGGCACGCCATTCGGGCACGACGCCGCCCGTCATCTGATCGAAGGCGGCCGGCGAGTGGGCCAGGACGACACCTACGCCGCTGGGCACATTCACGGGCAGGCCGGGAAGCGGGCGTTGCTCGTCGATGAGCGCACGCACGCGTTCCGCGACGAGCGAGTCGGCCCGCCTGAAGTAGATCGTGGCGCGTGCGCCCACGAGGCTTCCGTACCGCTCACCGTCGAGGACGCCCGGCACGCCTCCGGGCGAATCCTGGGCCACCGCGACGTGCGCCCACGGCGCGGCGCAGACGGCGACGAGCGCGAGAACGGCGAGACGAATGCGGAGGAATGCCACGCGGCTACTCGCCGGCGAGCATCTCCAGGTTCGCCTGGACGGCCTCGTTGTTGGGATTGAGGTCGAGCGCCCGTCGCCAGAGCAGGAGCGCGACGTCGCGATCATTGCTGCGATAGGCCATCGTGCCGAGGCGGAGGTAGACGTTGTCGCCCAGGCGGGGCGAGAGCTTGACCGCCTTCTCGTACTGCGCACGCGCACCGTCGTGGTCGCCGTGCGCGTAGGCCTGGTCTCCGAGGTTCTTGTGCGCCTGGGGGAGCGGAGGATTGGCCTGTGTGGCCCTCTTGTACAGAGCGGACGCCGCGTCGACGTCCCCGCGCCGCTCGAGCACCTGACCCGTGTTGACCAGGATCGGCCCCGAGTCAGGGTAATGTCCCAGCCCTTCGCGCCCGACGGCCACCGCATAGTCGAGATCGCCCCCGACGGCCGAAGCCAACACGGTATAGGCATAGTACTGGGGCGAGGGCTTCTTGACCTCGGGTGACGTACGATAGCTCCGCAGCGCGTCGAGCGCTTTCGGGATGGCGCCGCGCTTGATGTGGATGACGGCCCGCGCCAGCTGCACCTGCGGGTCCTTCGGTTTCGTGACCAGAGCCTCGTCGAGCGCGCCCAGCGCGTCGTCGTAGCGACCGAGCAGCTCGAGGATCAGCGCGGTGTTGCGGTGGACGGAGTAGGTGTTGCCGGCCCCCGGCGGCATCGATCCGAAGTGACGGAGCGCGTCCTCGAGCCGGCCACGCCGGAACGCGATCAGGCCCATCATGAAGTTCGCGCGCGCCTGGGTGGGCTCGATACCGAGCGCAAGCTCGAACTCGCGGGCGGCATCCTCCATCATCCCGGACCGGTAGAATGCGACGCCGACGTTGAGGTGCTGTTGGAGTGCCTCGTCGCCACCGGTCTCCTCCGACGTGCTGCGCTCGCCCGACCGCGACACGAAGCCCGCTTGAACGAGTCCGTACAGCGCCTTGCCGGTCTCGAACTCCACGAGTCCGGCCTCGTCCATGATCTCGTTGACCGTGCGGACCCCGTCGATGAAGGGGATCACCTTCTTCTGGTCCTTCGTCAGCTCAACGTCCTCGTCGGACTCGTCGGGGTGCTTGTCGAGCTGGAAGACGATGTCGAACGACGGAATCTTCTTTTCGACCTGACTCCATTCGTCGACCCGGCGCGCGCCCTCCATGAGCAGCGCTTCGGGCGGAATGCTGACGAGGAACATGCCGTCCTCGTCCGGCATCTGGTCGGTGTCGAAGTGAAAGGAGCCCTGCGTCCACGCGAAGAGGTGGTAGACGGCCTCCTCGATCTGCATCTGGATGTACTTGTGGAGCTGCTCCTGCGTGAGCGCCTCGATCTCCACGAGGATCTCGCCGAGGCGCTTTCCCTTCTCCTTCGCCTGCGTCGTGGTCGCGATGGACAGGTCCTTGCGCGTGATGACATGGTTGCGCACGAGGAGCTCGCCCAACCGATCGCGCCGATTCAGGACCGAGGCGTAGATCACGCGACCGTTCTCGAAGTAGATGTAGCCGAAGTTCGAGCGGTCGGTGATGCTGAGGCACCCGGTCTTCATGCCCATGCCGAGAAGCTGACAGATGTCGGCAAGGCTCACATCCTGGAGCGCGCCCTCGATCGCCATCTATTCGCCCCCCGCCATCAGTCCAGCTCCTCGATGAGAAGCTCCTCGAAGCGCGGCCAGTGGATGATCACGTTCTCGGGACCGGGAAACCATGCGCCCCCCTTCTGGACGGCCTCGATCGGAACGGGTTGGGGCTGCGCCCTGACTTTTCTCTTCTTCTCGGCGCCGGTCGTGGCTCCGCCCTCCAGATCCGGAACGAAGATCGCATCGTCCGACACCTCCTCCGCGACGGCTTCCACCAACACCAGCGGGACCGCCTTGCCGATTGCGATCTCGAGCACGAGTCCGCCCTCGAAGCGGGACCGGAGCCGTTCGTCGATGTCGCTGATCTCCGACGGTGGGCGATCGGCCACGAACATCATACGCGCGCCGCGCCTCCGAAGCGCCTCGAAGAGATGGAAGAACTCGTCCTGGGCGCGCTCGGTCTCCACGAGCTCCTGGATCCCGTGGATCAGGAGGAGGTCGACGGTCCACCAACGCTCGCGCCAGGCGCCCGCGACTCCTTCCCCGAGCGCTCGAATGAAGTCCGTGGCGAACATCGGCACGGAGCCGACGGCCATGCAAAGATCGGGATAGGCCTCCCGATACGTTCGAGCCACGGCGCCGAGCAGCGTCTTGGAGACGTCCTCGTTCGCCGACCAGACATAGAGCGGGTTGTATTCGGGCCTCTCGGCCCCGACGAGCTGCGCCGCGGCCTTGAGCGCCATGCTCTCGAAGCCGTCGAGATCGTGGAGCTGCGCACCCTCCGCGACGGTCGGAAATGGGCGCTGTCGCTCACGGACCGACGTGAGCAGCGCCTCCGCCTCCTCGAGCCGGTCGGGGTCTTCCAGAACTCCCTGGGCCGCCTCCGGCCACGGGTTGCCCAGGCGCCCCAGCTCGTTGTCGATCTCGTGCAGCCGCTGGAGGTCGCGCTTGAACTTCTCGATCGCCTCCTGCCATCCCTTCGGCGCGGACGGTCCCTCGAGCAGCGCCTCGAGCCGGAGCGTCGAGAAGCCCTGGCGATCCGCGGTCTCGATCGCTTCGCGCAGCGCCTTTCGCCATGGTTCCTCCTTCTGCTCGACGGCCACCGCAACCGTCGAGGCCAGGTCGTTCAGGAACGAGCCGAACTCATTGGAGCCGGAGCTGAGCGCGGCCGCCTTGTCCTGAGCCTTCATCAGCGCTCCCACCTCGTCGATGGAGACCCGCCGGGCCTCGAGGTCCTGGGTCGCGAAGATCTTGTTGAGCACGCCGCCGAGCTCACGAACGTTCCGCAGCGGAGCCTTGGCGACCGCCTCGGCCACGCCCGGCTCCAGGGTCTGACCCCGCTCCTCGGCCTTCTTGTTGATGATCGCGACGCGCGTCTCGTATTCGGGCGCACCGAGATCGACGATCAGGCCCCCCGAGAAGCGGGACAGGAGACGGGCATCGAGCCCGTTGATGTCGGCCGGAGGGCGGTCGCTCGCCAGCACGATTTGACCACCGGACGCCGTGAGCTGGTCCAGCGTCTTGAGCAGCATCTCCTGCGCCTCGGGCTGTCCCGTGAGGAACTGGACGTCGTCGAGGAGCAGGATGTCGAGGGCCCCGTACACGTTTCGCTCGCCGTCCCCGGCCTGCAGACTGCTCTCGAGCCGATCCAGATACTCCTCGAGCGCCATGTACTCGACCCTGACCTCCTTATCGCTCGCGGCGGACTTGTGGGCGATCGCGGTGAGGATGTGGGTCTTGCCGAGCCCCGGAGCCGAGTAGAGGAAGAGTGGATTGTAGCTCGTTCCCGGCGACTCGGCAGCACGACGAGCCGCGGCCGACGCCAATCGATTGGCGGGGCCGACTACGAAGGACTCGAAGGTCAGTTTCGGATCGAGCTCGGACATCAGTTGTTGGACACGTTCGTCGACGGTGGAGCAGTCGGAATGGAGCCCCCGGCGCCGCTCTCCCACAGGCTCCCAGGCGAGCAGCTAAGTATCGGATCCTCCGGCCGAATACAAAAGGGTAGGCGCCGGAGGGTCGGGCGGATCGCACCGTCCGGCGCGGTCACTCTCCCCTCGCCCACGAGGCGATCTCCTCGAAATCGGGTGGAAGTGGCGCTTCGAAGCGCATGCGCTCTGCCGTGGCCGGGTGCTCGAAGACCAACTCGGCCGCGTGGAGGAGCTGGCGGGTCGCACGCCGCGCGAGCTCGTCCACCCATCGCCGAGTGGGTCCGCCCAGCCCGCGCTCCCAACCGGCTCCGTAGACCTGATCGCCGACCACCGGATGGCCGAGATGAGCGAGGTGGACCCTGATCTGATGCGTGCGGCCCGTCTTCAGCGCTACATCGAGCAGGTCGGCGCGCATCCAGCGCTCGCGCACCTTCACCCTCGTGATCGCCGAGCGTCCCCCTTGCACCACGGCCATCCTCTTCCGGTCGCGTGGATCGCGCCCGATGGGCGCCTCGATGGTCGTCGGCGACTCCGAGAGGTGCCCCCACACGGCCGTTACGTAGAAACGCTTGACCCGTCGCGCGCGGAGCGCGTCGGACAGCGCCCGATGCGCCAGATCCGTCTTGGCCACCACCAGAAGCCCAGAAGTGTCCCGATCGAGACGGTGCACGATGCCCGGCCGAGCGCGGCCTCCGACGCCCGTCACGTCCGGCACGTGCCAGAGGAGGGCGTTGACCAGCGTACCGGAGCGGTGCCCCGGAGCCGGGTGCACGACCATCCCGGCGGCTTTGTCGACGACGAGAAGGTGCTCGTCCTGGTAGACGATATCGACCGGGAGCTCCTCCGCCACGATGTCGACGCTCTCGGCAGTGGGCACGACGACCTCGACGCTCGAGCCCGGTTCGACCAGGTCGGACTTCTTGGCCGGCCGCCCATCGACGGTCACGAGACCGTCCGTGAGCAGCTTCTGGACTCTCGTGCGCGAGAGATCGAGCCGGTCGGAGACGAAGATGTCGAGGCGGGCTTCCTCGCCCGCTCCCACCGTCAGCGTGTGGTGTTCCGGCTCCACGGTTCTCCGTCAAGCCGCTGTACGAGGTGAGTGAGCCACTATGACGCGGTCGGCCGAAGCCGGATCCATCCGCTGACGCCGTCGATGTCGATCTCGAGCACGTGGGGAAAATCATTCCCCGCCGCGGCCTCCGTCACGTCGACGGCATGTGCGAGCGTCTCACCGCCGATGAACGCACGGTGTGTCTCGGCCGCGGCCTGGATCGCAGCCGCCCCGCCGATCTCGAGCTCGATCCGGTCGGTGATCTCGAGTCCCGCGTCCTTGCGCAGGCGTTGAATGCGGTTCACGAGCTCGCGTGCAACACCCTCTGCCCGCAGATCGTCGTCGAGCTCCGGATCGAGAGCGACGGTGAACGCCCCCTCACCCTTCACGACGAGGTTGCCCGCCGCTTCCTGGACGACCTCGACGTCGCCCTGCTCGAGCCGGTGCGACGCACCGGCCACATCGATGTCGACGTCCTCACCCGAGCGGTAAGCGGACAGGGCCTGCTGCGAGAGGGCACGAATCGCGTTGGCCGCATCATTGGTTTGCTTGCCGAAGCGCGACCCCAACGCGCGGAAGTTCGGCCGCGCGTTGAGCGTGACGATGCCGTCGACGGACGCCAGGAAGCCGACGTCCTTCACGTTGAGCTCGTCGCGCACGACTTCGAGCATCTCCTCGGAGAGCGTGCGGCCGCCCGGCACGACCGCACGGATCGCGCGTAGGGGCTGTCGAACGCGGATCTGCACGTCCTCCCGGGCGGCTCTGCCGAGCGAGACGAGGGTGCGTACGGCGTCCATGTCGCCCTCCAGATCGGCTCCGCCGGTCACGTTCCTCCGTTCCTCGTCGGACAATGGCCCGGGAAAGCGCCTCAGATGGACGCTCCCACCGTCGAGGGCTCGATGGAGCCAGTCCGCCGAGAAGGGCACGCAGGGAGCCGCGAGTGCCGCGACGGTCTTCAGCGCGTCGTAGAGGGTGCGGAACGCCGCGCGCTGATCGGCCTCGTCCCCGCTGTTCCAGAAGCGCGATCGGCTCCTGCGCACATACCAGTTCGAGAGATCCTCGATCACGAAGTCGCCCAGCGCCCGGTACGCCCGCGTGAGCTCATACGCGTCGAGCTGGAGGGAGACCTCGCGGGTCACGCCGTCCAGGCGGGCGACCAACCACCGGTCGAGCAACGGCCGCTCGTCCGCCGCAGGGTCGTCCTCGGACGGGCGCCAGCCCTCCACCGAGGCGTACAGAGCGAAAAAGCGGTAGGTGTTGAACAGCGTATCGAAGAACCGGCGTGCCGCCTCACCCACGCCGGCGGGATCGTAACGCTTGGGAAGCCACGGATTCGACGACGTGATGAAGTACCAACGGAGTGCGTCGGCACCGTGGTCACCGATGGCGTCCCACGGGTTGACCACGTTGCCTCGGGACTTGGACATCTTGCGGCCCTCGGCATCGAGGACCAGGTCGTTGACGAGCACGTTCTTGAACGCCGGCCCTCGTCCGAGCATCGTCGAGATCGCGAGGAGCGAGTAGAACCACCCGCGCGTCTGGTCGAGGCCCTCGCAGATGAAGTCAGCCGGAAAGTGTGCCTCGAACTCGTCGTGGTTCTCGAACGGATAGTGCCACTGCGCATACGGCATCGCGCCCGAGTCGAACCAGGCGTCGAGCACCTCCGGTGTGCGTCGCATGGTGCCGTCACACCCCGCGCACGGCCAAGTGGGCTCGTCGATGAACGGCCGGTGCGGATCGAAGTCGTCAGGTAACGGTCCCGCGGCGGCCGCGAGCTCCTCGAGCGAGCCGATCCAGCGCATGTGCTCCGGGTCCGCGTCGCACACCCAGACCGGCAGCGGCGTGCCCCAGTAGCGGTCGCGTGACAGCGCCCAATCGACGTTTCCACGCAGCCACTCCGCGAAGCGCTTCTCACCGACCTCGGGTGGATGCCATGCGATCTGATCGTTGTTCGACAGCAACTCGTCCCTGAGCGTGGACGTCGCCGCGAACCAGGAGTCGATCGCGACGTACAGGAGCGGCGACTCGCAACGCCAGCAGTGGGGATAGCTGTGCTCCACCCGGCCGATGTCGAAGAGCAGGCCCCGATCGCGTAGCGCCTCGACGAGCACGGGGTCGGCATCCTTCACGAACTGGCCGCCGACGAGCGCGACGGCCTCGACGAAGTGGCCCGCCGCGTCGATGGGATTGAGCATCGGCAGCCCGTGCCGTTGCCCGGCGGCGTAGTCGTCGGCCCCGAATGCCGGCGCCATGTGGACGATGCCCGTTCCATCCACAGCGCTCACGAACTCCTCGGCGACCACGGTCCAGCCGGCTCCCCGCTCATCCGGCTCGGGCACGATGTCGAGCGGGCGCCGGTAGCGCCACCCGACCATGTCGGCGCCCTTCAGCCGACCGACGATCTCCGGCTCGTCCCCGAAGATGGCCTCCGCCCTCGCCTCCGCCACGATGTAGCGGCGGCCGTCAGCGGCGACCTCCACGTACTCGAGCTCCGGATGAACCGCGAGCCCCGTGTTCGAGGGAACCGTCCAGGGTGTCGTGGTCCAGGCCAGGATCACCCTGCCGTGGACGTCCGACGAGCCGTCGTCACCGAGCACTTCGGCGATGAAGGTCAACGACGGGTCGACGACGTCCCGATATCCCTGCGCCACCTCGTGCGAGGAAAGCGCGGTCCCGCAGCGCGGGCAGTACGGCACACTCTTGTGGCCCCGATAGAGCAGGCCCTTGTCGGCGAGCGTCTTCAGGATCGCCCACACCGACTCGATGTACTCGGTGTGGAGGGTCACATAGGGGCGCCAGTACTCGAGCCAATAACCGATGCGCTCGCTGAGCTCCTGCCATTCTTCCTTGTAGGTGAACACGGAGTCCTTGCACGCCCGATTGAACTCGGCGATGCCCAGCGCTTCGATCTCCGGCTTGCCCGAAATGCCGAGCCTCTTCTCCGCCTCGATCTCGACAGGAAGACCGTGGGTGTCCCAGCCCGCGATCCGCGTGACGTCCTGACCGAGCATCGCGCGATGACGACACACCAGATCCTTGATCGTGCGCGACAGGATGTGGTGGAGCCCGGGGCGGCCGTTAGCGGTCGGTGGACCCTCGTAGAAGACGAAGCGCTCGCCGCCGGCGTTGGCCTCGAGCGTCTGGCGAAAGAGGTCCTCGTGCTGCCAACGCAGCATACTCTCCTTCTCGACGTCGAGAAGCGATTTCGGCAACTCGGGGTAGGTCATCGCGTGTATGTCGCGTTCTCGAAAGGCCCGCAGAGGACCGTCACAGCTCCTCGTCCTCGGGATCGAGGAAGACTAGGCCGCTCTCGCGACGCCGCAGGGGAGGTGGCGGTGCGATCTCGTCGCTTTCGGGCGGCTTCACCTCCTCGATACCCGCCTCGGCGAGCACGGTCTCGAGGTCGGGAATTCCCTCGAAGCGTCCCGGCGCCAGGTCGGACTCTCGGCCCTTCTCTGCGCCGGCCATGAGCTCGAGCTCGAGCGACGAAGGCTCGTCGTCCACCGCGGGGGGCGGGGCCGTACGTCGTGCCGTGACCGAAGCGCCAGCCGCCGCGGGAGCTTCGTTGTCCTTAGCTGCCTCGTCGGTCGGACCCGAAGTCTCCGCATCAGGCGGCTCGACCCCATCGCCCCCGTCGGGGTCGTCCATCTTCGGCGGTGGGACGTCGGATCGCGCCGCGCCGCGCGAGCGCCCTTTGGCGTTCCGCGTCGACCCGAGCTCCAGGTCGATCGCGCGATCCTGGAACGGCACCCTGTCCTCCTCGACCTCGACGACGTCGAGCTCGCGCTCCAGCAGGCCGCGAAACTCCTTGAGAAACCGCACGCGCCGTCGCTCCAGCTCCTCGATCGAATCTCCAGCATGATCGAGTTGCCGCTCGATCCCACGCAGGCGGCTGCGAACCTCCGACTCGGCCTCCACGATCATCCTCCGCACCTCGGTCTCCGCCTCGTTGATGATGCGACGCGCCTCGGCCTCAGCCTCCTTCGTCACATGGTCCGCCTCGCGCTGCGACTGCGCACGGATGTCCGCGCGCAGCTCCTGGGCGGTCACGAGCGCATCCTGGACGGCCTGCTCCCTGTCGGACTGGGTGCTGACCCGCTCCTGCAGCGTCTGAGTCTGCTGCTTGAGGTGCATGTTTTCGCGGACCAGCGCCTCGAGCCGCTCCGCCGCGAGCTCGAGAAAGACATCGACCTCGTGAGGGTCGTAGCCCCGCATGAGCTTCTTGAAGTCCCCCCGCTTGTTGCGGACATCGAGCGGTGTGAGGTCGATCATTGTGCGCTCCCTTCCCTTTGCCCGAAGAGTGCCGTTCCGATCCGGACCATGGTGCTCCCCTCCCGAATCGCGATCTCCAAGTCGTTGGTCATGCCCATCGACAACTCCGACCCGATCCGGTCCGTGGACGCCGTCAGGCGGTCCAAGAGCCGGCGCAGCGCCGCGAAAGCGTCTCCGAGCACGACTTCGTCGTCCACGAACGGTGCCATCGTCATGAGTCCTCGTACGCGCAGGCCGGCGAGCTCCGCCATCGCATGGATCTCCTCGACTGCCCCGTCCAATTCGAATCCGCCCTTCGACGCCTCACCGGACGTGTTCACCTGGGCCAGCACGTCCAATACTGTGCCTTGGTCGACCGCCGCGCGCGAGAGCTTTTCTCCCAGCCGCGGTGAATCGACGGAGTGGACCAGCTCCGCGATGGCCACGACGCGAGGCGCCTTCCGGCTCTGAATATGACCGATCATGTGCCAGGTAGCGGCCTCCTTGCCGAACGCCTCGACCTTGGCGTCCAGCTCGGCGACCCGATTCTCGGCGAGGTCGGTGAGCCCGGCGTCGATCGCGGCCCGCACGGCCTCGAGCGGGTGCGATTTCGTCACGGCCACGAGGCGCACCGACCCGGACGGACGTCCGGCGGCCTCTCCGGCACGCTCGATTCGCTCACGGACCCGTGGAAGGGTCTCGGCGAGCCGTTCCTGGTACGTGCTGGTCTGGATCGAGGTCATGATCGCGCGTCGCACCATCTACAAAAAAAAGAGGGGACCCCGCCGGAGCTCCGGCGGGGTCCCCGAGGGAATCCTATCAGGCTCCGGCGTTACCGAACCTGGAAGGTAATCGGGAACTGGACCCACACCGGCACCTTCTTGTCCCGGTTGAGCGCCGCCGAGAAGCGGTACACGTTCGCCACGGCGAGCGCCGCGTCGTCGAGCGCCTGGTGGCCCGAGCTCTCGAAGATCCGAAAGTCCTGGACCGCTCCGTTCTCGTCGATGAAGAACCACACGACGGCGCGGCCGCCGATACCGGCGTCACGAAGCAGGGGCGGATAGGACCGCTCCATCGCACGCTGCACCTCGCTACGATTCAGGATCGCGGGCGCCACGGTGAAGGGCGTGAAGGTAGGCGCGGCCGACAGGTCGGTCCCGGCCTCCGCGGGCGGAGGCGGCAGGTCCTCGATCGGATTGTCCTCGAAGGTCGTCGGCGCAATCGTGATGTCCTCGTCGATCTCCGTGGTCGCCATGACGGGGGTCGCGGGACGCGCGATCTGCTGCGGCGGCGGCGGAATCTCGATTTCCGGCGGTAGCTCGATCGCCTCGAGCTCGTCGGATTCGAAGGAGAAGTCCTCGGCGGTCAGCTCGGGCCAGAATGCGAACGTCCCGAAATGAAGGAACGTCGCAGCGATCATCGAGCCCCAGAACCAGGAGTTGAACGTCCTCTTGAGGCGCTCGTTCGCGGTCTCCGCCATGACCTCGGCGGCAACGGAAGGTACGGCTTCGGCTGTCATCGTCTCTCTCCCTGCATGCTCTGTTCCAATTGTGCCGCGAACACGACGCGGACCACACCGGCGGCGACCAACTCCTGCTGAAGCTGATCCAGATACAGGTACGGCACCTCGCGATCACCACGTAGGGAGATCACGAGCGCTCTCTGTGACTGCGCGTACAGCGGAGCCACGACCTGGGACACATCCCCCATCGGATAGGGCTGATCGTTGATGAAGACCGTGCCGTTCCGCTCCATCCAGATGTTCAGGATGTTCTTCTGCTTCTCGTCGATCTTCTCGGCAGCCTCGGCCTCGGGCCACTCGATGGGGCGGTCACGATCGGCCTGGAAGACGGTCGTGACCATGAAGAAGATCAGGAGAAGGAACGCGATGTCCGCGAGCGACGAAGAGGGGACCTCCGACGACGCCTTCGAGTTCTTCTGGAACCCACCACCCTTGATCGCCATGGTCTAATTCTCCAGGACCTGGAGCGAGATCCGCTCCGCGTTCGCGGAGTGCAGCGCGTCGAGCACGTCCATCATGAACCTGTACGAGGCCTCGGGGTGCGTCTTCACGGCCGCGATCAGGTTCGGGTTGCCGGTGACCTCCTGGCGCCAGAGCGCCTCGATCTCACGCGGCCGCATCTGTTGGATCTGCTGGTTCTCGCCGCGCCTCACGTCGACGACGCCCGTCGGCTGTATGATCAGATGGAGGATGTTCCGCTGGCTGACCTGAGCCTCCACGCCGGGCTCCGGCAGGACCACCGCGAGCCCCTTGTCCTTGGGGAAGGTCGTGGTGACGAGGAAGAAGATCAGCAGGAGAAAGGCGATATCGGCCATCGACGACGTCGGGACCTCGTCGCTCACCTTGGATTTCTTGTTGTTGATAACAGCCATGTCCGATGCTTCCCCGTTTCCTTAGAGATACAGGATCGACGTGCTCCAGGTTCCGACGGGCTACTCGCCGGTCTTGCCCGCCGAGCCGCCCGGCCTGCCCATACCGCGATCCGGCGTGGACGGTGTCACACTGGGCGGAGAGCTGGACGCGGCCGTCTTCGCAGCCCCCGTCATCGCCGCCGGCCACCGTGCGTCCTTCTTCGTGATGATCTCGATCTTTCCGTCCTTCTCCAGGTCCCAGGCGAGGTTCAGGATCTTCTGGGCACCATGCTCCATGTCGACGATGAGCTGGTCGATACGGGTCACGAAGAAGTTGTATGCGATGTTGACGGGCACCGCAATCACGAGCCCCGACGCCGTCGTCAGCAGCGCCACCTTGATGCCGCCCGCGACGAGCGCGGGGTCGACGTTACCGGCGGCCTCGATCGCCGCGAACGCCAGGATCATACCGGCGACCGTGCCCAAGAAGCCCATGAGGGGGGCCACGTTGGCGATCGTGGCGAGAATCACCAGTCCTCGCTCCAGGAACCCGAGCTCGATGGTGCCGGTGGTCGCGATCGCGCTCTCGATCTCCCCCGCGTTGAGCCTGCGCGCCTGGAGCCGGCGGAGGCCGGCGAGCAGGATCGCCGCCGCGGGGCCCGGCGTATCGCGGGCGACCTGGATCGCGCCCTCGATGTCTCCCGACATCGCGCGCTCCTCGACTTCGCCCAGGACCTGGGCGGTACCGCGATGCGCGATGTGGAGCGTGAAGGCCTTCGCGATGATCACGCCCACCGCGATCATCGAGCAGAGCACGAGCGGGTACATCATGAACCCGCCGTCCGCGAAGAGCGTCAGAAGACGATATTGGGAACCCACGAAGACTTCGCTCCTGGTTACCGATGTCGAGAAGAAGGCGTCACGAGATCCCGCGTGGGAGCCCGGGGGGAAGGACCCGGCAATCTAGGCCGGGCCTCGTTCGAGTGTCAACGCACCGCTCCGGGAGAACGTACGGGCTCACGAGGGCGTCATTACCGTGGCACCGGTCACGATCGGCGACTCCGATGACGGCGTTGCTCCTTGTAGAATCGTGCGCAGGCGATCCGTGCCCACGTGTCGCTCGAGGCGTCCGCCGACCGCCACCGAGATCTGGGAGGTCTCCTCGCTCACCACCACGATGATCGCGTCGGTCTCCTCGCTGAGGCCGAGCGCCGCCCGGTGTCGGGTGCCTAGCGAGCGATCCTTGACCGTCGACTGCGTGAGGGGAAGGATCGCCCCCGCGGCTCGGATCTTGTCGCCCACGATGATGACGGCCCCGTCGTGAAGGGGCGAGTAGGGGGTGAAGATCGTCGTGAGCATCTCCGCAGACACCCGGGCGTCCACCGTGCTACCGGTTTCCGCGTACTCCCCGAGGCCGACTTCCTGTTCGACCGCGATGATCGCTCCGTAGCGGGCGCGCGCGAGCCGCTCCGCGCCCTCGATGACCTCGTCCGTCACGCGGCTCCCCTCCATTCGCTGGAAGGCCCTGATCATTCGGCTCTGACCCAGTCGGGCGAGAGCGGCCCGCAGCTCCGGTTGGAAGACGACCAGGACCGCGATCGCACCGTACTGGAGCGCCGCTTCGAGAAGCGTACGGATCAGGATCAGGTCGAGGAGCCGCGCCAGGCCATACAGGAAGGCGAGCAGGACCACTCCGAGCGTGATCTGCATGGCCCGCGTGCGCTGCATGACCAGGAGCACGCGATAGAGGAGGACCGCGACGATGATGATCTCGATCAGATCGGTCCAGCCGGGGCGCAGGAACTGGAGCTGCTCGACGATCCTCACTTGACGTCCTCGTGAAGCCTCTCGTCAGGGAAGCGCGTCTTCGTCGAGGTCCTCGACGACGCCGGGAGCCGGGCCGGGTAGAGGACCTTCCCCGCCGAGGCCGAAGGGCCGCGTGGCCTTCTCACTCGAAGGCACGGCCTTCGGCTTCTCCAGGGTCTCGGGGGCTGGCGGGACCGGCGGCGGTGGGAGCGCTTCCCCCCGCTCGAGCGTCTCGATCTCGTCGCGGCCAAGCGTCTCCCGCTCGAGCAGCGCCTGGGCGATCGACTCGAGAAGATAGGCGTGCTCGCCGAGCACGACATGCGCCCGCTCGTGCGCCTCGTCCAGGATCCGCTTCACCTCCTGATCGACGATGCGCTGCGTGTGCTCCGACACCGTCCGGCGCTGCGTGATCTCGCGCCCCAGGAAGACCTCCTGCTCGTTGTCGGCGACGGCGACCAGCCCGATGACGTCGCTCATTCCGAACGACGTCACCATCCGGCGCGCCATCGCGGTCGCGCGCTCGATGTCGTTGCCCGCGCCGGTCGTGACGTCTTGGGGTCCGAAGATCATCTCCTCGGCCACCCGCCCCCCGAAGAGCATGGCGAGCTGGCCCTCGATCCATTCCTTGGTATAGGAGTGGCGGTCCTCCTCGGGAAGGCTCGCCGTGATGCCGAGCGCTCTTCCTCGGGGCACGATCGTGACTTTGTGGACGGGATCGAGCCCGGGAATCTTCAATCCGAGCACCGCGTGGCCCGCCTCGTGGTAAGCCGTGAGCCTACGCTCGCGCTCGGTGAGGACGAGGCTTCGACGCTCGGTGCCGAGCATGACCTTGTCCTTCGCCTGCTCGAAGTCGTCCATCGAGACCTTGTGGCCGTCGCGCCGCGCGGCGAGCAGAGCAGCCTCATTACAGATGTTCTCCAGGTCCGCCCCGCTCATGCCGGGCGTGCCACGCGCGATGAGGGAGAGCTCGACGTCGTCGGCGAGCGGCAGCTTCTTCGCATGGACCCGCAAGATGCCCTCGCGCCCTCTCACGTCGGGTGCATCGACCACGACCTGACGGTCGAAACGGCCCGGACGCAGCAGCGCGGGATCGAGCACGTCCGGGCGGTTGGTCGCCGCCAACAAGATGACGCCCTCGTTGGACTCGAAGCCGTCCATCTCGACGAGGAGCGCGTTGAGCGTCTGTTCGCGCTCGTCGTGACCGCCGCCCAGACCGGCGCCGCGGTGGCGACCGACCGCGTCGATCTCGTCCACGAAGATGATGCAAGGCGCATGCGCTTTGCCCTGCTCGAAGAGGTCACGGACGCGCGACGCGCCGACACCCACGAACATCTCGACGAAGTCCGAGCCCGACATCTGGAAGAACGGGCGGGCGGCCTCGCCCGCGACGGCTCGAGCGAGCAGGGTCTTGCCCGTGCCCGGAGGTCCGACCAGCAGCACGCCCTTGGGCAGACGCCCGCCGAGCCGCGAAAACTTCGCCGGATCCTTGAGGAACTCGATGATCTCCTGCAGCTCCTCCTTCGCCTCGTCCGCGCCCGCGACGTCCGCGAAGGTGACCTTCGGGGTGTCCGGTGAGATGAGCTTGGCCTTCGACCGG
>Ga0299906_10001668_pt1 | contig 18845 bp, 12 predicted proteins | sample RVTome_14_FD_200259 | JGI IMG/M metagenome (GOLD analysis project Ga0299906, IMG submission 200259) | Soil microbial communities from uranium-contaminated site in the Upper Colorado River Basin, Wyoming, United States - RVT145D125 (version 2) ...
TCGATGGTTTTCTCCGCGGAGAAATGCTTGTTCTTGACCAGTTGCTGGGTGATTGTCGACCCCCCTTCGGCCAGATTCCCCTGCGCCACATCTTTCACCAGCGCCCGGGCGATCCCGCGGATATCGATCCCGCCGTGTTCATGGAAGCGGGAATCCTCGATGGCCAGCAGCGCGTTCTGCAGGAAAACGGGAATCCGGTCGATGGAGACCCAGTGCCGTCCCTCGGGGAGGATCCGCCCGGCGAAACGCCCCTGGCGGTCAAAGACCTTGATGGAGGTATAGCCGGACGGCAGGGGGGGATAGGTGGCGAAAGGTTCCTCGGCCCGGGCCGATGGGACCAGGCTCGAAACCAGGAGAAACCCGAACGTGACAAGAAATGCTGTTCGTTGCAAAGGCAAAAACAAATTGAAAACCCCAGGGTGGGTGTCGAGTTCTTGAGGAGGGGGAGCATAGCGCTTTTGTCGGCAATTGCCAACAGGAAAAGGTCGGGGCGACGCGCTGTTAGGGTCGGCAGGGCCGCTCTCCTGGCCATTTATGATACTTCGGGGAAGCAGATGCTGATGTTGTTAAAATGTGTCCACCAAGTCCGAGGTTAGTGGACACTCAAACAATGTCCTTGAAGAGTTGCCTGTGCATGGGGGTGCAGAAAATACTTGACTTCCGATTATGTCTCACTAGTATTTTTGGTCGTTTCCCCGATGCCCGCCTCGCCGCGGGACCACCATTATCCGATTTACAGGAGGACCTAAATGAAAAGTACCGCCATTCTGCTCTTGCTGTCCCTGCTCCTGACCGGCCTGGCCCTGGCCTCCTCACCCGAGGTGAAAAAGCCCTCCCCGGATGAGGTCCTGGCATCGCTCAAGGCCGGAAACATCCGCTTCGTCGGGGGGAAATCGCAGCATCCCCACACCGACAGTGCCCGCCTCATCCAGGCTGGCAAGGAAAATCAGGCGGACTACGCCTATGCCACCATTATCACCTGCTCGGACTCGCGGGTGCCGGTCGAGAGGATCTTCGATGCCGGGATCATGGACGTCTTTGTCATCCGGGTGGCCGGCAACGTGATCGACACCGACGAGGCGGGGTCCATCGAATACGGCCTTGCCCACGTCAACACGCCGGTCCTCGTCGTGCTCGGCCATACACAGTGCGGGGCCGTGACTGCGGTGACCCAGGCTGTGCACGGCCATGGACATCCGCTGGAGTGCAACATCCCCCCGCTTGTCGACAACATCGAACCGGCCGTAAAGCGGGCCATTGCCGCCAATCCGGCCCTGGAGGGGGATGCGATCGTCCCCGCCGCCACCGAGGAGAACGTCTGGCAGGGAATCGAGGACCTGTTCATGCGCAGCCCCGCCACCCGCACCCTGGTGCAGGAAGGAAAAGCGAAGGTGGTCGGCGCCATCTATGAGGTCGGCACCGGCAAGGTGCAGTGGCTGCCGGAGTCGAAGGTGGCCGCGATTCTGGCCAAGGTCGAGGGTGCGCCGAAGAAGGCCACGCAGGCCATGGCGGGCGGACACGGGAAACACTGATAGTGATCCTCTCGCCAGAAATGGGAAAGCCCCGGTGATGGCCGGGGCTTTTTTTTCGCCAATTCCCTCCGACGGAGGGTTGCGATTCGAAATCCTACCTTTTGGCCCGCTCGTACTGAAGCGGCCAGGGAACGTCAACCCCGAGGGCGCTCGCGGCGTGCAGCGGCCAGTAGGGGTCGCGAAGCAGTTCTCGCGCAAGCAAGACCACGTCTGCCTGGCCGGTGGCGACAATCTGCTCGGCCTGGGCCGGGGCAGTGATGAAACCGACCGCGCCGGTGGCGATGCCGGCCTCGCGGCGGATGGCGGCGGCAAAGGGGACCTGGTAGCCGGGCCCGGCCGGGATCGGCTCGTCGGCGGTGACGAACCCGGCCGAGCAATCGATGAGGTCGATGCCGCTCTCCTGCAGCTGCCGAGCGAGCACCACCGACTGTCCCAGATCCCATCCCCCTTCGTTCCAGTCGGTGGCGGAGATGCGCACAAAGACCGGCCGGTCCTGCGGCCACGCCGCGCGCACGGCGCGCGCCACCCGCAGGGGGAAACGCAGCCGGTTCTCGAGCGAGCCGCCGAAGGAATCGCTGCGCCGATTGGCAAAGGGGGAGAGAAACTCGTGGAGCAGGTAGCCGTGGGCCATGTGCACCTCGACGACGTCGAAACCGGCGGCGAGGGCCCGGCCGGCGGCGGCGCTAAACTGGGCCTCGATCCGCTCCAGGTCGTCCGCCGCCAGTTCCCGCGGCAGCGGATGACCGGGAGCGAACGGCACGGGGCTCGGGGCGACCGGCTGCCAGCCGCGCTGTTCCGGCGCGAGGGGGGCGCCGTCGCGCCACGGCGCGTCGGTGGAGGCTTTGCGGCCGGCATGGGCGAGCTGAATGCCGGGGATCGCCCCTTGAGCGCGGATGAAGCGGGTGATCGGGAGAAACGCCTCGGCGTGACGATCGTCCCAGATCCCTGAATCCTCCGGGCTGATGCGCCCCTCGGGACTTACCGCCGTCGCCTCGACCATGACCAGTCCGGCGCCGCCGACGGCGCGGCTGCCGAGGTGAACGAGGTGCCAGTCAGTTGCCAGCCCGTCGTGGCTGGAGTACTGACACATGGGGGAGACGAAGATCCGGTTTCTGAAGGTGACGCCCCGCAGGGTGAGCGGCGTAAAGAGACGGCCCATGGCATCCTCCGCACATCGGTTGTGAGGGGAGTGTACCAGCCCATGGCGGGATCGCCAGAGAGTTATATTTCAAAGCCCGATCTCATAGTCTTTCGAAATTTCCGGCAGAGTGGGCGTCCGGGGAGGCTTACCGCCGGGGTGATGTCGAACCGCTCGAAGATGGGGTAGACCGCGACCCGCTCTCCGCCGGTCAGCCGGCGCTCGAAATCGGCCGATTCGCCGTCGACCAGGATCAGGTCCACCTCGGCGGCGGGAACGCCGAGGGCGGCGATCAGCTCACCGACCGTCGGCTCCCCCTCGAACTCCACCGTAAACGGCCGCTTGCGCCGGTGCGGAGGCAGGTGGTCATTGAGCTCCTCGTAAAAGCGGAAATCGGCGGTGCGGACCGGTGATGTCATGGCGGCAACCTCGCAGGGAGTCGTTGCCATTATATCGCCGTCTCAAAGGGGGGGCCAGCCAAGCCAAATGAAATCGCAAGAATGAGTAGAGTGCCCCGGAACTGCAACAGGACGGGAAGGCGGCCCGGTTGCCTTCCTTTATTGGTAAGCGGCGATTGTCCGCCCGGGTCCGGTCCGCATTGCCTCGTAGATAACGTCCTGAATGCGTGGACGAATATTTAATTTCAGAAGCTTTTTTGTATCCTGCGAGGGGTAGAGTCGGTTCGAGAGAAAGATATAAATCAATCGATTTTCAGGATCGATCCACACGCAAGTTCCGGTAAAGCCGGTATGGCCGAAAGTTTCAGGCGAGGCCAAGCGGCAAGGATAACCCTCCGTTGATTCGGGGTCCCAGCAATCAAAACCCAAACCGCGACGGCTATCACCAGACTGGCGGGACGAAAACTTTTTCACCGTTTCGGGCCTGATATATTGTCGGCCGTTATAGCTGCCGCCATTCAGGAGCATCTGAGACAGAATGGCCAGATCATAGGCGGTTGCGAACAGGCCGGCATGACCCGATACGCCGCCCGCCATTGCCGCTCCCGGATCCTGCACGTAACCTTTCAGCAGTTGCTTGCGGAAGTAGGTGTCATCCTCGGTGGGGACGATCCGTTCTTCGGCAAAGCGGTCGAGCGGGCAAAAACCCATGGAACAGGCGCCTAAGGGCTTGTAGAACTGCTCGTCTACATACTCATCCAGGGGCTGCTGCGCAATGCGTTCCAGAATCCCCTTCAGCACGTACATGCTGATATCGCTGTAGGCGTATTTCCCCTGGGTTTTCAGCGGCGAGTCCATCATCTGCTTCCACATCACTTCGTTATAGTAGCCCCTGCCCAGGTAAAAGTGATCCGCCACCTTGATCGGGTAACGGGCAGATGCATCGGTGCTGTAATCACCCTCCTTGACCTTGAGGAAAAAAGGTATGTAGGGAATAAAGCCGGCCCGATGCGTCAGCAGGTCACGCACCCTGATGGCCGCCTTGTCAGGATGCAAACTTTTCAATTCACTCAGATAGGTTCCCACCGTGGCATCCAGGTCCAGTTTCCCCTGGTCTGCCAGGCGCATGGCAGCGATCGTGGTTGCGAATATCTTGGTTACCGATGCCAAATCGAAAATGTCCGAAGATTGCGTGGGCACTGCCTGGTCGTACGCATGATGCCCGTAGGCTCGGTCGAAGACTATTTTCCCGTCTTTGAGCACCATCACCACGGCACCCGGCGTTGCCCCTTCACGAATGGCCTCTTCGACGATGGCATCGATTTTCTCGAGGTCATCCGGGTTCATGCCCACGGTGCGAGGGTCGGCATAATCCAGTTGGTACACTGCAGCTCCGATGGGCTCGTTCTCCGTCCGCTGTGCTTCGTCCGGGTTTATGTCCGCGGGGTGCGGCTCGGCATAATCCTGGTGGTACGCTGCGGCTCCGATGCCCTCGTCCTTCATCTGCTCCAAAGCGCACCCCGCCGGCAACGAAGCCAGCAGAACTCCTGTAAAAAGGGCAAATAATTTTCGCATCATTTCAGGATGTTTCCTGTCCGGGAGAGGAATTTGTTCGATTTCGGTGGGGGTTCAGCACGGGGGTCGAATGGAATTTACCCAAGCCCGGCCCCCCATGGCCGGCTCCTTACAGTGGCAGACCCTGCGCCACGGCCCACTGGCGCAGCAGCGCCTCGATCCGCTGGCCCTCGAAGACCTGCCAGCTCTCCAGCAGATGCAGGCGGCGCAGCAGATCCTTGACGTTGCGGAACGCTCCCGGCCGGGCAAAGAGCGCCTCGACCCGCGCCAACTCCGCCGGGCAGTGGCTGCGGATGAACTCCAGCACCAGCGGCTTGCCTGGATCGAGTTCCTGCCGGTGGGGGATGGTCACGTAGTCGGGGTCGGATTCCGCCCCGGCCGGTCGCTCGTCGTAGCCGGCCTTGAGTGAGGCGAGATAGACCTTTCCGGTGAACCGGTGGACCACTGCCCGCCGTTCGCCGAGTGGAGCGTCGCTGACATAGTGGAAGGCGTCGTCGATGGTGTCGTAGGTCATGGGGGCTCCGTGGGGCAGTTTCTGCAGGGTAACCTTTACTCGAGGGCTTTGTACTCGACCTTGATAATCTCGAGTTCTGTCTGCCCGCCGGGAGTTGCAAACGTGACCAGATCACCCTCTGCTGAACCCAGAAGGGCACGGCCGATGGGGGAGGTCCAGCTCACGTAGCCGCGCGCGGCGTCAAATTCATCGGCGCCGACAATGCTGAAAACCCTCTCTTCGCCCTCCTCGTTTTCGACGGTGACGGTGCAGCCGAACAGCACCCGGCCGTTGGCGATCTTCTGCTGTTCGACCGGGTCGACGATCGTCGCATTCTCCAGGCGTTTGGTCAGAAAACGAATGCGCCCATCATACTGCCTGAGCCTTCTTTTGGCGTAATGATAATCGGCGTTCTCGCTCCGGTCGCCGTTGCCTGCGGCCCAGGCCGCGGTTTTCACCATCTCGGGCCGCAGCTGGTACAGGGTCTCTTTGAGTTCGGCCCGCAATTTACGGGCACAGGCGGGGGTCATGTAGATCGGGGCAGGCTTCGGTGGTTTTTGGTTCGACATGGCTCTTCTGCTCAGGTTTGGGGAATACGAATGGTCCTATCTTATGCTGCTTTGTATCTGATTAAAAGAGGAAGTGAGGGGTAGGTGTGTCTCTTTTATTGCAAGAGACTCCTATCTATTAAGTTGGGAACAGCGTAGTATCAACACCTGACCTGCCTACCGAAACCATTATTTTTAGTCATTTCGAATCCCTTCCGTATTCCGGTCATCTCCATCCACCTCTCTGTCAAATCCCCTGGAACAGTCCGCACCGTTCCTTTCTGAGCCCTTTCGTCCCGTGAAATTCTTCACCAGGGCCGAACACTCAGACTGCGTAGTGAGTAAAGGACAAATAGTGGGCATTGGCATTCTCATTGGTTACTTCGCAAAACAAGATGAAGCCCGGATAGCTCTCCGGGAACTGGCGCAAAAAGGCTTCCGTCGCGCCGCTCTGGTGCATAAGGATACGGACGGAGAGGTTCGCATTGCAGACCCATGCCGCCGGCGCCATGCCCTCGGGGCAATGCTGGCGTCCTCTCTCCTCGGGGGGATCGGCGCAATGGTCGCCCTGCTCCGGCACTGGTCGCAGTCGCTTCCCGTCTGGACCATTTCCACCTCCCTGACGTTGATCCTTGCCTGTGCCACCAGCGGCGCCCTGGCGGCTTTGCTATGGCTGCGACGCTCCAGGCGTGGCGTCGAGCCGGGGGTTCTGCACGATCATGCCCGCTGGCTCGTCTCCGGGGAGTCCGTCCTCATTCTCCAGGCCCCGGTAGAATCTTTACAGATTCCGCTGGCTCTGCTGCGGGAAAGTGGCGACATCCCGCCGGCACTGTTCGTCATGCATCCCAAGCGCGAGCAACGGTTGAAGGCGCGGGGCATCGCGGTCAAGCTCTCTCCGACCCAGATTCAGGAACACGCCCAGCGCCATGCCGGTGAGCAACGGGTGGACCCACGGCCGCAGCAGACGACCGAACTGCTCAAACGTCTCAAACAGTCCCGTCTCTGGATCCGTCAGGTCTGCGCGGAGCTCGCCGCCGCGAGCCGCCTGGAACAGAAAGCCACGCCGGCCGCCGATTGGATCCTGGATAACGAGTACATCCTGGAGGGAACCGCTCGCGATGTTCTGCTGAACCTCCCCCGGAGCTTTTACCAGCAGTTGCCTACGCTCGCCGCCGGTCCCTACCGGGGGCTGCCGTGCATCTACGCGCTGGCCAAAGATCTGGTCTCCCACAATGAACTGCGCCTCGACCGGGAGAATATCCTGGCGTTTATCGAGGCCCACCAATCCGTGCGGACGTTGACGATCGGCGAACTCTGGGCCATGCCCCAGATGCTGCGCCTGGCGCTGAGCGAAAGCATCCAGGGTCTGGCCGTCACCGCCCTGACGGACCTGCGCGAACGTGAGCTGGCCGACTTCTGGGCGAACCGGCTGATCGTCGCCAATCGCCGCGATTCCAACCAGCTCTTCGCAACCCTGGCGGAACTGGCGAAAGCGGAGCCGTGTCCCAGTCCTTATTTCGGTGCGCAACTGGTCGGCCTCCTCTACGACGAGGCGACGGCCCTGGCGCCGATCCAGAGCTGGCTCGAGCGCGCGCTCAAAACCCCCCTGCACGACCTCAACCTGCGGGAGCAGAACCGGCAGACCAGGGAGCAGTTATCCTGCGGCAATGCCTTCACCAGCCTGCGGCAGTTGGCCCTTCTGGACTGGCGGGAGATCTTCGAGAAGCTCAGTCGGGTGGAGCAGATGCTGCGCCGCGACCCGTCCGGGCTCTATGCCGGGATGGATTTCGCCACCCGTGACCGCTGCCGTCGGGCGATTGAAGAACTCGCCCGCGCTGCCGCCCAGACCGAGGAAGCGGTCGCGGCGCGCGTCATCGAGCTGGCGACGCAGGCGGGGCGTGAAGCTGCGAGCGATGAACGGCGCAGCCACGTCGGCACCTGGCTGACCGGGGCGGGACGGGCTGAGCTGGCCCGGCTGCTCCCCTGCCGTGAAGCGCACCGATATCGCACCCTGGAATGGATACATCGCCATCACGCCGCCGTCTACGCTTTGGCCATCGCCGGCTTGTCATCGTTGTTATTCGCCTTGATCCTGGTCGGACCAGTCGGACAGGTCGGACTGGTCCGACGACTTGGATTGTTCCTGCTGCTGCTGATTCCCCTCAGCCAACTGGCGATCGAGGTGGTCAATTATCTGGTCACGCGCCTGCTGCCCCCCCGGCCCTTGCCCAAGATGGATTTCGAGGAGGCGGGGATTCCCGATGCCTTCCGCACTCTGGTGGTCGTGCCGATGATGCTGGTGAATGCGGAGACGGTTCGCGCCGAGGTGGAGAAGCTGGAGATCCGCTACCTGGCCAACAAGGAAGCCAATCTGCTTTTCAGCCTCTTCACCGACTACACCGATTGCGCCACGCCATGCCGTGAGGACGACAGCCGGCTTCTCGAGCTCGCCAGCGCCGCCCTGGCGGAGCTCAATGGGCGCCATGGCGGCGAGCGTTTTTTCCTCTTCCATCGCGAGCGCACCTGGAGTGAATCCGAGCAGAATTTCATCGGCTGGGAGCGTAAACGGGGGAAACTGGAGGAACTGAACGGCCTGATCGACGGCACGCAGCCCGAGACCGCCGCCCGCCTGGTTTACGTGGGCGACCCGGATCGGCTGGCGGACGTGCGCTTCGTCATCACCCTGGACAGCGACACCCAGTTGCCGCACGGGACGGCCCGCCGGATGGTCGAGACCCTGGCGCACCCCATCAATCAGCCGCGCTTCGACGCCGCCGGCAACATCCTGGCCGGCTCCTACACCATCATCCAACCGCGGGTGAGCCCGACCCTGCCGAGCACCAGCGCCTCGACCTTCAGCCGGCTCTTCGCCGATGCAGTCGGCATCGACCCGTACAACCAGGCGGTCTCCGATGTCTACCAGGACCTGAGCGGCGAAGGGTCGTACCATGGCAAGGGGATTTACGACGTCCGCGCCTTCAGCCGCGTCCTCTCGGGACGGTTCCCGGAGGCGTGGGTGCTGAGCCACGACCTGATCGAAGGGGCGCATGTCCGGGTGGGGCTGGCCAGCGATATCGAGCTCTACGATGAATTCCCTCAAGGGTATCAGAGTTACAGCAGCCGGGCCCATCGCTGGATTCGCGGCGACTGGCAGATCGCGGGGTGGATTTTTCCCCGCGTTCCCCAAGCCGCAGGCGGCCGGGGACCGAACCCGCTCTCCCTGCTGAGCCGCTGGAAGATCCTTGACAACCTGCGGCGCAGCCTGTTGCCCGCCGCGAGCCTCGCTCTGCTGCTGACCGCCTGGCTCATTTCCCCGCAGGTCGGCGGAATCGCGACGCTGGTGGTGGGCATGCAGCTCCTCTTCCATCCTCTGGCGCAGCCCTTCACCATGGCGACCACCCGCAAGGGATTGAAGTATTTCTCCCCGGCGAAGCTGTGGCACGACCTGCTGCGGGCGACGGCCGACGCCGCGCTGTTGCCGCACCAGGCCGCGGTGAGCCTGGATGCCATCGCCCGGGTCGGCTACCGCCGCCTGATCTCCCGGCGAGGTCTTTTGGAGTGGACGGCCCAGGCCACCCATTGGAGCGCCGCCCGCCGGCAACCGCTCTTCGTCGCCCGCCTGGCCCTGGGGAGCCTCTTCAGTGCCACCGCCGGCGTGGCGATCTGGCGCCTCATGCCGGCCAGCCTGCCGCAGGCCGCCCCCTGGCTCATCCTGTGGCTGCTCTCCCCGCTCCTCGCCTGGCTCCTGAACCTGCGACCCGCCCCGGAGCAACGGGCACAACCGCTGCCGGAAACGGACCACCGCTTTCTCAGGGAGGTCGCCCGGCGGACCTGGCGCTATTTCTCGTCCTTTGTCAACGCTAAAACCTCCTGGTTGCCGCCCGACAACTACCAGGTTGCCCATCAGAACCGCCTGGCCATGCGCACCAGCCCGACCAACATCGGCCTCTGGCTGACCAGCGCCCTGGGGGCCCATGATTCCGGCTACCTTACCCTGAACCAGGTCGTCGAAAAGCTCTCCAGCACCATGGCAACCATCGGCCGTCTGCAACGCTATGAAGGGCATCTCTTCAACTGGTACGATATCCAGACACTGGCTCCCCTGGAGCCGCGCTACGTTTCCACGGTCGACAGCGGCAACCTGCTCGGCGCCCTGTGGGCCCTGGAGCAGGGGCTTGACGAGTTGCTGCACGCCCCCCTGCTGGATGGCAAGTCCTTTGCCGGTCTGGCGGACACCGGGGACATCCTGCTGCAGTCCGCAGCCTTCAAAGGAAGTACCGGCCCGGCCCGCCGGACCCTCGACCAACTCCTGGCCGAGTGGCAGGCGCCGCCGTCCGGCATCGTCGCGCTGCTCCGTCTGCAACGGCGGATGCAGGTTCCTGTCGGCTCTGTTGCCGCTGCGGCAGGAGCCGCGGCCTGGGACGCCGAGCTGGAACAACAGGTTGCGGCATGGGTTCAGAACAGCGACCGCTATCTCACCTGGATCGAAATCCTCGCGGAAAAAACCGAGGAAGAGCTCTCCCCGTTGGGGCCGGCGGCCCTGCTCGCCATCCGTCAGGATCTGGCGCAGGCGCCATCCCTCTTCGCTCTTGCCCATGGCCGGATCGACTCGATCCCGATTCTTCGCGCGCTCCGCGAGGAGTCACACCCGGCCGGCGCACCCCTCGGGCCGTGGCTCGACCGAGTGATCGAGGCCTTCGCCACGGCGCAGTGGCTGGCCGGGGAAACCCTGGGGCTGGCCGAGCGGCTGATCGTCGACGTCCGCGAACTGGCTGCCGGGATGAACATGCGCTTTCTCTATGACCCCAAGCGCAAGCTCTTCGCCATCGGCTACAACGTCTCCACGAATCGTCTCGACGTTTCCAGTTACGATCTCCTGGCCAGTGAGGCACGGCTCGGCAGTTTCGTCGCCATTGCCCGGGGCGACGTCCCCCTGGAACACTGGTTCTCCCTGGGTCGCCCCTACGGTGCGATCGGCCGGCAGCGGGTGCTGCTCAGCTGGACCGGGACCATGTTCGAATACCTGATGCCGCTGCTGTTCCAGTCGTCCTACGGCAACTCGCTCCTGGACAAGGCGGCCCGGGAAGCGGTGCAGGCCCAGATCGCTTACGGCCGCCTGCGGCGTGTGCCCTGGGGTATTTCCGAGTCCGCCTTTGCCGATCTTGACTTGGAGAAGACCTATCAGTACAAGGCCTTCGGCGTGCCGGCGCTCGGCTTGAAGCGCGGTCTGGAGGAACAGCTGGTCGTCGCGCCCTATGCCTCCCTGCTGGCACTGAACGTGGCGCCGAGGGCGACGGTGCAGAACCTGAAACGACTGGCCGGGTTGGGGCTGCTCGGTGATTACGGTTATTACGAGGCGATGGATTTCAGCCGGCAGCCGCAGCGCAAGGCCCGCAGTCATTTCAAACGCGGGGTGATCATCGAGGCGTATATGGCCCATCACCAAGGGATGGCGTTTCTGGCCTTGACCAACTTCCTCCATGGCAACCCCTTCCCGCGCCGTTTTCACGGCGACTCGCGGGTGCGGGCCTTCGAGGCCCTGCTGCAGGAACGCATCCCGACCCTGCCGCCGTTGCGCCTGATCTCGATGCGGCAGAGTGAGCCCCTACTTCCGGGCGTTGACCTGGTCGCGGCGGCAGGAAACACCTTTTCCACGCCCCATACCGTCACGCCCAAGAGTCTGCTGCTCAGCAACGGCCGCTATGGGTTGATGGTCACCAACAGCGGTGGCGGCTACAGTCAGTGGGGAGAGCAGGAACTGACCCGCTGGCGGTCGGATCAGACCCGTGATGCACAGGGAACCTTCTGCTACATCCATGAGGCCGAGCCGGATCGTCTCTGGTCCACCACCTGGCACCCGGTCGGCGGCAAGGTTGAGGGGTATGCCGTGGACTTTACCCTCGACCGGGCCGTATTCCGCCGCGCCGACCACGGAATCCACACCGAAACAGAGGTCATCGTCTCGCCGGAAGACGATGTGGAGGTGCGCCGGATCACCCTGATCAATCGCTCCGCTCGCGCCCGACGCCTCAATCTCACCAGCTACGTTGAGCTGTCCATGGCGCCCCACAACGCCGATCGCCAGCACCCGGCCTTCAACAAAATGTTCATCCAGACCGAAGCGCTCCCCGAGCAGCAGGTGCTCCTCGCCTACCGGCGCCCGCGCAGCGAAAGCGAAGCACCATTGTATGTGGCCCATGGCCTAACCCTTGAGCACGCCGGGAAGGACACCGTCCCTGAAGAGGGTTGGCAGTTTGAAACCGACCGCGGGCGATTCATCGGCCGCGGTCGGACCCTGGTCAATCCCATGGGCGCCGGGCAGGAGCTCGGCAACAGCCAGGGTTTTGTCCTCGATCCGAGCTTAAGCCTGCGGCGCAGCCTCACCCTGGCGCCGGGGGAGCGCGCCCGGCTTTCCCTGGTGCTCGCCGCCGGGGCGAGCCGCGAGGAGGTCCTGGTGCTGATGGACAGGTACAGCGACCCCCATGCGACCGAGCGGGCCATGGATTTCGCCTGGCGCGCGGCCCAGCAGCAGTTGCAGATGCTGCGCATCCAGCCCGACGAAGCACGCCGCTTCCAGCAGCTGGCAAGCCATCTCCTCTTTCCCAACCCCCTCTTGCGCGCACCCGCCGAACGCCTCGCTGAGAACCGCAAGGGGCAAGCCGGATTGTGGCCCTACGCCATTTCGGGCGACCTGCCGCTGGCCCTGGTGACCATTGGTGAGGCGCGGGATATCAGCCTGGTTCGCCAGATGCTCCAGGCCCACACCTATTGGCGAATGCATGGATTGTCGACCGATCTGGTGGTCCTCAACGAGGAGGCCGGGAGCTATGAACGGCCGCTCCAGGAACGCCTGGAACAGCTGATCCAGACCCATGCGCTCTCGGCAGCGACGGATCGGGGGGGCGCCATCTTCCTGAAGAACGCGGCGCAGATCCCGGAGGACGATCTGAAACTCCTCAAGGCCGCCGCCAGCGTCGTGCTGGTGGCGGCACGCGGCACGCTCCCCCAGCAATTGGGGGTGCCGGTGGTGGCTCCCGAACGGTCGGCAACGCTGGTCCGCAAAGGTGCTCCCCGGGAGCCCTCGGCCCCGCTCCCCTTCATGGAGCTGAACTACTTCAACAGCCTCGGTGGCTTTACCCCGGACGGGCGTGAATACGCGATCTATCTCGGCCCCGAAACCAACACCCCGGCCCCCTGGGTGAACGTAATCGCCAACCCGACTTTTGGCATAATCATCAGCGAAACGGGGTCCGGTTTCACCTGGTACGGCAACAGCCAGCGCAATCGTCTCACCAGCTGGTCGAATGACCCGGTGCTGGATCCGGCTTCCGAGGCGGTCTACATCCGCGACGAGGAGAGCGGCGTCTTCTGGTCGCCGACCGCGGCGCCGATCCGGGAAAAGACCGCCTATCGGACCCGGCACGGGGCGGGGTATTCGGTCTTCGAGCACAACAGTCACGGCATCGAGCAGGAGCTGACCGTCTTCGTCCCCGTGAATGAGAGCGGGGGGGAGCCGATCAAACTGCAGCGCCTGCGGCTTACCAATGCCTCCTCGAGAAGGCGCCGGCTCTCGGTCACCTATTATGTGGAATTGACCCTCGGCGAGAACCGCGAAAGCTCCCAGATGCATGTCGTGACCAATTGGGATGACGAAGCCCGGGCCCTGCTGGCGCGAAACCGCTACCACCCCGAGTACGGCGAGCGGGTCGCCTTCGTGGCCATGACCCCCGAGGCCGACTCGTACGGCGGCGACCGCACCGCCTTCATCGGCCGCAACCGCTCCCTGGCCGACCCGGCCGCCATGGAGCTGACCCGGCTGTCGCAACGGACCGGGGCGGGGCTCGATCCCTGCGCGGTCCTCCGGGTAACCCTGGAGATGGCGCCGGGCGAGGGCCGTGATATCATCTGCATGCTGGGCCAGGCCGAGTCGGCGGCACAGGCCCGGCAACTGGTGTTCAGCTACCGGGAAGATCAGGCCCTGGAGGAGGCGCTGGAGCAGACCAACGCCTGGTGGGATGCGCTCTTGGGGACGATTGAAGTGCGCACCCCCGAACTGGCCGCCGACCTGTTGATCAACCGCTGGCTGCAGTATCAGTCCTTAAGCTGCCGCATCTGGGGGCGTTCCGCTTTTTACCAGTCAGGCGGCGCCTTCGGTTTTCGCGATCAGTTGCAGGATGTCCTGGCCTTCCTCTACTCTCGCCCCGACCTGGCCCGCAACCAGATCCTGCTGGCCGCCAGCCGGCAGTTCAAGGAGGGGGATGTCCAGCATTGGTGGCATGAACCGGCCGGCGCCGGAATCCGCTCGCGGATTTCCGACGACCTTCTCTGGCTCCCGTACGTGGTCGCGCACTACGTGCAGACGACCGGCGATATCGCCATCCTGCAGACGGAGGTCCCCTTCCTCAACGCCCCCCCGCTGGCAGGCGATCAGCACGAGGTCTTCTCCACGCCGGAGGTCACTTCTGAACGCGCCACCCTCTTTGAACACTGCCGGCGCGCCGTTAGCCGCGGCCTGACGATCGGGCCGCATGGCCTGCCCCTGATGGGGACGGGGGATTGGAACGACGGGTTGAACCTGGTGGGCGCCGGGGGGAAGGGGGAGAGCGTCTGGCTCGCCTGGTTCCTCTGTGAGCTGCTGCAGGGGATGGCTGAACTCTCTAATTTTTTGCATCAGTCGGAGCTGAGCCAGACCTATCAAGCGGAGAGGACGGCCCTGATCCAGCGGGTCGAACAGGCCGGTTGGGACGGCGAGTGGTATCTGCGGGGGACCTTCGATGATGGCACCCCCCTTGGCTCCGCGGCCAACAGGGAAGCGAGGATCGATTCCCTGCCACAGTCATGGGCCTGGCTTTCCGGCGCCGCCGACCCGGCGCGCGCGCAGCAGGCCCTGGAGTCGGCCTGGCAGCATCTCGTCCGCCCTGAGGAAGGTCTGGCGCTGCTCTTCGAGCCCCCCTTCGACCAATCGGAACCCTCGCCCGGCTACATCAAGGGGTATCCCCCCGGGGTACGGGAGAACGGCGGCCAGTACACCCACGCCGCCCTCTGGATGGCCATGGCCATGGCCCGAAAAGGGGAGGGGGAGCGAGCGGTGCAGCTGCTGCGCATGCTCAATCCGATCGAGCACGCCCGCGACGCGGAGGCGGTCTGGCACTACGGGGTTGAGCCCTACGTGGTCGCCGCCGACGTATACCGGTTGCCCGGCCGGATCGGCCAGGGTGGCTGGTCCTGGTATACCGGATCGGCGGCCTGGATGTACCGGGCCTGGGTTGAAGAGGTCCTCGGCCTGCAGGTGCGGAGCGGGGAGCTGCGGGTGAATCCGGTCATCCCCGCATCGTGGGAGGGCTTCAGCCTTCGGTATCGGCACGGGGAGACGATCTACGCGATCCAGGTGGAGAATCCGCACGGCTGCGAACGCGGCGTCGCCTGGGTGGAGATGGATGGCCAGCGCGTGGCCGGAGGCGCGATTCGGCTGGAGAGGGGCCTGGTGAAACATCGGGTTGTCGTCCGGATGGGGACTCAGGCATAATGGGTTCCCATAAGATCTATATAACCGTCGGTGCCATACCACGTTGGGGGATGCGTGTCTCAGAAAAAACCAGACGGCCAGCACGAAGAAGGGATTGAGGTCCCTTACGAGCGGATCAACCCGGATACGCTGCGGAAGATGCTCCAGGAGTTCGTGACGAGAGACGGGGCGGATTGGGGTGAGGCCGGCTGTACGCTGGAAGATAAGGTCGAACAGGTGCTTCGGCAACTTAGAACCAGGAAGGTCAAGGTCGTTTTTGACCTGGCGTCACAAACGGCGAACATCGTCGTTTGCCGCTAACCACTTTCCCCCGGCCGGAAGCAGTTGGGCGGCCTTCCGGCGTGCAGGCGGTCATGAGCAAAAACGGTTACTGGTTCTATGCGGCGATTGCCCGTCAGGTCCTCGGCGCGATGGACAGGGGCGAGGACCGCATCGATATCTCGGTCGATCTGAACCTCTCCCGTGGCACGTTTGCCCTCGGCGGCGACGCGCTGATCCTGGATGCGGACAACCGGCTGAGCCGGGCGGAGCTGCGGCGGATTGCGGGCAAGGAGAACAGAATCTTCATCCTGGAAGGCGGCGAGCTCGAGGTACTCGAGGTCAGGGACGACGGGTATTACAAGCTCGTCCCCACGGACCAGGCGCCGCTGCTGGAAATCAGCGGGGTGAAAATGCACATCTCGAAGGGGGTCAGCCCCTTTGCGAGTGCGGGGCAGATGGCGGCGCAGGTCGTGAAAAAGGGGGACCGGGTACTGGATACCTGCAGCGGGCTTGGCTATGCGGCTACGGCAGCGCTGAAGCTCGGCGCGCGCGAAGTCGTTTCCGTCGAGCGCAGTAGCACGGTCATGGCGCTGCGCCAAAGAAACCCGTGGTCGCTGGGGATATTCGGCGCCGGCATCCATTTGGTTCATGCCGATATCGATGCCTACATCCGGGAACTCGCGGCGGAATCCTTTGACGCGGTCATCCACGATCCGCCCCGCTTCTCCCTCGCCGGCGAGCTCTACGGCGAGCGGTTCTACCGGGAAATCTACCGAGTACTGAAGCGGCGCGGGGCACTGTTCCACTATACGGGCAACCCGCATGTGGTGAAACGCGGCACCAGCTTTGTCGACCAGGCCGCGCAGCGGCTCAGGACGGCCGGCTTCAGCAAGGTGGTGAAGGTTCCCGAGCTGATGGGCGTCACGGCATACAAATAAACCGGACCAGGGGGTGCCGGGGTTTTCCACAAAAAAAGGGCGGCCGAACCGGGCCGCCCTTTTTGTCGCCAGGTGTCGTGTCAAGGTTTTCCCCTGGGTGAGTCGAAAAAGGGGAAAATGGGACGGGTTAATTTCACCAGACTCAACAGGAGTCCCCGGACCGGGCGGTGTTGTTTTGAAGTCCTGACCGGCATAAAATGAAACTATAAGAGGCAGAGATCGGGCTGACCCGAGAGGAGTCGGAGGGGGAGCGGTACGGAAGGCTGTCGAGGCTCGGTGGTTGGCCCCGTCGGAAAGGAGAGAAACCATGGGACGCAAATATATCGATTGTCGAGAGCACCCGGGCGACGTCAAATGTTCCCTTACCCTCGTCGCCGACACGGAGGAAGAACTGCTTGAGGCGGTGGTCCAGCACAGTGTGAGCGTGCACGGCTTCAGGAACACGCCGGAGTTCCGCGAGCAGATCCGCAAGGAGTTCAAAGAGGGGATGCCGCGGGCATAACCGGGAGAGGCCCGGCTGGCGCAGGCAAAGGGGGCACCTCAAGGAGAGGTGTCCTCCTTCTTTTTTGGGCGGTGCTGCCCGCCGGGATGGCCGAGTCGAAAAAAGCGGCCCTGTTCGGAGATTCCGGACAGGGCTGCCGGCATCATGGCGCTGGAGGCGATCCTGGGTGAGTTGGAAGGGAGCGGCGCGGATGACCGGGTGCGCGATCCGGACGGTTATTTCCTGACCCTCATCGGCACGCTGCGGCCAGGGGAGCCCTGGGTCTGGCACCGCCTGGCCGCCTTGTGGATTCAGTAAGCTTCCTCCGGAATTCCCCGTTTAATTGACCCCTGTCAAGTCCCTCCGCCCTGACTTCGCGCTATGCTGAAATCATGAAAAACGTTGACAAGAGGCCTCGACATACAAAGGAGAAACACCATGCAAAAATCAGCAAGTGAGCAGATGACCCCCTCGTCGGCAACAACCGTCGGCGCGATTGTTGCCGACGACTTCCGGACCGCCAGGGTCTTTGAGAACCACGGTGTCGACTTCTGCTGCGGCGGCAAGAGTACCCTCGCTGCGATCTGCCGGGAAAAAGGGCTCGACCTGGCCACGCTTCAGCGGGAGATAGCCGAGGCAAAAAGCGCACCGGTCGATCGGAGCCACAACTATGCGTCCTGGGCACTGCCTTTTCTCGCCGATTACATCGTCAATACCCACCATGCCTATCTCAACGAGAACACCGCGCAGATCGCAGCCTACGCCCACAAGATTGCCGGGGTCCATGGCGCCCACCATCCCGAGGTGGTCGAGATCGACGCAATCTTCGCCAAGATAGCCACCGATATGGCGGCCCATCTCAGGGACGAAGAAGAGGTTCTCTTCCCGGCCATCAAGCGGATCGACGCCGCCAGAAAAGCCGGCAATCCTCCTGAGGCCCTGGATGTGGAAGCGATCAGGACATCCCTCGTCAAGCTCGACCATGAGCACCAGGAAATCGGCGATGCCGTCCACAGGATCCGTCACCTTGCCAACGGGTATGCGATACCGGGCGATGTCTGCAACACCTTCGCGGTCACGTACCAGAAGCTCAGGGAGTTCGAGGACGACCTGCACAAGCATGTCCACCTCGAAAACAACATCCTCTTTCCGAAGGCGGCCCGGCTTTAGCCGGCTGTTCCTGGTCTGGCCGGCAGATCCGGCTCCATGGGGCATTTTGCGCGCTTCAAAGATGTCCAAACTACTTTCCTTTTTGGGGCCCCCGCCGATCGTGGGACGGTTTCTTCCCTCCCGGTTTGAACCCCCGGGTCTCCCCGCCCTTCTTGAAAGGGAGCCGCCGGGGGTGTTTCTCCGGCCGTTCGGAACCCTTGCCGCCGGCATCGACGCTGATCTTCATCGGCTGGCCGCAGATCGTGACCTTTTGCAACAGGCTGATGACCTCGGCGGGCAGGTCGTCGGGCAGATCGACCAGGCTGAAGGTGTTGAAGAGCTTGATCGCGCCGATATGCCGGCCGCTGAGGTTCGCCTCGTTGGTGATGGCGCCGACGATGTGCCGCGGTTCGACGCCATGGTCGCGCCCGACCTCGATGCGGTAGCGGCGCATGCCCGCGGTGGCCGGTTCCGCAGAGCGTTCCGGGCGGGGAGGCGTGTCGCGTTCTTCGACCACCGTGTCGGCGGGAACCTCTGCGGGCTGCAGGGGGCGCTCCTTCTGGGCCAGGTAAGCCAGCGCCGCGGCGATCCGGCGATGGCCCGCGTCATACTCGCTCTGGAAGCTGTCGATCAACTCCTCGAAGAACTCGAGATCCTGTGCCTCCAGGGTCTCGGCGATCTGCTCCTTGAACAGGCCGATGCGGCGGTCGGTGATATCCTTGCGGCTCGGCAGGCTCATCGGCTTGATCGGCTGGCGGGTGGCCTGCTCGATTGCCGCCAGCATCCGCCGTTCGCGCGGGGCGACA
>Ga0299906_10001669_pt1 | contig 18842 bp, 19 predicted proteins | sample RVTome_14_FD_200259 | JGI IMG/M metagenome (GOLD analysis project Ga0299906, IMG submission 200259) | Soil microbial communities from uranium-contaminated site in the Upper Colorado River Basin, Wyoming, United States - RVT145D125 (version 2) ...
GATCGCCCCGGTAGCGCTCTGCCGGCATGATGGTGCCGGAAGTATTGTCCTCGGGGACCGGGAACTTATAGCCGACATACGCGACGGCTGCTATCACAACCGCGAACACGCCAACCAGGATTCCCATCTTTGAGTTGTTGCTGGTGTTACTGCTCATCGCCCTACTCCTGTCGTTCTTGAAATGACGAGACACATTTTGGTCTCTAGGCATAATACCTTTTGGCGCTGAAAAAGTTGGCGCCAACCCTCACTTATGGCTGCCGGGTTACCAGGCTTCCCTCGGTAACCAGCTCACCATTACTCGAAAACCGAAGCCCAATGCGGGCCTCGTGATTCACCGGCTGCGCGTCGTCTCGATGCAACAATACGGCAAAATGCTGCTGACCAGAACCGGTGACCTGGATCGCCTGGTCAGCGAACTCGATTGATTTTAAATCACTTTTCATCTGCGCAATGGCATCAAACTTCAGGCCATCGCTGGTAAAATCCACAGTAATTTCAACGGGTTCTCCAGAATCCAGCGTTACATCCAGGATCAGCGAACCATTGCGCTGCACCAGGCTGACCGAGCTGCTGACCTGGTCCAGCTTGAAATTGAAGCTGTCGAGGGTCACGCCCTCGGCGCGATGGTCAGGGCGCATGATCGTGCCGACCATCTGGTCCAGCTCGCCATTGCCCAGGAGCCCGGGACGGAATTCATACAAACCCACGGCCAGTAGCAATCCAGCGGCCGCGGTCAGGCCATAACGCGCGGAAACCGGTACTTGACCGAGGCGGAACCATGCCCTGGGCGCCGGCAAACTGATGCGGCTGACGATGTCGGCGTGCCACTCGGGGGGCGGCTCCAGGGGCGCCTGGCTCGCCAGTACTTCGTCCAGCGACACAAGCTGATCACGGTAGTCGCGCGCTGCCTCCGACTCCTTCAATACAGCCTCCAGTTCTTCCCGTTGCCTGTCGTTCAGCTCGCCATCGAGGCCGCCGTTGATCAACTCTATGGTGCGTTCGTTTATCATGCGGAGAGAATCCCGTTGTTCTGCAGCTTCTGCTTCATCAACTGACGTGCAGTAAACAGCCGCGATTTCACTGTCTTTTCCGGAATCTGCAGGATTTCACCAATTTGCCTGTAGCTGCATTCTGAGAAATGCCTCAAAACCAGCACCGCGCGATGATCTTCCTGCAGGGTCATCAAAACCGCCTGAACCTGCCGGCCCATGCGGCCCGCATCAAGCCGTTCGTCCGGGCCCCGCGCACCCGAGGCCAAGCTCTCTGCCAGGGGTTCGGTGCGGCCACGCCGGTTGAGTTGATTGATCGATTCATTGATGGCAATTCGGTAGATCCAGCTGAAGAACTTGAATTTCGGGTTGAAACGGTCGAGATTCTCGAAAGCCTTCAGAAATGTCGTTTGCATTACGTCGGCCGCCTCATCCGGGTTTCCAAGCATACGAAACGCCGCGTTGTAAATTGGCCTTTCGTAGCGTCGAACCAGCGAATCAAGTGCTTTGCGATCACCCCGCTTGCACTCATCGAGCAGAGCCGAATCGCGGTCCTTATTCATAACTACCGACGAGGTGCCCAAAGGTTGGAAAATGGGAGAAATCAGGAAACATCGGGCTGTAAATCAAAACAGCAACGCGGGGGAATGCCTGCCTCGCAGGAGCAGCTCATTCACCGGACCCTGGTGCCTTGATGTCGAACAGTTTATCAAATCCCGAGTAACTGAAAATATCGCGGATATGCGCATTGACGTTGATCAAGTGCAAGCCATTGCCTTCCTGGGACAAGCGTTTGTGGGTGCGCAGCAAGACGCCCAGGCCGGCACTGGAGATATACTCCAGGCCGCTCATGTCGATTTCACAATGCGATTCGATGCCATTGAGAAACGCCAGCGCTTTTTCGGCATTCGCGGCATCCAGCCTGCCAGACACGACCACCTGGCCCTGCTCGCCGAATTGAATCTCAAACATGCGTGTGCTCCCTCAATAAGGGTATGCCCCGGGTGCCCGCCTGTGCCTTGAAGGGGCTCATCTGCCTCGCTCTGGTCATGTGGATCTGTTCCGCCTTATCTGCATTTTTACTTGTGATCTGCGATAAACGTAATTTTACTTTGCCGGTTGCGGTACTCATAGTGAATGGAGTCCACCATTTTCAGTACCAGGTACAGACCGAGCCCTCCGGGGGTGCGGTCATCCAGCGGCGCATCCACGTCTACGGGAACGACCTCTCTGGGGTCGAAGCGCTCCACGTCGTAGTCGGTCAGGCTGACTTCCACCCCATGTTCATGCGGCGACATTTCAATCAGGATGTCCTTGTCGGTTTCCGTGTTATACGTGACCATGTTGACGAACAATTCCTCGACCGCCAGGTCAACCACGTTGCGCAGGTTGTGGTCAATGTCGTTTTCAGCGAAGAATCGCTCGGTCAATGCCACAATCGTCTTGATTTCGCTGAAGTTTCTTTTGAATTTCTTCTGCATTGTTCTTTCCTGATCGATGTGTCTTTAACGTCAGATTAAGGCATTCCGTTGCCAACACGGCGCACAGTTTAAGGCTTTGGCCGGGATTTTGCGACGACTCCCGGCCTGCCCGTTTCAGGGCAGACGCCGCAGCAGCACCAGGGTGATGTCATCAAGCTGGGGCGCCTCACCGCCAAATTCCCGCGCAGCCTTCACCACCAGTTGGCACAGCACATTCATGGGCATGGTCTGGTAGGTCCTGATGACCTCAGCCACCCGGTCCTCGCCGAACTGCGAACCGTCTTTTGCTTCGTATTCATAAACCCCGTCGGAGATCAAGGCCAGGATGTCGCCGGGTTCCAGTTGCAACTGCTGCGCTCGAGTGACCTCATCCAGCGCCATCACGCCGACCGGAAAACTGGTTGGTTTGTACCAGTCGCACTGATCGCTGGCAGCCCGATAATGTAGTATCGGCCCTTGCCCTCCCGAGTGGTAGTTAACGACGTGTGTGTTCGGGTCGAGGAAGCCCATGAACGCCGTTATGAAACGATCGTCGGGCAAATCCTCGTCCAGTTGATTGTTGACCTGCCGGTAGGCCTCGTCAAGATCCGCGCCGAGTCGAAACGCCAATCTCAGCATGGCCTGCATCTGGGTCGCGGACAGGGCCGGGCCGAAGCCGTGCCCGGTCGCGTCGCCAAGCAACATGAACAGGCGGCCATTGAGCTTGACCAGGTCGTACAGGTCGCCGCCGGTATGGTCGGTCGGTCTGAATAATCCATGCAGGTCATAACCCTCCACCTGGGGCATGGTCTTGGGCAGGGTGCTCATCTGAATTTCACGCGCCACGGTGACTTCCTGGTGCAGGATGGCATTGGCCAGCAACTCATCGGTCATGCGCGCATGCTGTATCGCCACCGCGCACTGAGCCGCGAGTGCCGGCCCGACCCATTCGTCATGTTTATCAAACTGGCCAACGTGCTGGCCCAGCCATTGCATTACGCCCAGAACTTCCTCGTCCTGGCCCAGGATGGGCACGTTGAGCAGGGAACGGGTCTCAAAGCCTTCGACCATGACCGGGTACTGCTGGAACAGTTTGTTCTTGCGGCAGTCGGTGATGTTGGAGGTTTCCCGGGTCGCCGCGCAGCTCCCCGCGTGACCCTGGTTGATCTGCAGGCGGTTGCCCTTCACGGCCGGCGGGGTGACCTGGACCAATTCATTGCTGGAGCGATCCAGTAGCCACATGACGCCTGCCTCGGCCACGATGGCGACTTTTCCCACCTCCACGATCTCGCGTAACAGCTCGGGCATCGCTGCCGGCGCCGCCAGGCGGTGCATGATTTCGAGAATCCGGACCAGCGACTCCCGCGAGATTTCATTGGGGTTGATCAGGTGCTTCATGGAACACGCCTGCTGCAGTTTGCCGCGGTTAATGTAGCAGAGAACCGGGCCCAGCAGCGATTTGTAACACAGGATTCCGGGCCTGCGCTTCGCCGATGCTTCAGGCCGAAAGACTCCGGGCAGCGCGGCCCAGAACTTCAAGCAGGTGATCCACTTCGGCCCGGTGCGTGCGAAAATGGAGTATGGCGGCACGCAACGTGAATTGCCCGTGGACCCGCGTGGAAGAAATGAACACCCGGCCGTCGCGCAGCACGGCTTGCAGCAACAGCCGGTTGGCTTCTTCGACATCCCCTTGCTTGGGGCGGTAGGCGAAAGTAAGCACCGATAAATCCGGGAATGGCCCGGTCACAAAACCGGCCATGCCGGACAGGCGCTCATGGAAGTAACGCGCCAGCCAGATCTTCTCCGCCAGCGCAGCCCGGTACGGCGCAAGCCCAAACAACTTCAAAGGCAGCCACAGACCCAGCCCACGAAATGGCCGGCTCAATTCCGCCGAAAGATCGGCAGGTGAAAAGCCGGAATCACCGAGCCTGGCGTCCTGCATGTAATCTGCCTGGTAGTGGTGCGCCTGCGCCAGCAAGCGCTCATCGCGCACCAGCACGGCGCCGGTGCCATAGGGCAGGAACAGACCCTTGTGCGGGTCCATGACAATGGAATCGGCCTTGTCGAGGCCGGCCAGCGCCCGACGGCCCTCTTCGCACAACAGGAAAAAACCGCCGTAGGCCGCGTCCACATGCAGCCACAGACCTTTGGCCGCACAGATAGCCGCAATCTTCAGCAGGGGATCGACCGCGCCCGTGTCGGTGGTTCCGGCAGAAGCCACCACCATCCAGGGCCTGAGTCCACGGTCCTGGTCCGCCTGGATCATATCCTCCAGCACCGAGTCATCCATCCGGAAGCGGCGGTCCATGGGCACGAAGCGCAATTGGCACTCTCCCAGGCCGGCGATGCGCAGGGCCTTGTGCACGCAGTGGTGCACCTGGCGGGTCATATAAACGCAGCTTTGGGGTATGTCAGCGCAATGCAGCTTGCAGGCATCCCGAGCCGTGACGATGGCGCTGAGGTTGGCCGTGCTGCCGCCCGAGGTCAGGTCGCCACCGGCGGTTTCCGGCAGGCCGACCAGCTCGGCCATCCAGCGAACCAGCGCCTTCTCCATTCGCACCGCGCCAGGAGAGGCGAAGTGCACACCGCTGTAGCGGTTACTGATACCGGCCAGGAAGCCGCCCACCGCGGAAGGATACAGGCCTCCCCCGGGTATATAGCCGAGGTGGCCGCCTGATGCCGGGTTGATGCCCGGCCCATCCACCGAGCTGCCGAGCTCGGCGAGCAGGTCTTTCAGGCGCGTGGGCGTTTCGGCTATTCGCCCGTCCAGGCCTTCGCTGGAACCCTGGTCCTGCACATAGGTCTTGCAAGCTGGCAGGCTTTCGAGAAATGCCTCTGCATAGGCACAGGCTTGATCGGAAATCGTCTTGCGTTCATTGGCCGCGGGCTCCAGGTCGCGGGAAGCCGATTCCAGGGCCTGCAGCCTGGCGTTCCAGTCCATGTCCGTTTCCGTTTGAATGACCAATGGTGCGACCCTCTGTGGGCCGCCACCGTCATTACAACTGTGAACCGCTCCAGGGGCAACCGTTAATCACCGGGAGCCACCGAAACGATCACGCTAAGCCGGGCTTGCGGGGCATGCCTGCAGTCCCGGTGCAGGGGCCGGGTTTAGCCATCTCCGGCCCCTGTTTTTCCTGCACTGCAGGAAAAACAGGTTGATCATTGATCTGCGGAACGGGGCATCCTGCCGCCGTCCGCAGCCGCTCATCGAAAAACGTCGTTTTCGATTCGCTCACGCTGCGCGTTGCGACATCCCTGTCGCAAAGTTCTGCACTGCAGGAAAAACAGGTTGATCATTGATCTGCGGAACGGGGCATCCTGCCGCCGTCCGCAGCCGCAATGGCGGCTCCTGACAGCGGCGCTTCTTAAGAGGTAGCGATAACCACCTCGCGCTGTGTTGACCCGCCTGCGCCTGCCTGGTCTCACTTCTGGGTATATTGGGTCGCTGGTTGCGCTGTCCTGTATCACGAACGGGGGCGCTCTGTCCCGGGTGCCTGCTTGCGGGACACGCCATAAACCCATCCCTGGGGGCTCGATCGCTTCATCCCTGAAGCTCACGGTCCCGCAAGCAGGCACCCGCGACAACGCTTACCACCCGTGCAGTCAGCGGCCACCATCAAAACAGAGGGAAACGCTCAGGTCCACTAAAGCCCGGCAGGGGCTGGCTGGTCTTGCTTCAGGGCCGTATGCGACAGGATGTCGCATCCGAGCCCCAGGGATGGGTTTATGGCGTGCCCTGAAGCAAGACCAGGCAGGCCCGGGCGGGCGGGGAACAATTAGGGAGCCGCTGAGGGGCGGGGAAGCAGACCAGGCAGGCGCGGGCGGGCCATGAAAATCGCGACTCCGGTCAGCGGCATTCGCAAGGGTGGGTGCGTACCTGTTGGAGAGACCGTCGGAAACAGGATGTTTCCGCCCGAGCGACACAGGGACGTGCCTGAGCGAGTCTCTCCAACAGGTACGCACGCGCCCTTCGAAAGAATGCCGCGGGCTAAAACGGCCTGATCGGTGCAAGGGTGCCGCTCTAACCTCACCACCTCACCACCTCACAACCTCGCCACCTCGTCACGCCTCTGCCGGGTGACATTCCGGCTGATCTGGGGCAGGATGCGGCCATCATGGAAAACACGCCCCGGTCTTTCAACGAAACCCTGCGCGACGAGGCCGAGTCGCTGGTCGACGACCTGCTCGCCGGCCTGCGCGAAGCGCTTGGCAACATAGACGGCCGAATCGCCATGCCGCAGGACCCCGACGCCGCGTTGGCCGTGCTGGCCGAGTCCCTGCCCGCGCGGGGCCAGGGCAGCCGCAAGACGCTGGAGCTGCTACTGGACCTGCAGTTGCGCGCCGGCACCAACACGGCGGGGCCGCGCTGCTTTCATTTTGTCATCGGTGGTAATACGCCGGCCGCGCACGGGGCTGACCTGCTGGCGGCGGCTTTTGATGTCATTACCTACAGCTGGGTGGTCTCGCCGGTTGGCGTACGCATGGAACTGCAGGCACTGGACTGGCTGAAGGAGCTATTGGGCCTGCCGGCTTCGATGGCCGGCGTTATGGTCACCGGCGCCACCATGGCCAACTTCACCTGCCTGTCTGCCGGCCGCCAGTGGTGGGGGGAACAACTGGGCTTCGACGTCTCGGAGACCGGCCTCGCCAGCCAGCCACAAATGCCCGTGCTGACATCCGGCTACGTGCACGCGGCAACCCGCAAGGTGCTCGGCCTGCTGGGCATCGGCCGTAATAACATCCAGGAGTTCCGCGCCGATGCGACCGGGCGACTCGACCTCGCAGCCTACAGCCGGGCACTGGAGGCGCTGGACGGCGCCCCGGCCCTGGTCATCGTCAACGCGGGCGAGGTCAATGCCGGTGACTTCGACCCGGTCCAGGAGATGCTGGAACTGGCCCGCAAACACCATTGCTGGGTCCACGTGGATGGCGCGTTTGGCCTGTTTGCCGCCGTCTCACCGCGCACCGCCCACCTGGTGGACGGTGTGGCCGAAGCCGACTCGGTGACCGTGGACGGCCACAAGTGGCTGAACGTGCCCTACGATTCGGGCTACGCGTTCGTGCGGGACCACGGTCTGCTGGCCCGCGCGTTCCGCTACTCCGCCGACTACCTGCCGTCCGAGGATGACCCCTTTCCCACCCCCGGGGCGATCGGCCCGGAAAGCTCGCGCCGGGGGCGCAGCTTCGCTGTGTGGGCCACGCTCAAGGCCTATGGTCGCGAAGGCCACCGCCGCATCGTCGAGCACTGCCTGGACCTGGCGCAGTACCTCGCCGAGCGGGTGCGCGCGCATCCGCAGCTGGAACTGATGGCCGAAGTGCAACTCAACATCGTGCCGTTCCGTTATAACCCGGGCGGCCTGAGCGATGCCGTGCTGGATCGGCTCAATGCCGACCTGGGCAAGGCCGTCATCCGCGACGGGCGCTTCCTGGTCGGCACTTCGAAGCTCGGTGAACGCACCATTTTCAGGCCAGCCTTTTCGAACTGGCGCACGCGCCCCGAAGACGTGGATTTGCTGATCGACGTGATCTGCGCCCTGGGACAGGAGCACCGCGGTGACTGAGCGCGACGACCGGGCCTACTGGCGCGCCAACCTGAAACTGGTCGGCCTGTGCCTGGCGGCCTGGTTCGTGGTCTCCTACGGTTTCGGCATCCTGCTGGTGGATGCGCTGAACCGGATCTCCTTTTTCGGCTTCAAGCTCGGTTTCTGGTTCGCCCAGCAGGGCTCAATTTTCGCCTTCCTCGTCATCATCTTCTTCTATGCCTGGCGCATGAATGCGCTGGATCGCAAGTTCGGCGTGGACGAAGACTGATGGATCTACGTACGCTGACATTCATCGTCGTCGGGGCCAGCTTCGCCTTGTACATCGGTATCGCATTCTGGACCCGCGCCCGCAGCACCGGCGATTTTTACGTCGCCGGCACGCACGTGCACCCGGTGGCCAACGGCATGGCGACCGCGGCCGACTGGATGTCCGCGGCGTCATTTATCTCGATGGCCGGGCTGATTGCCTTCCTGGGGTACGACGGCTCGGTGTACCTGATGGGCTGGACCGGCGGCTACGTGCTACTGGCCCTGTTGTTGGCGCCGTACCTTAGAAAGTGGGGACGCTTCACGGTGCCGGAGTTCATTGGCGAACGTTACTATTCCAACGCGGCCCGCACCGTGGCCGTGATCTGCCTTATTTTCATTTCCTTCACCTACGTGGCTGGGCAAATGCGCGGCGTGGGCATCGTGTTCTCGCGCTTTCTCGAGGTGCCCTTGCACATCGGCCTGGCTCTCGGCATGGGGGTGGTGTTCATCTATGCGGTGCTCGGCGGGATGAAGGGTATTACCTACACGCAGGTGGCCCAGTATTGCGTGCTGATTTTCGCCTACACGGTGCCGGCGGTGTTCATCGCGATCCAGTTGACCGGGAACCCGGTGCCGCAACTGGGGCTCGGGGGCACGCTGCTTGGAGAGGGCGCGTATCTGCTGGACAAGCTGGATCAGATTGTTACCGAGCTCGGGTTTCGAGCCTATACCGACGGCAGCAAAAGCACGGTAGACGTTTTTGCCATTACCCTGGCGTTGATGGTGGGCACCGCCGGTCTGCCGCATGTAATCGTCCGATTTTTCACGGTGCCAAAGGTCTCCGATGCGCGCCGCTCGGCTGGCTGGGCGCTGTTGTTTATCGCCATCCTGTACACCACTGCACCGGCGGTTGGGGCCATGGCCCGCTATAACCTTATCAACACCCTGCAGCCCGGTGAGATCGGGGCGGTGGATGGCAGCCTGGCCTACGCGCAGCGCCCGCCATGGTTCCGCACCTGGGAAGACACCGGTCTGCTGCGCTTTACCGACCGCAACGGCGACGACCGCGTCCAGTACTACAATGACGCCAACCCGCATTTTGCCGCCACCGCCGACCGCTATGGCTGGCAGGGTAACGAGCTGGAAGTGGATCAGGACATCATCGTGCTCGCCAACCCGGAAATCGCCAGGCTGCCCAACTGGGTCATCGCGCTGGTCGCGGCCGGTGGCATCGCCGCCGCGCTTTCCACCGCGGCCGGCCTGCTGCTGGTCATTTCCGCGGCCTTTTCGCACGACCTGCTGAAAAGCATTATCGCGCCGGGAATTACCGACCGGCAGGAGCTGGCGGCGGGGCGGATTGCCGCCGGGGTCGCCATTGTGCTGGCGGGTTACCTGGGTTGGAACCCGCCCGGATTCGTCGCGCAGGTCGTGGCCTTTGCGTTCGGCCTGGCCGCGGCCTCCCTGTTCCCGGCCATCTTGCTGGGCATCTTCAGCAAGCGCATGAACAAGCAGGGCGCGATCGCCGGCATGCTGACTGGCCTGGTGTTCACCTTTTCCTATATCCTTGTTTACAAGGGGGTTTTCTTCGAGCCTTTGCGCGAAAATATCGCCGCCAACTGGCTGTTTGGAATTTCGCCCGAAGGCATCGGCGTGGTCGGGATGTTGCTGAACTTCGCGGTGGCGTTCGCGGTGAGCAGGGCGACCAGGCCGCCTCCGGCAGAGGTGCAGGAACTGGTGGAATACATTCGCATTCCGCGTGGTGCCGTGGCGGCAAATTCAGCACACTGAGGGGAACACGCTCATTCCATAACCCTGAGTTGCACCTTGCCGCAGCCCAGCATGCCTCCCTCCAGGATCCGGGCCCTGAGGCCACCGCGGCCTTGCAGGAATTCCCGCGCTCCGGGACCGATGGCGCGATCCATCCATCGGCAGGGCGCGCATTGCTCCGTGCCGAAGAAACGCACGCCGGACAGCGCAAACTCCTTCCCGATCAATTCATTGAGGTCAAGGCCGGCGACCATGATGTTGCGGCGCATCGCCCACGGCGGGCGATCCCGAGCGCCCGTGTGGCGCAGGACAGCGTCGAATACATCCCCGCTGAAGAAGGTGGCCTGGCCCTTATAGTTGTCCTTGTGGTCGAAATAGCGGTCGCCGCGCAGGCCGGATCCGGCAACGCATTCGACGGCCTCGACGGATTGCATCCGGTGACCGTCCGCGGCAACCGGCGCCTGGCCCACGAAGCCGTGGTCCGGCGCGATAAATATGTGGCGAATCTCGATCAAGCCCATGCCTGTCTCCTGCCCGTCTCCTGCCCCGGGGCTGATCTTGGCCCGCCCTGCCCTGTCGTTCAAGTGCCGCATTGGTTCCGCGCCGCCGTTCTGGGATACTGCGCGGATGTCGGACAGAAAAACCATCGCCATCGCCGGAAATATCGGCTCTGGCAAATCCTCGCTGGTGGAATTCCTGACCCGCACCTACGGCATCCGGCCCTTTTACGAACCCAACGAAGAGAACCCCTACCTGCCCGACTTCTATCGGGACATGAAGCAATGGGCCTTCCACTCGCAATTGTACTTTCTGGCCAACAAGTTCCGCATTCACCAGGAACTGGATCAAATGCCGGGGGTGGTGGTGCTGGACCGCACCATATTCGAAGACGCCGAAATCTTCGCCACCGCGCTGAACCGCATGCGCAAACTCACCGGCAGGGACTGGGATACCTACTGGGACTTTTACCAGATCATCCTGAACGCAATTCGGCCACCGGACCTGATGATCTACCTGCGCTGCCCCATGCGCACCATCCGGCAACGCATACGCCTGCGGGGACGCGCCATGGAGCAGGACATACCGCCCTCCTACCTGAAGTGCCTGGAGCACCTGTACGAAGAATGGATCGCCAGTTACGCCATGGGAGAAGTACTGATCCTGAACACGGGCAAGCTGGACTACATCAACGACATGCTGGACTGCCTGGACGTGATGGAGCGGGTCGAGGCCCTGCTGCCCGATGCCCTGAGCCGGCCCGGCCCCTGAGGCGCTTTCAGTCCGGCGCGTGTTCGGTCTCTGCCTGGCGGGTTTTGTAGTTGCGCACCGCCAGGTTGAACTGCTCCGCGATGCGTTCTTCCATGTCCACCGAGTAGTTATACGCCCGGTTCAGGGCCACGCGGTTGCCGTCGCTGATGCTATCGCTCGCCAGCGCCTTGTCCAGACAAACCCGATAGCCCGTCATCTCCTGCTGGAATGCCTTGACCGCCGGTTTGGCTTGGGCCAGCGTCTCGAGGTCGGCGTCCGGGGGGACCCGCATCGGCGCGTTTGGCAGGTTGCAGGTGCGGGCCTCCAGTGGCAGCACCACCTGGTCCTCCGGTATGGCCTGGGCAAACGCCGCGCCCGCCGCGACCCACAGCAAGGCTGATGCGAAAACAAGTTTCATGCTGTTTTGCCCCGCTTGGTTTGAGTTCGCGGCAAGGTTAACATCCGGAACACGTCCTCGAAAGGGATTCCGTGCGCCTCGGCGCGGTTGCGCCTTGCCTCTGTCAAAAGCTCGGTCAAGTCGGTGGTTTCTGGTGCGCTGCTCATTACACTGTTTTCACTGAATTATACTTACTCCATTGATTTATCTAACTATTATTCATGCAATTTTGGCTATAGCCAGTTTGCCAAAATGGCTATAGCCAGATCGCCAAAATGGCTATAGCCAAATCGCCAATCTGGCTAAAGCTAAAATCGTTCACGCGGGTGCAACACCCTGTCCAAGGCGTTCCAGGGCATACTCCGGTTCTGTCGCGCGCTGCCCGAGCACGCAGGCCGCCGCCAGTTCGCCGAGCGCTGGCCCGTGCTTGAATCCATGCCCGGAACCGGCGCCCAGCAACCAGGCATTGCCCGCCCCGGGCACTCGGTCGAGCAGGAAATCGGCATCCGGCGACACGGTGTATTGGCACACTCGCGCATCCACGTACGCGGCACCCCGCATGCCCGGAAAGCGGGATTCCATGAAGCTCCGTGCCGCTTCGATGCCGTCCGGCGTGGGCTCGCGTGACTGGGTTTCCGGGTCCACGCTGCGACCATGACTGTCATTGGCCAGCTTGAAACGGCCGTCCGCCCCGGGAATGCCATACCAAAAGGCATTGTCCAACACGGCCCAGACGGGCAGATCGCGATTCAGTGGCGCGCGCTGGGCGGGCGGCGTGCGGAAGAAATACACTTCCTGGCGGGTCACGGCCAGCGACTGCTGCAAGAACTGCGGAAACAGAGCCGGCAGCCAGGGCCCGCAGGCAAACACGAACAGGCCCTCGCTGATCTGCTCACCGCCCTCGAAGCCGATACCCTGCATCTCACCGGCACGCACCGGCCCGGGTTTGGCGGTAGCGATCCGGTACTCGCCCCCTTCGTGGACGAAGGCGTCGCGCACTGCCTCGCAGGCGCGCCGCGCATCCAGGTAGCCGGAACCCGGTTCGAAGATGGCGTCATCAAGATCGTCGGTCCGGATCTGCGGGTAGCGTGCCGCCAGGCTGGCCGGGTCCAGGCGCTCAAAGGCCACCCCGGCAGACTCCAGGTGCTGCGCGGCTCGCGGAAGCAGTTCGCCCTGCCGCGACAGGAACAACACGCCTTTTTGGTGAAACAGGCCACGCCCCCACTCGTCGTCCGCGCGGCGCCAAAGCGCCAGCGCCCGTTGCGCCAGCGCCACGTGATGCCTGCGTTCATAGACGTGCCGGATAACGCGCGATTCACCGCCGGAACTGGACAGGGCGTTGCCGGCCTCGCGCCGCTCGACCAGCGTCACCCGCGCGCCGGAGCGCAAAAGGCTGAGCGCGGTCCAGCCGCCAAAAGCGCCAGCGCCAACCACGGTAACGCGCGGGGGTAAGGGCACGGACTCAGGGCCGCGGATACGGCTGGCCGAAAGTAAACGCCTCAGCGCAGCAGCAATGCCACAACCAGCAGCACCACCGCGAGGCCCTGTAGCCCGACCCTTGCCCACATGAATCGCGTACCAAAATGCCGGTCGAAACTCCCACCCTGGCCCAGCGATGTGAGCCCGAACAGGAGCGCAGTAACGGTGGCGAGCAAAGCCAGGATTATGACAAGGGTCATCAGGTCCATGGTGCGGTACTCCAGCCTTTCGTTGGTGCATGGATAATAGCAAAAACCGGGCTCTTTCAAACAAGCCTGACGCGAATCACCCCTTCTGCCCGGCGGATTTCTTCCAGCGCTTCCGCGTCCGGCTCGGTCTCCACATCAATGATGTTATAGGCAGCATCGCCGCGACTTCGATTCACCATGTCAATCACGTTGATGTCCCGGTCCGCCAGCACCGATAGTACGGACCCGAGCACGCGCGGCACGTTTTCATTGCTGAAGGTGATGCGACGGCCACCATTGCGCCGCATCTGCGTTGTGGGAAAGTTCACGGAGTTGACAACATTGCCGTTCTTGAGGAAATCCATCAACTGGTCGGCGGCCATGACCGCGCAGTTTTCCTCGGCTTCGACCGTGCTGGCACCAATGTGCGGAAGCAAGAGGATGTCGTCCCGGCCGAACAGCTCAGGACTGGGAAAGTCAGTGACGTAACGGGACAGGCGGCCGGAATCCAGCGCCGCGAGTACGGCGGGCACCTCCACGACGTGCTCGCGCGCGAAATTCAGCAAGCGGGCTCCCGGTTTGACGGTGGCCAGCATTTCGCTGTTCAGCAAGCCCCGCGTCTGCTCGTTGGCCGGCACATGCACCGTCAGGTAATCCACTTCGCCTAGCAGAGCCTGCAGGCTATCCACCTTCTCCACCCGGCTGGAAAGGCGCCAGGCCGCTTCCACCGAAATGGCGGGATCGAATCCAATCACCCGCATGCCCAGCTCCAGGGCCATGTTGGCCACCATGGAGCCAATGGCGCCCAGGCCGATCACGCCCAGCGTCTTGCCCGCTACTTCGGTGCCTGCAAAGCGCTTTTTCTCCTGTTCCAGCCGGGCGGCCAGTTCCACCGGATCACGCAGCTCAGCCAATGACTGCACATAACGGATGCCGCCGTATATTCCGCGTGCGCTAAGAAACAGCCCGGCGGCCACCAGTTCCTTTACGGCATTGGCATTGGCCCCGGGCGTATTGAACACCACGATGCCGCGACGGGTCAGCGCCTCGACGGGAATGTTGTTGTAACCGGCCCCCGCCCTGGCAACCGCCAGCAGGCTGTCAGGCACCGGCGCTCCATGCAACTTGTGGCTGCGCAGGATGTAGGCGTGGGGCGCCTCCACTTCCGCGCCCACGGTGTACAGCGTGGGGTCGAAGCGGCTCAGGCCGCGGTCGGAAATCGTGTTGAAGGTTTGGATCCGGTGCTTCATACCTTTGGTTCCTGCGCCTGCGCGTAAGCCCAGGCCAGCCACGGCATCAGGCGCTCAAGGTCTTCCTGCTCCACGGTCGCGCCGCACCAGATGCGCAGGCCAGCCGGTGCATCGCGGTGGGCGCCGATGTCGAAGGCCACGCCCTCGCGTGACAGCAAGTCAACCATGGCCTTCACCTTTGCATCAGGCAGGTCTACCACCAGACAAACGCTGGTATTGGAGCGCGTAGCCGCATCCCTGGCCAGGAAGCGAATCCAGCCATGGCGGGCGACGAAGCGTTCGATTACCGCCAGGTTCCGCCGGCTGCGGGCAATGGTTTCCCCCAGTCCGCCGACGGATCGAACCCAAGCCAGGGCGTCGAGATAGTCCGCAACGCACAGCATCGAGGGCGTGTTGATGGTCTCGCCGCGAAAAATGCCTTCGTTCAGGCGGCCATCTTTCGTCAGGCGAAACACCTTCGGCATCGGCCAGGGTGGCGTCCAGTTTTCCAGCCTTGCCACCGCGCGCGGCGACAGGATCAGCATGCCGTGTGCGCCTTCGCCGCCGAGCACCTTCTGCCAGCTGAACGTGACCGCATCGAGTTTTTCCCACGGCAGCGCCATGGCAAACACCGCGGACGTGGCATCGCAGATGCTAAGCCCCTCTCGCGCATCCGAAATCCAGCCGGCGTCGGGCACCATCACCCCGGAGGTGGTGCCGTTCCAGGTAAACACAAGATCATGCCCTGGGTTCGCCTGTGCCAGCTCGGGCAGATCACCGTAATCGGCGGTGAACTCCCGCACGTGCTCCAGCTTCAGTTGCCCGGCCACGTCCGCCAGCCAGCCGCGGCCAAACGATTCCCAACTGAATACATCCACCGGGCGCGAGCCGAGCAGGGACCACAAGGCCATTTCCATCGCACCGGTGTCGGAACCCGGCACGATCCCGATCCGGTAGCCTTCCGGCAAGGACAGGATCTCAGCGGTTTCCGCCAGGGCGCGCTGCAACATGACCTTGCCCGGCGCCGAGCGGTGGGAACGGCCAAGCATCGTGAGATCCAGGGCAGCCACGTCGTAATTCGGACGCTTGCTGCACGGTCCCGAGGAAAAATTGGGGTTGGCCGGAACTTGTTCTGGTTTCACTCCGGATTCGCCTTTATTGGATAGGGAACGAAACGAGGCCCAGCGGCAACTCGGTGGTGCTCTTGTTGGTCCGCAGGACGAAACTGGTGTTGACCGTGTGCACAGCCTTGACCCTGAGAATGTGATTGCTCAACAGTTGATCGTAGGCGCCGATACTTTCGCAAGCCACTTTCAGCTGGTAGTCATGCTGCCCGCTCATGGCATGACACTCGAGTATCTCCGGCAAATCCTTGACCATGCGGTCGAATTCCGCGACCGAGTCCGGATGGTGATCTTCCAGCGAGACCTGGGCATATGCGGTCACGTGCAAACCGACCCGCTCAGGGTCCAGGATCGCAACGTATCGCGCAATGACCCCATTCTTCACCAGGCGCCGCACGCGACGCCAACACGGCGTGGCCGAAAGCCCCACTCGCTCAGCCAGTGCCTGGCTGGATAGCCGCCCGTTCTTCTGCAACTCCGAGAGTATGCGCCGGTCTGTCTGGTCCATAAAAATGTTTATCTCTAAATTTGTTATAAATGTAGTATGTATTTAACTTTTAAACCCACTCATTTGCAAGTATTAGTACGCATTTTTCAGTTTATATGCTATAAAATAGCCTTCATGTCCAAATCTACCAGCTACCGTTCCAGGGTTCCCGACAGCAATGGCATCATCCATTACACGGATGAAGAGAATCGCGTCTGGCACGACCTGATCACCACGCAGTATCCCATGTTGCCGGATCACGCCTGCAATGAATACGTGCAGGCGCTGCACCTGATGGATTTCCCGCACGACCGGATCCCCCAATTGCACGAGGTGAGCGAGGTACTGATGGACTATACCGGGTGGTCGGTGTTCCCGGTCACCGCCTTGATACCGTTTACCCGGTTTTTTGAATTACTCGCCACCCGCAAATTTCCGGCCGCCACGTTCATTCGGCGACGCGAAGACATGGAATACCTGGAGGAACCCGATATCTTTCACGAGATTTTCGGCCACACGCCCCTGTTGACTGACTATCGCTTTGCCGCGTTCAGCGAGGCTTACGGAAAAGCCGGGTTGGCCGCGGATCAGCGCGATCACGCCATGCTGGCGCGCCTCTACTGGTTTACCATCGAGTTTGGCCTGATCAACACCGCGGAGGGCCTGCGTTCCTACGGTGCCGGCATCGTTTCTTCGCCCGGCGAATTGAAATATGCCCTGGAAAGTGAGGTGCCCGTGCGCAAGGCGCTCGACCCGGTAGACGCCTTGCGCACGCCCTACCGGATCGACATTTTCCAGACGGTTTATTTCGTGATTGACCATTTCGATACCTTGTTCGAACTCGCCCAGCAGGACCTGATCGCGCTGATCACCGAGGCCCGCCGCCGGGGCATGCACGCGCCCACCTTCCCCCAGAAAGAAATCGCCTGAACGCCGGCGAGCAGGGACCCAACATGTCTTCAGTGTGTCATCTGAGCGACCGTCATTGCGAACCCTGCGAGGGGGGTGTTGCGCCCATGTCACGCGAGCAGGCGAAAAGCCTGTTGGCCGAATTGGATGGCTGGACCCTGGCGGACGACGGCAAGATGATCAGCCGGCGCTACGAATTTCGCGGCTTTTACAGGACCATGTCCTTCATCAACGCCATGGCGTGGATTGTCAACAATGAAGGCCACCACCCGGACTTTTCAGCTGGCTACAACTACTGCGAAGTGGGCTTTACGACACACGCGATTGATGGCCTGTCCGACAACGATTTCATCTGCGCGGCCAAGCTTGACGCCTTGTTCGACAAAGCTGTCGCGCCCGGGTCCTGAAAGTACACACGCGGGCCGCCGGGCCAGGTCTTTACGCTTACCAACCCCAAGGCTTTCTGATCGGTCCCCTGGGCCTGGCGGGCGCCTTTTTTGGCGGCCCTGATTCATCTTGCTGCGCAGTCGCGAACCGCGCGGCAAGCGCCACCATCAATAAGGTCATCGCTAGCTGTCTCCTGTTTCAGTAGTTCCATAATCCGCCCAGCAGGTGGGATTGGCTGGTCTCACGAGCGCGCCGGTAGTGGCCCATGATGGCGTCAAACGCCACGGGACAGGCAGCGAAATCATCGCCCATTAATGTCAGAAATTGGCCTGCCGGGGATTGACGCTCTCGCGATCAGCAGACCGCCACGGATCCGGGCTGGGCGGGAGTTTACCTGCTATCGTATGGATTGCAAGCACCCGCAACAACACCCGCGAACTCAGCGACGCTTGCGCGCCGGTATTCTCAAGCTGCCGGCCTGGCGGGCACCCCCGCCAGGCCGCATAGTTTACAAGCCGCCGCTCAGTCGCGACGCAGTTCCACGCGCCGGTTCATGGCGCGTCCTTCATCGGTGGCATTGTCCGCCACGGGCTGCGATTCGCCGTAACCCTTCGAGGTCAGGCGGCTGGCGGCAATGCCGTTCCCGACCAGGTAGTCGAGCACCGACTTGGCGCGCCGCTCAGACAGGGACTGGTTATAGCTGTCGCTGCCCATGCTGTCGGTATGTCCTGCAACTTCAACCACCAGGTCGGAATTCCGCTTCAGGATTTCCAGCGCGTCGTTCAGGGCGGCGATGGAGTCCGGCGTCAGTTTCGCGGAGTCGAACTCGAAATATATACCGTTCAGGCGGTAATGCTTTTCCATCTCGCAACCGGTGTTGTCCACCGGCGTGCCTGCGGCTGTGCCCGGGCAACGATCCCGGCTGTCCACCACACCGTCGTTGTCCGAATCGAGTTCGCAGCCGTGCTCGTCCACCTTGGCGCCAGCCGGGGTTCCAGGGCAACGGTCCGCGCTGTCCATCACGCCATCGCCATCACTGTCCACCTCGCAGCCCACCGCATTCACTCTTGCGCCTGCAGGCGTATTGGGGCATTGATCCAGGCGGTCAACAACACCGTCACCATCGAAGTCCAGCTCGCAGCCGTTCTGATCCACTGCCGCGCCTGGATAGGTCCCCGGGCAGCGGTCCTGGTCATCATGGACGCCGTCGCCGTCTTCATCCTTGGCGCGCAGGGCGCAAACGATGCTGCCAAGCACGCCGCCGATCAGCGCACCCTCTGGGGCGTCGCCGGGCTCATTTACGCCTCCGACCGTCGCGCCAATAACGACGCCGGCGGCCATGCAATTGCGCCAATCATTGGTCCAGTGTCCGCCACCGGTTGA
>Ga0299906_10001670_pt1 | contig 18839 bp, 22 predicted proteins | sample RVTome_14_FD_200259 | JGI IMG/M metagenome (GOLD analysis project Ga0299906, IMG submission 200259) | Soil microbial communities from uranium-contaminated site in the Upper Colorado River Basin, Wyoming, United States - RVT145D125 (version 2) ...
CGGCTGCTTATGTCGCGAAGGGCGTTTGTCCCACCTGTGCGCTCACAGCAGCTCTACCAGATCGCCGACGACCACCCGCCCGCCCCGCGACGTAAGTGTCGAGGGCCAGCCGCCCGCCCATCTCCTGGACGATCCGCCGCAGGACCGTTGGATCCTGCTCGAGCGTGTCCGGATCATACGTCGTCATGACACATCGGCCGCGCAGCTTTTTGAAGCCGATGATCGCTTCGCCGACCCGGGCTCGACGCCCGGGCCACTCGCGCTCCGCCAGCCCGTTCACGCCGGCGACAAGAAGGTTCGGACGGAAGCGGCGTCGATCGAACCCCAGGGCGTCAACGGCCCCATCGGTCGCCACGAGCAGGGGCAGCACATCGAAGCGGTCCGGCCCGTCATGGCGGACCAGCCGGGCTCCGGGCCCGGCGGCCGCCTCGATCGCCGCTCCCACCTCGGGCGCCGTCCTCGGGCGCCGTCCACGGGCGTCCGTTCACGAGCGTCTCGCCCATCGGGCTCAGCGTGCCCTTCAAACCGAGCAGCCGTGGGGTGGTTCGCGAGGTCACGATCCGGCCCTCGGCGTCGTACACCTGAACGACGCGGTCCCCCGGAATGCCGTCGGCCGAGATCTCCGCCGCGTCCAGCGGCTCGCCCGCGAGCGACTTCACCGGGTAACGCCACAACTCGGCGACGTGCATCTTCATAGTCATCCTCCGTCGGTGACGTCCTTGCTGCACTCGACGAGGCGCGGTGGAAGGTGTACGGGCCAGGCGGGGCCGCGGAACTGCTCGGGATCAAGCCGACGACGCTCGCCTCCCGCATCAGGGCTCTCGGGATTAGGCGCCCTAAGTGGGTTCGCTGTGTCGCGTCTCCTCGGCCTCCAATGTCATTGAGCGTCTCAATGAAGGGGAGCGTCGCTGCCGCCGTCCACCACGAGCACCTCGGCGCGGGGCTCGCGCACCACGAGGCCCGGCAGGAGGCGGGCCAGGTTGGCGGCCTCGTTGAGTGCCGGGAAGACGATGGACAGGCGCGGCGCCATCACTCCGGAGCGAGGAACGTGAGGGCGTCGTACCAGGCGACGGCGCGCTCACCTGTGTCGTCGGTGTCCGTCATCACGGCGACGCCGGCGACACGGGGCGGGTCGCCACCGAAGAGCCGCCGGTAATCGTCGATCACGTTGCGCGTCTCCGTGATCCACCGGCCCACCTCGGCGGCGCCACTGCGCACGACGATCATCTTGGCGCGATCGGTGTAGGCGTTGTCGAGCATCGTGCCGGGCGGCAGCCGGTTGTCCCAGATGTAGTTGAGCGCCGCGTGCGGCAGATCGGCTCCGTAGAGCAGGCGGTGGGCTCCGTACTTCGCCCTCTGCCACGTCGTTGCCTGGGCCGGATCGTGTCGGAAAGTGACGTAGACCCGGGCGGGATAGTCGTCGCCCTCCTTCCTCCGCGCGTCGCCCTTGACGAGGATGTTGCCGATCTTCCATCGCCACGTCAGGCGCGGATGGGCCCGGAGATCGAGATCGAGCGGACGGTAGAGTGCCGAGGCGGCCGCCTCGCTCTCGGCCTTGAGCACCCAGCCCTCCCCGTCGCGCACCACGGTGTACCGCGTCTGACGGGGGATCTTCCTGAACGTCAGCGGCTCCCAGCCGGCCGGCGGCGCATCCGGCTCGGCGGGCGCCGTGAACCGGCCGACCTCGACGCGGTGCGACCCGGCGCCGGCGCCCGCGTGAACGATCAACACGGCCGCTAGCACGATCACGCGCTTGCCGAGGTCGCCGAGGCTCACGCGGGCGCTTCTAGAACTTCCCGCGCGCGCGTTCCTTGGCGGGCAGGTTCTCCAGACACGTCGTCCACCAGCCGGTGCGGATGGTCTCCGCGAACTCCGGCGGGAGCCCTTCGGCCTCCAGCTCCCGCGCCAGCGTCTCGGCGTCGTAGTGGACGGGGACGAACTCCACCTCGAGGTCCGGCGCCGCCGTCAGGATCGCGTACCAGACGTTGGTGGTCCCGTCGTTCTCGGGACGGCCGATGACGCCGACGTTCACGGCGTGGGCGCCGTCGCCGAGCGCGCGATGCCACGTGGTCCGGAGTCGCCTTGGTGGGCGTAACTGCCAGGACCTCGACGTAATCGAGCATGGCGCGGTCGGCCTCGGACAGGGCGAGGTCGCGCCAGTCCCGCGCCAGGGTGAGTACCTGCTGAGCATCGCCGCCGACGAGTTGACGGAGAGCCTCTCCGTGAAACGTCGTTCAGTAGGTGCACCGGTGCAGCGCCGACGTCAGGACGGCAATCATCTCCTGGCGCAGCTTGCCCAGGGCGCAGTGGGGGCCGCGCAGGGCCGAGCGTAGCTCGGCCAGGGCGAGCATCACCCGCGGATTGAGACTGGCCGCCTCGCTGATGTTGGACACGGAGCCGTTCTGCAGGCGAATGCTGCCGTACGCCTGTGCGAGCTCCCCGGTGGCCTCTGCCTCCGAGATCGTCTTGATCCAGGTCATCCCTTCGTCCAGGGCTACCTCCTCGATCCGACCGAGTTCCTGGCGACGAGCGTCCCGGCGATCGTGGAGCGCATGAAGCGCGATGCGGTGGACGCGGCCGTCTTTCTCCCCGTCTGACCGATCTGTTGCCGGTCCGTAGGACTGGCCCAGCGGATCGTCGAGGCGGCGGGGTCGGCTCCTCGCCGGCGAACCCTCGATGTTCAAGCGCCTCGTGTCCGGCGAGATCCCCGCCGCCGCGTCGCGGCGGAACCCGGACTAGCCCCGGGACTAGGCCAGAGAGCTCCACTCCTCGCCCAGTATGCAGGCACGCGGTCCAGCCATGGCCGACTCAGACCGGCTCCTCGAGAACGAATCGCGGCCCTGGGATCCTTGACGCGGAGGTGGAGCCGGTGTATCAGTCAGTATCTCGATCGGGAATGGTGATATCTTGACAATCCATGCTCTTCAAAGACTTAGGGCGCCGATCGGCATCATCGACGAGCACCCGGACTGGTCATCCAGGCTCATCGCGGAGTTGACTGCGCGCGGGCTCGCCTGGGAGAAGATCGATCACTCCAACCACGGCTTTGCGCCGGACGACCGCCGATCCCCGTACTCGGTGATCGTCAACCGCACGAGCCCCTCCTCCCACACGCGTGGGCACGCGGGCGTGCTCTTCTACGCCGAGTCGCTGCTCGCCCACTACGAGTCGATCGGGGTGCCCGTGGTGAATCCGGTGGCGGCCTACCGCTTCGAGAAGTCCAAGGCGCTTCAGAGCGGGCTCTTCGAGCGGCTCGGCGTGCGTTACCCGCGCGCCGTCGTCGTGAACCACCGGGGCCAGGTGCTCAAAGCGCTCGACCGGATCCAGTTCCCGCTCGTGGTCAAGCCCAACGTGGGCGGCTCTGGCGCGGGCATCGTCCGGTTCGCCGCGCGGGAGCAGCTCGAGTCGTGTCTCGACGCGCTCGATTTCGGCCCCGACGGAACCGCCCTCGTGCAGGAGTACATCGAGCCGGAGGCGGGCGCCATCGTCCGGGTTGAAGTGCTGGACGACCAGTACCTCTACGCGATTCGTATCGTGCGGCCCGCCGATGCGGGCTTCAATCTCTGTCCGGCCGACATCTGCCAGGCACCGCCGGCGCCGGATCTTGCGGCCTGCCCCGTTGAGCCCAAACCCGGGCTCCGCGTGAGCCGCGTGGACCCGCCCTCGGAGGTCGTCGACACCGTGCTTCGTCTCACCCGCGCCGCATCCATCGACGTGGGCGGCGTGGAGTACCTGGTGGGCAAGACCGACGGGCGTATCTACTACTACGACGTCAATGCCACGTCCAACTTCGTCGCTGACGCCCCCGCGGTGGTGGGCTTCGACCCGACGGCACGCTTCGTGGATTACATCGTCCGCGTGGCTCTCCTTCACCAGAACTCCGTCAGGCAAGCAAGTGGCTGATCGATAGGCCGCTTCCGCCAGCTATGGGCGCGATGATCTGGGCGGCGAGGCGGTGGTGGAGCCCGTGCGGCTGGCCGAAGGCGCGCGCGCCGATCGTATCGCGCAGTTCCGCGCGATCCGATACCATCGAGGCCCCATGGACCTCGACCTGACCGGCGCCCAGCGGCTCGCGGCCGAGACCTTCCGCGCCTTCGCCCACAAGGAGGTGGCGCCGCGCGCCGCCGAGATCGACCGGACCGACGAGTTCCCGCGCGATCTCTACCGCCGCCTGGGCGACCTCGGCGTGCTCGGCATCACGCTGCCCGTCGAGTACGGCGGCGCCGCCGCCGACCTGCTTACCTGGACGCTGTGCCAGGAGGAACTGGCCCGGGCCTCGGCCTCCATGGCCCACGCGCAGCTGCTCGCCACGATCCTGGGCGAGCTGATCCGCGAGCACGGCAGCGAGGCGCAGCGGCGCCGCTGGCTGCCGGCCATGGCGCGGGGCGAGGCGATCTGCGTGATCGCGCAGACCGAGCCGGGCGGGGGCTCCGACGTCGCCGGGCTGCAGACCACCGCGCGCCCCGCGGGCGACGGCTGGGTGCTGAACGGCACCAAGCGGTTCATCAGCGGGGCGATGGTGTGCGACGTGGCCGTCGTGGTGGCGACGACGGACCGGAGCCTGGGCCGCGAGGGCATCGCGCTGTTCCTGGTCGAGGCCGGCACGCCCGGCTTTCGCCCCGGCTCCAAGGACCACGTGATGGGGCTGCGCGGCGTCGGCACCGGCGAGCTGGTCTTCGAGGACTGCCGCATCCCCCGCGCGGCGCTGCTCGGCAGCGAGCGGGGCGGATTCAAGCGCGCGATGGAGTCGCTCAACGTCGGGCGCGTGGGCATCGCCGCCCAGGCGCTCGGCGTGGCGCAGGCCGCCCTCGACGCGGCGCTGGCCTACGCGAAGACGCGGGTGGCGTTCGGCAAGCCCATCGCCGAGCTGCAGGCCATCCAGTTCCTCCTCGCCGACATGTCGGCCCAGGTCGAGGCCGCCCGGCTGCTGGTCCGGCGGGCCGCGTTCCTCAGGGACCAGGGGCGCCCGATCGCGCGGGAGGCGGCCGAGGCCAAGCTGATGGCCGCCGAGACGGCGGTGAAGGTGGCCAGCGACGCGCTGCAGATCCACGGCGCCTCCGGCTACGCCACCGACTTCCCGATCGAGCGCATCTACCGCGACGCCCGCGTCTATCCGATCTTCGAGGGCACCAGCCAGATCCAGCGCCTGGTCATCGCCCGCCAGCTGCTGCGCGAGCGCCCGTGAGACCGGCGCTCTACGCGGCGCTCGTCCTGGCGGCGTTCCTCGTCGCCAGCCTCGGAAGCTTCTGGCTCGCCGTGCGGCCGCCGCGCCTGTCGATCCCGCTCCGCCCCGCGGACTACGGGCTGGCGGTGGAAACGGTGAGGATCCGTGCCGACGACGGCGTGCACCTGGCCGGCTGGTTCGTGCCCCGCCCCGGCGCGCCGGCGATCGTGCTGCTGCACGGCTATCCGGCCGAGAAGGCCGACCTGCTGCCGATCGCCACCGCGCTGGCACCCGAGTTCGCCACGCTGCTGGTGGACCACCGCTACTTCGGGCAGAGCGAGGGCCGGACGACGACGCTCGGGTATCGCGAGCGGCAAGATCTGAAGCGCATCGTCGATTTCCTGGAGTCGCGCGGCGTCACCGCGGTCGGCGTGTTCGGCTTCTCGCTGGGCGGCGCCGTGGCGCTGCTCACCGCGGCCGAGGATCCGCGCATCCGCGCCATCGCCGCCTATGCCCCGTTCGCCGACCTCAAGGCGCTCGGCCGCGAGCTGTACGCCTGGATGTGGCTGGCCCGCTACCCGTTCGTGGAGGCGATGCTGCTGTGGTCGCGGGTGGCCTTCGGCGCCGACATCTCGCGCCCGACGCCGGCCGCGGCGGCGGCGCGCGTGACGGTGCCGGTGCTCCTGGTGCACAGCCGCCAGGACGAGCAGATCCCCTTCCGGCACGCCGAGCGGCTGCGGGCGGCGCTGGCCGGCAACCCGCAGGCCGAGTTCGAGTTCATGGACCGCGGGCGCCACGGCGAGCTGCCGGCCGGCTTCGAGGCACGCCTGGCCGGCTTCTTCCGCCGCGCCCTCGTCAAGGAGGCCGTGTCGTGATCATCGGAGTGCCCCGCGAGATCAAGCCGGGCGAGCAGCGCGTGGCCCTCACCCCGGCCGGCGCCCGCGCGCTCGGCGAGGCCGGCCACCGGGTCGTCGTCGAGCGCGGCGCCGGCAGCGGCAGCAGCATCCGCGACGAGGAGTATGCCCGCGAGGGCGCGGCCCTGGCGGCGATCGACGAGGTGTGGGCCCGGGCCGAGCTGGTCCTCAAGGTGAAGGAGCCGGTGGCCGAGGAGTATCCGCGGATGCGGCCGGGCCAGGTGCTCTTCACCTACCTGCACCTGGCCGCGGTGCCGGAGCTGGCGCGCGCGCTCCAGGCCGCCGGCGTGATCGCCATCGCCTACGAGACCGTGCAGCGCGCCGACGGCAGCCTGCCGCTGCTGGCGCCGATGAGCGAGGTGGCCGGGCGCCTGGCCGTGCAGGAGGGCGCGTTCTACCTCACCAAGGCCCGCGGCGGGCGCGGCATCCTGCTGGCCGGCGTGCCCGGGGTGCCGCCCGGCAACGTCGCCGTGCTCGGCGCCGGCACCGTCGGCGTCAACGCCGCCCGCATCGCCCTCGGCCTGGGCGCCGACATCTCGATCCTCGACGTCAACGTCGACCGCCTCCGCGCCGTCGACGATCTGTTCCTCGGCCGCGTCATCACGCTGATGTCCAACAGCTTCAACATCGACCAGGTGCTCCGCCGCGCCGACATCCTGGTCGGCGCCGTGCTCATCGCCGGCGCCCGCGCCCCGGTGCTCGTCACCAAGGAGATGGTCGCGGGCATGAAGGAGGGCTCAGTGATCGTGGACGTCGCGGTGGACCAGGGTGGCAGCGTGGAGACGATCCGCCCGACCACCCTCCTCGACCCGACCTACGTCGTCGCCGGCGTCGTGCACTACGGCGTCGCCAACATGCCCGCGCTGGTCCCGCGCACCTCGACCTTCGCCCTGACGAACGCCACGCTGCCGTACGTGCTGGAGCTGGCCGCGGGCGTCACGGCGGCGGTCCGGCGCAATCCGGCCCTCGCCCGGGGCGTGAACATCTGGCGCGGGCGGACGGTGCACCCGGCGGTCGCCGAGGCCCTGGGTGAGCAGCCGACGCCGCTGGAGACGCTACTGGGCTGACGTCCCGGGCGTGGTCGTCATCGATGCGGGTCCTCGCTCCGGATGTACGTGACCGGCGGCGTGTGCTTCTTGAAGCGGCGCCGCAGATCGGGGCTCAGCTGGCGGAACGCGGCCACGGACAGCGTGATGCCGGCCCCATCGAGCATCGCGGCGGTGTTCACCGCCTTGCCGATGACGTCGAAGCGCTCCGCCTCGGGCGGACCGAAGGCGCCGGCGACCACGACCCCGTAATGGGCCTTGGCGGTCAGCCGGCAGTCCCAGCCGCGCCCGGCCATGAAGCGGTCGATGGACGCCTTCAGCGCGAGCAGCGTCTCGATACCGCGGTCGACGGCGTCCTCGGGAAAGACGACGAGCGCGGCGTCACCGATGAACTTGACAACCCGGCCCCGGGCCTGCTCGACGGCGGCCGCGACGTGCCGGTAGTACTGGTCCAGCGTGTCGGCGATCTCCCCATCGCTCACGCGCTGGCTCTGACTCCCGAATCGCGTGAGGTCGACGAAGGCGATCAAGAACGGAAACTCGGCCCGGGATCCTGTCATGGCGTCCTCCACCCTGGTGTCCGACGTCGGCCCCGGAGTCCGACAGCGATGGGAGTGAGCGCCGGCCCGCGTGTCCGGCAGTCGGGGGGAGCATAGCGCAATCGGGCGACCGGCGCCGGGTCAGCAGCCGCGGCGTGGCCGGGCCGACGGCATCCAGCGGTACTCGATCGTGTCCATGCCATTCAGCGGATTGACGTGGCTGCCTCCTGGCACCAGCCCGTGATGCTCATAGAAGGCGCGAGAGGCCAGGTTCTCCGCGAGCGTTTGCAGGGTGAAGCCCTCGGGCATGAGCTGCTGCGTCCAGGCGAGCAACTGGCGCCCTATCCCCTGGCGCGTGTGCCAAGGGGCGATGAAGATCTGGCTCAACACGCGCGCTGCCACGTCGGCAGCAGCGAACCCCACGACGACCCTCTCGTCGTCGGCCACGACGATCGCCTGCGCCGGCACGATCTCCCCGACCCACCGCGTGCGCCAGTCGGCCAATGTCTGCGGATGGCGCAGGCCCGGCCGAATTGAATGCCACGACTCCCACCACACGGTGACGACCGCCTCTTGATCCTCGGTCCGATAGGGCCTCAGCCTGGCCATGCCGGCGACTCCCTACCGACGACTCCCTCAGGACGCCGTGGCGTCGGTCTCCGCGCCCTCCCGCGGGCGCAGCGGCACGAACGTCCGCTCGACGAACGCGCGGGCGGCGGCGGGATCGACGCCGTTGGCCTCCATGCAGGGTGTGGCGTCGCCCAGGATGGCGTCGCGGTCGCCCGACAGCATCCAGCGCTTGTAGGTGTCCTCGAACTCGATGCCGAGGCCCCGCGCGAAGACCGAGAGGTAGTGCTCGATGGCCAGCGGGCCCGGGGCCTCGAACCCGCAGATCAGGCGCTGGCAGCCGTGGTAGATCGTCGCCAGCGTGTCGGCGCCGGCGGCGTGCGCGCGGGCGATCTCGTCGCGCACGAGGCCGTTCCACGCCTCGGGGCCGAGCTGCTGCTGGACGCCGGCGGTGCAGATGCGGCCGAAGCGCGGCTCGGGCTCGATCGGCACGACGGTGAGGCCGGGCACCGCCTCCAGCAGTCGCCGGCCGGCCGCGCCCTCGCGGCGGCGCGAGTCGTTCTGCACGTGATAGTGCAGGGCCACTCGCTGCCGCACCTCGCGCGTGAAGCTCAGGCGCGGCAGGTGCTCGACCAGGAACTCGGCGGCCTGGCGGAACGGGAACGGCAGCGTGAGGTGCTGGACCTCGTCGTAGAAGTAGATGCACGAGGGGCACCACATGACGACCTCGCGCGGGGAGAAGCGCTCGAAGAGCCGGATGGTCCCCTGGCTCATGCCGCGGGCGGCCTGGGTGTCGCCCTGCTGGTGGTGGACGATGCCGCAGCAGTAGCTGGGGCCGCCCACCGCGACGTAGTCGAGGCCGAGGCGCTCGAAGATGGCGGTGACCGTGCGCACCATGTGCGAGGTGCGGAGCACGTTGCAGCCCAGGTAGAGCACGACGTCGTGGTGCTCGCCCGATGCCGGCGGCGGGGCCAGCCGCCAGCGCCGGTCGTCGCGGCGGCTCATGAGGTCCTGCGTCAGCGTGATCTCGCCGAAGTGGCCGCGGTAGTCGTAGCTCATCGCGGCAACACCGCCCGCGTCGCCTCGATCGCCTCGCGGGCGATCTCGGTGGGGTCGCGCTTCCAGGTCTTCTCGTTGGGCGCCTCGTAGGAGGCGAACCCCGTGTAGCCCCTGGCCGCCAGCAGCGCGAAGAACTCGCGGAAGGCGAAGGAGCCCTGGCCCGGCGGCAGCCGGTCGAGCGCCTTGCCGGGCTCGAGGCCGGTGCGGGGCGGGTCGCTGTACTGCACGTAGGCGATCTCGGCCGGGGTGACGTCCTCCATCTCCTTGCGCGTAGCCCCGCTGCGGCCGAGGTGATAGGCGTCCAGCAGCAGGCCGCAGTGCGGATGCGCCGCCCGCGCCAGCACGTCGCGCACGGACGGGAGCGTGTTGAGCTGGGCGCACTGCGAGTTGAACTCGAGCGCCAGGCGCACGCCGTGGCGGGCGGCGATGTCACCGACCTCGCGAACGCTGGCCGCCGCGCGGGCCGGGTCGCCCCGCTCCTTGTCGACGGGGCTCATCACGGTCCCGCAGCCGAGCGCGGCGGCGCGCCGGCACTGCTCGTCGAAGACGGCCAGCAGGCGCGCGCGCTCGACGCCGTCGGCCCACATCCAGCCGAACTCCACGCCCACGCAGGCGACCGGCAGCCCGCTGGCGCGCACCAGGTCGAGCACGGAGTCGGCCGGCTTCCCCGACTCCTCGGCGCGTCTGAAGTCGAGCCGCCGCAGCTCGATGCCGTCCCAGCCGGTCGCCCGCGCGATGCGGAGCGCCTCGGCCAGCGGCGTGGCGTCGATCGTCCACGTGTGCAGCGCCAGGCGCATCACGACGCCCCCAGGGCGCGGGCGGCCCGCGTCACGTCACGCGGCGCCACCCAGAGGATGGCCCCGTAGCGGCCGGAGCCGGCGCAGACGGCGTCGAGCGCGGTGACGTTGATCTTGGCGTCGGCCAGGCGTTGCATGAGGTCGGCGATCACGCCCGGCCGGTCGTCGCCCATCGCGAGGAACGCCCGCTTGGGCCCCGTCACCTTCCACTTCGCCTTCCGGGCCACGGCCCGGAAGGCGGCGGGATCCTCGGGGACGAAGTCGACCTGGGCGCCGCGGCCGCTCGGGAATCCGGAGAACGCCAGGAGATTCACGCCGGCCTGCCGCAGCTCGGCCAGCAGGGCGGCGCCCACGCCGGGCTTCTGGGGGGCCATCACGTAGAAGTAGTCGACGCGGCGGATGGTGTCGGCCATGGGCGGCTCCTCTCGCCCTGGAACCTTAGCACGTTTGTCAGGCCGGCCGCCGCATCCCGCCCTCGTGACCGACGACGTCGAGGCGGTCGACGATGCGGACGCGCTGGCCGAGCCGCGCGGCCTCCAGCTCCACGGCCCGCACCGCGGTGTCGCGGACGTCGCCCGACGTCACCCACCCCGTCAGCTCGACACGCGGCTGTCCATGCATGGACAGTGAGACGACGGGCCGGACGGAGCAGCCGGCCAGCGCCGGCTCGCGCGCCAGGGGCTCGGTCAGCGCCAGCTGCAGCCGCGCGGCGTCCTCGTCGCGGCGGCTACGGGCCTCCAGATAGCGCACGCCGAGCGCGATCAGGACCCCGATGCCGACGACGACCGTGATGCCGATGACCAGCGAGGGGCCGGTGAACCAGTCCATTCCTGCTCGAGGACAGCAAGCGGCATGCCGCCGGGGCTGCGATATCATGATGGCGCCGAGCCCCCATGCTGGCTGATCCGATCGTCTTCCGTGACCTCGCCTACGTCTTCGTCGCCGCCGTGCTCGGCGCGACGGTCGCGTGGCTCGCCCGCCAGCCGCTGATCATCGGCTACGTCCTGGGCGGAATCTTCATCGGCCCGTTCACCCCGGGGCCGGTGGTGTCCGATGTTCACACCTTCGAGGTCGTCGCCGAGGTCGGCGTCGTGCTCCTGATGTTCTCGATCGGCATCGAGTTCTCGCTGTCCGACCTGCTCCGGGTGAAGTGGGTGGCGCTGCTCGGCGGCCCGCTCGGGATCGTGCTGTCGGCGGGGCTGGGCGTGGGCGTCGGCGCGCTGCTGGGCTGGCCCCTGCTGCAAGGGGTGGTCGTCGGCCTCGTCGTGTCGGTGGCGAGCACCATGGTCCTGGCCCGCCTGCTGATCGACCGCGGCGAGCTGCACTCGCGGCACGGGCGCATCATGATCGGAATCACGCTGCTGGAAGACCTGGCGGTGGTCGTGCTGACCGTGGTCCTGCCCGCCCTGGGCGTCCTGGAGCCCGGCCGCCTCCTCGCCGTCGCCACCGCGCTCGGCAAGGCCGCCGTCATCCTCGTCCCGTTCATGTACCTGGCGTGGAAGGTCGTGCCCCGGATCCTCCTCCGCGTCGCCCGCATGCGCAACGACGAGCTGTTCCTCATGGTCGCGCTCGCCATCGGCCTCGGCACGGCCGCGCTGACCCAGGCGGTCGGCCTGTCGCTGGCGCTCGGCGCCTTCCTGGCCGGGCTGCTCATCAGCAACTCCGACTTCGCCCACGAGGCTCTGGCCCGGCTGCTGTCCGTGCGCGACGTGTTCGTGGCGGTCTTCTTCGTCACCATCGGCGCCCTGATCGACCCCGCCACCGTGCTCGCCAACCTGCCGCTCCTGCTCGCCGTCATCGGCCTGGTCGTCGTCGGCAAGCTGGCGATCTGGACGGGGGTCGTGCGGCTGTTCGGCTATCCCCTGGCCACGGCGTTCCTCGTCGCGGTAGGCCTCACCCAGATCGGCGAGTTCTCGTTCGTCCTCGTGCAGGTCGCCCGCGCCGCCGGGCACGTCGGCGAGGACGTCTACAACGCCACCCTGGCCGCCTCGCTGCTGACCATCCTCATCAACGCGACGCTCGTGCGCCTGGCGCCGCGCTGGGTCGAGCCGCGGGCGGTCCCCGCCGAGCCGATGGTGCCGGTGCCGAACACCGGGCACGTGGTGCTGTGCGGCTTCGGCCGCGTGGGCAGCGCCGTCGGCGAGGCGTTCGACACGTTCGGCCTGCCCTACACCGTGGTCGAGCGCAACCCCGACGTCATCCGCGCGCTGCGGGCCCGCGGGATCCCCTGCGTCTTCGGCGACGCCGGCCAGCGCGCGGTGCTGCACGCCGCCGCCGCCGAGCAGGCCGCGCTGGTGGTCGTGGGATTGCCGGACGCCGACGCCGCCAACTCGGCCACGCGTGCGGCACGGGCCCTCAATCCGGAGGTGCCGCTCATCGCCCGCGCCCACCGCACCAGCGAGGCCGACGAGCTGAAGCGGCGTGGGGCGACCGCGGTGGTCCAGCCCGAGCTGGAAGCGGCGGCCACGGTGATCCGGCAGGCGCTGGCCGCGATGCAGATGCCCAGCGCCGCCACCCTGGCCTATCTCAAGCGCTTCCGGCAGGCGATGAACGCCGCCGACGACAAGCCGGAGATCGAGGGGACGCTCCCCGAGGTGCAGGAGCTGACGCTGGCGGGCGGGCACCTGGCCGACCTGTCGCTGCGCCAGTCGCAGATCCGCGAGCGGTTCGGGGTCACGGTCGTGGCCATCCGGCGGGCGGACGGCAGCGTGGTCTTCAACCCCTCGCCCGACGCGATGCTGCGCGAGGGCGACCAGGTCCGGGTCTTCGGCCTCCCCCAGCAGATCCACTCGATGCGGGCCGAGGCCGAGATGGCGTGAAGTTCCCCGCATTGAATCGCGCCCCGCTTGACGTAGACTCCTGGGGTTCGGACCATCGGGAGGATCGTGTGAGCGACCGGCCTCGGGCCCTCCAGGGGCTCCGTGTTCTCGACCAGACCCAGGTCATGGCCGGGCCCTTCTGCGCCATGCTGCTGGCCGACATGGGCGCCGACGTCATCAAGATCGAGCCGCCCGGCGGCGAGGCCACCCGGGGCATGGACCTGGAGCTGGCGCCCGGGGTGTCGGCGCCATTCCTGGCGGTGAACCGCAACAAGCGCGGACTCGTGCTCGACCTCAAGCGGTCCGAGGGGGTGGCGCTCTTGAAGAAGCTCGTCGCCACCGCCGACGTCCTCGTCGAGAACTACCGGCCGGGCGTGGCCCGGCGGCTCGGGGTGGACTACGACACGCTGGCGGCGATCAACCCCCGGCTCATCTACTGCTCGATCTCGGGCTTCGGGCAGACGGGGCCCTATGCCGGGCGCGGCGGCTACGACCTCATCGCCCAGGGCATGAGCGGCATCATGAGCGCGACGGGCAGCGAGGGCGGCGCCCCCGTGAAGGTCGGCGTGCCGATCACGGACCTCGGGGCCGGGCTCTTCGGCGTCTTCGGCATCCTGTGCGCGGTGCGGGCCCGGCACGTCACCGGGCGCGGCCAGCTCGTCGACACCTCGCTCTTCGAGGCCGGCCTCGCCCTCTCGGCCTGGGAGGCCACCGAGTACTGGTACACCGGCCAGGTGCCGCGGGGGCTCGGCACCGCGCACCGCCTCAACGCGCCCTACCAGGCCTTCCGCGCCAGCGACGGGCACTTCACGGTGGGCGCGGCCAACGACAACCTCTTCCCCCGCTTCTGCGCGCTGCTCGGCCTCGACCGCCTCGTGCGCGACCCGCGCTTCGACTCGGTCGCCCACCGGCTGCAGAACCGCGCCGCGCTGGAACCGCTGATCGAGTCGGTGACGGTCCGGCACCCGCGCGCGCACTGGCTGGCCAGGTGCGAGGAGGCCGGGGTGCCGGCCGGGCCGATCTACAGCGTGCCGGAGGCGCTCGACGATCCGCACGCGCGGGCCCGCGGCATGGTGCAGGAGCTGGCGCACCCCCGGGTGGGACGCGTGAAGGGGCTCGGCAACCCGGTGAAGATGTCGCGCACGCCCCCGGTGATGGCCCGGACGGCGCCGGCGCCCGGCGAGGACACCGACGCGATCCTGCGCGAGCTCGGGCTCGGCGACGACGACATCGCCGCGCTCCGCGTCCAGAAGGTGAGCGCGTGACGATCCGCTCGGTGCCCGGCCGCACACCGCGCATCCATCCCGGCGCCTGGGTCGACCCCGCCGCGCTGGTGATCGGCGACGTCGAGCTGGCCGAGGGCGTGAGCGTCTGGCCCTTCACGATCGTGCGGGGCGACCAGGACAACTACATCCGCATCGGCCGCTACACCAACGTGCAGGACAACTGCGTCGTGCACGTGACGCCCGACCACCCGTGCCTCATCGGCGAGGGGGTCACGATCGGCCACCGCTGCGTCGTCCACGCCTGCACCGTCGGCAACAACGTCCGCATCGGCATCGGCGCCGTGGTCCTCACCGGCGCCGTGGTCGAGGACGACGCCCAAATCGGCGCCGGCGCCGTCGTGCCGCCCGGCAAGGTGGTGCCGTCGGGCACGCTGGTGATGGGCGTGCCCGCCCGGCCCGTCCGCCGGATGAACCAGGCGGACCTCGACGACATCCGCCGCAACGCCCAGGAGTATCTCGACCTCTGGCACCGCGACTACCGCGGCGGGGCGGCCAAGGTGATCGACCCGTGAAGGCGCTGGCCGGCCTCCGGGTGATCGACCTCACGCAGGCGATGGCGGCCCCGTTCTGCACGATGAACCTGGCCGACATGGGCGCCGACGTCATCAAGGTGGAGCCGCCCGCCGGCGAGGACATGCGCCGCGGCTCGGCCAGCAAGAACGGCCACAGTGGCACGTTCGCGACGATCAACCGCAGCAAGCGCGGCATCACGCTGGACCTCAAGCAGCCGGCGGGCGTGGAGGTCATGCACCGGCTGGTGAAGACGGCCGACGTCTTCGTGCAGAACTACCGGCCCGGGGCCGCCACTCGCCTGGGGGTGGACCACGAGACGCTGGCCGCGCTCAACCCGCGGCTGATCTACTGCTCGATCTCCGGCTTCGGCGCCACCGGTCCGTACGCCGGCCGCGGCGGCTACGACCTCATCGCCCAGGGCATGAGCGGGATCATCAGCGTGACCGGGGACGAGGACGGCCCCCCCGCCAAGGCCGGCGTGCCGCTGAGCGATCTCGCGGCCGGGCTCTTCGGCGCCTACGGCATCCTCTGCGCGCTGGAGCACCGCGAGCGCACGGGCGAGGGCCAGCTCGTCGACACCTCGCTGCTGGAGGCGGCGATGGCCCTCACCGTCTGGGAGGCCACCGAGTACTGGGTGACCGGGCGCGCGCCCCGCCCTCTCGGGTCGGCTCACCGCCTGGCGGCGCCGTACCAGGCGCTGCGGGCCAGCGACGGCTGGTTCACCGTCGGCGCCAACAACGACAAGCTGTTCGAGTCGTTCTGCCGGGTCATCGATCGGCCCGACCTGGCCGCCGACCCCCGGTACGCCGGCGTCCGCGAGCGCCTGCGCCATCGCGCCGCCCTCGTCGCCGAGATCGAGCGCACCACCGCCAAGGAGACGCGCGCTCACTGGCTCGCGCGCCTGGACCGGGCGGGCGTGCCGGCGGGCCCGATCAACACCTACCCCGAAGCCCTCGCCGACCCCCACGCGCTCGCGCGCGACATGATCGTGGACCTCGTGCACCCCGGCGCCGGCCCCATCAAGGCGCTCGGCGTGCCGGTCAAGCTCTCGGGCACGCCCGGCGCCGTCGACCGGCCGGCCCCGCTCCTGGGCCAGGACAACGCCGCCGTGCTCACCGAGCTCGGCTACACCGAGGCCGAGCAGCGCACCCTGAAGGCCAACGGAGTCATGTGAGGAGGATCGACCCGATGCTGACCCGCCGCGAGTTCACCACCGCCCTCGCCGCCCTGCCCGCCGTGGCGGCGCTGCCCACGTCCGTCTTCGCCCAGGCCGCGTACCCGACCCGCACCATCGAGGTCGTGGTGCCGTTCGCGCCCGGCGGCGGGACCGACAACCTGATGCGCACGATCGTGGGGATCATCGACGAGAACAAGTGGTCGCCGGTGGCCATCAACGTGAACAACCGTGCCGGGGGCAGCGGCGCCATCGGCTACACGTATCTCTTGAACAAGAAGGGCGACCCCCACGTGGTGGCCGGCGCGGCGCCGACCATCGTGTCGGCCAAGATCGAGGGCCGCCTGCCCGGCAACCACCGCGACATGACCGTGCTGATGATCGTGGCCATCGACGAGCTGATGCTCTCGGTCCGCTCGGAGTCCAAGTACCAGACGATCGAGGAGTTCGTGAAGGACGCGAAGGCGCGCCCGGGCCAGCTCACCGTCGCCGGCACCGGCACCAACTCCGAGGACCACATCTTCACGTACCTGTTCGAGCAGGCCGCCGGCATCAAGGTCAAGTACGTGCCGTTCAACTCCGGCGGCGAGTGCACGACCGCGCTCATGGGCGGCCACGTCGACGCCGGCGTGATGAACCCCAACGAGATCGTCGCCCAGGTCGAGGCCAAGAAGGCCAAGAACCTGGCCGTCGCCGCCAAGAAGCGGCTGGACGACGCCCCCGACCTGCCGACCTTCGCCGAGAAGAAGATGGAGTTCTACTGGGAGCAGATGCGCGGCGTGGTCGGCACCGGCGGCATGCCGCCCGAGGCCGTCAAGTGGTGGGTGGACACGCTCAAGAAGGTGACCGACACGAAGAAGTGGCAGGAGAACTACATCCGGCGGAACTTCCTCACGCCGGTGCAGTGGACGGGCGAGGAGGCCAACAAGTATCTCGACGGCCTCAACGCCAAGTACGTGAAGGCGCTCGGCGACCTCGGGGCCCTGAAGAAGAAGTAGGGCGCCCGTGCGACGGGCCGACCGCGCCGGCGCGATCCTGCTGTTGCTGTTCGGCGTCTGGTTCGCGGCGGTCGCGCTCCGGAACTACACGTACTGGAGCGCGACCGGCCCCGGCGCCGGATTCTTCCCGTTCTGGCTCGGCGTCGCCATGGCGGCGCTCGCCGCGCTGCTGCTCGTGCGGGCCGCGCGCGAGGCGGATCCCGGGCCGGCCTGGGTCCCGCGCGGCCGGGGCGCCGTGCGGTTCCTCGGCGTCCTCGGGGCCAGCGTGGCCTTCGTCGCGCTCATGCCCTGGGTGGGCATGGCGCCCGGGACCGTGCTCTTCCTCGTGGTGATCCTCAAGGCCGTGGAGGGCCACTCGTGGCCGGTGGCGGCCGGCGTCGCCGTCGCCACCGCCGCGGTGAACTGGGCCGTCTTCGCCTTCTGGCTGCGGGTGCCGTTCCCGGCCGGCGTGCTGGGGTTCTGAGCCGCCGTGGACCTCTTCGCCAACCTCGCCCTCGGGTTCTCGATCGCGTTCACGCCGTTCAACCTCACGATGGCCGCGGCCGGGGTGATCCTCGGCACGCTCATCGGGGCGCTGCCCGGCGTGGGCCCCGTCTCGGGCATCGCCCTGCTGCTGCCGCTGACCTTCGGCATGCCGCCGACGTCGGGCATCATCATGCTGGCGGCGCTCTACGCCGGCTCGATGTACGGCGGCACCATCACCTCCGTGCTCATCAACACGCCGGGCGAGGCCGCCTCGGTGGTGACCTGCATCGACGGCCATCAGATGGCGCGGCAGGGTCGGGCCGGCGCCGCCCTCGGCATCGCCGCCATCGGCTCGTTCGTCGCCGGCACCATCGGCGTGGTCCTCCTGATGGGCATGTCGCCCCTGCTGGCGCGGTGGGCGCTGTCGTTCGGCCCGCCCGAGACGTTCGCGCTCATGCTGCTCGGGCTGACGACGGTGACCGGCCTCACCGGCGAGAACGCGCTCAAGGGCTACATCAGCATGGTCCTGGGCCTCATGCTCTCGATGGTCGGCTTCGACCTCATCTCGGGCGACGCCCGCTACACCGCCGGCCTCAACGAGATGCTGGACGGGGTGGACTTCCTGCCGGTGGCCATCGGGCTGTTCGGGCTGGGCGAGGTCCTGGCCGGCGCCGAGCGGGCGGTGCGGATGGAGATCCTCAGCGCGCGCTACGGCCTGCGCGACGTGCTGCCGAGCCTGGCCGACTGGGCGCGCTCGCGCTGGGCGATCGCCCGCGGCACCGTGCTCGGTTTCGTGATCGGCGTGCTGCCGGGCGCCGGCCCGACCATCGCGACGTTCCTCGCCTACTCGCTGGAGAAGAAGGTCTCGAAGCACCCCGAGGAATTCGGCCGGGGCGCCATCGAGGGCGTGGCGGCGCCCGAGTCCGCCAACAACGCCGCCTCGGCCGGCGCGATGGTGCCGATGCTCACGCTGGGCATCCCGGGCTCGGCCACCACGGCGATCATGATGGGCGGCTTGATGATGTGGGGGCTGCGGCCGGGCCCGCTGCTGTTCGAGAAGAACCCCGATTTCGTGTGGGGGCTGATCGCCTCGCTCTACATCGCCAACGTCATGCTGCTGATCCTCAACATCGGCTTCATCCCGGTCTTCGTCCGGGCGCTGCGCATCCCCTACTCGATCCTGATGGCGCTGATCGTGGTGTTCTGCATCACCGGCGCGTACTCGCAGAACAACAAGCTGTGGGACGTCGGCCAGATGCTGGTGTTCGGGGTCGTCGGCTACGGGATGAAGAAGCTCGACTACTCGCCGGCGGCGCTCGTGCTGGCGCTGGTGCTCGGCCCGCTGGCCGAGCGCGCCCTGCGGCAGGCCCTCATCATCTCGGACTCCGGGATGCTGATCCTCTTCCAGCGGCCGATCTCCGCCGTGCTGACGGCGCTGGCGATCGTGGCGATCGCGGTGCCGGTCGTCCGCGCGGTCCGGCAGGCCCTCGGCGGTGGG
>Ga0299906_10001671_pt1 | contig 18829 bp, 15 predicted proteins | sample RVTome_14_FD_200259 | JGI IMG/M metagenome (GOLD analysis project Ga0299906, IMG submission 200259) | Soil microbial communities from uranium-contaminated site in the Upper Colorado River Basin, Wyoming, United States - RVT145D125 (version 2) ...
TCCGCGATCTCGATGGCGGCATCGTCTCGCCGGCGGATGAGCTTTTCCGGGGGCGGGGGCGAATCATCGAGGTCTTCGGCACGTGGTGCCCCAACTGCAACGACGCCACGGTGTATCTCAAGGAGCTGCACGAGCGCTACGCAGACAGGGGGCTGTCAATCCTCGGCCTCGCCTTTGAAATGACCGGCGACCACGGGAAGGACTCGGCGCAGGTCCAGCGCTACATCGACCACCACGGCATCGAGTGGCCGATCCTGGTGGCGGGCGTCTCGGACAAGGCCGAGGCGTCAAAGGCCCTGCCCGTCCTCGATCGCGTGCGCAGCTATCCGACGTTCATCTTCCTCGATGCGGCAGGGGGTGTGAAAGCGATCTACACGGGATTCTCCGGCCCCGCCACGGGCGCTGCCCACGACAAACTGCGCGAGGATTTCGAGCGGATCATCGAAACGCTGCTCGCCGGCGAATGACCATCGCACGACCCCCCGATTCGCCGATCGGTCGACGCCGGCGCGTGCGCGTTGGCTGCGCCCCCAGACACGGCCGGCGAGGCGCCGCCGGTCCTCCCAGTTTCACATTGCGTCGCGTGCAGCGCATGTTCGATTGATTCCACGATACATCTTCCTTTTGCGGTGGATCACTCCGTCGCCTCGCTCATACTCCATCCAACATCCCCGGAGGGAGGGAGGGAAGCGGTCCATGTACGACCCGCAACTGACGAGGATCGCCGGCACGCTCGAGGAATTGCAGTTTCCGAGACGCTTCGCGGTCGAGGTCACCGCCGAGTGCAACCTTGCCTGCTCGATGTGCCACCACCCGTTCATGAAGCGGCCCAAGGGGCGCATGCCCTTCGTGCTGTGGCAGCGCTGCGCCGACCAGGTCGCCGCGCTCAGCCCCGACCGCACCGAGTGCTGGTTCAGCTTCTGCGGCGAGCCGCTGCTGGAGCCGGACCTGCTCATCCGCATGATCGAGTACGGCCGCGATGCCGGCCTTCGCTCCCTCAACATCAACACCAACGGCATGCTGCTGAGGCCGGACCTCGATGAGCCGATTCTCACCAGCGGCATCGGGCTCATCGTCATCGGCATCGACGGCCACACCGCCCCCACCTACGCCGCCCTGCGCGTGCTCGGCGACCGCGATGTGGTGTACGCCAACGTCGAGCGACTGATCGAGACCCGCGACCGCCTCGGCAGCACGGTGGAGATCCAGGTCCAGTTCATCGAGATGGACCGCAACCTCGCCGAGCGCGATGCCTTCATCGATCACTGGGTCGCCCGCGGGGCCACCGTCAAGGTGCGCAACCAGCTCAGTTGGGGCGGCACGTTCGAATCGTGCATGCGAGTCCCGGATGAGCAGCGCATCGCCTGCCCGTGGGCCCTGACCATGATGCACGTCTTCTGGGACGGCCGCGTGCCGCGCTGTCCCGGCGACACCGAGGGCGATGAGGGCGCCGGCAACGCCTGGGACGAACCGCTGGAGACGCTCTGGGGGCGTCTCGCGCCCTACCGCCGGAATCACCTGGAGCGCCGCTTCGACCAACTGCCCGACCGCTGCCATAAGTGCCAGGACTGGATGACCGGCGCTGCCCGCCGCATCCGGGCGTGCAATGGCAGGCGCTGCGAGACCGATGTGCATGATGCCCTGGAGCAGCCGAACTGACCGAGACGCCGGCCGGGACAATCGAGGTTGGGATGAGGACGCTGTACCTGTGCGGTGCGGGGAATTCCGAGGGAGTGCGCCTGGCGCTGGCCGTCAGCCGCGCCCGCGCCCGCGCCCGCTGGGACCGGATCCTCCTTCTCGACGATGACCCTCACAAGACGGGCGAATCGCGACTCGACGTCGAGATCGCCGGGCCGTTCGAGCTGCTCGGCAATGCCGACCCCGCGACCGACCAGACCGCCAATCTCGTCGCCCGCACCACCGCCCGCCGCGCTGCCTCGCGGGCCCGGATCGCCGCGCGCGGCATCCCGTTCGCCGGCCTGCTGAGCCCCGAGATCGACACCCTCGGCGTCGACCTGGCCGATGACGTCATGGCCTTCCAGCACGCCATTCTGGGGCCGGAGGTGCGGATCGACGAGGGGACGGTGGTGTTCATGGGCGGCATCGTCGGCCACGAATGCCGCGTGGGCCGGTGCTGCGTGATCGCAGCCAACGCCGTGCTCAATGCCCGCGTGGTGCTCGAGGACGAGGTTTACATCGGAACGAACGCCACGGTCCTGCCGGAGGTGACGATCGGCCGCGGGGCGACGGTGGCCGCGGGATCGGTGGTCATGCAGGATGTGCCGGCCGGGGCGACGGCCATCGGCGTGCCGGCGGAAATCGTCACCCCCGCACACGCCCCGGCGCCCGGCGTGCCCCGGCGCCCGGCGCGCGCTGCCGCCGGCCATGAGCACGGCAACGGGGCTGTGCCCGTCGAGCTGGAGCGCGACATCGCCCTGGTGTGGGGCGAGATCCTCCAACTCGCGGAGGTGAGCGTCGAAAAGAACTTCTTCGATCTCGGCGGCGATTCACTGCTGGCCCTGCGCGTCTGCGAGCGCCTCAGGCAACGGCTCGGCGGCCACCCCTGCATCATGGACATCTTCCACTACCCGACCGTCCGCGACCTGGCCCGCCACCTGCACAACGGCGCTGACGGCGACCACCAGCGGGGCGATCCGGATGCACCGGTCCAGGACCGCGCTTCCATTCGCCGCGAACTGATGCAGCGCCGGCGGGTCGGCCCGGCCTGAGTCAGCGCGGAGTCAGGTTCGAGGCCGGGCCCGGTGATCCGGTCGTTTCGCTTCCTGCTTGTTCCAGACCTGTTCCTCCGCATCGGCAACGGCGGCCCGGCCGCGGGCGTGGCACACAAGACGCTTCGCGAAGACCTCGAGCGGATGATCGTGGGTATGCTGGGGGAGTGAGCCGCTGAGTTGCGGCTGCGGGAGCCGAGACATGAGTTCGTCGCCGCGCGAGTCCGAGATCTGGCCTCGAATGGAGTTTCCTGACGGTGCATATCACGGCCAGCCGTGGTCATATCGTTTGAAGCGGACCGCGGATGGGGGCGTCAAACTGGTCATCGGCAAGTGGTTTCCGGGGTGCAACATCGTGTTCTTCATCGTCACGGGCGTGTTCGTGCACGGCTTCGTGTGGTTTTTCTGGAACGCAGCCGGTCAGTCATCGTGGCGGCTGTTCACGGTCGGCGCTCGAATAATGGTGAGCGTGTTCCTTGCAGTATTCTGGATCGCCATAGTCGCCGTCATTGCGATGTACAAGTTTCGAGCCAGCCAGTCGAACCCGGTCTTCGAGTTCGAGCCCGGGACCGGTGTGCTTCGATTCCCTCACTCGCAGTTCGACGTCCTTGTGAGCGACATTGACTCCCTTGACATCGTGGAGGCCGACTGTCGTGTCGCCCGGGGCTCGTTTACAGCGCGCCAGTTGTTTGTGAGCCTGCGTGAAGGCGACTTCTCGAGACGACGTCTGGCCGTGAGATTCCTGGGCCATATACCCGACGAGGTCCGCGCCGACATCGAGCGCCTGACCACGCTGCCCGTGCGGATTCACCGCATGTCAGCAGATCGGGTGCCAGCCATCACCTCTTTCAGCAGCGTGTGAGGGTCAGGTCGGCGACACGACTTTCGACGGCCTCTCGAATCTCACCGGCGCGCTGGCATCGGCAGCGCTCAAGTGTCGGAGTCTCTTCTCCGCGCCGAACAGCAGGTCGTACTACGGGGTATCGGCGCACGTCCGCGCTGAGCGTCATCGGCCGCGCGCGTTCCTTTTCCGAGCTAGGTATCCATGCCACAGAATTCGCGCTGCGACTGAACGGTGCGGACTCCACTGGTTCGCGTGCCGGTCGAGTTGTGCCGCCGTCTTGTGCGCGCCCTTGAAGGCCCGCATGGACTCGCACAGCGCCAGGTCGCCGCGCGGCCAGATGTCGGGGTGCCGCAGGGCCATGAGCAGGTAGATGTCCGCCGTCCACGGCCCGATGCCCGTGACCGCCGTCAGTTGCTCGCGCACCAGATCCGGCTCGCCGGCATCGAGCCCGCGCAGGTCCAGTTGGCCGTCCATGACGGCCGCGGCGAGCGCGCGGCAGTACCGCGCCTTCTGCCGCGTAAGCCCCAGCCGCTGGAGCGCCGGTTGTGACCGTGCAAGAAGACGGCCGGGCGTGACTCGACCGATGCCGCGCGCGAGTCGTTGATACGCCGCCACTGCCGAAGCCAGCGAGACCTGCTGCCCGAGGATGATCCACACCAGCGTGGCGAATCCCGGTCGCCGTGCCCAGAGCGGCGGGACGCCGTTGGCGCGCACCAATGCCGCCAGATGACGATCGCGCGCGGTGAGCATTTCAACTGCGCGAGCCAGACCGGCATGCGTCAGCGGTTCGACGGGTGATGCCATTCGGTGGCGCCGCGAATGTCTGCGCGTTTCAATCGCCGCTGTCCTCCCGGTCCGCACAGCGGACCCTACCGATCAGCAGCATACGCCAGCGAGATGATCTTCCAGTGCCCCTGGAAATTCAGCAGGGTGAACGAATCGACGCCCGACCACTGCTTCTGGTTCTCCTCCGTGCCGAACTTCGCGTCGTAGTTCACCCACGCCGTGGCGAGATCGCCCTGGACCATCACGTGCGCGCTGATCATGGTCTCCTCGAAGATCGGCTGGCTTCCGGGGCTGCCCGGGCCCTGATCCGCCTGCTCGATGAATTGCGCCGGCGAGATGGCCATCAGCTCGCGCTCCTCCTTGCCCGGCGGCGTCCACACCGTCGCCAGCACCGCCCCCGGGTGAAAGCGTGCCGCATACGCCTCCCAGTCCCGGGCGCTGAAGACCTCGTAGTACTTCGCCAGCGCCGCCCGCACATCCTGCTCCGCCGGCGCCATCGTCATCTGCAGCGCCCAGTCATCCGCGGGCTCCCACAGTTCGATCTTGTTGCCCTCCGGATCCATGATCCACCCGAACGCGCCGTACTCGGCCTCCTGGACCTCGCCGACGATCGTCACGCCCGCAACCTTCAGCGTCGCGAGCAGACCCCGCAGGTCGTTCACCCGGTAGTTGAACATGAACGGCTTGTCGCTGGGGTCGAAGTATGTCGTGGTCGCCTTGAACGGCCCCCACACCGTGTACGCCACGCGCCCCGGCGCCTCCATGTCGCGCCACTGAAACACCACCGGCCCCTGCGGGCTCGGCGCGATGCCCAGGTGCTCCGCATACCACGCCCCCAGCGCCCGCGGGTCCTCGGCCTTGAAGAACAGCCCGCCCACACCCGTGACGCGCGGCGGCTCATCCATTGCCGCGGCTCCGGTCGGCGCTGCCGACCCCATCGTCACGCTCATCATGGCTCCCAGCGCGATGAAAGCACACATTCCCCATCGATCCCTCCGCATCAGTCGCCTCCTTCCAGGTCACGGTCGCCGGGACGTCATTTCGATTCGACCATCGCATTGTACAAATCGTTCAGCATCGACTGCGCCCGGTCCCGCAGCCCGTCGGTCTCAGCGCGCGGCAGGCCGAAGGTCGAGAGCATCAGGTGAATCTCCGGCTTCGGCGCGGTGAAGCATTGCTCATCGAGCTTGATGCGCAGCAGGGCGTTGTCGAGGTTTTCCGCCGTGCCGCAGAAGTGCCGCGGCGGCTGGACGATCTGCACAGCGCCCTCGAAGGAGTCGCCGCGCGGCGTGGTGAACGAGTACCGGTCTCCGGCCTCCAGGGTCTCGACGGCGTTCCGGGGGCGGAGGCCATCGTCGGTGAACAGGCGGCTCCATGCATCGGGCAGGGAAAGCCCAGTGATGTCGTGCCGCGCCCAGACCACGTCGCGCTTCACGCCGCGGTGCTTCTCGAGAAAGTGCCTCAGGCCGCGCAGTTCCAGGGCCCAGCCGGTGACCGTACCGTCGTACTGCGTGTCCCACGCCGCATCATCGGAGAAGCCGCTGTGGACGAGACGCAGCACGGTCGAGCCGCCATTGCTATCGAGGAAGTAATCGACCGCCACCTCGAACGGAATGTACATCCCCTGCGCCGTGGCCTCGTCGATCTTCTCCGGCGGCGTGGCGGGCATGTAGAGCAGGCGGAGGTGTTTGTTCTCCTCCCACGCGGCGATGGGGCTTTCGAAGGCAGCCCCGCCGCCCCATGAGGTCCAGATCGACCCGCCGACGCCGGGTCTGACCCGCGCTTCCAATGGAAACCAGTTCGTCAGCCACTCGGCATCCGTCAGCGCCCGCCAGACATCCTCGACGGGCGCGGCGATTTCGATCTGCGTTTCGATGCGTCGCTCCTGGGTTTCGCGGGTCATACGTGCGGCCCTTCCTGTAGGGTGGGCTCTGCCCACCTTGATGGTCAATCGAATCGCGGCAGCGAATCAAGGCGGGCGGAGCCCGCCCTACCGCTCGCCGAACAGTCGCTTCATCATCGCCGCCGCGCTCGCCTGAATCTCCGCCCGCGTCGCCTCATCGACGTCGTAGGTGGACAGGAAGAACACCGCATCGTTCCCGCCCTCCGGTGCATCCTCCGCGCACGACCGGTCGATCTTGAGGCGCAGCCGCGCATCGTTGAGGTTCTCGACGGTGCCGGCGAAATCGTTCGGGGGATTGAAGAGCTCGACCCTGCCGCGCAGGACGCCGTCGCCGGGCACCCGGAATTCGTAGCGGCTGCCCGGCTGAAGGGCGCTGGCCGGCGGCTGTGCGGCCAGGCCGTTGGCGCCCAGGAGCATCTGCCAGGCCACGTCGAAAGCAACGTCACCCAGCGCGTGCCGCGCCTGTGCGACGAAGCGCGGCACGCCCTTGTGTCGCTCCAGATAGTGCTTCAGCCCGCCCAGTTCGAACTTCCACCCGCGGCTGGTCGCCTCGTACTGCCAGTCCCACGATTCATCCTCGGCGAAGCCGGAATGGACCAGCCGCAGGACCGTCGCATCGCCTCTGGCCCGAAGGTGGTAATCAGCGGCGATCTGGAACGGGAAGTACCTCCCCTCCCGCAGCGCAGTCTCGGCATCTTCGGCCGGCGTGGGCTCGGCGTAGACGAGTTTCAGCCGGCGGTTCTCCTCCCACTCCGCGATGGAGGCGCTGAACTCCTCATTCCCCGCCGACCACGCCGTCCACACCGTGGCGCCCTTTCCGGGGGCCGGGTAGATCTTCGCCTCGGTGGGGAACCAGTTGGTCAGCCACTCGGCATCGGTCAGGGCCCGCCAGACATCCGCCACGGGCGCGGCGATCTCCCACTCGGTCTCGATGATCCGCTCGCGCGGCCGCTCAGTCGTCATGGTCGTCATCCTGTTGCTCCTTGTTCATGGTCGCGGCCCGCCCGGACTGATGGGCGCTCGCTTCGGCCCGGGCCTCCGCTTCGGACTTGGTGATTGCCGGATGCGCGGCGAGCAGAAAGCGATAGGCCCTGCCGCCCGGCGCGGATTCGTTGTGATACTTCGCGATGAGTTGCGCGACATCCCGGGCCAGTTCCTCGGCAAAAGCGCTCTGTGCGGCGGCCGACTCGAATCGCACCTCCGCCTGGATCGTCATCGTCGCCAGGCGCTTGTCCACCGCCTCGGCGCGCCGCCGCAGGGTGGCCACATCGCGGACCACCTGAGTCGCTGCCGCAACCAGGTACGCCGAACTGAACCGGTCGCGGATCTCCTCCGGCGATCGCCCCAGCTCGCCGAGCACCTCGGGATTGATCACATACGACCTGGCCGTGGCCTGGACGATCCGCTCGACGCAGTTTCGCCGGGTCCGCGCCTCGATGAGCTTCACGAACCCCTCGCGCTCCAACTCCCGCAGGTGGTAGTTCACCTTCTGGCGCGGCAGGCCGAGCTTCTTCGCCAGGGTGGTGGAAGAGCCCGGCTCGGCCAACTCACGCAGGATGCGGCCGCGGATCGGATGGAGCACAGCGCCCGCGCGCTGCGGGTCATCGATCATCTCCAGGTTGGCGAGTGCCGGCGATCCCATCACAAGTCATCCGAGTCGTTGTGGCATGTTCGCGAGTACGGGGCTGCACGTTGCCGCGCCTGTCGCGAGACTTGCCACGTTCATCTTGACATGTAGTTTTGTCTTGTCAACTTCTTTTGTCAAAAATCTTCGCACAAGAAACACCTGAAGAGGCGAGCTGCGTTGGCAGGAGGAACATGCCCCCGGCCCCAGCCCCAGCCCCAGCCTCGGACCCCGGACACCGGACACCGGCCCGCATCACGCATCCAGCCGCACCCGGCTACCAGGACGCACCGGAGCCCCGGCCAAACGTACCGGACGCCGGCGCGCATGCTGCCGCACCCGACTGCCTGGACACAGCGGCACCCCTGCCCGACGTACCGGACCCCGACCCGCCTCATGCGGCACCCGGCTGCCAATCCCGGGCCCGCATTCTACCGCACCCGGCCGCCGACCCCCGGATGCCGATCCCCTATCTCCGCGGACGCCGCTGCGCGGATACCGCCTCCGGACGCCGATTCTTTGGCACCTGCCCCGAAACTCCCGACCCCGGACGCGGCAATCCCCGGCCCTTCCGAGGCGGCGGACCAGGCCCGGATCGCGATGAGACGGACCGGCCTGCTCAGCGCTGACGCCGACGCCGGCTCGACAGCAGGCCGGCCACGGCCAGCGCGGCAATCGCTCCGGGCGATGGAATGGTGATCGTGAAGATCCGGTCCAGCTCGAAGTCCACATCCGACCCCAGCGGATCGATCGACACGGTGATCCGATTGATGTGACTCAGGTCGAGCGAACCGACGTTGCTGAACTCGGTGAGGTTGAACACCATCGACTGGGGGCCGAACCCGCCGATCATCTGCGACATGTTGGCGTTCTGCGACCCGTCGAAGATATCCACGGTGACGTTCGCCGAGCCGCCCTCGCCATCGCCCCGTCCCACGAAGCCGAATGCCGCAAAATCGAGCTGGACCCCCAGTTCGTTGGTCATGTTCAGGCCGAGTCCCGCGGGAAAGCCCGTGTAGAACAGCCCCATCGCGCCATCGGCGCCGCCCGAGCTGGCATACGAGAGCCGTCCCGCAGCGATGGAAACGGTGACGAGGTCTCCGCCGCTCTCGAACGACTGGCCGAACACCGTCGTCTGCCGCACGTTCCCGAGCACGTTCGCCAGGCTCACCTCGGTGATGAGGTTGTTGCCCGGCGCCGACTGCCCCGCCGGCCACGGGTTGGGCGCGCCGACGGACGTGAAGTCGTCGATCACGATATCCGCCGCGGCGTGCGCGGACAGGCACAAGGCAACGGCGAACGCCGCCATGCACGGGCGGTGGGATAGGCATCCCAAGCGCACGGATGACATGAATTCCTCTCTCTACTCCTGGCGCGGAGTCTCGTCTCTCTTCTCTCTGGCGGCGCCGCCACGTGCCGGCCTGCCGCCACCGATAACCTACCAGACGCCGATGGATTGGCAATACGATCGGCTGAAAATCGCCAAAAAACGATCGTTGCCCATCTTCCCAGGATGGCGCCGCCTTCGACGAGAGCCGAACCGGGCGGGCGGCGGTCGAAGCCCCGCCCCGGTCACGGCGACCCGGCGGCGGTGCCGCGCATGTTCAAGGTCATGTGGTGGGCGTCGACGGAGCGGTCCGCAAGCCGCAACGCATGCCGCTCGGTCCAGTCGATGTGAAAGCCGTAGCGCTGATAGAGCCGCGCGGCGGCCTCGTTGTGCGTGGCCACGATGAGCTGGACCTCCTCCAGCCCCGCCATGAGCCGGGCGTCGGCCAGGGCCCGGTCGAGCAGCCGCCGCCCCAGGCCGCGGCCGCGAAACTCCGCCCGCACGTACATGCCGTGCAGGTCCGCCTTGTGGGCGCGCTTGGCGTGATGCCCGCGCGTGATGGCGATGATGCCGACGAGGTCCGGGGCGAAGGCGCCAAGCACAATGTCGCCGGCCCTGATGCCGCACGACGCCAGCCGCCGCGCCACCGCATCGGGATACTCAGGCCCGTCATCATCGAGTGAACCGACGAACGACCCGGGATCGCTGGCCAGCCCGATGCGTTTCAGCGCCAGGAACGCCTCGACATCGCCGGCGTCCAGGGAGCGGATCTCGATCTCGCAGTCGGTCATGCGTGAACCTCCCCCCGGGCTGGACCGGGCCGCGCCGGCGACTTCGGCCTCAAAGTAGAAACGGAATCGAGATGACGACGGCGAACGCCGCGAGATGGATCGCCCACACCACCGACGCCCAGGCGATCTGGCGATTGCGGCTGAACCCGAGAAACCGGTGCCGCGCCAGGAACAGACCCACGGCGAAACATCCGCTGAGCCAGCCGAAGGCGTCCAGGAGGATGATCCCCGGCGGCGGCGGCCCGCCTCCCATGACCGGAGACAGGATGATCGGCATGGCCAAAAGGACCGCGCATATGCCCGAGAAGGCCCCCGGAATCAGCGTCGCCACGAACCACCCGAAGCGCATCTTGACCAGCCCCACCGTCAGGCGAAGCTCCTCGCGGCACTCCGGGCAGACCGGCCGGATGAGGTTCCGCAGGTTGTAGCCGCACTTCGGGCACTCGACATCGCGGTCGTGGACGAAGTCCAGCAGGTGCCGCTGTTCATCCGGGATCGGCGCCGGGCCGACCGGCTCCGGTTGCGCCCGATCGTGACGGTCGGTCTCATTGACATCCATTGAAGACTCAGTCACGACCCCACCATTCCTCGCGTCGTTCGATGTCTCACGATCCGGGGGTTCCCGCACGTCGAGTACGATACGGCCATCAGACTGCGGCACGGCACACTTCCGACCCGCGCTGAATCAATGCCTCGCCCATGAATACGACCGCCGACAGGTCAGGTTCGATTGCGCCGCGGCTTCCATTGGTACCTGGCCAGACTGATCCGTTCGGCGCGATCGAAGACCACGCCTTCGCGTTCGAGCAGGACCTTCTGCGTCACATGGGAGTCGCCCCAGGTCCGCGGGCTGACCTCGCCCCTGGCGTTGATCACCCGCTGCCAGGGCACGGCATCGTCCTCCAGCGCGGCAAGGGCGTACCCCACCTGACGCGCGTGCCCCGGCAGGCCGGCGAGCGCGGCGATCTGACCGTAGGTGGCGACCCGCCCGCGCGGGATGCGGCGGATGATCGCGAAGATGCGGGCGTAGTTACCGGCTGACCTTGTCATGAGACCGAAAAGGGGACAGATCTATTTTTCGCGCGACCATCGCGAAAATAAACCTGTCCCCTTTTTCGTGGCTACTTGTCCTCGGGCCGCAGGCCCATGCCGCTACGGTCGGGCGCGGCGGGGCGCTGGGGCGGGTGGTAGCCGTTCTTCTCGATCTCGGCCAGCATGTGCTCGATGGCGGCATCGAGCTGTGGATCGCCGCCCTCGACCATCAGGGCCGGGTCATCCACCACCATGATGTCCGGGTCGGTGCCGTGACCCTCCACGCCCCACGTGCCATCGGTCTCATAGAAGCCGAAGGTGGGCACGGAGACGGAGCCGCCGTCGATGAGGCCGGGGTTGCCGGAGAGTCCCACGAGTCCGCCCCAGGTGCGCATGCCGATGAGCTTGCCCACGCCCGCCTGCTTGAACAGCCAGGGGAACATGTCGCCGCCCGAGCCGGCCATGCCGTTGATGAGCATGCACTTGGGGCCCTGGTGCGAGTCCGGCGGCCATGGCCAGTCCTTGCCGTCGCGCCGGGCCCAGTAGTTGGAGCGCGGGCGATTGAGCAGCTCGATGAAGCGGTTGGGGATCTGCCCGCCGCCGTTCCAGCGCTCGTCGATGATGAGACCCTCCTTGCCGATCTGCCCGAAGAACTGGCGGAACAGGTCGGTCTGACCGTTGACGCCGGTGTCGGGCACGTAGATGTAGCCCACGCGTCCGTCGGTCATGCGCTCGACGTAGGCGCGGTTGTGCTCGATCCATGCGCGATAGCGCAGGCCGCCTTCATTGCCCATGGGCTCGACGAGCACGCGCCGGGCCTCGTCGTCGATCGTCGGCGTGGCGCTGACGGTCAGTTCGGTCACCTTGCCGGCAAGGCCGAGCAACGCCGCCCAGGGATCGCGGGCGGTGTCCACCGGCGCGCCGTTGACGGCCAGCAGGTAGTCGCCTTCCTTCACATCCACGCCGGGCTGGCTCAGGGGGCCGCGGGCGTCGGAATCGAACACGCCGCCCTCGTAGATCTTCGAGATGCGATACGCGCCGTCGGCCAGCTCGAAGTCGCACCCGAGCAGGCCGACGTTGACGCTCGGGCCGGCCGACTCCATGTCGCCGCCGCCGCGGTAGGCGTGGCCGACGTTGAGCTCGGCGATGAGCTCTCCGATGAGGTAGTGCAGATCCTCGCGGTTGACGCAGTCGTCCAGCATCGCTCCGTAGTGGTCGCGCATGGCGTTCCAGTCCACGCCGTGCATGTTCTCGACGTAGAAGAAGTCGCGGAAGATGCGCCAGGCGTCGTTGAACATCTGGCGCCATTCCGCGTGCGGGTCGATGCGGACCGTCATGCCCGAGGTCTTGACGTTCTTGCCCGATCCGCCGGCCGAGGCGGGCTGGATCGCGGCCGAGCCGCCGCGCACGACCAGCAGCTTTTTGCCGTCGGCGGAGATGTCGAAGTTGCCCGCGCCGGCGGCCACTTCCTTCTCGGCCTTCTCATCGTCGGCCAGGTCGAAGAGCTTGATGGCTGTTCCACTCGCCCCGCCGGTGCTGAACCGGGCGTAGATGAGCTGGTTCTTGTCGTTGACGACGAGCCGGCCGAACGTGCCCGCCGGCACCGGGAGCTGAATCGCCCGATGCTCGAATCCCTCGAAGTCGATGTCCACCTTCTCGCGGGCCTTGGCGGATTTGCCCGCCTCGTCCTTGTCGCCGCCCTCATCGCCGCCGCCGGCCGCGGCGGTGCGGGTGAAGTCGATGTCCACGGGCGGGCCGCCGGCGCCGTCTTCGGCCACGGCCGTGCCGGTCATGCGCCCGTCGGCGATGGTGACCTCGAAGACGACCAGCGGGCCGTTGTCGAGACTGATTCCGAAGCGGCACTTGCCGGTGGCCGGGTCGTAGGTTCCGCTGCCGCCGCCGGTGAACATGGCGCTGGACATCGTGGCGTCCAGTGTGTTGTCATCGTGGAGCGTGAGCGTGAGCGTGATGTCCAGGGCGCCCATGTCGGGCACGTTGACCACGCCTTGCCACGTGCCGCTCACGCCGTCGTCGGCCGCCGCCGGCTTGTCTGCGGCTTCATCGTCACCGCCGCCCGCCTCATCGCCGCCTTCCTCGGCTTCGGCCGTTTCCTCGTCATCCTTCTTTTCGTCGTCCCAGGTCTCCTCGTCACTCTTGGGCGCCCAGACGTAGTCCATGTCGGCGCGGAGCGGCACGGCCAGCAGCACCTGGCTGCCCTTGTACACGAACGTGCCGTCATTCGGCAGGTCGCTGTAGACCGGCGTGAACGCTGTGCGGGCGCTGCGGAAGAACAGGTAGTCTCCCTTGCGGTCGAACGCCGGCGCCGAATCGTCGGTCATGGCGCCCGTCACGCGCCGCGTCACGCCCTCCTCCACGTTGTAGATCCAGACCGAGGAGAGCGTGTTCGTCTCATCCGGCTTGTCGTAGGCGATCCACCGGCTGTCGTGCGACCAGGTGATCGTGGGCGGGCCCTGGGCGATCGGGTCGCGGTCGATCTCCTTCACCTCGCCCGACTCGACCGTCAGCAGATACAGCGCGCCGGTCTTGTCGTTGAAGGTGATCATCGTCGAGTCGGGCGACCAGATGATGTTGATCTTGAACGGCCCGCCGTCATCGGTGAGCTGCTTCGTCTCACCCTTGCCGTCGGACTGGGTGATGTACAGCTCATACTCGCCCGACGCGTCGGCGAAGTAGGCGATCCATCGCCCGTCGGGGCTCCAGGTGGGCTCGCGCTCGGCGATGCCGCTGGTTCGCGTCAGGTTGCGCGGCTCGCCCTTGTCGGCCGGCGACGTCCAGATGTCGCCCCGCGCCTGCATCGTCGCCCGCTGGCCGGTCGAGGAAATGCCCCAGCTCTGGATGAAGTTGGAGGCGTCCACATCGTGGGCCCGGATCGACGGACGATCGCCGGGAATGGACACGCTGACCTCGCGCGTCTGGCCGTTGCGCAGGTTGAGCAGGTAGAGCTTCGAGCCGTTCTCGAAGACGATCTCGCCCTGGTTGCCGTCGCCGGGGCCCATGGACGGCCAGCGGCAGTCAAAATCGGTGAAACGCGTGACCTGCTCGCGCCGCCCGTTGCCGTTGTCGTACACCCAGACGTTGAGCCGATGGTCATCGCCCGCATCCGACAGATAGAAGACCCGGTTGCGATGCCACATCGGCTGGGAGTCGGTGCCCTCCCAGTCGGTGATTTTCTTCGAGGAGTGGTCGCGCAGGTTGAACAGCCAGATGTCGGACGCCATGCCGCCGCGATAGCGCTTCCAGGTGCGGGCATCGCGGTTGTGCGGCGTGTACGCCAGCCACGTGCCATCGTCGCTGATCGAGCCGGCCATGCCGTACGGCACCGGCAACTGCTCGGGCAGACCGCCGCCGGCCCCGACTGTGAACAGCGCCGGCATGCGGCCCAGCCCAGCCATGCCGTTGCTCGCGAACAGGAGCTTCCCGTCCGGCGTCCAGTCGCACAGAATCTCACCCGCGGGGTGGTGCGTCACCCGCACCGGGACCCCCCCGGCCAGGGGAATCGTGTACAGGTCGGTGTTGCCCTCGTAGTTACCGATGAAGGCGATCGTCTGGCCGTCGCCGCTGAACCGGGGCATGGACTCGGCGCCGCGCGGATTCGCCAGGGGGAGCGCCGTGCCGCCCTCGCGCGGGGCCAGCCACAGGTCGTTGGCGTAGCGGAACACGATGTGGTTGGCGCTGACATCCGGGAAGCGCATCATGCCGGCGTTGGGATTGACATCGGCGCAGGCCGGGCGGACCAGCGCGGCGGGCAGAATCACCGCCGCGCCCGCGAGCAGGCTTCGGGCACGAAACGTGGACATGGCTTCAGACTCCTCCAGTTCAGGCGAGAGATTGATCTCGGATTCAGACCGTTATACACACGCTGTTTGGATTCTGATGCTGAAATTGCAGCATTTGGACGGATGGCGGCTGCCCGGGCGACTGGGCGACTGGGCGTACTGTCCCGAATTATCGCCGAACGGGAATCCCGGTGCGCCGGCGGCGCACCGATCGCCGGAGCCACACGCGGCATGCGCGCGGCCCGGCCCTCAGAAACGGCGCCATGACCGCGTCGCATGCGGAACGGCTGTCGCCCCGCCGGTTCGCGTCAATCCCCCTTTTCGACGCCGGTCTTTCCGAGGGCGGCGTTGACGGCCTGAACCGGGCGATGCCGGACCAGCCCCTCGTTGTTCGGCAGCTTGATCAGCACCACGTCGAGGGCCGGGTCGCCATCCAGTCTGCCGTTCTTGCCCACGCCCCAGAGGAGGTACTCGGTCTCGGCGGGGATATTCAGCCACGTCCAGGGCGGCTCCTCCCGCTCCGATCGGGGCCGGCGGTCCCACATGGGATGATCCGTGCTATTGGCCGCCATGCGGCTCTCATCCGACACCCAGACGCCGCCGGTCGTGAAAGGTACGTAGAGGTACCCGAAGCCCTCCTTGCCGTGATCGGCATCGACGAACGGTCCGAGGCGAGCCAGGAGAGGATCGTTGGCGATGGTCGTGGTGCGGAACGGGTCCTCGAACACCTCCACGTTGAACTCGTGAAGCGGCAGATACGGGCTGCTGAAACGGTCGGTGATCTCGATGTGCAATGACGATCGGATGACAAAGCGAGTGTCGTCTGTGCCGTCTATCCACCAGCCCGGGATGGGATGTCCCTCCTCCGTGTGAACGTGCATGAGGGTGTCGAACATCTTCGTCACCTGCGCGATCGAGGTCATCTCGACCGAGCTTCGCCGCGCGCTGAACAGCGAGGGCAGCAGGATCGCCAGAAGGACGCCAATGACGGCAACGACGACCAGCATCTCGATGGCCGTGAAACCCCGGGCGATGCCTCGATTCTCATCCGGCTCGATCACGAGGCACGCTCCTTCCGATCACGCGGACAATCAGGAAAGATCGCATATGTGCCGGTGAATGCAAGCCGGGCGCCGGGTGGCGCGCGACCGGCCGCTGTCCGGGGGTGGGCCGGACGCACGCGGATGTTGGGAGCGGTTGCACATCGACCCCCGCGTGGTTCGCGTTAATGGCGTACCACGCCACCCTTGTTACGCATGGAACGATGTGAAGCGACGCCGAACGAAAAAAGGGGTCGGGAGTCTTTTCTCATAAGTCCTTGGGGCCAAGTCGGATACAAAATCAAACCGAAAAAAGGGGTCGGGAGTCTTTTTCCGCGCGTCTAGCCGTCGCCCTTTTTCTTGCCGCCCGGCAGCAGGCCCTTGAGGGCGTCGCCGACCGCCTTGCCCGCTTCCTCGCCCAGCTTGTCGGTCAGGTCCTTGCCCGCCTTTTCCAGCGCGCGGTCCGCCTCGCTCTGCACCTGCGCGGCCAGGCGATCGGCGCCGGCCTTCACGAGCGCATCGGCCAGGAGCTGGTCATCGACGAGGATGCGCGGGTTGTCCATGGGCCCGCGCAGAGCGATGGGCAACGTGAACAGCGTCACCGCCGATGAGCCCGCCCCCGGGACCGTGAGCGTCGTGTCGTGCAGCGTCACGTTCATGGGCAGGTCGAGAAAGCCCACGCCCTGGCTCGCCCACATCCCGTCGATCATCACATCCATCGTGCCGCCCTGCATCGGCGGTTGGCCGCCGACGGTGAGTCCGCCGGCGATGCGATCGACGGACACACCCTTGAGCGTCAGTGCGAGTTTGCTCGGCACGGGCGCTGCGTTGGGGCCTCCGGTGGATCCGGGGGCCGCTTCATCCGGCCCCGTCTCGAAGAGCAGGTTGCCGCTGCGCGAGACGACCTTGACGTGCGGCGGCCGGGGCAGGAGCCGCGGGTGGGTGGACAGGTCATGCGCCCGGACATCCAGCACCTCGCCCTCGAGCTGGCTGGCGCGCACGCCCTCGGCGATCAGCTCGCCCACATGGAGCGTCGGCGCGCCCTCGATCAGGTGTGAGGCCGTCACCCGCGCGTAGCCTTTCTCGGCGATCTCGCGGGCGAGGCGCTCGGCGAGCGTCTCGTCATCGGGAATGTCCTCCTCCTCGCCGCCGGCGACCTTTTCCAGCCACTTGCGGGCCTGGGCGAGACGCTCCTTCCAGACCTTGGCCTGCTCGATGTATTCCTCGATGGTCTTCTCGCCGGGGTTGAGGCCCCAGTCCCAGTCGCTCGGCTCATCCGGCGGCCCCACCAGGATTCCGGGTGTCCGCCGCGCTTCGCCGCTGCTAGCCTCGCTCACCACCACGCGATCGAGCTTTAGGCGTTTGCGCAGCAGGTCGGTGGCGGCGACATCGGCCTCGATCGTCGCGGCGCGGAACAGGTCCGTGTCGAGGGCCTTGGGGTCGGCCATCGCCAGTCCGGTGACGGTGAGGCGGCCCTCCCCCAGCCGCAGGTTGGCGCTCTGCACATCGACGGTGGCGCCGTTGGTGCGCTCCAGGCCGCGCTGCATGGCCATGGTGACGATGGGCTCGCTGGCGAACTGCACCGCCACGTATAGCAGGGCGACGACAAGGACCGCCAGCACCACGCCGGTGATGCGGAACGGCCTGCCGCGCTTGTTCGCCAGCATCTCGGCGTAGGAGAGCTTGCCGTGCCGGCCGCCCACGAAGACGAAGAGCAGGAACCTGACCCAGCGGCGCGAGGTGTATCGCTGGTAGCGTTCGGAGTTTTCTTCCAAGCCGGCCATCTTCTTGCGGAACTTCCTGACCGTGCCGTTGATGAGCAGGCCCGCGGCGATGCCGAACGCCAGCCCCAGGACCATGCCGCCCGTCGTGGCGTAGTGCTCGAAGCCGAACAGGGCCAGCACGGGGGCGTTGATCATGGCCTTGAAAAGCCCCTGCGTGGGGCCGTCGAGAAGCGCGCGGCCGACCTCGAAGCTCACGGGCATGAGCAGCAGATTCGCCAGCTTGGCCAGGGCCCCGATGAGCAGGGCCACGCCCAGGTTGGCGTTGAGGATGATCAGCAGGAGCGTGAGCGTGATCATGAGCCCCGGCCCGTTGGCGAAGCCGGGCACGAAGCCGATCATCGCCCCGAGAATGCAGGCCATCATGATCTGAAGCGGCGTCGCCTTGCCGCGCAGGATCTTGCCGAGCTTTCGCGTGAACATTTCGCCTCCTCGAGTTGGACCAAGCAGACCAGAAGAGTATCACCACAGAGACACAGAGGGCACAGAGGCGAAGGCCCTTGATGTCGAATCACCCAAAGGCCATCCGGGACGCTCCAACGTGGGCCGGCGCGCGCACCACTCTATACTCCCTGCCGCTTCTTCTCTGTGCCCTCTGTGTCTCTGTGGTGCAATGCCTCTTTCCCTCCGCGAACTCGCGTTCATCATCATGGGCTCCGGCACCTCCGCGGGGGTGCCGGTGATCGGCTGCGACTGCGATGTGTGCCGCTCGGACGACCCGCGTGACCGGCGGACCCGATCCGGCGCGGCAGTGCGCTTCATCGATCCGCTGGGCAAGGGCCGCATCATCCTCATCGACACGTCTCCCGACCTGCGCGCCCAGGCCCTGCAGCATCGGCTCTTGCGCTGCGATGCGATCCTCTACACCCACAACCACGTCGACCACACCTTCGGCCTGGATGATGTCCGCCGCTTCAACGCCCTCATGCGCGCCCCCATCGATCTTTACGCCGACCGGCACACCATGGAGGCACTGCAGCGCGTCTACCGGCACATTTTCGAGCGCGACAGAAACATCAACGACTCGTTCGTGGCCACCCTCATCCCGCACCTGATCGACCCGGCCCGACCGATCGACCTGCACGGCCTGCGCTTCACGCCGCTGGAATTGCTGCACGGGCGGCTGCCGGTGCTGGGGTATCGAATCGAGGCCGTCGATCCCCTGAGCGCGGCGG
>Ga0299906_10001673_pt1 | contig 18822 bp, 10 predicted proteins | sample RVTome_14_FD_200259 | JGI IMG/M metagenome (GOLD analysis project Ga0299906, IMG submission 200259) | Soil microbial communities from uranium-contaminated site in the Upper Colorado River Basin, Wyoming, United States - RVT145D125 (version 2) ...
CGCGTGCGAGCGTCCCGGCAGACGCGGGCGCCGCCCCCGCGAGCAGGAGGCACGCCGCGACCAGGACACCCGCTACCACGCGTACCCCGCCATGCGGAAGGTACGGCGAAAGCCGCGCACGCGCTCGGCGAGCGCGCGGCGCCGCGCGGGCTCGTCGGCGGCCAGGTTGCGGGTCTCGCCGGGATCGACCTCGAGGTCGTAGAGCTCGAAGCGCTCGGGCGCGTCGAGCGGCTTGAGCCCGGCCCGCGACGCCGGCATGGGCGGCGCATCGCCCTCGGTGTGGATGAGCTTCCAGCGTCCCTCGCGGACGCTGAAGGGGTGGTTCTCGCGCGCCCCGGCGGCAAACGCCACCGTGCCCTCGGCGCGCGGCGCCGCGCCCGTGAGGTCGCCCGCGAAGCTCGTGCCCGCGAAGGCGGCGTCGGCGGGCACCGTCCCGAGGGCAAGGTCGAGGATCGTCGGCACCAGGTCGACGGCGCTCGCCGGCGTCGCCACCGTCGCGCCGGCCGGGAGCCGGCCGGGCCAGCGCGCGATCAGCGGGATCCGCACCGTGGTCTCGTAGACGAACCAGCCATGCTGCAGGTACTCGCGATGCTCGGTCAGGCCCTCGCCGTGGTCGGCCGTGACCACCACCAGCGTGCGCGCCGGATCGCCGAGGCCGGCGAGCAGGCGGCCGATCTGCGCGTCCGTCGAGCGGATCTCGCCGTCGTAGCGGCGGACGTACGCCGAGAGCCGGGTCTCGCCGGGGATCGCCTGGTAGCGCGGAATGATCCCGAGCCCGAAGTTGCCGAGGCCGACGGGGATCGCGGGATCCCCCCCGAAGGCGTCGGGCGGATAGGTCGCGAGCGTGTTCCAGTGCGGCGCCGGGGCATAGGGTCCGTGGGGATCCATCAGGTGGAGCCACAGGAGCCATGGCGACGCCGGTGCTCCGGCGAGCCAGGCCAGCGCCTGGTCGACGCCGCGCGCGTCCGCGCGCTCGTGGAGCGGGGCGGAGAACTCCTCGAACGCCTGGAAGCCCTGGTTGAAGCCGTAGGCCGCGCCGACGAGCTGGTTGCCGACGAAGCCCGCGCTGGCGTAGCCCGCGGCGCGCAGCCGCTCGGCCAGGGTGGTGACGTCGGCCGCGAGAACGTCGCGGTTATCCGCCACCCGGTGCTGCGGCTGGTAGAGCCCGGTCAGGATCGAGGCCGTGGCGGGGGCGGTCTCGGGGGCCGTCGACGACAGCGCCTCGAGGCGCACGCCCGCGGCCGCGAGCGCGTCCAGGTGCGGGCTCGTCGGCAGGCCGTAGCCGTAGGCGCCGAGGTGGTCGGCGCGCAGCGTGTCGACCGTCACCAGGAGCACGTTGGGACGCACCGGCGCCGCGGTGTCGGCGCGTGCCGCGGACGGGATGCCCGCGAGCGCCGCGAGCGCGAGGAGGAGCGACCGGAGGTGGCGGGGCACGCGCGGACTTGAAACACGCCCCGTCCGCGCTTGCAACGGAGGCTGCCGCGACCGCCGTACCGTTTGACAAGCCGGCCCTGCGTGCGGGAGCCTCGGCCGCTAGTCCACCAGCATGGCCCGGCGGCGTCAGAGACGGCGCGCGCGCCCGCCCGCGCCGGCGGCGGCACCGCCCGCGCGGGCCGTCCCCGCGCCGTGGGCGGCGGCGTTCCTCGCCGCCCTGCCGCTCCTCGCCGTCCTGGCGCTCCTCCGGCCCTACCTCTGGCCCCTCGACCGCGCCCCGAGCGCGGAGTTCTCCGACATCCACCACCAGCACCTGCCCTACGTCCTGCTGCTCGCGCGCGGGCTCGCCGAGGAGGGCGCGCCGCCGCGCTGGAACCCCCACGACTTCGCCGGCCTGCCGGCGATCGGCGATCCCCAGGCCGGCACCTACAATCCGATCTACTGGCTGATCGCCGCCGCCGCGCCGAGCGGCCACGCGTTCGGCCTCCTGATCGTCGCCTACACGCTCGCCGGCGCGCTCGGCTTCCAGCTCTACGCCCGCGCCCTCGGTCTCGGGCGGGCGGCGGCCGCCTGCGGCGCGGTGACGTTCGCGCTTGGCGGGGCCCTCCTCCTGCGCCTCGTGCTCCCGGGGCACGTCGTCTTCGCGCCCTTCTTCCTGGCACCCCTCCTGCTCGGGCAGCTCGAGCGCATCGCGGCCGCGGCGCGCCCCGCGCGCGTCGCGGCGGCCGGGGCGGTCGCCGGGCTGATCGCGGTCTCGCTGGCGCCGCAGATGCTGCTCTACGCGACCTGCCTGATCGGCGTGCTCGCCACCGCGACGGCGGCACGGGCGGCGCGCCCGGCCGCGACGCTCGGGGCCTACGCCGCCGTGGCGGCGCTCGGGGGCGGGCTGGCGGCGGTGCACGTGCTGCCGATCCTGGCGCTCGCGGGCGAGTTCACGCGCGGCCAGGCCGCCTTCGCGGGCGCGGCACGCGGGCTCGACTTCACGCCCGACCGCGACTGGTGGACCGGCCTGGTGAGCGGCGCTCTCCCCGCCGACGGCATGGCGTGGGAGAGCCATCTCTACATCGGCGGGGTGGCGCTCTTCCTCGCGCTCCTCGGGCTGGCGGCGTGGCCGGCCGGCGACCCCCGCCGCCGCACAGCCTGGCTGCACGGTCTGCTCGCGGCGGCGATCGTCGCCTTCGCGCTCGGACCGACGGCGGGGCTCGGCCCCTTCCGCATGCCGACCCGGGCGTTCGTCGTCCTGGCGCTGCCGCTCGCCGTCCTGGTCGGCCTCGGCGTCGAGGCCCTCGGCGCGGCGCCCCGCGAGCGGCGGCGGCGGGTGGCGGGCGCCGCCTGGGGCGTGGCGCTGCTCGTGGTCCTCGCCGATCCCGGCGCGCCGCCCTTCCTCCTGCTCCTCCTCGCGGCGGGCGCGGCGCTCCTCCTCGACGCGCACGGCGCCATTCGTCCCGGCGGCGCGTGGGGCGGGAGCGGCATCCCGATCGCCCGGCTCGCGGCCGCCGCCGGGCTCGTGCTCGCGCTCGCGCTCGACGCCGGCAGGGTGGTCGCGCCCTGGATCGAGACCGTCGACGAGGACGCGCTCGGGCGCCCGCCGCCCGGCGTGTCCCTCCCCGCCGACCTCGACGCGGCCGTCCGCGTCGCCGAGCTCGAGCGCGCGGCGGTCGCGCCCGGCCTGCCGGAGGTTCTGGTGCGGCGCCGGAACCTCGAGACCCTGGCGGGCTCGAACCCGCTCATCCCCTGGCGCTTCGCCCTCTACGCGTCGGCGGCCACCGGCCTCGATCCGTTCGCGTACCACTTCGACATCGCGATCCCGCTGCTCGAGGTCGCCGAGCCCGTGCTCTGGGACGTGCTCGGCGTCACCCACGTGCTGCACCCCGATCCCGGGACCTCGTCGGCCCGCCGCTGGCAGCGCCGGGCGACCGCCCTTCCCCGCGCCTACCTGGTGCCGCGGGCGGAAGTCGTGCCGGAGGCCGCCGGCGACGACGCGCTCGCCCTCGAGCGCGCGGCCCTCGGGCGCCTGGCGGCGCTCGACCCGCGCCGGACCGCGCTCCTGCATGGCGCCGAAGCCGCGGCCGCCCTGGCCGCGGTCGAGGGCGGCGAGGGCCGCGCGTCCTTCCGGCCGGTCGCGCTCGTGGCACGCACGCCGAGCCGGCTCCGCCTCGACGTGACGCTCGCCCGTCCCGGCGTCCTGGTGCTGAACGAGCCGTTCTTTCCGGGCTGGCAGGCCTGGAGCGGCGAGACCGAAATCCCGGTGCTGCGCGCGAACGTCCTCTTCCGCGCCCTCGTCCTGCCGGCGGGCCGCCACCACCTGCGCCTCGAGTTCCGCCCCGCCTCGTGGCGGCTCGGACGAACGATCAGCCTCGCCGCCCTGCTGCTGACCCTTGCCTGCATGTCTCACCAGCTTTCTGCTACGAGCGCGGATGCCCGGCATCCGCCAGCGTCACTTCGGTAACGCTTCGTCACAAAAGGCTCAAGTTTCGCCGGCAGTCGGCCGATATGCGGGGGTCGAGCGCGGCCCGTCGCGAGGGGCCGCGGCCTCGCACGCCATGCCCGTACGATTGCTGCTCATCGAGGACGGCCCGTTCGACCGCGAGCTCGTCCGTCATGCCCTGACGCGTCTCGCGCCGCCGGCGGGACCGCCCGACGTGGTGTCGGCCGGGAGCTGGCATGAGGCCTGGCCGTACGTGGCCGCGGGCCGGCTCGACCTCATCGTCCTCGACTTCGAGCTTCCGGGGCTCTCCGGCCTCGACGCGCTGGCACGCCTGGCGCGACACCCCCATCCGCCGGTGGTCGTCGTCAGCGCGCAGGACGCGCTCGCGCCCGCGGTCGAGGCCTTCCGCGCCGGCGCCCGCGACTACGTCCGCAAGCAGGGCGACTGGGGACGCGAGCTCTGCCGGGCCGTCGAGCGCCAGCTCGTGCGCGCCGAGCTCGCGCGCGAGCTCGTGACCGCGCACGTCCAGCCGCCGCGGTACGCCCCCGAGCTCGCCGAGAACGTCGAGGCGGCACGCGCGCGCGCGCTGCTGCGCGCGACCGAGCTCGAGCGCCTCTACGTCAAGACCGAGGAGATGGCCCGCTTCAAGGCGGAGATCGTCGCCAACGTCTCGCACGAGCTCAGGACGCCGCTGAACAGCGTGCTCGGCTACGCCGACCTCCTCGCCGATAGCCTGCCGTCCGAGACGCCGGCCGACGCGCGCGCGATCCTGGACAAGCTGCGGACGCAGGCGCGGCGGCTGAACGCCGTCGTGGCGTCGGTCCTCTCGGTCGACCGCCTGCGGGCCGCGCGCGACCCGGTGGCGATCACCGGCTTCGCGCTCGCGGGCCTGGTCGAGGAGCTGCGCGCCGACGCGATGGTCCTGAACGCCGAGACGAACCTCGCCATCACCTGGCGCACGCCGCGACGCGGGCACCTGGAGCACGACCGCGAGAAGCTGCGCGCGATCGCCACCCAGCTCCTCGGCAACGCCATCAAGTTCACGCCCGCCGGCGCGGTGCACGTGACCATCGACCGCACGCCGAGCGGCGGCGTCACGATCGAGGTGCGCGACACCGGCATCGGCATCCCGGACGCGGACCGCGCCCGCATCTTCGAGGACTTCGTGCAGGTGGACGGCTCGAGCACGCGGCGCTACGCGGGCCTCGGGCTCGGGCTCGGGATCGTCAAGCGCTACACCGCGCTCCTGCGCGGGACCGTGCGCGCCCACGCGACGCCGGGCGGCGGGACCACGGTCCGCGTCGAGCTGCCGTCGCCCGCCTTCCGCCGGCGCCGCTCCGCCTGAGCGGGTGATTGATCTCACCAGACGTCCACCCGGTCGCGGGGACGTAAAGGGTCCCAGACCCTCCACGCCCCCGCACCGCGCCCACGCAGCCCCTTGCCGGGTCCACCCCGGTGCGATAATTCGACGGCACCGCGGCGCGCAGGTCGGCGCCCGGCCATCGGGGGAATCGGGCATGCAGAGCACAACGGGTCGGTCTCGTACCTTCATCTGGCTGAGCGCCGCGGCGCTCGTTGCGGCGCTCGTCGCCGCCCCGCAGGCCGCGCGCGCGCAGGGCCGCGGCGTCCAGTTCACGCCCGACGGCAAGCGCGTGCTGGTCAACAAGGACGTCGGCTCGGACCGCTTCGCGATCTCCCGGAACCCCGACAACACCCTGACCGGCAACGTGTTCCGGATGACCGGCGAGCCCGCGTTCATCTTCTGCACGCCGCTCGCCGAGGCCAACCGCTACTCGTGCTCGGGCGCCGATCCGTGCCAGGACCTGGGCGGCCTGCCGCGCGGCATCAACGCCCCGAACCTGCAGCTTACCCTGGTCAACAAGGACGTCGCGACCGATCGCTTCGCGATCTCGCTGAACGAGGACGGCACCGCCACCGGCAACGTGTTCCGCCAGGACGGCGGCGCCGCGTTCATCTTCTGCACGCCGCTCGGCGGCACCACGTTCGCCTGCTCCGGCGCCGACACTTGCGTCACCGACACCTGCATCGACCAGTACACGTTCATCGGCAACGTCACCCTCCCGGACGACTTCTTCGAGGTGCCGATCCCCTGCAACGCGCCCTTCACGTTCATCAGCGAGGTGACCCTGCCGCCGACCTTCTTCGTTCCGCCCGAGGTCGTCACCCTCACGGTCACCGCCAGCGCCGCCCTGCAGGGCTTCCGCTTCACGGTGAACTACCCGACCGCCAAGGGCGGCATCAGCGGCAGCGGGGACAACACCGGCTGCTCGTCGAACGCGCCCAACTTCGTCAGCAACGACCTCGACGACGGCGAGGCCATCGTCATCGTCGCGAACGCGACCAACCTGACCTTCCCGCTCCAGATCACGTGCACGTTCGACGAGAACGAGGGCCAGACCCTGACCGCCGGCGACGTCACGATCACCGGCGTCAGCGTCACCGAGAACGGCCAGGCCGGCAACCCGGCGAGCCTTTCGGTCGGGGTGAGCGTCGACTGAGCCTCGGACGCCCGCCGCGCGGCGGGCATCCTCGACCCGCTAGCTTGGCTAGCTCACGCCGAGGACCTCGACGGGCTCGGTGCGGCCACGGAGCGTGACCGAGTCGCGGAAGCGGACCGTGCAGGTGACGCCGTCGGCGCCACCCGCGGCATGGACGGCCGCGGACACCACCAAGTCGTGGTCGCGCTCCTTGCAGAGCTGCTGGAGGCGCGCGGCGACGTTCACGGTGTCGCCGATCACGGTGTAGTCGTGCCGGTCGTCGGCGCCGATGGTGCCGGCCACGACGTCGCCGGCGTGGACGGCGACCGCGATCGCGAGCGGCGGCAGGCCGGCGGCGGCGCGGCGCCCGTTCAACGCCGCCAGGCGCTCGCGCATCCCGAGCGCGCAGCGCAGCCCGGCCCCGCCGCCCGGCACGGTCGGCCCCGCCCCGTCGCGCTCGAAGAGGCCGAAGACGACCAGCATCGCGTCGCCGATGAACTTGTCGACGAAGCCGCCGCACGTCCGTACCCAGGCCGTCATCTCGCCGAAGAAGGCGTTCAGGGTCTCCACCACCTCCTCGGGCGGGGTGCGCTCGGCGATCGAGGTGAAGCCGCGGAGGTCGCAGAAGAGCACCGTCACGCGGCGCCGCTCGCCCTGGCGCGCCACGGCGCCGGCGAGGAGATGGTCGCGAATCGCCGGGTCGACGACGCGGCCGAACGCCTGGAAGATGTGCTCGCGATCGCGGAGCGCCCGCACCATCGAGTTGACGCCGTCCTCGAGGACGCCGACCTCGTCGCCCGACTGGACCGGCACGCCGACGCTCAGGTCGCCGCCCTCGACGCGCCGGAGCGCCGCCACCACGGCGGCGAGGGGCCGGGTCAGGGTGCGCCCGAGGAGGACCGTGAGGCCGACGCCGAGCAGCACGTAGACGACGAACGTCGTGCGGCTGGCGTGCGCGAGCTGGGCCAGGACCACCGGCGCCGACATCCCGCCCTCGAGGCGAGCGGCCGCCGCCTGCACCAGGCCGAGGAACGTGAACAGCGGCACGAACGCCACGGCCAGCAGGAAGGCGGCGAGGCGGGTCTGGACGCCGATCGGCTGCGCGCCCGGCACCGTCCCGAGGTGGCCCGCCGGGAACACGTGCGGCACCACCTGCACGCGGAAGATCCAGTCGACCACCAGGTACCCCGTGGTGGCGGCGAGGAAGCCGTTCACCAGCGGCGACAGCACCTGCTGCGAGGCCAGCTCGGGCGCCCAGGAGCCGACGCGCGCGACCGTCATCGCCGGAAAGAAGAGCGTCGAGAGCACCCACGGAATGAAGCAGGCGGCCGCGAGCACGACCGGACCGTTGACGACCCGGCGCTGCACCATTTCCGGAGCCGGGGACGGCGCCCCGCGCCTGAAGTGCGCGATCACCGGCCAGAGGTAGCCGACGATGATGACCGTCGCCATGGGATACGCGACGCAGCGATAGACGGCGACCCAGGCCTCGTCGTGGCGCCGCGTCGCGACGGCGAACTCCGAGAGGCTCCGCATGAGCTCGATCGTGAGGCCGGTCGTAGCCCCCGCGAGGAGGTTCACGGAGAGCATCGTCCCCAGGGCGAGGACGACCCACGCCAGTGATGGCTTCGGCTCGGGCAAGCGGCGGTATCTTCGCCCGCCCGGCGGGCCGCGTCCAGCGGGGACGGCGCGGGCGCGTGCCCGTGCCGTCCCCGCCGCCGCCTAGGGGTTACACTCGGCCGGGTAGGTCTCGAACGCGGGCACCGTCGCCCGGTCCATGCAGTCGACCTTGAACTCGGTCACGCAGCCGACGCAGTCGACGAGGTCTTGCAGCGTCGTGACCGGACCGGCGCAGCTCGCCCCGCCCGGCACCGTGACCGCTTCGCACGCGGCCTGGAAGCCGATCTGGCTCTGCGGGTCGTAGTCGCCGACGCCGTTGCAGAGCTTGTCCGCGCCGCCGCACGCCTTGCAGAGCTTGGCGCTCATCTTGGACTCGGCCTTGGCGATCCGCTCCGCCGCCTTCTCGGCGACCGAGCCGTCGGCCGCCAGCGCGTCGGGACAGGTGTCGCCGTGCTTGCCCTTCAGGCGGCTGTCCCAGCACTTCTGGATGAGCTTGGCCTTCTGCTCCTGGAACTTCTGCCCCTCCTTGCCGACGGCCTCCTGGCACTTGCGGAGGCCGGTGTCGACGGTCGGGATGAAGAGGCTCCCGGCGTAGAGGTCGTTGGCCTGGGAGGTCGCCGCCGAGTGGATGCACGTCAGGCAGTCGGCGACGTCGCCGCAGGTGGCGATCGCCATGTCGCAGGCGCCGCCCTCGAGGTTCGGGCACACCCCGCCCCAGCCGAGCACCGCCGGGATGTCCTCGGTCTCGTCGCCGTTGCAGACCTTGTCGTCGCCGCCGCACTTCTTGTCGATCTGGGCGGCGAGCTTCGAGGCCGCCTTGTCGAGCTTCGACAGCGTCGTCGGCTCGGTCTCGCAATCGGTGGTGTCGGCGAGCTGGCCCTTGATCTTCCGCTTCTCGCACTTGAGGAGACTCTTCGAGCGCGCCTTGGCGAACTTGGCGGCCTCCTTCGCGATCGTGCGCTGGCACTGCACGCAGTCGGGATCGTCGGGACAGACGTCCGGCACGCTCAGCGGATCGCTGGGATCCGAGCCCTCGTCGAGCTCGTCGCGATCGAAGAAGCCGTCGCGATCACGGTCGACGCCGATGCGCTCGCCGCTGCCGGGTGGGACCGCCATCCAGGTGGCCTCCTGGCCCGGGGTGTTGCTGAGCGCCTTCATGCCGGCGGTCGCGACCGGCGGCTCGTCGGCGCGGTCGGGCTGGAAGAGCCCGCCGCCGACGTAGACCGCCCCGCGCATCTCGCCCGCGAAGACGCCCTTGACGACGACGTCGCATTCGCCCGCGTTGGCGCGCTGCACGAGCAGGTCGATGCGCGGATCGACGGTGCCGCCGTTGGTGCTGGTGCGGGTGATCTGCTGGCCGACGACCGGGAACAGGTTGCTGTCGAAGGCCATCATGAAGGCCTCGATCTGGCGGCGGATCGGGTCGCCGGGGGCGCCCGCCGGGATGCCGCCCGGGTTGATGCCGCTCTGGTTGAACACCAGCGCGTTGTGGAAGCGGAAGAGGGTGTCGGTCCCGCCGTCGTGCAGGAAGCCGAAGCCGCGGATCTGATCGCCCTTGAAGCCGTTGTCGCCGGGGTTGAAGAAGCCCTGGGCCGCCATGCCGAACATGCCGACCTTCTGGTACTGGTTGCGAAGGTGCGGGATCTTCAGGATCTGGGTCTCCGCCTCGAAGCTCGACTGGCCGTCGGTCCCGAAGAAGCCGGGCTTGTCGACGCCGAAGATGGCGTTCCCCGGGCGCGCCAGCCGGTGACAGCCGTTGCAGTCCTGCAGCGAGTCCGAGATCGGCCCGAAGTAGAAGTTCTCGCCCGCCTGCTCCTGCGGCGTCAGCGAGTTGTCGAGGTTGCGGATCGGGTTCGGCGGATAGGTCACCTGCAGGATGAAGTCGGTGAACGCCTGCATCTCGTCGGGCTCGAGCAGCTCGCTGCGGCCGATCAGGCCCTCGAAGGCGGGATTGAAGGCGGTGAACGCCGCCACCTCGTCGAAGGTGCCGGTGTCGGGCTGGACGCTCTGGCCGGGGGGCACGTCGTTGCCGCCGGTGCGGTCGCCGCGCCAGTGCATCGGGCCGTGGTTGGCCATGCCGCGCAGGCTCTGGGTCGTCATCGGGCCCTTCATCGGGTGGAAGTCGGGATCGATGAAGGGGCCGAGGGTGAACGGGCCGGGGTTGTTCAGGACGTCGCCGTCGGGGTCGCCGAGGTCCCACGCCAGATCGTCCATGTCGCCGAAGATGTGGCAGCTCGCGCACGCCGAGTCGCCGTGCGCCGAGGTGAACGCGGTGTCGTAGAGGAGCGGGCGGCCGTCCACCACCGAGGCCGGCTCCGGATTGTGGAGCGGCTCGGCGTCGGTCTCGAGGCCGGTCGCGGTGCTCACGACCTTCACCGCGTTGTCGAAGCGGGTGAGCACGTAGAGCTGGGTGTTGGTCTCATCGAGGACGAGGCCGGTCGGGCCACCGCCGGAGACCGCGATCTGATCCGCCGCGTCGGGCGTGAAGGTGTCGCCCTCGAGCTCGGCGGTGTCGTAGACGGCGATCTCGCTCGAGCCGAAGGCGGCGACATAGAGGGTGTCGCCGAGGCTGTCGATCGCCATGCCGACCGGGAAGCCCAGGCTGGTGTCGTTCTCGGCGTTCGGGAGCGGGGCGCAGCAGGTGTCGTAGTCGATGTGCTTGTTCAGGTGCCGCGGCAGGACGCTCGCGCCGTCGAGGACGGTGATGCGGCTCTCGGCGAGGTGGCCGCGCACGCTCGCGGGCTCGCCGAGCGGCTTGAACGGCGCGGCGTAGGTGCCGGGCCCCTCGAAGCGGACGCGGTTGAACGCCTCGAGGTTCGAGACGTACACCTTGCCGTTGTCGGGGTTCACGATCATGTTCATCAGGATCGTGCCGACCCCCGTGTAGGCGGCACCGATCTGCACCGGCGGGTTGGCGTCGGCGTCGATCGCGAACACGTCCTCGTCGGGCAGCGAGAACTTGACGTCGCCGCTCCAGTCGCGGCCGAGCTCGTCGAGCCAGCCGACCCCGTCGTGCTGGACGATGAGGCCGACCTCCGGGCCCGGAATGCCGCCGTGGTTGTCGTTCGGCTCGGGGAGCCCGCCGGCGCCCTCGCCGCCGTTGGGGATCACGCCCTCGCCGAGGGTGGTGGTGCGGTTGCCCGACTTGAAGACGCCGGCGTAGACCACGCTGCCGTCGGCGGAGACGGCGAGCGGTCGCGGCGTGTCGCCGAAGAGGTTGACGATCGTGAGCGGAGTGCCGCCGAGCGTGGCGCCGAGGTTTCCGGCGTCGAACACCCAGACGTCGGCGCGGCCGATGCCGTCGGTCGTGAGGACGGTGTGGATCGTCGCGTGCAGCGGTGTGTTCTGGCCGCGATGCGCGGTGGTGATGAAGGCGCGGTCGAAGCCGCTGCCGCCGAAGACGATGTCGCGCGGCTCGTCTCCGACCAGGAGCGTCCGCACCACCCGTGCCGTCGCCGGCGTGCTGACGTCGACGATGCTGACGCTGTCCGAGAGGTGGTTCACGACCCACACCTCGGCGTTGGTCCGCGCCACGACCGCGATCGGCTCGAGGCCGACCGGCACCGACGCGACGTGCGTCAGATCGCCCGCGGCGACGCTGAAGATCTCGAGGCGGTTGTCGGGTGTGTTGATCGCGTAGAGGGTGTTGCCGTCGGGGGAGAGCGCCAGCGGGCGCACCTGTCCGGTCTCGAAGGTGACGAAGTCGGACTGCGCGCGGACGGAGGCGCCGGACGCGAGCACGAACAGGGCGACGAGGGCGAGGGTCATCGCCCTCGCGTCGAAACGACGTGGAATCATACGGTCATCCTCCTTAGCGATCGAAGCACGGCCTCGGCGCGTCTACGTGAGAGCGGAGCACCCCGGCAACAACGGCACGCGGGCGTTCGTACTCGGCACTCTCGTCTGTCGCCGCCTTTACCACGACCTAGTACAGATGTACAAGAGAAAAATGCCTCGCCGCACCACCCGCACCGCGCGCAAGCGCGCCGCGCCGCCCGCCGGCGAGCGGGCGGCCGCGCTCGGCGGGATCCGGGGCGAGATCTCGGCCATCCTCGCCGTGCGTGACGCGGAGCGTCGCGCGGTGCCGCCGAGCGCCGCGAGCCTCAAGCGTCGCGCCGACATCATCGCGGCCGCCATCCAGGTGATCGCGCGCGACGGCATCCGCGGCTGCACCATCACCGCGCTCGAGCGCGAGACCGGCTTCGCCCGCGGCCACTTCAGCTACCACTTCAAGTCGAAGGAGGAGATCATCGGCCTCGCCTTCGCCACCGTCGGCAGCGACTGGGCGACGACGCAGATCAAGGCGGCCGTCGGCGAGCGCGCCGCCGATCGCCTCGAGGGACACGTACGCGCGGCGGTCGCGTGGGTGCTACGGCGTCCCGACTACTTCCGCTGCCTGATGAGCTTCCGGGTCGAGATGATGCGCAACCCGCAGGCGTTTCCCCCCGCGGCGTCGATTCGCAAGCAGATGTGGGAGGCGTGCGCCGGCATGATCCGCCAGGGGACCGCCGAGGGCGACTTCGGCCCCCGGACCGACCCCGACCTCGAGGCGCGCGCGCTCTTCGGCACGGTCGACGGCATGCTCATGTACGCCGCCATGGACGCGACGTTCTGTCCGGCCGACGAGCTCGCCGACCGCGTGTGGCGGACCGTCGCCGACCGGCTGACCGCCAGCACGTAGCCCGCCGCCGCGGGGGCACGGCCGCGGCGCGGCCATGCCCCCGGGATCGGCGCGGAGCCTAGGGAATGTAGTAGTTCCCGAGGAGGATGAACATCTCGTCCTCGGTCGTCACCCCGCCCTTCACCGGGCAGGCGTCGCAGTCGCCGTCGCCCGCGCCCGGGAAGGACTCGCAGGTGCCGAGGAAGTCGTCGGGGTAGAAGCAGTCGGTGCCCTGATTCGGCCCGCCGATGCATTGCAGGTCGATGTCGGGACACGGCCCGCCGAACGGCAGCGCCACGGGCGGGCTCGGCGACGTCGACTGCCGCTTCACCGCCGGGCTCGCCGGCGTGGCGCCGTTGTCGTAACGGCTGCAGTAGAGATAGGTCCGCGCCGCGATCGCCGGCGCCGTGAAGTCGGTGCCGTGGAGGATGGGCGGGTCGAAGGTGAGCTGGAGCGGGTCGGTGTACTCGACGCTCACGTAGATCGGCGTGTCGACGCGCGCCACGCACGCCGGCTGGCCGGGCGTGCACGGCGTGTTGGGCGGCGCCCAGGTGCGCCACAGGGTGCCGTGGCGGTGCGTGTGGGAGCCGAGCTCGAAGAGCGCGGCGTTCGGCGGCAGCGTGTAGGTGCGGCAGTACTCGCGGGTCTCGAACGGCGGCACGTCCTGGACGAAGATCGAGGCCGCGTCGAAGATGCCCTGCACCGGGAACTGCTGCTCGCTCGCGCCGAGCGCGAAGTGCAGGTTCAGGTACTGGCTCAACGTGGAGTCGCCGCTGGTCAGGTTGAAGGCGTGCGAGTTCCAGACGATCACGCCCTGCATCGGCAGGACGTTGTAGACCCCGCTCGGGTAGACCTGCTGGAAGTAGGGCTCCTGCGAGCCGCTGAACTGCGGCGCGTTGGCGCCGCCGATGCCGAGGCCGCCGCCGAAGCTGTAGTCGGGCGGCCCGTAGCCCAGGCACGCGACAGCGGTCTCGACCTCGCCGCTGCAGCCCGGATTCGCCCCCGTGGCGTCGACCGCCGTCGGGTCGCACGACATGCCCTGATTCGGATTCCCGGCGTCCTGGAACTTGTAGGTGAACGGACCCCAGCCCGGATCGCCGGTGTCGAAGCCGCCGGTGTAGATGTGGATGATGCTGTGGTGCGACTGCGGGTCCTGCGTCAGCACCTGGCTGTTGTACGCGAAGCACAGACCCGAGGGGTTGTTCTTCATCCCCTTGGTGGGATCGCAGGCCGTGCCGACGCCCTGGTCTGGGCAGTCGGCAAGAATGGTGCAGCCCTCCTCGGCGTTCGCGCCGCCGGTGCAGCGCCCGGGGAGGAACTGCTTCGGACAGTCCACCATGGCCGGGCCCGGAACGAGGCCGGTGTTGGTCAGGTCGTAGTACGTCGCCATGCAGATCTCGTTCTCGAACTCCGCCGGGAGCGGCCAGGGCGTCTGCCGGAGCTGCACCCCGACGCCGGCGCCGGGCGCGTCCGGCGGCGGGATCGTCAGCGGATCGGGATCGGGGAGGCAGCTTCCGAGGAGCAGCGCCGTGCCCTCGACCGAGAGCTCCTCGGGCGCCCCGCCGCGGATCCACTTCTCGACCGCCTCGAGGTGCTCCTCGGTGAGCGCCGGAGCGCCGCCGCTCGGCATCGGCGAGCCGCCGCCGGCGTCGTGGCCGGGCAAGGTGGCGGCGGCGAGCTTGTTGTAGAGGAAGCTGAGCGCGGGCTCGCCGGGCTCGACGCGGTCGGCCGGCGGGCTCGCGCCCGAGCCCGGCTCGTTCACGAGCGCCGCGTAGGACTCGATCGCCGGGGTGTTGGGATCGTCGCTCAGAGCGAGGCCGCCCTGGGGGGCGACGCTGCCGTGGCAGAGGCCGCTCGAGCAGCCGTAGACCGGCGACTCGAAGATGATCCTCTGGATGGCCTCGAACGTCGAGTCGTAGCCCACGGCGGCGGCGCACGGCAGACAGCTATTGTTGTCGGTGTCGCCGTCGTCGAACAGGTCGCAGTCGCGCTCGGTGTCGGCGGCGGCGGTCGCCGACAGGCAGAAGCGGCATGCCACGCGCTCGGCGACGCAGGTGCCGACGGCGGCGACGTCGTCGCTGCCGCAGGCCGGAAAGAGCGCCGAGAGCGGCCGGTCGTCGACCTTGTCGGCGCACTTCTTCTGCACGTCCTTGGCGATGCCCTGACCCGGCACCCCGTCGCACTTCTTCTGGATCTTGAAGGTGTCCAGGCCGTCGAGGCAGAGCGCGAGGTCGTCCGGGTCGTAGATCAGACCGTAGACGCCGCCGCTCTTGAGGTGGGTCTTGACGCACTTCAGGAACTGCTTCTGGCGCTCCTGCATGCACTTGCCGGCCGCCTTGACGACGCGCTGCTGGCACTTCGCGGCGTCCTTGCCGTCGCCGGGGTCGCTCTCCTTGGCGAGCGCACCGGCGTCGAGGTCCGGACCGAAGAGGTCGTGGGCCAGGTCGTACTCCTGGCTCTCGCCCGCCGCGTTGACCGTCGCCACCGTGCTCACGCCGTAGACCGGAAACACCGGGAACCCCGCGGCGTCGATGGCGTCGCGCTGCGGCCCGCCGCAGCTCTTGTCGAAGGTGTCGCCGGTCTTGCCCTTCGCCTTCTGGATCTTGCCCTTGCCGTCGAAGCCGACGCAGATCTCGAGCGTCGTCACGCCGGGGTTGGGGGTGAGCGGCTTGCCCTTCCCGTAGTTCTTCAGGCAGGCCTCGACGTCCTTGCCGGCCGCCTTCGAGACCTTGGACCAGCTCTTGTACACGGCGTTGGTGCACTTCTGCTGGCTGCCGGTCTGCGGATCGCCGCCCTCGGGATGGGCCGCGGCGAGCGCGGGCGCCAGCACGAGCAGGAGGGCGAAGGCGAGGGAACGGGCACGGGTCGCGGGACGCATGGGGGTCCTCCTTCGTTCGAGACTGCCGGTTCGCTGCAACCGGACCCCACACCCCACACGACGGCACGCGGTCGACGGCCAGGGGAGCGGCAGTCCTTACGAGAGCCGCGTCTAGCACAGGGTAGTATGTGTGTACAACCGCTTTCGGCGGGTGCGGCGTGCCGCGCGGCGTCGCGGCGCGACCTTGGAGTGGCGCCGCCGACGCGCTATCCGTGTCGGACGGCGCGGCACGCAGCGTGCCCGAAGGAGCTCCCATGCAGATCGGCATCTTCCTTCCCACCTTCGGGCCGGGCAACGATCCGGAGTTCCTGCGCGTCCTCGCCGAGACCGCCGAGGCGGTCGGGGCCGCGAGCCTGTGGGCGCCGGAGCACGTCGTCCTCGTCGACGCCTACGCCTCGGCCTATCCGTACTCCGACGACGGCCGCTTTCCGCTCGACCCGTCGTCGGGCGGGCTCGGCGACCCGTTCACGGTACTGGCGTTCCTCGCCGGGCTCACGCGCACGATCCGGCTCGGCACCGGGATCTGCCTGGTGCCGCAGCGCAACCCGGTCTACACCGCGAAGCTGGTCGCCAACCTCGACGTGCTCTCCGCCGGCCGCGTCGACTTCGGCGTCGGCATCGGCTGGCTGGCGGAGGAGTTCGCGGCGCTCGAGGCGCCGTTCGCGCGCCGCGCCGCACGCACCCGCGCCTATCTCGAGGTCATGCGCCGGCTCTGGACCGAGGACGTCGCCGCCTACGAGAGCGAGTTCTACACCCTGCCCCCGGTCCGCCTCGCGCCGAAGCCGGTGCAGCGCCCGCACCCGCCGATCGTCTTCGGCGGCGAGAGCAACGCGGCGCTCCGCCGCGTCGCCGACCTCGGCCAGGGGTGGATCGGCTGGAACGTGACGCCGGACGTGGCCGCCGAGCGGATCGAGGCGCTCGGCCGCCTGCTCGACGAGCGCGGCCGGCGCCGCGCCGACGTCTCGCTCACGGTCTCGCCCTACCTGCAGCCGACGCGCGACCTCGACGCGATGAAGCGCTACCGCGACGCCGGCGTCGAGCAGGTCGTCCTGCTGCTGCCCCTCACCGAGAAGCCCGACGAGGTCCGCGCCGCCCTCGAGTGGCTCGGCGACGAGATAGTCTCGAAGGCGTCCCGCCTGTAGGAGAGGAGCACCCTCGAACCCCGCTTTTTGCGGGAATGACGCCCACCGAAAGCGTACGAGGGGGGGCAGCGGGGGGCCGATGCGGGAGGCCCGCAGACCGCGCTCTGCGGGCCGACGCCCATCGGAGCACGCCGCCGTAGGCGGCGCGCGCACGGGGGCGAAATCTATGGGGAGAAAAAATCCACGAGCGCGTCCTCGGCGCGGGCGGCATCGGCGCGGCCGAGCGCGAGGAGGTGCTCGGCGTAGCAGCGGTCGAAGAGCAGGTAGGAGACCAGGTCGGCCTCGCCGAGGGTGCCGCGCCCGGCGTAGCGCACGATCCCGCGGCTCAGCCAGTCGCGCATCCCGGCGCTCCGCGGCTGGTGGCGCAGGCACTCGGCGGCGAGCTCGCCGAGGTCGCGCGACGGCGCCAGGACGCAGTCGCGCACCACCCGGTAGGCGACGCCGCGCTGCTCGATGATGGGCTCGTTGATGCGGTCCAGGAACGAGGGGCCGTACGCCGCCATGCCGCGCGCGAGGATGGCGTTGAACAGGCGCAGGCGCTCGACGTCGGCCGCGATGCGGTCGAGCAGGAGCGCGTTCAACGCCTTGCCCGCCAGGTAGGCGGGGCGCGCGAAGTCCACCTGCACCTCGCGCGCGCGCACGTCCTCCTCGTCGGGCGTGCGGGGATGGCGCAGGCTCAGGACCAGCACCCGGTCGGCGCCGAGCCGGAGCGCCGGGGCGAGCGGCGTGTTCATGCGCAGGCCACCGTCGCAGTAGAACGTCTCCCCGACGCGCACCGCGGGGAAGATGAGCGGGATGGCGGCCGACGCCAGGGCGTGCGGCGGCAGGATGCGAGTCGGGCGCGCGACGGTGTAGGGATCGTGCCCCCAGCGTCCCGTGCTGCCCTGCTCGCCGTCGATGAAGACCACCGAGCGCCCGGTCGCGATCTCGGTCGCGGTGACGGCGAGCGCGCGCAGCGCGCCCGAGCGGACGTTGTGGCGGATCGCCGCCCAATCGACGTGCTGCGCCACCAGGGTCTCGAGCCAGCTGGTGTCGAAGAGGCCGCCGGCGCGCTCGGGGAGCGCCTTGCCGCGCCCCGGCAGGAGCGCGGTCGCGCCGAGCCCGATCAGGCGCCAGGGCACGCGCCAGACGTCGGTCGCGCCGACGGGAAAGACGCGGTCGAGGGTGAGCCCGCGCCACAGCTCGGCGAGCCGCGCCCCGGCGCCGCCGGTGCCCTGGCGCGCGGCCATGTAGCAGGCGTGGACCGCACCGACGCTGGTGCCGGTGACGATGTCGAAGTGCGCCGGGCGGCCGAGACGGCGCGGCAGGTCGTCGAGCACCCAGGAGAGCACGCCGGCCTCGTAGGCCCCGCGCGCACCGCCGCCGGAGAGGACCAGCGCGATCGTCGGCCGATCGCGAGCGGCGTCGGCCATCCGCGCTCCGTTCCGCCCGGTCAGCGCGGCCGGACGCCGGTGTACTTGCCGCCGATGGCGGCGCCGAACGGGCCGACCGCCTGGCCGTGGAACGCGAACAGGAACTGGGGAAGGTCGCCCTCGCCGACCGGCGTGACGGTGCCGTCGAGGGTACCGCTGCGGCAGCTCCGGAGCTGCAGGACGCCGCTGCTGGTCGCCACCGTCGCGGGCGGGATGAGCGGGACCTCGCCGGCGTCGGCCAGGTCGCCCGCGATCGCGGCGAACCCGACGCAGGCGAAGCAGAACGTCGGCAGCGAGAAGCCGGTCTCGAGGTCGTCGATGAAGGCGACGTCGCAGCACACGTGGGCGCCGCCGAGCTCGTCGGCGGGCCGTCCGATCGGCACGATGCCGTCGTCGCCGGCCTCGAGCCCGATCACGATGACCTGCGAGTCGTCAAGCGTGTCGGGGTCGAACGTCGGCACCAGGATGCCGCCGGCGAGCAGGAACGGATCGGGGAGCGCGGCGTCGGTCGCGAAGCCGAGGGCGTCGGCCCCGAACGCCGCCTGCGAGACCAGGTCGGCGATCGTCCAGCCGCCGACGAGCTGCGGGGTGACCGCGCCGTCGGGGGCGAGCGCCGTCACCGTGACCACGCCGCGCTCGCCGCCGAGGTCCACGACCGGTCCGACGGGCTCGTTGCGCGGCGGATTCAGGGACTGCACCTCGCCCTGCACGCGCCGCGGGTCGACCACCACGGAGTCGCCGGCGGTAAGG
>Ga0299906_10001675_pt1 | contig 18818 bp, 13 predicted proteins | sample RVTome_14_FD_200259 | JGI IMG/M metagenome (GOLD analysis project Ga0299906, IMG submission 200259) | Soil microbial communities from uranium-contaminated site in the Upper Colorado River Basin, Wyoming, United States - RVT145D125 (version 2) ...
GAGATTCCACCCGAGGAAACGGGTTCGGCGGGAACCGTGACCTGGCGCCCGGAAGCCACGGCGTTCTGGATGGCGTCTTTCGCTCCCTCGGGAAGAAAGGAAAGCGTCCCCAGGATCGCGTCGGCGTTCGACGCGTCGAGGGTGTGAATCGGCCTCGACTCGTTGTTCCCCTGCTGGATGACGCGCAAGGCCGAGGTCGCCCTCGACCCGAGGCTTTCTTCGAGCGCGGCGTGCTGCAACGCAGAGGCCGAGAGGCTCGAAGCCACGAGGAACTGACGCTCCTTCACCCGGTCTCCGTCGAGGGAGAAGGGCCGCAAAACGTCGGCGTTGAGACGCAGAGACAACCGGTCGGCTCTTGCCAGGAAGGGAACTCCGAGCAAGCCCTGGAGCTCGAGCGCCGCTTTCACCGTCACGAACGACGGCTCCCGGGTGAGAAGACACCGGAGGCTTCCCGCCGAGAGGTGGTTGAGGGCGTCGAGCTGGTGGAAGTAGCTCGTCCCGATCGCGGAGAGCGCTTCTCCCAGGATCGCCTCCCTCTCGCTCGCGGTCCTCTCCGCAGTGCGCAGACGCGAGAGCCGGTTATGGAGCCTCTCCGTCGAGGTTCGCTGCAGATCGAACACCAGGGCCAGAATCTCCCCGGCGACGACCGCCTGGCGGTTCGAATAGGAAATCCCGGGACCCCGAACGCTCACCCGGAGGGTCTCTATGGAACCCATCCCCGTCGCCTGGCCGGAAGCGACGACTTCGTCGTCGAGTCGAAGCTCGGGGGTTACCCGCATCAAGTAGACCGGGAACTCTTCTTCGGCGAGGTGGGCCTGAAGCGTCGCCTCGTCCGCCGAGGTCGAGGGCGAGTAGGAGAGAATGACGCGCTTTCCCGCAATCTCGCTCGGCCGCGCCCGGTGCTCGAAATGAACCTCCCCGGCGGAGCCCACGAGCTCGAACTCCAGCTCGTAGGAGAACGACGCGGGAATCGCCGCGAGCTCCGTCGTCCCGGGCTCGACCTCGAACGGAAGAGAACCCGGAAGAGCGCCCAGTTCTTTGGGCACGATCGACCGGTCGAGAAAGAGCGTATCCACCGTGCGGTCGTTCGCTTCGGCGTACGCCTGGGTGAGGCCCGACCACTCGTCGATGCGGTCCAGGATGAGAGACTCGGGAACGTCGGTCGCGAAGGAGGCCGCTTCGTCGACCCGCGCCAGCGCTTTGATGTCGGAGAGAAAGGAAGCAGGATCGACCCCGATCTCCGCGGCCACGTCTCTTCCCGGCGAGAAGTCGTAGGCCTTGAACGCGGGCGCCAGATCCACCCAGCTGGAAGCGCCCCTTCGGCCCGTGGGCTCCCCGAAACGGGTCCCGAGGTCGGAGGCGTACTCCACGTAAGCTCGAACCCAGGTGTACTGGAGCCGCACTCCGGCAACACCTCGTGAATCAGTGGTCACGTCGGCGGGAATGCCGGCTCGTTGCAGCGCATCCGCGGCCCGCTCCGGATCGTCGATGCGGAGCCACGAAGCGAGAGCCTCCCGCGGGACCTGGATGACTCCCTGCACGTATCGGGCGGAAACCCCGCTCGCGCGGAGAAGAGCTACGAGCAGAGACGCCTGGTCGGCGTCGTTTCCCGACCGTTCCATGAGCGTTTCTTCGGCTCCTTTCAAAGAGCCGTAGTAGAGCTCGGTATCGACGTTGTTGCGGACGAACTCGTACATCCGAACCGGCGAGCCCAGCCTCCCGGCGAGCTCACGGATCTGCTCGGTGAACGGGGTTTCGGGGGTTTCGGCGAGATCCGAAGAGCCTGGAGGCGCGACTCCACCGCCGCTCTGAAGGGGAGCGGCCGCGGGCACCGTCAAGGACGCAGTCCTCACGCCGAAGCCGGGGGCGAACGACGCGCGCGGCGCCACCGACTGGCTCCAGAGAGCGACGAGAACGGAAAGGGCTCTCTTCAGAGGCGATGAAGGTCGATGGGCTTCCGGACGCAGCTTCTTCGGCTCGGGAAGCTCCGGCGCCACACGCTCCGGGGCCCAGTGCGGGAGCTCCTCCCCCGAGAGCGGACGGCGGTCCCGGAGCGAGACCTCCCGCGCGAGCTCTTGGAAGCTCTGGAGCGCCTTCTCGAGATCTTGCGCCTCTCGAGACCCGGGAGTTGCTCTGAGCCCTCGTTCCACGCGCTGGAAGGCGCCGTCGATTTCCGCGAGGATTCCGTCGATCCGCGACGAGAGAAGGCGAAACCGCTCCCGCGCCTCCTCGGGCATCCTCCGGCGTCCGAGGTTTTCGGATTCTTCCGAGAGCTGGCCCGTCAGATGCGCCCGAAACTGGCCGAGCTCCTTCCGAAAGACCTCGGCCGCCTCGATCTTGCCGGGGAGCGGAAGTCTCGAGCCGAGCTTCCGGGATGCCTCCTCCGCGCGCTCGAGGAAGATTCGGGACCGCTCGACGAGATGGTGCGGCTTCGCTTCCTCGCGCCCGCGCGGCTTTGCTCCCTGGGCCTCCGACTGCGAGGCGAAGGCGAGCGTCGCCGCGTCGACACTCAAAAGAAAGAACGAAACCAGGAGAGGATAGGCGACGAACCGGGTCCGATCGAGAAGATGTCGCATGGGTATCGGGCCTGTGACGAACTTCTTGGATACGAGACCGACGGCGAGGTTGGGGGGTTGCCGGCGGATTCAGTAGTGGGACTAGGCTAACAGAAAATGCGGTCGTGTCAAGAGAGAATTTCGTAGAACGGATTCTCGGCTACCGGATCCGGCGTGCGGACAAGATCCGGATCGGGGGCGTCAGTCGCTGCTCCGCGCGGGGCGAGGCCTGGATCTTCCGTGCCACATCCATTCCCCGGCCTCCTCGAACGCTGAGACAGAAAAAGCAGTTCTGACAGCATCGAGACGACCTTCGGTACCGCCGTCAACGACGCGACCGGTCATCCATTCCAGGCCTCGCTCGGTAGCATCCTGCGCCTGCGCGGAAAGGCTCGCGCAAGTGACTACGCTGGTAAGGACGAAGTTTCGAGTCCGGGGCATGATGAACCACCTCGAATTTTCCGACGCAGGGTAGGGTGCCCCGATTTCTCGTTGAGGCTTAAATTTAGACTTGCTTTCCAATCCTGCGTATTGAGCTTCCCTTGGCTTTGAATCCTTGGTTCGAGGAGCGAAATCGCTCGGAGCGCGCCGAATTCTACCAGCGTCTGCGGGATCCCAAGCCGAAGTCGTGAAGGGGTAAGCGCCGGAACTCCAGACGCGTGATCCGCCCCTCGGGCCCGACCATCCACCCGATCTCGGAAGACGCGAAACCGACGGCCCAGTGGCTCTCTTCCGAGAGAGGCATCCAGCTTTGTGCGAGATTGTCCGAGGAAGAAGCCCCATGCGGACCAACGGTGACGAGGACCGGCGGGCTCGTTCCGGGAACGTGGGCGACTCCGTAGACGGCTCCCGGAAACGTCGGCGATGCCGCGAGGCGAGCGCTCCGCCCTCCCTCGGAGAGAATGGCGACGTTCGCCTGCGGGCCGTCGGACGACGCGATGTCTCCCCCCGCGGCGACGCCGTTCTCCTCGTCCCAGAAGCTCAACGACGTGATTCCCGAAGTTCCCGACGCGCCCGCGATCGGAGTCTCGAACACGTCCCAGCTTCGGCCCCGATCCCTGGTGCGGAGAACCCGCGACGATCCGGCGCCGGTTCCGACGTACGCCGTCGACTCTCCCACGGTGACGAGGCAGGTGCCGCTCGCCGCGAATCCACCCTCGCCCGGCCGCGCCGCGGGAAGCCGCTCCGCCGGCAGTCGCGTCCACGTCTTTCCGTCCGAAGTTTCGAAGAGGGCGAGCGCGCCGCCGACGGAATCGCCGTAGAGCAGACCCTGCTCTTTGTCCCAGAAGTCGAAGCAATCGAAGAACCCTTGAGGGTCGGGGTTGACGAGCTGAAGGCTGAAGCTCGCGCCTCCGTCCGTCGTCTTGAAGATGCGCGACTGGTCTCCGGTTCCCGAGCTGAGCGCGTAGGCGGTGTGCTGGTCGACCGCGTGGATGTCGCGAAGCTCGAGCTTCTCGGCGCCGGAAACGACACCGGCGCGCCACGACTTGCCGGAATCGGCCGAGAGGACGTACGTTCCTTCGAGACCGCTGACCCAGACGACGCCGTTTCCGGCGGCGCTAACTGCCTGGAGGCGAACCGAGACGCCGGACTCTTGAGGGACCGCCTCGAGAACCGCTGCGAGAGCCGCCGCGAGAAACGCCATCTCTTCAGCGCCCGGCGTAGGGATTCGGGTAAAGCCGATCGAAGACCACTCTTCCGTCGGTCACGACGAGCAGAGGCTCGAAGAGCGCGCGGAGATCCTGCAGAGGATTGCGGTCGAGGACGATGAGATCCGCCTCGCGATCGACGGCGATCGTTCCCGTTCGCTCCTCGATGCCCAGCACTCGGGCCCCGTTCGAAGTCGCCGCGCTCAGAGCTTCGAGCGGTGTCAGGCCGACTTCGACGAGCTGCTCCACATCGTGCTGAACCCGCACGCGGGCGGTGTCGTCTCCGTCGCCGTAGCCGCCGTCGGTGGCGGCGGCGATGGGGATTCCCATGCCGTGGGCCTTGCGGACGACGGCGCGTAGCGCCGGCTGCATGTGCCAGGTGCGAATCCGGAGAGAGATGTCGGAGGCGGCGTCCGTCTGCGGATCCGCCATCGGGCTCATGATCGCGAGGGTCGGAACGAGAAACGTCCCTTGCTCCTTCATCAGCGCCAGAGTTCGATCGTTCAAATACGTGCCGTGCTCGATGCTTCTCACCCCGCCGCGTACCGCGGCTTCGGCGCCGGCCTCGTCGTGGGCGTGGGCGGCGACGAACTTCCCCTCGCGCGCCGCCTCGCGCACCGCGGCCCGGATCTCTTCCTCGTTCAACTCCTGGCGCCGCGGATCGGTCGCCGCGAGCCCCGCCCTTTCGCTCGCCCCGACCTTGATGACGTCGACGCCGCGCTCGAGGAGCGCGCGCACCACCGCGGAGACGTTCTCGGCCCCGGAAAGCTTCTCGCGGAGGTAGCGTCCGAACTGGGGGAATGTGACCATGAAGGGCGTCCCGAGCCGCGGCCGGACGTGGCCGCCGGAGCACAGAAGCTCCGGGCCCTCGAGGTGCCCGCTCCGGATCAGATCCCGGGTCCCCATCGCCTGCAGATACTCGTCCCCGAGAACCCTCGCGCTCGTCACCCCCGACTGGAGGGCGCGAAGAGCCGAGGCGGGGTCCAGAATGTGCGTGTGAGCGTCGATGAGGCCCGGAAGCAGAAAGCGGCCCCCAAGATCGATCGTCCGGGCGCCGGCGGCCGGCGCCTCCGCCGCACCGACGCTCGCGATGCGGCCTCCGCGAATGACGACGGTCACGCCATCGCTGGGCGGCGCGCCGGTTCCGTCGATGACGGTGGCGTTCTGGAGCACGAGGTCCTGTCCGAGGGCGGGGCAAGCCAGAGCCGAAATCACCATTCCGATGACGACCTTCATGAAGCCTCCGTTCAGTCCCAGATCCTCGCCGCAGTAAGGACGACGAGCTCGAGCTTCCTCCACTGATCGTCGGGAGTGAGCGGGTTTCCCGCCTCGGTGCTGGCAAAGCCGCATTGAGGGCTCAAGGCGAGACGCTCGAGCGGGACGTAATGGCTCGCTTCCTCGACTCTTCGCATCAGCTCGTCGGCGGATTCGAGTACCGGAGTCTTGGTGCTCACGAGCCCGAGGACCACGTGTTTGTCCTCGGAGACGTGCTGAAGCGGGGAGAATCCTCCCGCGCGCTCTGAGTCGTACTCGAGGAACAAAGCGTCGGCGTCGAGGCGGCGGAACACCTCTTCGGCCACCGCCTCGTAGCCGCCTTCGCCGAGCCACTTTCCCTGGTTGTTCCCGCGGCAGAAGTGCACGCCGATAGTGAGCTCGGGAGGTCTCGATCGCACCGTCTGGTTGAAAAGGTCGACATAGCGCGAGACGAACGCATCGGGATCGTAGCCCCGGACGCGGAAGGCCTCGCGATGCTTCGGATCGCAGAGGAGGGGGATGGAGACCGAGTCCAGCTGGACGTAGGTCCCTCCTCTCTCTGCCAGCTCGGCGAGCTCCTCGCGATACACCCGCGCCACGTCCTCGAAAAATCCGTCGACGTCGGGGTAAACGGAGTCGGAGACTCCTTCGCGAAAGCGAAAGAAGTGCTGCGACTCCGGGCTCGGAAGCGTGATCTTCGGAGTCCGCTTCGTGCGCTTCCGAACGTAAGCGAGCTCCCCGATCGCGATGCCGCGCTTCCGCACGAGCTTTCCGGTCACGACGGGAGTGAGGTAGCGAAGCTCCCTGCCGTCCGCGTCCTTGAAGACCGACAGAGCTTCCATCTCGGTGAAACCGTCGACCGCCCGGGCGAAGTGTCCGAAGTAGATCGAGCGCCGGAACTCGCCGTCGGTGATGGATTCCAGGCCCACGCGCTCCTGCCCGAGGATAGCCTCGTCGATGAGGCGGTCCTCGATCTCCCGAAGGGCGCCTTCGGAGAGAGCGTTCCGCCGCGCGTCGCGAAGCTCCGTCGGACGCAGGAGGCTTCCGATGTGCTCGGCGCGAAAGGGCGGCTTCATGTTTTGCCGTGGAGGTTGTTCTTCTTGAAGCTGAGCTCGGGGTCGAGCTCCCGCATCTCGAAGGAGATCGCGAGCGGCTGCTTCTCGTAGATTGGACCTAGGTGCTCGGTGAGCGCGGCGAAGAGCTTCTCGCCCGCGCTTCTTTTCACGTCGAGCGACCGGCCGTGGCCGAGCTTCAGCGTCAGATGCACGAATCCGTTTTCCGGGTTTCCGTCCGCCACGAGATAGGTCTCGCACGGGTAGGCGCGGAAGCGGATCCCTCCGGGGGGAAAGATCCCGGTTTCGAGGGCGGCCGCGCGCAGCGCCCGAAAGAGCGCGGCGACGCCGAGCTCCGGCTCGAGGTTTCGCGAGTACTCGAGGATGAAATGCGGCATCTTTGATTAGGGTTCGCCTCGCTCTTCGCGAGGCTCACTCCCCTCGCTCTTCGCTCGGGGAGGACGGCCGGATTCCCCCGGCTTCGCGCCTTCGGCGCGGCCGCTTCCTCCCGGCCGGGCTCGCTCCGCTCGCGCAGGCTGCAGATTCATTGTCGGCAGCCTGCGACCGGAAACTCCGCGTTCACCTGGCCGGTGCCCGAGCTCGGGAAGTACGGCGAGACGATGTCGACCTTCCCCTGGTAGCGATCCCAGCCGAGGGCGCCCAGAAGCATCGCGGTATCGTGCATGCCGCCCTCGCCCACGCAGCGAGAGGCGTACTCGGAGAACATGTCGGTGAAGACCTTCCACTCTCCTCTTTGCCAGAGCTCGAGGACCCGGAGGTCCACCTGTCGGAAGAACTCGTTGCTGATGTCGAAGATCTTCTCTACGGCGTTCGAGTTGTCGTTGAAGCGGTGGGAAAGCGAGCCGCTCGCGAGAACCGCCGCGCGGCTCGCGCTCTTCTCGATCGCTTCCCGGACCGCCTCGCCGAAGACCCGGGAGTCGTCGAGGCTGTGCCAGGCGCACCACGCCGCGACCGAAACCACCTTGAACCGGCGGTCGGAGTTCATGTAGCGGCAGGGAACGAGTGTTCCGTACTCGAGGCCGAGGCTCTGCACCTGGTGGGCGCGGGTCTTGATCCCGCGGGCGTTGGCCCGCTCAGCAATGAGCTCCCCGAGCGCGGGGTTCCCGTCGTAGTCGTACTCCATGTCCTTCACGAAGTGCGGGAGCTCGTTGCTGCTGTAGATGCCCTGGAACTTCTCGCAGCAGTTGACGTGATATCCGCTGTTCACCAGCCAGTGCACGTCGAAGATGACGAGGGTGTCGACGCCGCGCTCCCTCGCGCGCCGGCCGAGCTCGATGTGGCCGTCGATCGCGGCCTTCCGGCAACCATGGTGAGGGCCCGGAAGCTCCGAGAGGTACATCGAAGGCACGTGCGTGATCTTGGCGGCGAGGACGATCTCACCCATGATGCCTACCTCCGAGTGTCGGAATGGCGTGCGTCCCATGCGCGATGCAGACGTTTTTCGTCTCCATGTAGAAATCGAAGCTGTAGTCCCCGCCGTCGCGGCCGATGCCGCTCTCCTTCATCCCGCCGAAGGGGGAGGGAAGGTTCCGGTTGTTCTCGGAGTTCACCCAGACCATCCCCGCTTCGACCGCCTGGGCGACGCGGAGAGCTCGCCCCGTGTCCCGGGTCCACAGGTAGGCGGCGAGACCGTAGTCGGTGTCGTTCGCGATCGCGACCGCCTCCTCCTCGGTGTCGAAGGGAATCACGGTGAGCGCCGGTCCGAAGATCTCCTCTCTCGCGATTCTCATGCTCCGGGCGGCCCCGGTGAAGAGAATGGGCCTCATGTAGTTTCCGGAGCCGAGCTCCTCGATGCGCTCTCCGCCGGCGGCGACCGCGGCCTTCTGCTCCCGCGCGGCCGAGACGTAGCTCAGCACTTTCTCCAGGTGCTCGCGGGAGACGAGCGGCCCCACGTCGGTGTCGGGGTCCAGAGGATGTCCAACGCGAAGAGTGCGAACGCGCTGCTCGAGGGCGGGAAGAAAGGAATCCTGGAGAGAGCGGGCAAGAAGGAGGCGGCTCGACGACGTGCAGCGCTCTCCGTTGAGGCTGTAGATCATGAAGACCACGGCGTCGAGCGCGCGATCGAGATCGGCATCTTCGAAAACGATGACCGGATTCTTTCCCCCGAGCTCGAAGTGGACGCGCTTCAGAGTCGGCGCTCCCTGGGCCATGATGCGCCTTCCGGTGACGGTCTCTCCCACGAATGCGATGGCCCGAATCGCGGGATGCTCCGTCAGAGCTTTCCCAGCGACCTCGCCGAATCCATGAACGGTGTTCCAGACGCCGTCGGGTAGACCCGCCGTCTCGCTGGTCTCCGCCAGGATCGTCGCGGTGAGGGGGCTGAGCTCCGCGGGCTTGTGCACCACGGTGCAGCCGGCGGCGAGCGCGGGAGCGATCTTCCAGGTCGACAGCATGAAGGGCGTGTTCCAGGGAGTGATCACTCCGACGGGGCCGATGGGCGTTCGCATCGTGTAGTTGACGTGCTCCTCCTGGAGAAGCGAGAGCCCGTTTCGCGCCTCGGGCGCCTTGTCGGCGAAGAAGCGGAAGTTCTCGGCGCCCCGCAGCGCCGCCGCTTTCATGAAGCGAATGGGCTGACCGGTGTCCATGCTTTCGACGAGGGCAATCTCCTCCGCGCGCTCGATGATGAGATCCGCGAAACGGTTCAGGATCCGCTGGCGGTCCTTGCCGGGCAGAGCCCGCCACCCGGGAAATGCGCCCGAAGCCGCCCGCGCCGCGGCGTCGATGTCTTCGGCCGTGCCTTCGGCGACTTTGCCGAGGGATGTATTGTCCACCGGCGTCAGGTTCTCGAAGCTCCGGCCCGAGGAGCCCGGGTGGGGTTTTCCCGCGATGAAATGGGTGGTCGCCTCGTCCCGGAACCGCTGGAGAAAACCCGCGGCCTTGCGGAGGTTCTCCTGGAGCTTCTCACTCATTCGAGACTCCTCCACTCCGTCTCCGAGACGATCCGATTCGAAAGCCGTCCGAGGCCGTCGATCTCGACCACGACTTCGTCTCCGGGCACCACGTTCGAGAGCCCTTTCGGCGTCCCCGTCGAGATCATGTCGAAGGGACGGAGGGTCATGAAGCTCGTCACATACTCCAGAAGGAACGGAATGTCGAATACCATGTCCCGGGTGTTTCCCCTCTGGCGGATCTCTCCGTTCACCGAGGTGCGGATTTCGAGCGCCTGGGGGTTGGCCACGAGAGCCTTCTCCACGATGCGAGGGCCGAGCGGCGTCAGGCCGTCGCGACTCTTCACCCGCAGGTTGGGGCGATAGTAGTTCTCGAGGTAGTCCCTCACGGCATAGTCGTTGGCGATGGTGTAGCCATGGACATAGTCCATCGCCTCGGCGCGCTTCACCTTCGAGGCGGTCTCGCCGATTACCACCACCAGCTCGCCCTCGTAGTGCATCATCTCGACTCCGTCGGGACGGCAGGAGACCTGGTCGTGTCCGGTGAGGCTCCCGGGCGCTTTGAGGAACAGGAGCGGCTCCTCGGGCGCTCGGAACCGGAGCTCCGAGGCGTGGTCCGCATAGTTGAGACCGAGCGCGAGAAACGTCGGTTGCTTCGGCGCGGAGAGCGGGGTGCCGGACTCACGAAACTCGAGCTCGGTCACCACCTGACTCGTCAGGCTCCCCAATTCGTCCGCCTCCACCGTTACGCGATCGCCCGCTACTACGTCCACCCTGCCCGGGGGAACGCCGACGGCGATGGCGTCGTCCTCTTCGAGAGTCAGGAAGGTGGTGATGTGCTCGATGAGCTCCGGGATCTTCCAGACGAGATCGCGCGTCGTTCCTTGCTGCCGGAGCTCGCCGTTCACCCGGCATCGGAGGGTGACGTCGTGGGGATCGGCGACCCGGTCTCGGGATATGACGGCGGGACCGAGAGGTCCGAAGGAGTCGAAGCACTTCGTCCGCACCGGCGGTCGAAAGTGGCTCGTCTCCTTCAGACTGAAGTCGTTGAAGAGGGTGTACCCCTTGACGAAGTCGAACGCCTCGCGGCGGTCCACGCGGCGGGCACGGCGCGCCATCACCACGGCGAGGGAAGGCCCGGGCTGAATCGCGGGGATCCCGTCGGGGTGGAGAACGGGGGAGAGGTGGGAGGTGAGGGTGTTTGCCGGCTTGATGTAGAGCACGGGCGTCTTCGGAGGCTCCGCGAGCCCCGAGATCTCCGAAGCGAAGTTGAGGGCGACTCCGATGACCATCCCCGGCTCAGAGAATCCCGTACTCGCGCGCGACCTGCACGATCTTCTTCTGGTTGACCTCGCTCGGCGGGACGAGGGGCAGGCGAAGCGTCGGCTCGATGAGCCCCATCTGTCCGAGGAGAAACTTGAGCGGGCCGGGGTTGGTCTCGATGAAGAGCACGTGGTTGAGCTCGAGCATCTTGAAGTGGAGGTCCTGCGCCTCCTTCCACCAGCCGGCCCGGACCAGCTCGTAGAGGTCCGCGGCCTCGCGCGGCGCGACGTTCGCGGTGGCGCTCACGTGGCCCGCCCCCCCGACGGCGAGCATGGGAAAGCAGAGGGTCTCGATCCCCGAAAAGACCCCCCAGTCCCGTCCCACCACCTTCAGGTTCCAGGAAACCTGAAGGTAGTCGGGGTTCGCCTCCTTGATTCCAAAGACGTTGGGACAGGCGTCTCGAATGCGCTTCTGCGTCTCCGGCTCGATGTTGACCGCGGCGCGCCCGGGGATGTTGTAGAGCATCATCGGAAGCCCCTCGATCGCTCTCGCGATTCGGGTGTAGTGCTCGTAGAGCCCCTGTTGCGACGGCTTCACGTGATAGGGCGCGACCGCGAGGATTCCGTCGGCTCCGACTTCGCGGGCGTACTTGCTGAGCTGGACGCTCTCTTCCGTCCAGTTCGAGCCCGTTCCCGCGAGGACCGGCAGGCGTCCCGACGCGGCCTCGATCACGGTCCGGATCACGAGCTTCCGCTCTTCGAACGAGAGCGACGTCGGCTCGCCCGTGGTGCCCGTCGAGCTCAGACCGTGGGAGCCGTTGTCGATCTGGAACTCCACCAGGCGCCGGATGGCGGCGGTGTCGACGCTGGCGCCTTCCTCCGAGAACGGCGTCGGAAGCGGAGCGATCGATCCGTGAAACCGGGTGGGGGTCATGCGGCCTCTCCCTTCCTCCAGACGTTTCGACAGCGGGTCTCGGGAATGAAGAACGAGCCCACGACGGCGAGCGACGCGAAACCCGCGAGCATCAGGATGCCGAACCGGAACGCCGCTTCCTGGTTCTCCGATCGATCGAGAAGCCAGCCGATCGTGGGCTGGAGGATTCCCACCGCGAGGAAACCTCCGCTGTTCACGAGACTCACCGCGATTCCCGAGTACCGAGGAGAGTTCACCTCCTTCGCCGTGACCCAGCTCAGGAAGAAGCCCGATGCGGAGACACCGAGGGCGAGGCAGATCGCGTAGCTCACGCCGGGTATCGACGAAAAGCCGGTGAGCCAGAGGAGCCAGCAGCCGAAGTAGAGAATCGCAGTCACGATCACGAAGGGACGCCGGAGCTCGACGCGATCGGAGAGCGCGGTGAGCGCCGCCCCCGCGGCGGCGAGCGCCACCACCATGAGGCTGGTGTGCCGGGCCGCCTGGATCGACGTCATGCCGTGGACCTTCATGAGGTAGGGGACGGCCCAGAGGCCTACGAACGATAGATACGTACCCGCCATTCCGAGGTTGACCCAGAAGCCGGGCCAGGTGCCGGGGTTTTGCAGGACGTTCGAAAGAGCCCGCGTCCAGTGCGAGTCTACCGGGCTCGCGCTCGTTTCTCGCGCCCCTTCGGGACGGTCGCGCACTACGAACCAGATGACTGCGGCGACGAGGAGCGACGCCGCGCCCGCCGCGAGAAAGACGCTGCGCCACGACACCCTCGTGACCAGCCACGCGAGGGGCGCCGCGGCGACCACCGCGCCGGATGTCCCGAGGACCGTCGAGATCCCGGTCACCGTCGCGAAGCGGCGCTCGTCGAACCACACCGAGTTCAGCTTCAGCGTGGAAACGAACGCGACCGAAACCCCGAGACCGACGAGGGTCCGTCCGAGCGCTGCGGCGCCGAAGCTTCCCGCGAGCCCCATGAGGAGCGAGCCGCCCCCGGAGACGAGACCCCCCGCGGTGAGCACCCGCCGCGGTCCGAGCGTGTCGACGAGGACTCCGGTCGGAAGCTGCATCAGCGTGTAGACGTAGAAATAGGTGGCGGAGAGCGTCCCCAGGCCGGCGCTCGAAAGGTGGAACTCCCGCGTGAGCTCCCGGGAGATCGCGGCCGGGGCGACGCGGTGGAAAAACGACAGAAAAAACGCCGTCCCGGCGAGCGCGAACACCGCGAAACGCAGGCGGCCCTTCCGCTCCATAGTCGAGCGGAGCCTAGCAGAGGTTCGAAGCGAGCCGCTACCTTACTTCTTACGCTTGTAGAGGAGGTCGTACTCGGCGGTCCAGGTCGCGCCGCCGTCGGCCGAGGTCTCTCCGAACTGGCGCACCTGGTCGGCTCCCTTCGGGAAGAACGTCATCTTGTTCAGAGTCTTCTTCCCGTCGGGCCCGACGCCCTCGGTGCGATAATAAATGTTGCCGTCCTTCGCTTCTCCCTCGTAGCGCGTCACCTGTCCCTGGTTGTCCACCCAGATCTGCTCCCATTTCGAGGAATCACGGTGGAACAGGTTGAAGCTCTTGCCGGCGTAGCCGTTTTGCCCCGTCCAGTTCTCGAGAATGATGCATCCATCGAGGACGAGCTCGATCTTGCTCTTGCCCGCGGGCTTTCCCTGGGCGGTCTCGACCTCCCACTCGCCCATCCAGAAGTCCATGCCCCGGTATTCGGGTGACTCCTTGCAGGGACGGGAGTCGACCACGGTCGGCGCTTGCGCCGCCGCGGGAAGGGAAACCAAGGCGAAAAGCACGGATGGCAGCAGAACGGATTGGGTCATCTCGGGTCCTCCCTTTTCACCCCATCCTGAGAAAGGGAGGCTTCTCGGGGCAATGGACGCGATCTGATTTCTTTCTTGCCGCGCAACTACTTCACGAAGTTGATGAAAGCGGTGATGATGAGGCCGTTCGTGAAGTCGATGAAGAACGCGCCCACCATGGGGAGTACGAGAAATGCTCTCGGGGCGGGCCCGAAGCGCTCGGTGATCGACTTCATGTTGGCGACGGCGTTCGGAGTCGCTCCGAGGCCGAACCCGCAGTGCCCGCCGGCCATCACCGCCGCGTCGTAGTCCTGTCCCATGAAGCGGAAGGTCACCCAGTAAGCGAAAGCCGCGACCATCGCGACCTGCACCGAGAGAATGATGAGAAGCGGAATCGCCAGGTCCAGGAGCTCCCAGAGCCTGAGAGACATGAGCGCCATGGCGAGAAAAAGCGAGAGCGCCACGGTGCCGATGTCGTCGACGACCCGCTGCTCGATCCGGACGAGCTTCAGCTGGTCGTCGAGATTTCGAAGGACGGCCGCCACGATCATCGCTCCGATGTAGGCCGGAAGTGTAATGACCTTACCGATCCACTGGCTGAGCTCGGCGCCCACTCCCATCGCGACCAGAGTGACCGCAAGCACCATCATGAGGGTATAGGATGTCGGGGCCTCGCCGGCCGGCTCGACGTCGATCTCCTGGTCGAGCGACTGGTACTCCGCCGCGGCCCGCTCCGCCTCCGGGGGGACGGAGCTCGAGCGCCTCTCCGGCTTCTTGCGCTCGATGAGGCGGGTGGCCACGGGTCCTCCGATGAGCCCCCCGCTCACCAGGCCGAAAGTGGCGGCCGCGAGCGCGAGCGTCACCGCTCCCGGGAACTGAAACTGCTCCTCCATCAACTTGCCGAATGCGGCGCCCGTGCCGTGCCCGCCGGTCATGGTGATCGAGCCCGCGATGAGGCCGAGGAACGGATGGACTCCGAGAACCTTGGCCAGCGTCACGCCGACGGCGTCCTGAACCACGGCCAGAACCGACGCGAGGAGCCAGAACAGGAGCACTTGCGGGCCGCCTACTTTCAGGAGCGCAAGGCTCGCGCCCAGGCCGATGGTGGTGAAAAACGCGATCATCAGGGGCGTCTGGAACGTGCTGTCGAATTCGAACCCGAGGACGCCCGCGAGGCGAAGCGCCAGCGCGACCCCGGCGAAGAGGAACCCGCCCACGACGGGCGCCGGTATGTTGTAACGGTCCAGGAACGGGACGCGCCGGCGAACGCCGTATCCGACGAAGAGCACGACCGCGGCGAGCGCCAGGGTCTGCACCATGTCCAGCTGGATTTCGTAGGTCGTCGTCATCGCGCTGCATCATACCGGATTGCAAGAACCTCTCCGTTGGGCTAACGTCTTTTCCGGAAATCCCATGGCTCGAGCTTTCCTGGGCCTTCTGCTCCTCCTGACCCCCGCGTGGGCTGAGTCGCGTCCCGCCACGATCTCCGATCTGATGGCTGTCCGAACCGTCGTCGACGTGCGCATTTCCCCGGACGGCGAACGCGTGGCGTACGTCGTCTCGGAGGCGTCGCTCGAGAAGAACGAGCACGTCGCGGTCCTTTACGTCGTCCCCTCCGCGGGCGGCGAAGCGAAGCGCCTTACTCACACCACGCGGATCTTCAACCGCCCGCTCCCGCGCCCCGAGCTCCGCTGGTCTCCCGACGGGAAGCGGCTTTCGTTTCTCGCCTACGTCTCCGAGCTCCCGCAGGTGATGGCGATGGACGCGGCGGGCGGGGAGCCGTGGCCGCTCACGTCGTCGCCGGCGGGGGTCGCGCGCTACGAATGGTCGAAGGACTCGACGCGTCTCGCCTACGTGGCGGCGGAGCCCGAGCCCGAGGACGAAGCGCGCCAGAAGCAAGAGAAGACGTTCGTGGTACGCGCCGGGCGGCCCGGTCGGCCGACGCGGCTGTTCGTGCAGGACGTTGGGGGAGCCTCGCGCGTCGTCTCGCCGCTCGAGCATTACGTTTCGAGCCTCGATTGGTCGCCCGACGGCAAGACCCTGGTCTACTCCGCGACCGGGGCGGGGGAGTACCTCGAGAACTGGCGCTCCCGTCTCTACGTCATCTCCGCGGAAGGGGGAGAGCCCGTGGTCCTCGTCGGTCGCGACGGGATGAACTCCGAGCCCCGCTTCTCGCCCGACGGCCGCCTTGTCGCCTTCACCTCGACCGGGGGTGTTCCGAAAATGATCTCGTCGCCGGGGCTTCATCTGGTGAGTGCCGCGGGGGGCGAGCCTCGTCCGCTGACAGGCTCCGACACCTGGGTACGCGAGGTCCTGTGGGAGCCGTCCGGCCGGTCGCTTCTGTTCGTTCCCAACGAGGCCACGGGGCGGGGCGGCGAGCACATGTTCGAGCAGCCTGTCTTCCGCGTCGATCTCGACGGGAGAACGGAGGTCGTGACCTCCGGCGCCGTCGTCGCCTTTTCCTTGAGCTCGAGCGCTGACGGGGGCCGCCTCGCGTTTCGATCCGTCGGGCGTCGGGACGCGGGAGACGTGGTCGTGATGGACCTGACGGAGCGCGCGTCGCGAACGCTCACGAACGTGAACCCGCAGATCGAGGAGCTCGACATCGGCCCGCTCGAGGTCCTGAGCTGGCGGTCCTTCGACGGAATGGAGATCTGGGGGATGCTGGTGACGCCTCCGGGGCACCTTCCGGGAACGCGCATCCCGCTGGTGGTCTACGTGCACGGCGGACCCATCGGCGGCTTCACCCAGGGACTCTTCCCCCAGTTCATGCATCGACCCGGTCAGATCGAGCCCTATCCCGTCGAGGCGCTCGCCTCGGCGGGAATCGCGGTCTTGATGCCGATGCCGCGCGGAGGCTCGGGCTATGGCCTCGAGGGATTCCGCCAGATCGTCCGCTCCTGGGGCGAAGGCGATTACACCGACATCATGGCCGGAGTCGATCACCTGATCGAGCGAGGGCTCGTGGATCCGGAGCGGCTGGGGGTCATGGGTGCTTCCTACGGAGGCTTCATGACGAACTGGATCGTGACCCAGACCGATCGGTTCAAGGCGGCGTCCACCGCGGCGAGCATCAGCGACATCGCCGACCTCTATTACCTCTCGGACGCGGGTGAAGTCACCGAGGAGTACTTCGGTCTCCCGTGGGAGGAGAGCGCTCTCTACGAGAAGTACTCTCCCATGACCTACGTGGAAGCGGTGAAGACTCCGCTCCTGATCCAGCACGGCGAGAACGATCGGCGGGTCCCGGTACAGCAGGCGGAGAAGTTCTACCGCGCCCTGCGGAAGCTGGGTAAGACGGTTGAGATGGACATCTATCCCCGCGGCGGCCACGTCAACTACGAGCCCCGTCTCGAGAAGGCGATCATGGAGCGCAACCTCGAGTGGTTCGAGCGTTGGATCGGCGCGACTCCACCGTGAGCTCGTCCGCGATTCGGTTCGACGTTTTCGAGCTTCGCCCGGACTCGAACGAGCTCTTCAAGGGCGGATCGAGGATCAAGCTGAAGCCCCAGGCGGCTCGGGTCCTCGGGATCCTCGCCCGGAGGCCGGGCGAGGCCGTTGCCCGCGAGGAGATTCGAAACGCCCTTTGGGGAGAGGATACCTTCGTCGATTTCGACGCGAGCCTGAACTCCTGCATCACCCAGCTGCGCTCCGCGCTCGGGGACGATCCCGAAACCCCGCGGTTCATCGAGACCGTGCCCCGTCACGGATATCGATTCGTAGGAAGGGTCGAGCCTTCGCCCCAGAAGCGGGAGACGGAGAGATCGCGAAGGCGCTTCGCGCTTCTGGCGTTTCTCACAGGGGCGATCGCGGCCGCCCTCGCTTCCCTCTTCCTCCGGAGCGCGAAGCCGCAGGAGCGCGCGATGCTCCTGGTGCGCCCGTTCGAGAACCTGAGCGGCGATGAGTCGCAGGACTTTCTCGCGGCGGGCCTGACCGAGGATCTCATCACCCGGGCCGCCTCCCTGGCGCCCGACAGGCTCGGAGTCTACGCCCCGGCCACCGCGCTGCGCTTCGAGGGCGCGGACCTCGATTTCGACTACGTCCTCGAAGGAAGCTTTCGCCGCCAGGAGAATCGGATACGGATCACCGCCAGGCTCGTCGACGGCACCAACGGGGAAACGATCTGGACCGAGACCTACGAGAGATCGTCCGGGGACATGTTCGCGGTCCAGACGGATGTCGCCGGTCGCGTGGCCCGAGCGCTCCTCCCCGAAGGCCCGGCCGAGGTCGAAAGGCTCGGCGGCTCGACGACGTCGACCGAGGCTCACGAAGCCTATCTCGTAGGCCGTCACCATCTCGTGGAGATGAACCTTCCCGGCCTCCGCCTCGCGGCCGAAGCTTTCGAGCGCGCGGTCGCGATCGACCCCGGATACGCCCGCGCCTGGGCCGGCCTCGCGGACGCCTATAATCTCCAGTCCTGGTTTGGAGGGCTCCCGCCCCGAGAATCCGCCCGCCGGGGACGCGAGGCGGCCGAGAAAGCGCTCGCGCTCTCGCCCCTGCTCGCGGAAGGCCACGATGCTCTCGGCTTCGTGCACTTCTATTACGACTTCGATTTCGCGGAAGCGGAAGCGCGATTTCGCCGGGCGCTCGAGCTTCAGCCGGGCCTCGCGATGACCCATTACTGGTACGCGGGGCTCCTTTCGGCGACGGGCCGGCACGAGGAGGCGCTCGCGACAATCCGGGAGGCGCAAGAGCTCGACCCGCTCTCGCCTCTCATCAATGCCGATGCCGGCTGGTACTACTTCTACGCGCGGAGGTACTCCGAGGCCATTCGCGAATGCCGCCGCATCCTGGCCGTCGCCCCCGACTACGCCTGGGCGCATCAATGCGTTCTCGCCGCGGCGCGGAAATCCGGCCACGACACGGATGCGCGCGCGAGCCTGGAAGAGCTCGCCCGTCTCCTCGAAGCCCCAGCGCCGGTCCGGGCCGCGCTTCACGATCCGACCGACACGTGGCCGCGATGGTATCTGGAAAGGATGGAGTCGGCGTCTCCGAAGCTATACGTCAGCCCGTTCAGCCTCGCGTTATTGAAGCTCGACCTCGGCGACCGTACGGGCGCTCTCGACGCCCTCGAGAGAGCGTACGAGGAAAGGGACGGATTCCTCGTGCACGTGGGAGTGGATCCCCGGCTCGAGCCCGTCCACGACGAGCCCCGCTTCCGGAACCTTCTCGGAAAGCTCGGTCTGGAAGCGGACTGAAGCGTCAGTACTTCTGCGTTGGACGATTTCCCGGGGTGGCGGAGGGAGCAATTGCTACGTGGGAAATGATACGAACGCGCCTCTCGGGAACGTTCCCGGCCGCCGGACCATTCCGTCGGCTTTAATACGCCGCACTTGAATCTGCTGGTTTCTTGGAATGCCTGGTCCTTCATGTTTCGTGAGGGTGGCTTTCATGTGCTTCTCCAGGAAAGGCGTGTCGT
>Ga0299906_10001676_pt1 | contig 18810 bp, 16 predicted proteins | sample RVTome_14_FD_200259 | JGI IMG/M metagenome (GOLD analysis project Ga0299906, IMG submission 200259) | Soil microbial communities from uranium-contaminated site in the Upper Colorado River Basin, Wyoming, United States - RVT145D125 (version 2) ...
GAAGGAGGTCGCCTTGCGCGTCGAGAGCGAGCGACTCCCCCCGGACGAGCGCTACTGGCGGGGGATCGTCCTCAACACCCCGGCAGGCAGCACCTGGGTACGGAAAGCCCCCCCATCCGGCGAAATGGCGCGCATCCGGGGCGGCCGGGCCATCCTGCAGACCATATATCCGGAACCGAAGCCGGGAAATTATCTTTTCGCCCTCGACGTCCCGCGCGGCGTGGAAGGTCTGAGTTCGTCCCAGGCCGGAGACTTCATCTTTCGCGCCAGAGGCTCCCTCGCCCGGCGGGTGAAGTACACCGCCGTCTCCGTCGTTGGGGGTGATTTTGAGGCCATCGGTCCGGTCGATCGAGATTTCTACCTTGCCGTCCCGCCCCAACTCTCAGAGCGAGTGCGCCAGGTCGCCGTCGGCATCGCCGCCCGCGGCGCCAGCGCCAGCGACCGTATCGCCCTTCTTGAGGCATTCTTCGCCAACCAGCAACTCGACTACGCCACGACCGATCTCCCCGCTTCGGACGACCCGGTGGACGAGTTCCTCTTCGAGAAAAAGCGCGGCTACTGCGAATTCTTCGCCTCCTCCTTCGCCCTGCTGCTGCGGCTGAGCGGCGTGCCGTCCCGGCTGGTCGGTGGCTATTACGGCGGGGAGTACAACGAAATGGGCGGTTACTACCTGGTTACCGAAGATACTGCCCACGTCTGGGTCGAAGCCCTCGTCGATGGCCGCTGGGTGCGGCTCGACCCCAGTCGCCTGGCCCGCAACGCTGAGGCTTCGCTGCTCGCCCCTCGGGTGCGGGGGTTGAATGCCGGCCGCCGGTTGCTCGACACCGTCGATTACTACTGGAACCGGGCCGTCGTCGCCTACGACCTGGCTCGCCAGCTGCAGTTGCTGCAACAAACCAACCGACAGCTGCGGCAGTTCAGGGTACCCTTCGACTTGCCGACGGCGGGCGGCTATCTTCTGGCCGGAATTGTCGGGACCATCGCTCTGATCGCCTTGGTCCGGCGCGGCCGATACAGCCGGGAAGAGCGGATTCTCCGGCTATTCCTGCGCCGGGTCCGGAAAAAGCACCATCTGGAGGCAATCCCGGCAGCGACCGGGCTGCAAGAGCTGGCGAAACAACTGGACGATCCCGTCTGCCGGGAGTTCGCAGAGATCTTCGGGGGAGGCGTCTACCGCGACCGGAAACTGACGAAGGAAGAACTGAAAAAGCTGCGGGTGCTGGTCAGAAAGCTGCGATAGGGCAGGCGGGCTTTTACCCGCCGCCGGCCGCCGAACTGCTCCGGCAGACCCGGTTGCGCCCGGCGGCCTTGGCCGCGTAGAGAGATTGATCCGCCCTTTCGACCAGCCCCTCTTCCGCAGTGGCATCATCGGGGAAAACCGCCAGGCCGATGCTGATGGTCAGTTCGACACCTTCCGTTTCGGAAATGGCCAGCGGCCGGGCGGCGACTGCCTGGCGGATACGGGTGGCAATGGCAAAGGCCTCGCTTTCGGCGGTTTCCGGCAGAATGGCGGCAAACTCCTCGCCGCCATAGCGAGCGACCTGGTCCACCTGGCGCAGCTCACGCCGGACAACCCCGGCGACAGCGCAGAGAACCCGGTCTCCGGCGGGGTGGCCGTACGTGTCGTTGATTCTCTTGAAGTTATCGAGATCAATCATCAGCAACGAGAGGGGATGACGATAACGCCGCGAACGTTCGGTTTCCTCGCGCAAAAGGCGGAAGAATTCCCGGTGATTGCAGAGCCCGGTCAGCGGGTCGCTGGCCGAGAGTTTCTTGAGGGCCTGCCGGTCCTTTTCCAGCTCTGCAGCCATCGCATTGAAAGCCGACGTCAACGCCCCCAGCTCATCCCTGCGATCCGTTTCCAATCGGTGGGCAAGATCGCCGCCGGCAAAACGTTGCACACCCGCCTCGATCTGCAACATCGGCCGCAGGATCGAACGGGCGAGCAGCAGGCCGAGCGTCACTACCATGCCGATGCCGAACAGAAAGACGGCGGTATTGAGAGTGGCACTCCGCGCTTTCAGCGTCTCGACCCGCTCCAGCGTCGCCTCGATCTCCCCAGCGGTGATGCTGCGTAGTTCTTCGAGTTGGGCCACGACCCGATCAAGACGCAGGGAAGAACGCGCCAGCACCTCATTGGCCGCCGACGTGTTGAGAGGTCCGGTCATGGCGAGGGCTTCTGCCACCGCTTGCTCGGCCAGACGCCATTCGGAAAGAGCCTGCGTCAGACCTTGTCGCTCTGCCGAGGTCTTGAAGACGAGATTCTCGGTGAAGGTTTTTCCGATCCTCGCCGCCAGTTCGGCAAAGAGCTGGCGGTTTTCCGCGCTCTGCTCATGCTCCAGGTGGTGCAGGGCGATACGGCAATTCTGCAGGAGGACTTGCAGTTCGGCGACGGGAACCAACTCCCGGAGAGACTCGTCAACCGCCTCCCGGAAAGAATTCTCCAGAACGTTGAAGGTGTAGAAGGTACTGGCGCCCAGCACCAGCAGCGGCAGAAGCATGACGGCCAGGGCGACAATCAGACGGGTGCGGAGAGAATTCGTGAAGGGAATGGGCCGTCGCACCAGAGAGGTCTCCTCAGCGGCAGGGAACGATCGCTGCCCTGGCCTGTAAACATCGATACTTTGGTGATTATTTTAGCAGGTTTCCGGCAAATCGAAGGTGTTTTTTGCCGGTGGTCGGGGCGGGAGCAGTCGCGATGGGGCTGTCGGGCAGGAGCACACTATTCTACTGGCGGCCGCGTGCCGCCACGACGGGGGCGGCGGCGGCGCCGGGAGCGGCGGGGAGCGGCCGATTCTTCCTTCGCCGCCGGAGCCTCGGGACGGCTCAGGGCCTCCCGCCAGAGCGCTGCCAACTCAATCCCTTCCCCGGAAACAGCCGTCCAGAGATCAAAGAGCTCCAGCGCCTGGGGGGTAGTGGGGTGCTGCAGGAAGCGCCGCTCGCCGCGCTGGCCGCGCCCGCGGCTGAGGCGGAAGAAGCCGACCAGCAGCTCCCGGGCGAGATGGCGGATGCCGTGGGCGATATGGAAGTAGCTGCAGTGGGGGGCAAGGATCAGGTTGCCGATGCGCACCGCGTCGGTCACGCTCAGCTCCGCATCGGCGGGGCAGGCGCGGCGGAAACGGGAGAGGAAGAGGGCAGCCAGGGCCAGATGCTCCTCGACGGGGGTGCCAGCGGCGGTGCGCGCATCGAGCTGGGGGAGCAGGGCGAAGGTTTCGTCGTCCCCCTCGTAACCGGCCAGCAGGTGCGGCAACAGCCCCATGGCCTGCGCCTCGCGCAGCACGCCGGCGGCCACCCGGTGGCGAAAGAGCTCCATCAGCTCCTCGCGAATGCGTGCCGGGGCCGCCTCGGCAATCAGCGGCCCACGCTCGTAGATCGCCTCGCGGGCCGCCTCGTCGAGGGAAAAGCCGAGCCGGGCAGCGAACTCCAGGGCCCGCAGCATGCGCACCGGGTCCTCGGTAAACCGCACCAGGGGATCGCCGATCACCCGCAGCCGGCGCAGCTTGAGATCCTCCAGGCCGCCGACGTAGTCGATGACCGAAAAGGTCTCGATGTCGTAGAACAGGGCGTTGATGGTAAAGTCGCGGCGGAAAGCATCTTCCTGCGGCGTGCCGAAGATGTTCTCGGCGAACATGAAGTGGTCCGACGGGTCTTCCGGCATGTCGTCGGGACGGGCCTGGCGACGGAAGGTCGCCACCTCCACCAGCGAATCAGCGCCGAAACGGACATGGGCTAGGCGGAAGCGCCGGCCGACCAGGAAGCAGTTGCGGAAGAGCTTTTTGACTTGGTTGGGGGTGGCGTCGGTACCGACGTCGAAGTCCTTCGGCTTGCGCTCGAGCAGCAGGTCGCGGACGCCGCCGCCGACCAGATAGGCCTTGTGTCCGCTGCGGGCGAGGCGATAGAGAACTTTCAGCGTAGTTTCGTCGATCTGCTTGCGGGAGATGGAATGTTCGGAGCGGGGGAGGATAACCGGCGCTTCGGTCGAATCGGTGATCGATGGCTCTGCTTTTCCCATGGGCGAACGCGGCCGAATCTGCTGGATGGATTTTCAGCCGCGGAATCGGCGGCTGAATCGTGCCGAATGTAGCAGAAACGGCCGGCAAAGGGAAGAAAGAATATGCCAAGCGTCCGCCCGGATTGAATTTTTCCGTGGAACCCGCTACAGTAACCGTCGCGCCGCAATCGGCCGCCGCTACCGGGTCATTGTCGCCGGCAAGGAGATCCTGAGCCTATTGCCTTGAACCTTTTGCCTTGAGCCTTTTGCCTTGAATCTCGAAACTTCCTACAACCTGCTGGTCATTCTCGGCCCCACCGCCTCCGGCAAGACCCGGCTGGGAGTAGGGGCTGCGAGACTCCTTGGCGGCGAGATCATCTCCGCCGACTCTCGCCAGGTCTTCCGCGGTATGGATCTCGGCACCGGCAAGGACCTGGCCGAATACGGAGAGGTCCCCTATCACCTGATCGACATTCTCGAGCCGGGAAGCGAGTTCAACGTCTTCGCCTTCCAGCAGCGCTTCTTCGATGTCTTTGCGGAAATCGGCGCCCGCGGCCACCTGCCGGTCCTGGTCGGCGGCACCGGCCTCTACCTCGACGCCGTCCTCAAGGGCTATCGTCTGGTGGAGGTACCGGAGAATCCGGCTCTGCGGGCCGAACTGGCGGATTTCTCCCTGAAGGAACTTTCCGAGCGGCTGCGGAGGCAGCGCCCGCAACAGCACAACACCACCGACCTGCTCGACCGCCAGCGGCTGATCCGGGCCATCGGGATCGCCGAGGGGGAAGCCGCAGCCGACGCAAAGCTTCCGCCCCTGCCGGAGTTGCGGACGCTGGTCTTCGGCCTGCGCTGGGAACGTGCCGAACTGCGGGGGCGGATCACCGCCCGGCTGCGCGAACGCCTGGCGCAGGGAATAATCGAGGAAGTTCGCACACTGCACGCGGAAAGGGGGATCCCCTGGGAAACCCTCGACTTCTACGGTCTCGAATATCGTTTCATCGCCCGCCACATCCAGGGCGAGCTGAGCTTCAACGACATGTTCCAGAAGCTCAACAGCGCCATCCACGACTTCGCCAAGCGGCAGATGACCTGGTTTCGGCGCATGGAGCGGCAGGGGATCGAAATCCACTGGCTGGACGGGGCGGGGGAGCCGCTGGGAAAGATGATGGGGGTGCTCCAGACTTTATTGTAAGAACGGCTTCAGCCGCGAAGGAGACGTTTCCCGGATTCGCGCCTGAAGGCGCTCCTACCCTGCTGCTTCCCCCACCAGAAACTCGAAATCCTCCCGCGTCAGCGGCGCCCCGCCGCCGTCCCGCCCCTCCTCCAGCAGCGCCTGATAGAGCTGCTCCTTGCGCGTCTTGAGGAGCATCATCTTCTCCTCCACCGTGTGGCGCATGAGCAGCCGCAGCACCGTCACCTTGCGCGTCTGGCCGATGCGGTGGGCGCGGTCCGAGGCCTGGTTCTCCACCGCCGGGTTCCACCACGGGTCGAGATGGATGACGTAGGTGGCGCGGGTGAGGTTGAGGCCCCGGCCGCCGGCCTTGAGGCTGAGCAGGAAGACCAGCGGCTCGGAGCTGCCCTGGAAGCGCTCGACCAGCTTCCGGCGCTCGCCCACCGGGGTGCCGCCATCCAGACGCAGCCACGGGATGCCTGCCGCCTCCAGGGCCGGCTCGACCAGGTCGAGAAAGCTGGTGAACTGGGAGAAGACCAGCACGCTGTGCCCCTCCTCGCGCAGCTCGGCGAGTTGCTCGCACAGGGCCTCGATCTTGGGGGAGGAGGCCTCGGCGTCGCCGCCGACCAGGCGCGGGTCGAGGCAGAGCCGGCGCAGCCGGGTGAGGGCGGCCAGGGCGGTGATGCGCGCCTGGGCGGCGGTTCTCTGCTGCCAGGCGGCGGCGACCTCGCCGCGGACCTCCTCCACGGTCTGCCGGTAGAGGGCCTTCTGGCTGTCGGTCAGCTCCAGGTGCAGGTCGATCTCGATCTTGTCGGGAAGCTCAGTGGCAACTTTCTCCTTGCTGCGGCGCAGCAGAAAGGGGCGGGTACGGGCGATGAGCCGGCCGATGAGCTGCGGGTCGACCTCGGCCCGGGGGCTCTTGAGGCGGCGGTACTCGCCGAGCAGCCCGGGGAGGACCAGGTCGATGATCGACCAGAATTCACCCAGGTGGTTCTCCACCGGCGTTCCGGTCAGCGCCAGCTTGAAAACCCCCTGGAGGCGGCGCGCCGCGCCGGTGACGGCGGCGTGGACGTTTTTCACCGCCTGCGCCTCGTCGAAGATGATGATGTGGAAGGGGATATCGGCGAGCCGGTCGAGGTCCAGGCGCACGATGTCGTAGGAGGTGAGGACGATGTCGACGCCGGCAAAGTCGGGGCTGCGCCCCTGCCCCCGATAGACCAGGGTGCGCAGCTCCGGGGCGAAGCGGGCGATCTCGCTCTCCCAGTTGAAGAGCAGGCTCGGCGGGACGACCACCAGGTGCGGGGTTTGCCTGGGACAACGGGAGGCGATCAGCCCCTGCCGCAGACCGGCGAGCAGGCTGATCGCCTGGATGGTCTTGCCCAGTCCCATGTCGTCGGCCAGACAGGCGCCGAACTTGTGCTCGTAAAGAAAGGCGAGCCAGCGCCAGCCGAGCCTCTGGTAATCACGCAGCGCCGCGCCGAGCCGCGGCTCGGGCCGCTCGGGGAGCGCCTCGAACCGCGCCAGGCTCGCCAGGATGCGCTCGTCCTCGGCGGCCAGGCGCAGCCGCGCCCCCAGGCGGCGCAGCTCCAGACAATCGAGGATGTGCAGGCGGGGGAGGCGCACCACCTCGCGCCGTTTTTTCCCGGCCGGGCCGGCCAGGTCGGCCAGGATGGCCAGCGCCCGGCGGCTCTGTTCATCGAGCAGCCAAAGCCGCCCGCCGGCCTCGAACACCCCCTCGGCAAGCGCCTGGCGCCACATCTCGCCTGTGAGCAGCGCGCCGTCGCAGCGGATCTCCGGGCGCAGCTCGAACCAGTCGATGTCGCCGGCGGCGGCATCGACATCGACCGTGATCTCCAGCGCCGCCGGGAGCGCCGCCCGGTCGTTGAGCAGCAGCTCGAAGCCGGCCGCTTGCAGCTCGGCGAGCAGGACCGGCAGCCGGGCGAAGAACGCCTCCCGGGAAACCTGAAGCTGGCCCGGAATCGGGGCGTTGCGGAAGGCCGGTTCGCCGAAGTGCCGGTAGAGGATCGCCAGCAACGCCGCTTCCCGATCGCGGTCGCGCCGCAGCAGCTGCCAGCGCCCCTCGGCAAAGGTCAGGTGCCAGGTCTCCTCCCGCGCGAAGCTGAAGAAGTGGTCGAGCACTTCGCGCGCCTCGCTCGCCACGGCCCGCTGGCGAAAGTCCGGGCCTTGCAGGGCGGCGCGCACGATCTTGTTGCGTTCGGTCTTGGTCGCGGCGGTGCGGGCAGCGAAAAACGTTTCGTACAGCACCCGCCGGCGCTTGAAGGCCCGCAGCGCCGCCGACGTCTGCCGAGACAGCCCTTCGGCAAACAGGGCCAGGGCACGCGGGTCAAGGGGAAGGGAGCGCGTGCCGGCGCAGGCGCCGGCCATCAGGTTCACCGTGCCGTCGACGGTGTCGGTGTCGACCTTCAACAGATACGCCTGTAGCGGCGCCGCGGCGGGCTCCTCCTCCCGTCCGTCGGCCAACAGGAGGAAGTCGTCCAGCGGCGGCGACTCCCCGACCTCGGTCAGCATCTCAATCCCATAGAAGTTGGGCCAGGCGAGCCGGTAGCCTTCCCCGGGCACGGGGGCGACCTGCGCCAGCAGTTCCCCCCACAGCGACCAGACCCCTGGTGAAGCGAGCCGCACCAACCGCCGCTGCTCGATGTCGGCCACCCAGGAGTCGAGCCAGAAGAGGCTGCCGCCCAGGAGGGTGCCGTCGTCGAGCACCCGGCGCGCCAGCAGCCCGTCGGCCCGGGCATCGAGGCGCAGCCGCCCGCGCCTGGTAACCGGCGGGTCGACGGCGAGCGGCGCCAGCACCTCGCCCTCGCGCACGAAAACGGGCCAGGAGAAGGTCCCCGCATCAAGGAGAGCGGTCAAGGCCGCAGAGGGCCTGCCGCCATAGTAGTCATAGGGACCGGACAACAGCGGCCGCAGCGGCGCCGGCAGGCCCCGGTCGAAGGGGTGGACCGGCAGTCCGTCGCGGATGACCTCGACGCAGGGGACGCCGTAGCGCTCCTCCAGCACCACCGCATAGACTGCCGCCGCCCGGCTGACGGGCCTCTCCCGCTCCTTCTTCTTGCGGTTCCGGGCGGGCGTCGGCTCGATCAGCGCCGCGCGGATCGCCTCCAGCTCCTTCGCCTCAGCGTGCCAGCCGGCTACGGAGGCCGGCGCCAGCGCCTTCTTCAGGGTGAAGAAGACGGCCAGCCGGTGCGGGCAGGTCCTGGCGTTGGCCAACTGGCACTCGCAACTCGCATTCAGCCCCCCCGTCTCTTGGATCAGGGTGACCTCATGCACGCGACGGCCGCTCACCACCTCGACGGTTAGGACCGATCTCCCCCGCGCCCACTGCGGCGCGCGGACGGCCCCGTCCCGGCAGAGGGCAAGCGCCTCGAAAAGCTGGGTCTTGTCTCCCAGGGTGAAGAGCGAGCCGGTCGGCAGTTGGCTCAGGGCGGCGAGGAGCGGCGCTTCGACGGCGGAAGAAGGTTCGGACATGGCAAAACCCGGGAATGGAGATGTTGGACAGCGGCGGAGAAGATACCACCGGCGGCGGGTAAAGGGAAGAGCCTGCGTGGACAAGGTTTTTCTGCGGCGCAAGGCTTGCTATGCTGCCGGAACGCGAACCGGAAAGGAAAGACAGCCCCATGACCAGACCCTTCATCCCGCAGAACCTGCGCCCCTGGATCGAGGCGCGCCGGCGCTTCGGCCTCTCCGATGCGCAGGTACAGATGGCCCGGGAACTCGGCATGAACCCGCAGAAACTTGGCGACCTGGCCAACCACCGGCAGGAGCCGTGGAAGCTGCCGCTGGGCGAATACATTGAAGAGTGCTACCTGCGCCGTTTCGGTCGCGAGCGGCCGGAACAGGTGCGTTCCATCGAGCAGGTGGCGCGGGATTTGGAGGAGAGGAAGCAGATCAAGAAGGCTCGCAAGGCTGCGAGGCGGGCGGAGGAGAGCCTCCCCGACCTCGTCGACTAATTCATGGCCATGCGCAAGTTGCAGGAACAAGAAAGGGTTCGACAGTTCGGGGAGAAGTGTGGTGAATCAGTGTCGCCTGTCGGGAAAACCTTCCTGAAAAATCAATGCACACAAAATATTTCCCAAATTGGGAACTAAATTTATTGCTATTCGATTGGGAACTGATATACAAATGAGGGTAATCTCCAAAAAAACATTGCGCGAATTTTGGCAGCGACACCCGGACGCCGAACAGGCTCTCAAGGCCTGGCACGCCGAGGCGGAGGCCGCTTCCTGGCAGGACCCGGCCGAGATCAAGGCGCAGTTCCGCAGCGCCAGCATCCTCAAGGACAGCCGGGTGGTCTTCAACATCTGCGGCAACAAGTATCGGCTGGTGGTCAAGATCAGCTACAAAAACGCCATCGTCCTGATCCGCTTTGTCGGTACGCACAGGGAATACGACGCGATAGACGTCGAGGGGGTCTGATGTTCCCGAAAGTCATTAAAAACGAAGTTGAATACGAGGCGACGCTCTCCCGCATCGAGGAGTTGCTTGACGCCGATCCGGGCACTCCGGAAGGTGACGAACTGGAACTGCTGGTCACACTGGTGGAGCTCTACGAAAAGACGGCCCACCCCATCGATCTTCCCGATCCGATCGAGGCTATCAAGTTCCGCATGGAACAGGCGGAGCTGAAGCAGAAAGACCTGGTGCCCTTCATCGGCAGCCGCAGCAAGGTTTCGGAGGTCCTGTCGGGACAACGGCCGCTTAGCCTGCCCATGATCAGAAAGCTGCACCAAGGGTTGGGTATCCCGGCCGAGGTCCTGCTGAAGGAGCCCGGCGCCGGGATTCCCGCGGCCCTCGAAGGCGTGGAGTGGGTGCGGTTTCCGCTGGCAGAGATGCTGAAGAAAGGCTGGCTTCCCGACTTCGGAGGAACACTGGCCTCCGCCCGCAAGCAGGTGGAGGACCTGCTCACAACCTGGGCCGCTCCCCTCGGGCAGGGCACCCTGCAACCCGTTTTGCTGCGCCAGCACGTGCGCTCGGGAAGCGACGCCGACCCCTACGCCCTCGCCGCCTGGCGGATTCGCGTCTCGTTGCTGGCCCTGGAGCAGGATATTCCTCCGTATCGGCCGGGGACGGTCACCCAGGACTTCGTTCGCGACCTGGTGCGCCTGAGCTATCTGGACAACGGGCCACTGCTGGCCAAGGAGTACCTGCTCAAAAGCGGAATTCACTTTGTGACGGAACTGCATCTGTCGCACACGCATCTGGATGGCGCCGCTCTGAAAATGCCGGACGGCTCCCCGCTGGCGGCCTTGACGCTGCGGCATGACCGATTGGACAACTTCTGGTTCACCCTGTGCCATGAGCTAGCGCATATTGCCCTGCACTTCGACGATGAGGAGTGCGAAGTGTTCTTTGACGATCTTGAACAAGCTGAAATCAATACATATGAAGGGGATGCTGATCGCTGGGCAAGCGAAGCCCTGATACCTTCAGAACATTGGCTGGCGGCCGGAATGGGGCGCAATCCCTCAGCCGATAAAATTACCGCGTTTGCCGGAAGCCTGCGTATCAATCCGGCGATTCCCGCCGGCCGCATTCGCAAGGAGAAAAAGGACTACAAGCTGTTCAGCAAGCTGGTCGGCTACCAGCAAGTGAGGAAGCATTTTGCAGCCAGCTGACCTTCGGCAAACCGCGAAGGAGGACAACCTGATCCCATTAAAATCGTTCAGCAACATCCTGCCGCATACCGTGCCCCCCCCTTCAGTCCACAAATATCTATGCACCCGCGCCATCCCGGGCCCCTGGCAGATCGAGGGATGCATCCGCCACGGCTTCGCCGGCGCCGTGGTGATCCCGGCCCTGGCGGAGGTCAACTCGCTCTTTGCCACCCTGACGAGCTTGACGCAAAGCCCGCCGGAGTTGCTTGAGCGCTTCCTGGTCCTTGTGGTGGTCAACCACCGGGAGGACGCTGCAGATGCCGACAAGGCCGACAACTTCACCCTGCTGCGGCGCCTGGCGGCAGGTGACGGCGTGCAGTCGGGATTAAACCTCGCCTGGGTGGATGCCGCCTCGCCGGGGCGCGAGCTGCCGGCCAAAGGGGGCGGAGTTGGCCTGGCGCGCAAGATCGGCTTCGACCTCGCTCTGCCTCACCTCGACTTTACCGGTCCGTCGCCTGTTCTCGTCTCCCTCGACGCCGACACCCTGGTGGGAGGCGACTACCTGGCGGCCATCCTCGACCATTTTCGCACGACCCGGGAAGGCGGCGCCGTCCTCCCCTTCCGCCACCAGCCGGGCGCCAACCCGGCCGAGGAGGCGGCGATCCGCCGCTACGAACTCTTCCTGCGCCACTACATCCTGGGGCTTTCCCTGGCCGGCTCCCCCTACGCCTATCACAGCATCGGCAGCGCCCTCGCCTGTTCTGCCTCCGCCTACGTGAAGGCTGGCGGTATGAACCGCCGAAATGCCGGCGAGGATTTCTATTTCCTGCAGCAACTGGCCAAGACCACCGGCGTCGCTCCGCTTACGGGCACCACCGTCTTCCCCTCCTCCCGCCCCTCGGGCCGCGTCCCCTTCGGCACCGGCCGCGCCGTCTCGCGGTTGCTGGCAGGGGACAGACAGGCGGTGCGATTCCACCCGCCAGCGGTTTTCGCCATTCTCGGGGCTGGCTGACTTTGGCGACCGAGAATTGGAAAGAGCGGGGAGATGTCCTGCTTGGACAGACACACTCCCTCTCGGCTCATCTTGCAAGCTTTTTGGCGGGCCATGATTTTTCGGACATCTGGGACCGGTTGGGCCGCCAGCACCGGCAGAGAGAAACCCTCATCAGCGCCTTTCACGGCTGGTTCGATGGCCTGCGCAGCCTGCGCCTCATTCACCATCTCTGCCTCTGCGAGCACCCGCGGATCGAAGCTGAACAGGCGATCTCCTGCTTGCTGGGACTTGCCGGCCTGGAGCCGGCTGTCGATCCGGAGCGCCAGTTGGATCTGTTGCGCGGCCTGCAGGGATGAAAAATTTTCCGTCCAGTGTCCGATTGGCGGCAGGAATGGCTTTTTTCTTCGTCCGTAATAGTGTATAAAGCACGTTGACTTGTACGTATTCATTCGATTTTCCGAAAGGCCTGCGGGGTGGCTGCCGCCCCGGTTAACGCCGAGGAGCCCCGATGAGCGACAACGAAAACCGCCAACCGGATAAAAATTTGGCGCACCAAAGGAGATCCCTGCGGTCGCCGCTCATTGTCCTGCGGGTGAAGCTTGATGACGGCCACAAGACCTTATTCGGTTATGCCAAGAACATCAGCCGCAGCGGCTTCTTCATCGCTTCGGTCAAACCGCAGGAACCCGGGGAACACTTCCAGGTCGAGCTGGTTCTGCCGGCCCCGATCGGCCGCAGGGTGCAGTGTGCCTGCGAAGTCGTCTGGAAGCGCCTCTACAGCAAAGGTTCTCCCCACGAGCCGGGAATGGGCCTGCGGTTTCTGGAACTGCCGGAGGACATCGCGGATGCGATCGACCGATGGGTTAGGGCTGAGTCCGGCTGAGCATCCATTCAGCGAAGGAAGATAAACAATGAAGGGACTTTTCATCCGCTGGCTGATTCTGACCCTGTCGATTCTGGCCGCAGCCTACCTGTTCGAAGGGATCGAGGTGAGCAGTTTTTTTTCGGCCTTTTTCGCCGCGGCCGTTCTCGGCATACTCAATGCCTTCTTCCGTCCCGTCCTGATCCTGCTCACCCTGCCGATAAACCTGCTGACCCTTGGCCTCTTCACCTTTGTCGTCAATGCCCTGCTGCTGATGCTGACCTCCGGCATCATCAGCGGTTTTCACGTTCAGGGGTTCTGGTCCGCCGTCTTCGGCTCGCTGGTGATCAGCGTGGTGAGCTGGCTGCTCACTTCCGTGGTCAATGACGAGGGGCGCATCGAGGTCATCGTTTTGCGCCGGCGGGGCAAGGACCGCTGGGAGTAAATTTCCTTTTCGCCGTTGCCCGGCAACCGCTTTCGTGATATTTTGTCGCTACTTTCGTATCAAACCAGATCGGAGTCCACGCTTGCGGCCTCCGGTTTTTGCTTTCCGGGAGAATGATCCGTGAAAAAGGGTAAACTGCTGCTGTTGCTCATCCTGCTCGGCGCCCTCGGCGCTGGCGCTGTTGTCTATTTCCGTGACACCACGGCCCCCCGCATCGAGGCGAGCCCCGAGTCGGGGCCGGTTTCCGCCCGCCGTCCCTTGACCGCCCGGCTGACCGACGCGGGTGCGGGCCTCAAGAGCCTGCGGATAACGGTCGTACAGGGGGAAAAGGCCGTCGAGGTGGTTGCCCGTGAATTCGCCTCCGACACCGCCACGGCAGAGGAAACGGTCAACCTTGGCGGAGCGAACCTGCAGGAAGGTTCCTTCGAGGTGCGCATTACCGCCGTCGACCATTCGCCCTTCCACTTCGGAGCAGGCAACACGAACGAGAAGGTACTCAAGTTCGAATACGACAACAAGCCACCGGCAGTAACCATATTGAGCACCGCCCACAACATCAACCAGGGAGGCGCTGGCCTCGTCGTCTACACCATCTCCGAACCGGTGGAGAAAACCGGGGTGACGGTCGGCGGGCTGTTCTTCCCCGGCCACCGTCAGCCCTCGGGCACCTACGTCTGCCTTTTCGCCTTCCCCTACGACATGAATCCGTCGACCTTCGTGCCGAAGGTGCTGGCGACCGACCCTGCCGGCAACGATCGGCTGGCGGGCATCTACTACCATCTCAATCCGAAACCCTTCCCCACCGACCGCATCGAGGTAAGCCAGAAGTTTCTGGAATCTAAAATCATCCCCGACTTCCAGCACTATTATCCCGCCATTTCCGATCCCCTGGAACTCTTCCTGAAGGTCAACCGGGAGATGCGGGAACAGAACACCAGCGCCCTGCTCGACTTCGGCCAGCAGACCGCCGGGCAGCCGCTGTGGGACGGGGTCTTCATGCGCCAGCCCAACGCCGCCGTCCCCGGCTTTTTTGCCCAGGCCCGCACCTATTACCACGCCGGCCAAGCCATCGACCGGCAGACCCACCTCGGCATCGACCTTGCTTCCACCGCCCAGGCCCCGGTCCCGGCTGCCAACGCCGGGACGGTGGTCTTCGCAGACGAGCTGGGCATCTACGGCAACTGCGTCGTCATCGACCACGGGCTCGGCCTCCAGACCCTCTACGGCCACCTGAGCCAGATTTCTGTCCAGAAAGGCGAGACCCTCAGCAAGGGACAGATCGTCGGCCGCACCGGCGCCACCGGCATGGCCGGCGGCGACCATCTGCATCTGAGCGTGCTGATCGCCGGCCAGCAGGTCAACCCGCTCGAGTGGTGGGATCCGAACTGGCTGAAGAACAACATCAGCGACAAGCTCGCCCTCGCTGGTACCGCGGCGAGGTAGTTCGCTTCCAACCGCTGCGCTGCCGGTTTTCGCGCCGGCAATGTTGACATGCGGCGACCTTCGGTAATACTTTTAAAACGTAAACATTTTCATAACAAACCGAAGGAGGAAGCGCCCCATGCCGCAGGAATTCAAGTTGCAGGAAGCACTCAAACTGGCCATCCAGACTGAAAAGAACGTCATGGACTTCTACAAGCGGGCGGCCGAAATCACCAAAAATCCGCGGGGCAAAAAGGTCTTCAACCTGCTCTCCAGCGAAGAACGCGAGCACGCCAGCCATTTCTTCCATCTTTACCAGGGAGGCGATCTCGGCACCTTTGAGCAGTTCATGGCGACCCCCCCCCATCCTGACTCGGTCATGCTCAAGGAACTCCAGAAGGCCCTCGACGAGAGCACGCATGAGCGCAAGGCGATGGAAATCGCCCTGCGCGAGGAAGAAGACCTGGCGAAGAACCTCACCTTGACCGCTTCCCACATTGTCGACCCGGCCGTTCGGGCCGTTTTCGAAAAGATGGTCAAAGAGACCCGCGACCATTACGCCCTGATCGAGTCTGAGTATGCCCACCTGATGGCAATGGTGCATGAAACGGACATCGACACCTATGTCCGGGAGTAGTCAGATGCCCAAGCACGTTGCCCTCTTGACACTCTACTTTTTTTTGTCGGTGCCCGTGTTCGCCGCGGTTGCGGTTGAGGACCTGGGTGCTCACCGCTTGCGCGGGATGAACGAGTTTCAGCAAGTCATCGACACCAAATGCACGGTCTGCCACACCCGCGAACGGGTCGATATCGCCATCAAAAAACGGCAGGTCCTGGAGAAGATCCAGCAGCGCATGCTGGAGCGGGGCGCCGTTCTCAGCGAGAGCGACAAGCGGGTGCTCGGCACCTTCTGGGGCAGCCCGCTCAAAGAGCCCGCGACGCCGGCGAAATAGCCCATCCGGCGGACGTCACCACCAGGGGACCGGTCACCAGGCCGGTCCCCTGTTTTATCTGCTGCAGCTACAAACAACAGGTTTCGGCGGCACCGCGGCCGCCTGACGAGGAGGGGGAAATGCGAAGGATCAAGGACTGGCCCGAGGCCGAGCGGCCTCGGGAGAAACTGCTCAACCACGGGGCGGAAACCCTGAGCGATGCCGAACTGCTTGCTTTGGTCCTGCGAACGGGGGACGCCGCATCCCAGACCAGCGCCCTCGACCATGGCCGGATGCTGCTGACACGCTTCGGCTCGCTGCGGCAGCTGGCCGGCGCCACCATCGGCGAGCTGTGTGAGCTCCGCGGGATCGGTCCGGCAAAGGCGGCGGAACTTTTGGCCGTCTTCCAGATCGCCAGGCGCTTCGCTACCAAGGCGCTGCGCCCCGGCGACCGCTTCACCTCCTCGGCCGAGGTTTTTCGGCATTACCACGAACGGTTGCGCGACCGGCGCAAGGAGGTCTTTCTCGCCCTGCTGCTCGACAGCAAGAACCGGGTGCTGCGCGAGGTGCAGGTCTCGGAAGGGAGCCTCACCGCCAGCATCGTCCACCCCCGCGAGGTTTTCGCTCCGGTGGTGCGGGAGTCGGCCGCCGCCGTCCTCTTCATCCACAACCACCCCTCAGGGGATCCCACCCCCAGCCGCGAGGACCTGGAAATCACCTCCCGTCTGCGCGAAGCCGGCGAGTTGATGGGCGTGCGCGTTCTCGATCACATCATCATCGGCAGCGGCGATTATGTGAGTCTGGCGGACAGGGGACTGCTGGGCTGAAACCCCGGTCCAAGGTCCCAAGTCCAAAGTCCAAAGTGTAAAGGCTTTCGACCTTGGACCTTGGCCCAGGGACCAGGGACCTCGCCCTACGTCACTCCTGCATACTCCAGAAAAGTCCGGCTGGGCCGGTAGGCTTCCTGCCTCAGCAGCAACTCGTTGATTTCAGGCGGGCCGAAGTAGCGGGCCTGCAGGGCCCGGCCCTGCTCCATCCAGAACCCGAACTGGGGGATGAAGGTGTTGCGCCGGATGGAGTGATCGAGGGTCAGCCCGGCAACCACGAAGGTGTTGCGTTCGCCACTGTCGAAGGTGTCGGTAAGGTAGGAAGCAAGACGGTGGAACTGGCGCCAGGTGTTGACGTCGGAAAGGCGTCGGTGCGGGCGGGGCGAGGTGACGATGTCCGGGAGAAATTCGAAAATGGAAACCTCCAGCATGGTCAAGGGGTCGAAGCTCACCTTGTCGAGGCGCTTGCTGAAGCGGAAGGTCTCCGGGTCCAGCAGAGAGCCGATGGCGCGCGGCGCGACGTCCAGGGTGGCGATGGCCTGCTGGTGACGGACAGCGAAGGCCGGCTGCAGACGATAGACCTTGCCGTGGCTCGAATCGCGCAGCGCCTCCCCATCCACCAGGCGATGCAACTGGAGGTGCAGGCGCGCTGAATCGGTAGGAGGCTTGCTGAAGAGGTATTTGTAGGGGACCTCGATCCTTGCCTCAGCCCCTTCCCGAAAGAGGGTGAGGAGCGAACTGGCACGCCGGTAGAGCTGCACGTATTCATCGAGCACCGAGAGCAGTTTGCCGCAGCACGGAGCCACCTTGCCGTGGATTCGTTCGACGTAGCCGATGCCCTCTTCCTCATGGCTGCCGATATGGCTGCCGCCAAGGATCACCAGGTCATGGCCGTGGTGGGAAGCCGGTCCCAGCCGGGTCGGATCGAGAAGTGCCCCCACCCGGCCCAGGTTAAAAACCGGACAGTCGAAGACGTAGCCGAAGAGTGCCTTCTTGATCGCCTGGCTCTCGTCGGAGCACTGCCAAAGAGCGGGCAGTGTGCCGCTGAAGCCTGCGGAGTCGGACACCGAGCGCATCCGACCGAAGAGTTCCATCAGTTCCATTTCCGGCTGGTCGAGGAGCTGTTCAGGGGGAGGGGCAAAGGGCATGGCGATCTCCTTCGACGGGGGTGCGCATAATCATAACATCGTTCTAAGTTGTTTGCTACCGCTAACACCCCGATTCCTCGGTTGATTCCTGCTCCGCCTCCGTGCTATCTTGCAATCTCACGCTAATGTACGGCCGGGTTGTCCACCCGGCCGCTTTTTTGGACCGCCATGAACTTACCGACCATCACCAAGCCCGAGATTCTTGCCCCCGCCGGCAGCCTGGAAGCCTTCTTCGCCGCCATGGAGGGAGGGGCCGATGCCGTCTACACCGGGCTCAAGGAATTCTCGGCCCGGGCCAAGGCGAAGAATTTCAGCACCACCGAGATGGAACGCCTGGTTGCCTACGCCCATGGCCTCGGCCGCAAGGTCTACGTGACCCTGAACACCCTGGTCAAGGAGCGCGAGCTGCCGCAACTGGTGGAAACCCTCGGCGCCCTCGAGGCGATGGCGGTCGATGCGGTCATCCTCCAGGACCTGGCCGTCTGGCGACTGGCTCGCCGGCACTTTCCCGGCCTCGAGCTGCACGCCTCGACGCAGATGACGGTACACAACGCCGCCGGGGTGCAGATGCTGGAGCGGATGGGATTCACCCGCGGCGTGCTCGCCCGCGAACTCAGCCTCGCCGAGATCGCCGCCCTCCGGCGGACCACCCGCCTGGAGCTGGAGCATTTCGTCCACGGCGCCCTCTGCTTCTCCTTCTCCGGCCAGTGCTACTTCTCCTCCTGGCTCGGCGGCAAGAGCGGCAACCGCGGCCGCTGCGCCCAACCCTGCCGCCGCCGCTACAGCTACCGGCAGCAGGACGGCTACTACTTCTCGACCAACGACCTCTCGGCCATCGACCTGCTCCCCGACCTGATGGCCGCCGGGGTGACCAGCTTCAAGATCGAAGGCAGGATGAAGAGCGCCGAATATGTGGCGAGCGTGGTCGGCGCCTACCGGCAGGTTCTCGACGCACCGCCGGCACGGCGCGTTGAGGCGGTGCGCGAGGCCAAGGAGCGGCTAAAGCTCTCCTTCGGCCGACTGCCGACCAAGGGCTTTCTGCCCGGCGCCGTCCCCACCGACATCGCCATTCCCTCGCTCAAGGGGGCGACCGGCCGCTTTCTCGGCGAAGTTTCTGCCATCCACGACGGAACCATCAGCTTCAAGACCCGCGACCGCCTGCACGTCGGCGACCGCCTGCGCGTCCAGCCGAAGAGCGACCAGGCCGGCACCGCCTTCACCGTCAAGGAACTCCTGCTCGGTCGCCGCCCGGCCAAGGTGGCGCAGGCCGGCACCCAGGTGAGTGTCCCCTCCCCCTTTCGCGGCCAGTTCCGGGTCGGCGACGCCGTCTTCAAGGTCTCCTCCGAGCAGGCCTTCACCATGAGCGAAGCGGCCTGCCGGCGCAAGCTCGGGACGGCCGCCGCGGT
>Ga0299906_10001678_pt1 | contig 18797 bp, 16 predicted proteins | sample RVTome_14_FD_200259 | JGI IMG/M metagenome (GOLD analysis project Ga0299906, IMG submission 200259) | Soil microbial communities from uranium-contaminated site in the Upper Colorado River Basin, Wyoming, United States - RVT145D125 (version 2) ...
GGTGTCGGACGTGCCGCCCCCGCGGCGACTCGACGACGAGGTCGCCGAGCTGGAGGCGCTCTACGCGACGCTGCCGAGGACGCGGGTGGCGCCGGCGAGGAAAGGCGCGCGCCCGTGAGGCTGCTGCTGCTGGACGGGGCGGAATCAGGCGGGGCGGCTCACTACGCGGAGGACCTCGCCCGGGCGCTCGGCGCGCGCCACGAGGTGACGCTGCTGCGCGCCTCGCCGAGCCGCCCGCCCGGCCTGGTCGAGTCGGATCGGGACGGCTTCCGGACCGTCACGCTCGGCGGCCCGCTCCCGGGCGGCTACGAGGCGTACCGCGATCGGGGCGTCGTCGAGGCCGTGCGCCCGCTCCTGGAGCGGTTCCGCCCCGAGGTCGCCCACGTGAACGGGCTGTGGGGGCTGTCTGCGCGCCTCGTCCCGGAGCTGCGTGCGCGTGGCGCGCCGGTGGTGGTGATGCTCCACGATTTCTGGCCCCTCTGCCCCCTGGGCCAGCTCCTCAACCGGCGCCTCGAGGTCTGCCCGGGACCGGCCCCGAGCCGCTGCCGCGAGTGCGTCGGCGAGCAGGTGCTCACGATGCGGCCCGCCGCGCGGAGCGCAGGGCTCCGGCTCCCGATGCTGGCGCCCCTCGCCCGGCTGGCGGCCCGCGCCTCGCCGGGCTCCGGGCGCCGGCTCGCGGAGCGCGATGCCGAGCTGCGGGAGCTGCTGAGGGCGGCCGACGCCGTGGTCGCCCCGTCCCGCTTCCTGTGCGAGCGCATGGCGGGTCTGGGTGTTCCCGGCGTGACCTGCGTGCCCATCGGCATCGCGCCGGGAGCGCCCGAGGAGCCCGCTCCCGATCCCGCCGGCCGTGTGCGCTTCGGCTTCCTGGGCAGCGCCATCCCCTCCAAGGGCGTGCACGTGCTCGCCGCGGCTTTCCGGGCTCTCGACGCTGCCCAGGCCGAGCTGCGGATCCACGGCGGCTTCCCTCCCTACCACGGAGACACCGGATATCGGGCGCAGCTCGAGGGGCTCCTGGGCCCCTCCGCCGGCGACGCGCTGCGCGGCCCCTTCACCCGGGAGCAGCTCCCCGCCGTCCTGGCGGAGATCGACGTGGTGGTGGTGCCGTCGCTCTGGGAGGAGAACGCTCCGCTGGTGGTCCTCGAGGCGCAGCGGGCGCGCCGGCCGCTGATCGTCAGCGGCCACGGCGCGCTCCCCGAGCGCGTGCGTTGCGACGTCGACGGTCTCCACGTCCCTCCCGGAGATCCCGATGCGCTGGCCGCGGCCATGCGCCGGCTGCTCGATCCGGAGCTGCGGGGCCGTCTCGGAGCGAGCCCGCTCCCCATCCCGACCGCTGCCGACCACGCCGCGCAGATGGAGGACGTCTACGCGAGGGCTCGCCGCCGTTTCGCGGAGCGGCCGGGGAGCGTCGGCGTGGTGGTGGTCGACCGCGGCCGTCCCGAGGACGCGGCGGGGGCGGCGAGGTCGGCGCTCGACCCGAGCCTCGAGGCGCGGACCGTGATCGTGGAGAACGGGCCGTGCTCCGAGCCGCTGCCCGAGGGGCCGTGGGAGCTGGTCGCGCTTCCCGTCAACCGGGGCTACGCGGCCGGCGTCAACGCCGGGCTGGGCGTTCTGCAGAGCCGGGGCTGCGACCGTTTCCTGATCCTGAACAACGACGCGCGCCTCGAGCCCGGTGCCCTGCGCCGGCTCGCGGAGGTCCTCGAGGATCCCGGGATCGGCGCCGTGGCTCCCGTGGTGCTACGGGAGGCCGACGGGAAGCTGGAGTCCCGTGGGATGCGCCTCGACCTGCGCTGGGGTCGGCACCGCTTGCTCGGTCACGGGGAGGACCGGCCCGCGGGGGAGGCGCTGGTGCCCGTGGAGGCCGTCTCCGGCGCCGCCCTGGTTGCGAGCCGCGCGGCCCTCGACGCGGCGGGAGGCTTCGACGAGGAGCTGTTCCACGGCTTCGAGGACGCGGAGTGGTGCCTGCGCCTGCGCCGGCGCGGCCTGGCGGTGGCCGTGCACCACGGCGTGGCGGCGCGCCACCGCGGCGGCAGCACCCTCGGCCCGTCGTCTCCGGAGCCGCTGCGCTACGCCGCCCGCAACCACGTGCGCGTCGTGGAGAAGCTCGCCCCACGGAGCGGAGCCGGCCGCTGGCTCCGCCGCCTCGCGATCGCGGGTCTCCACGTCGCCCACGCCCTGCGCCAGTCCCGCGTGCGCCGGGCGGCCGCGCTGGGCGCCGTCGTCGCCGGTACCCGATCCGGTTGGCGCGGCGCCGCCCCGCCGGAGCAGGCGTGACGCCGCCCGTCCTCGTCGTGATCCCGGCTCGGGACGAGGCCTCGAACCTCCCCTGGGTGGTGGAGGAGCTGCGCCGCGTCCGCGGGAAGGACGCCCTGGTGGTGGTGGACGACGCATCTCGGGACGGCACCGCCGGCGTGGCCCGGGAGCTCGGCTGCACCGTGCTGCGGCTCCCGCTCCATCTCGGGTACGGGGGGGCCCTCCAGACCGGCATGAAGTACAGCCTGCGGCACGGCTTTCCGGTGGCCGTGACCCTCGACGCCGACGGCCAGCACGACCCGGCCGACGTCGAGGCGCTCGTGGAGGCGGTACGCGGAGGAGCCGACCTCGTTCTGGGATCCAGGGCGCTCCCGCAGGGCTCTCACGGCGGCGGATGGCCGAGGCAGACCGGGCGGGCCCTGTTCGCGGCCATCGTGCGCGCCCTCACGGGTCTCCCGGTCACCGACCCGACCTCCGGCCTCAAGGCCCTCGGGCCGCGCGGCCAGGAGCTGTTCGCGCTGCCGGGCTTCCCGGACCGCTTTCCCGATGCGGACGCCCTGGTGCTCGCCCGCCAGGCGAGGCTCTCCTTCGCGGAGCGCCCGGCCCGGATGCGCCCGTCCCGCAACCGACACAGCATGCACGACGGCACGCGGGCCGTCGCCTACACGGCCAACATGCTGCTCTCGCTCTACGCGGCCGCCCTCGGCCGGAGCCGCGATCTCGGAGGCTGAATCGATGCCGATCCGACAACAGCTCTTCTTCCTGGCGGTGGCGGCGGTCTTCCTGCTGATCGTTCTGGAGCTGGTGCGCCGCCGCCGCCTGCGGGTGGAGTACGCCTGGCTGTGGATCGGGTCCGGGATCGCGTTGATCACGGTGATCCTCCGCTACGAGCTGCTGATCTGGCTGACCGAGCTGGCCGGCGCCGTCATCCCCACCTCGACGGTCTTCTTCCTGGCCACGCTGTTCCTGGCCCTGCTGGGCCTCCACTACTCCGTGCGCCTGACCGCTCTGACGCGCGAGGTGAAGGAGCTGGCCCAGGAGCTGGCCCTGCTCCGCGCGCACGTCGACGAGCAGCCGCGGGGTCAGGCTCCGGACTGAGGCTGTCGAAGCGCGTCGGGGCGTCCTCCTCGAACCGCGAGCCAGACCAGGGCGGCACCGAGGCCCCAGCCCGCCAGCACGTCGCTCGGCCAGTGGACGCCGAGGTAGACGCGGCCCGCGCCTACCCAGAGGGCGGCGGCGACGGCTCCGAGCCAGTACCAGGTCCGCGCCCGGGGGCGGAGCGCGGACAGCGAGAGCGCCAGGAGCGGGTAGAGCGCCGCCGCCATCAGGGCGTGGCCGCTCGGGAAGGCGCAGCTCCCGGGGGCGACCGCCCAGGCGTGGTCGAGCCAGAGCCCGGGACGCGGCCGGCCGATCGCCACCTTGAGCGCGAGCTGCAGCAGGTAGACGCCGGCGCCCACACCCAGCCAGGTCAGCGCCCGTCGGCGCTCGCCCCGCGTGCCGTGCCAGGCCGCCATCGACAGGACCAGGACGACGGCGAACCAGCCCGTGCCCGCGTAGTGCGACGCGACGAACACCGCGTCCAGGATCGGGTGAGTGTGGTCGTGGACCCAGAGCAGCAGGCGGGCTTCCATGTCGAGGGCGTCGGCCTCCGTGAGACGCTCAGAAGTCGTCGCACGCCGCGTACGCGTCGATCACGGCCCGCTCGCCCTCGGCTCCGGGCTGGGAGTTGCCGTGCTCCATCCCGACGATCCCCCGGTAGCCCTTGCCGTGGAGGTGGCGGAAGACGTTCCGGTAGTTGATCTCGCCGGTGGTGGGCTCCTTGCGCCCCGGGTTGTCGCCGACCTGAACGTAGGCGATCTCGTCCCAGGCCCGGTCCAGGTTCGGGATCAGGTTGCCCTCGGTGATCTGCTGGTGGTAGACGTCGAAGAGGATCTTGCACGACGGGCTGCCCACCGCGCGGCAGATCTGGTAGGCCTGGGGAGTCTCGTGGAGGAAGACGCCGGGGTGGTCCCGCCACCAGTTCAGCGGCTCGAGCACCATCACCACGCCCGCGGGCTCGCAGATCTCGGCGCAGCGCTTCAGGTTGTCGATCACGATCGCGGTCTGGTAGTCCCACTCCAGCCGCTGGTCGTAGCAGCCCGGGACCACGGTCATCCAGCGCGCGCCCACCCGCCCCGCGACGGCGACGGAGTCGCGGATCTCGCCCAGGATGCTCTCCCGCGTCTCCGGGCCGTCGGACGCGAAGGTCACGTTCGCGAAGTCCGCGTGGGCGACGAAGACGCCCATGGTCATCCCGAGCCGCTCCAGCCCGGCGGCGATCCTCTCCTGGGTGGCCGCTTCCCGGCTCTTCATGCCGTTGTCCTCGAGGGCGGTGAAGCCCTCGTCCGCCATGAACTGGAGCTGGTCCAGAAGGTCGGCCCCCGCCGACGCCTGGAACATCCCGAAGTGAGGGGCGTAGCGAAGCTTGAAGGATCGCCTCGGCGCCGCGAGAGCGGCGCCGGACGCCGGGCGGAGCAGAGTGCCGAGTGCCGCCAGCGCCCCGGCCTCGAGGATCTCTCGGCGTCTCATGGCTCACCTCCTCGGCTGCAATCGTGGGCACGCTACCGCGCCGGACCCGCGCTGGCAACGCCCGCCGCGCCCGGTCCATACTGCGCCGCGTGAGCCCGGCGGAACGAGCTGTCGCGATCGCGATACCCACCTACGACCGCGGCCCCGTGCTGGTGGAGACGTTGCGGCACCTCCTCGAGCTGCAGCCGGCGCCGGCGGAGCTGCTCGTGGTCGACCAGTCCCCGGACCCGCTCCCGGACGTCGCGGCCGCGCTGCGGCGCCTGCACGACGAGTCGCGGATCCAATGGATACGCCGCTCCGAGCCGTCGATCCCCGCCGCGATGAACGCCGCCCTGCTCGCCGCCGCCGCCCCGGTGGTGCTGTTTCTCGACGACGACGTCGTGCCGGCCGCGGACCTCATCGCCCGGCACGCCGCCGCCCACGCCTCCCCGGGCCGGCTCGTGGCCGGGCGCGTCGTCCAGCCATGGGACGCGGCAGGAGACGGACCCCATGACGCCCCGGCCCGGGAGCTGACGCGCATCGGCGACTGGCTCTCGCTCGTGATCGGCGCGAACCTCTCGGTCGATCGCGCCGCCGCACTGGCCGCGCGCGGGTTCGACGAGCGCTTCGTCCTCACCGCGTACCGCTTCGAAGCGGACTTCGCGCGCCGGTTCCGCGCCGCCGGAGGCACCGTTCATCACGCTGCGAGCGCCTCGGTCCGCCACCTGCGCGCCCCCGGCGGCACCCGCTCGGGGTCCCACGGGTTGTTCGCCACTCGCTTGCGCCAGGCCCAGGGGGAGTACTACTTCTGGCTGGCCGCCGGACGCCCCGCCAGCGCCCTGGCCGCGCTGCTGCGCCGGCCCCTGACGGCGGTCTCCCTGGCCCACAGGCAGCGCTGGTGGGCCGACCGGGCCACGGCGCCCGCGGCCGAAGGGTTGGCCTTGCTGCGCGCTCTCGGGGCGTGGCGGCGAGGCCCCAGACTCCTCCCGGCTGGAGGCGAGTGAGCCGAGGTGTCACTCGGCAGCCGTCGCAGGGAGCACCAGCCCTCCCGAGCGGCAGGTCACGCCGACGGGCCTGCTGCGAAGCCGATCAGGACGCCGAGCCGACCCGGGCCACCTCGACGAGCGCGTCGTAGAACGTCGCGCCGGCGCCGAGGTCGGTCAGCTCCTGGGACGTGACCGCGTTCGCGTTGCGGCCGCCCGGGCACATCTTCGGCCACCAGATCGAGAGGCCCACGGCGACGCCCGCCCGGGCCGCGTCGGAGACGCGGGCCGTGGCCTGGAACTCGCCGCGGTCGTTGAAGACGCGTACCAGGTCCCCGGCCCGGATCCCCCGGGTGGCCGCGTCGGCGGGGTGGAGCGTCACGCTCGCCTCGCTCTCCCGCCGCACGAACACGGGCTGGGCCGAGAAGGTGGAGTTGAGGAAGTGATGCGCGGGCGGAGAGATGAATGCGAGGGGGTAGCGCTTCGCCAGCTCCGGCGCCGTGAGCGGGCTCTCTCGAGGGGGCACGTAGCCCGCCAGGGGGTCGAGCCCCTGAGCTTCCAGGCCCGGGGCGAGTAGCTCGCACTTGCCCGATGGGGTGGAGAAGCCGCCCTCGGCAAAGGGCGCGTGTGAGTCGGGCGCCGGCACCGCGAGCCGCACGCTCGTCTCGCGGACGAGCCGCTCGAAGCTCACCCCCTCCAGCCGCGGGTCGGACCAGTCGAGGGCCTGCCGGGCCAGCGTCTCGTCGTCGTCGCGGAAGCACGGGTCGTCGAGACCCAGGCGCGCGGCCAGGGCCCGGAACAGGTCGGTGTTGGAGCGGGCCTCTCCCACGGGAGGGATCGCGGGCCGGGAGAGGCTCAGGTAGAGGTGGCCGTAGGCGCGATAGATGTCGTAGCCCTCGAGGGTCGTCGTCGCGGGCAGCAGGACGTCGGCGTAGTCGGCGGTGTCGGTCTGGAACTGCTCGTGGACGACCGTGAACAGGTCCTCGCGGCGCAGCCCTTCCAGGACCCGCTCCTGCTCGGGGGCGACGGCGGCGGGGTTGGAGTTGTAGACGAAGAGCGCCATCACCCTCGGCTCGAGGCTCCGATCCGTGAGCACCCGGCCGAGCTGGCTCATGTTGATCGAGCGGGTCCCCTCCGGGATCAGGTCCGGCCGCTCCAGGGCCCGGGGCGCCAGCGGGAAGTTGCCCGACGTGGAGAGCAGGACCCCGCAGCCCGGGTGCCGCCAGGCCCCGGTCAGGGCCGGCAGGCACGCGATGGTGCGCACCGCCGTACCGCCGCCGGCGTGGCGGTTCAGGCCGTAGTTGACCCGGATCGCCGAACGGGGCTCGCTGCCGTACTCCCGGCCCAGGCTCTCCACGGCCTCTGGCGAGAGGCCTGTGGCGCGGGCGGTCTTCTCCGGCGTCCACTCCGCGACCCGCCGCCGCAGCTCGGCGGCTCCCAGGGTGTGCCGCTCCAGGTAGTCGCCGTCCTCGAGCCCGTCCCGGAACACCACGTGCATGATGCCCAGGGCGAGGGCGGCGTCGGTGCCCGGGAGCGGCGCCAGGTGCTGGTCGGCTCGCTCCGCGGTCCGGGAGCGGTAGGGATCGATGGCCACGAGGCGCGCCCCCCGGCGCCGGGCCTCCTCGATCAGCGGCCAGAGGTGGACGTTGGAGCTGACCACGTTCGCGCCCCAGGCCACGATCAGCCGGGCGTTGACGATCGCCTCGGGGTCGAAGCCCTTCGACGCGCCGACGGTGACCTTGAGCCCGGCTCCCCCGGCCGAGGAGCAGATCGTCCTCTCGAGCTGGCTCGCCCCGAGGGCGTTGAAGAGGCGGCGGTCCATGCTCCCGTAGCCGAGCAGTCCCATGTTCCCGGCGTAGGAGTAGGGCAGGATCGCCTCGGCGCCGTGGCTCTCGATCACGCCGCGGAGGCGGCGGGCGATCTCGTCGAGGGCCTCGTCCCAGGAGATGCGCTCGAAGCGCCCCTCGCCCTTGGCGCCCGCCCGGCGCATGGGGTGGAGCAGCCGGTCGGGGCTGTAGACGCGCTCCAGGTAGCGGTTGACCTTCGCGCACAGGAAGCCCCGGGTGAACGGGTGGTCCGGGTCTCCCCGCAGGTCCACCGCCCGCTCTCCCTCCACCGTCACGCTCATGACGCAGGTGTCCGGGCAGTCGTGGGGGCAGACCACCTTGTGGACCCTCCTCCCGGGCTCGGCCACTGCGTCCTCCTTCATTCCTGAGGCTCCAGGGCGAGCTGCACGAGCCGATCCAGCAGCTCCGGGAATGAGATGCCGGCCACCCGGGCGGCCTTCGGCAGCAGGCTGTTGATCGTCATCCCGGGCATCGTGTTCAGCTCCAGCACGACGGGCCCGCGCACCGCGTCGCAGATGAGGTCGGTCCGGGAGAGGCCGCGGCAGTCCAGGGCGCGGTGCGCCCGCAGCGCCAGCTCCTGCACCTGCTCGGCCAGGGGCTCCGGGATCCGCGCCGGACAGATCTCGTCCGTGAGGGCGGCGTCGTACTTGGCCCGGTAGTCGAAGAACTCGCGCTTCGGGACGATCTCGATCACGGGCAGGGCCTGCAGCTCGCGGTTCCCGAGCACGCCGACGCTCAGCTCGGTGCCGCGGAGCCGCTCCTCGACCAGCACCCGGTGATCGTAGCGGAATCCCACCTCGAGGGCCGCCGGCAGCGTCTCGGCCTCGTCGACGAGGGACATCCCCACGCTCGAGCCCTGCCGGGAAGGCTTCACCACCCCGGGGAGCATCTCCCGGGCCCGCTCCCGCTCCCGCTCGGGGTCCGCGGCCCAGTCGGCGCGCTCGATGGCGACGCCTCTCGCCACGGGCAGGCCTTCCGCGGAGAGCACCCGCTTCGCCATGACCTTGTCCATGGCCAGGGCGGAGGCCAGGGTTCCGGAGCCCACGTAGGGGATGCCCAGGATCTCGAGCATCCCCTGCAGCGTCCCGTCCTCGCCCCAGGGGCCGTGGAGCGCGATGAAGCAGACGTCGGGCGGGCGCTGCGCTCCGGTCACGTCCAGGGCGCGGGTGGCCGGCGCCGCCTCCCCGGCGGCGCGCTCCACGTCGGCGCGCAGGTCGTCGGGCACGTTCGCCTCCGGTAGCGCGCGGCCTTCGAGGAGGCCCCGGGCCCGCTCCCGGAGCTCCGGCGTGAGCTTCGGGTTCCATGCCATGAGGGCCAGCGTGTCGAGCATGACCGGCTCGTAGCGCTCCCTGGGAAGGTGCGCGGCGATCATCCCCCCCGAGGCCAGGGAGATCGGGCGCTCGCTGGAGGCTCCACCCATGAGCACGCCCACCCGGATCCGTCCGCTCACCGGGCTCCTACTCCAGGATCGGGGTCGGCCGGCCCTGCGCGTCGACGGCCACCAGCACGACCTCGGCCTCGGTGACCTTCACCCGCTCGCCCCGGCCGCCCCCCCAGCGCTCGCACTCGACGGTGACCCGGACGGTGACGGAGGTGCGGCCGATGCGCTTCGTCTCCGTGAAGAAGTTCACCACGTCTCCGACGAAGACGGGCGCGTGGAACTCCACCTCCCGCATCGCCCGGGTGACGTAGCGGCGTTGGCCGTGCTTGCGCGCCTCCACGGCCGAAGCCAGGTCGACGTGAGAGAGGATCACGCCGCCGAAGATCGTGCCGAGGGCGTTCGTGTCCTTCGGCATCAGCAGGACCTTGATGGCGGGCAGCCGGTCGCTCATGGCGCAGAAGGATAGCGCGGAACCTCGCTTGGGCCGCAGCGATGTGGTTTACTGCGCGGATGACGGTCCCGCCGCGCGGTCCCGAGCCCGAGGAGCTCGACCTGCTCCGGCGCGAGTACCTGCGCAACGTGAGCCACGAGTTCCGGACGCCCCTGACGGTGATCCGCGGCTACGCCGAGTACCTCCTCGGCGCCGAGGAGCTCGATCCGGAACGGCTGCGGGAGGTGGCCACGGTGCTCCTCGACAGCACCGACCGCGTGATCGGCCTCGTGGACACTCTGATCGACGTGGGCCGGCTCGAGCAGGTCGCCGCCCGGGACGCGCTTCCCACGGAGAGCGTCGACCTCGCCCAGCTCGCCCGATCCGCCGCGGAGGCGGTCCGGGCCGCGGCGGAGAAGAAGCAGCTCGAGCTGGAGCTGATCCTGCCCGACCGGCCGCTGTGGGTCCGGGGCGACGGCTCGCTGCTGCTGCAGATGCTGAGAAAGCTCCTGGACAACGCCATCAAGTACAGCGGCCCGGCCTCCCGGGTCACGGTGCACGGGCGCTGCGAGGACGGCCGGCGGCTGCTGCAGGTGGAGGACCGGGGAGCCGGCATCCCGCGGGACCATCTGCCCAGGATCTTCGACAAGTTCTACATGGTGGACGGCGGCCTGGCCCGTCGGGCTCCCGGCACGGGGGTCGGCCTCTACCTGGTCCGGGAGATCGTGCGGCTGCATCAGGGGACGGTGGAGGTCACCAGCGAGGTGGGCGCGGGGAGCTGCTTCACGGTGCAGCTGCCGGCAGGGGGCGGGAGTCCCGAGGATCCATGAGCCGCCTGGCGGGGGCCGGCTGCGCTCTCGTCGCGCTGACCGGGACCGGCGTCGGCGCCCAGCCCTCGGACACGCCCGCGGCGCTGGCCGCGCGCCTCGTGGCCGCGTGGGCCAGCCGCGACCCGGTGGCCTGCGCCGAGCTGTGGCGAGCGGACCGGCGCGAGGCCGAGCGCGCCTTCGCCGAGAGCGTCCTCGAGGCCGACGAGACCCGGCTCGGCGTCGAGCCCCCCGGGGCTCCCAAGGGCGCCCGGGTGGAGCTGCGGGCGGACCTGTTCGTCGTCGAGGAGCCTCGCGGGAGGGCCGAGCAGTGGCTGCTCACAGCCGAGAGGGCGGCCGACGGCTGGCAGGTCGTGGAGCGATCGGTGGTGGGCTCCCTGGACGGCCTGCTGCATCTGTCCCTCGACCCCGGCGGCTACGACGCGCGCGGACGCACCCTCCGCCTGGAGGACTTCGAGCTGGAGATGCAGAGCGGTACGCTCTACACGTCGCCTGTCGAGCTGGGGCCGACGGTACTGGTCTTCGTGGGGAAGGGGAGGGTTCGCTTCCGGCCCCCCACGGAGACGGAGCAGGGACAGCTCGAGGCGTTCTGCGGCCGCAGCGCACTCGACGAGAAGGTGGAGCGCGCCTACGTACGCGTCCACCCTGCGACTCTCGAGCGAGCGCTGAGCGGGGAATGGGTCCCCGACCCCGGGAGCGCGACCCGCCTGCAGGAGGCGGCGCGCTTCTTCAACGAGCAGGTCACCGAGAGCTTCGTCCTCGACGCGCAGGCTCCCCGCTCCCCCTGGTGGCTGACCCCGGCCATCGGCGACGCCCTGGTCACCTTCGACGGGAAGCGTGGGCCCCTGACGTACTCGCTGCGTCGCTCGGAGCCCGAGGCGATCAATCTCTTCCACCCCGAGAAGCGCCTGCAGATCAACCGCTACCCTCTCGGGGGGGGGAGAGCCGACTACGACGAGGACGCCTCTCGAGCCGTCGACCTGCTCCACAGGGACCTCGAGGTCCGCTTCGACCCGGCGAGCCGCGGCCTGGCCGGCACGGCGCGCCTGCGCGTGGACGTGCTGAGACCCGTGCACGCCCTCGAGGTCAACCTCGACGAGGCTCTCCAGGTCGGGTCGGTCACGACGGCCGAAGCGGGCCGCCACCTCTTCTTTCGCGTGCGCGGACAGGACAAGGTGATGGTCTCCCTGGGAGCCCTGGCGGGCCGGATCGGGGAGATCGAGCTGACCATCACCTGGGCCGGGACTCTCGATCCCGGCGTGATCGAGAACGAGGTGTTCCAGATCTTCACCGCTGCCGGAGACGAGGTGGAGATCCCGATCGAGCGCGTGCTCGTCTACACCAACTACGACGCCTGGCATCCGCACCTGGGGGACGACTTCGCCACCTCCCGGCTGCGTTTCGACGTGCCGGAGGAGCACAGGGCGGCGAGCGGGGGTCGCGTCGTGTCCGAGCGTGTGGAGGGCGGGCGCCGCGCGGTCGAGATCGCGCAGGACCAGCCCGGCCGCTACGTCACGGCGGCGGTGGGACGCCTCGAGGAGATCGGCAGCGCGAGCGCCGGCGGGGCAGAGCTGCGCGCGCTCTCCGTCAGCCGGATGCGGCGGCGGGCCGAGGGCGACCTGGAGGTCGCCCGGAGCATCCTGAGCTTCTTCGCGGACGAGTTCGGCCCCGCGCCGTACGGTCACCTCGACCTGGTCTTCACCGAGGGTGAGGTCCCGGGGGGCCACAGCCCTCCCGGGATGGTGGTCCTCTCGTATCGTCCGCCCCTGGTCCGCCGGGGGTTCGTGGACGACCCGGCCCTGATCCTGGACGTTCCCGAGTTCTTTCTCGCTCACGAGATCGCGCACCAGTGGTGGGGACACGGCGTGGCTCCGCAGAACTACCGCGAGCGCTGGGTCTCCGAGGCCTTCGCGCAGTACGCGGCGGCGCTGTGGGTGCGGCACAGCCTCGGGGAGGAGGCCTTCCAGCGGATCCTTCGGCAGTTCGACCGCTGGGCGCGCCGGCTGTCGGACCGGGGGCCGATCCACCTCGGCTACCGGCTCGGCCACATCCGCGGCGACGCGCAGGTCTTCCGCGCCGTCGTCTACGACAAGGGCGCCTACGTGCTCCACATGCTCCGGGGCCTAATGGGAGAGGAGAGCTTCCGGGAAGCGCTCGTCGGGCTGCAGCGCGAGCACCGCTTCCGGAAGATCGGGACGCGGATCGTGCGGGAGGCCCTGGAGCGCGCCTCGGGTCTCGAGCTGGGCGACTACTTCGACGCCTGGGTCTACGGCACCGAGCTTCCCGAGCTGCGCGTGAGGAGCGAGACCCGGCGCGCGGAGGGGGGCCGCGAGCTGGAGGTGGAGGTACGGGCCAAGGGGCTACCGGGTGCGGTTCCGTTGGAGATCCGGATCCGCCTCAGAGGCGGCGGCGAGCGTCGTGAGCGCGTGACCCTGAACCCGGGAGGGGGACGATTCCGCTTCGCCCTCGAGGAACGCCCCGAGGGCGTCGCGGTCAACGCCGATCGCGGTCTCCTGGCCGAGGTTCGGGACTAGGCCGTTCCGCGTAGCCTTCGTTCCGGCCCTCGGTGGCGAGATCGGCGAGCTGCTCCCGCGCCCTCTCGAGATCCTCCCGGGCCTGCTTCAGCTCGGCCTGTCGTCGCTGCTTGCTCTGGGGAAGAAAGCCGACTCCCATCTCGTCGATGCTGGTCCGGAGCTGCTCGACCGAGCGCTGGAGCAAAGCGACGTCCTCGCGGGTCCGGGCCAGCCGCCTGCGCCAGCGAGCCTCCGCCTCGCGGCGCTCCCGGAGCTCGTCGTCCTGCTCCCCGGCGTCGCGCTCGGGACGTCGCCGACCGGCCCAGGGAAGGTCGCGGTCGGTGTAGGCCTCGGCACCGGAGCGGCGGTCGCGCTCCTTCTGCTCGCGCTCGGTGCGCTCGGCGAGCTCGGAAAGGCTCTGCGCGCAAACGGCAGCGGGCAGCAGGATCAGGGCGCACGCCCGGATCGCTTCCCGCGCGGCCTTCAGCGGACGGAGACTCCCGAGCGCCGGGCCTGAGTCTGCAGGTCGGCGATGGTCTGGTTCGCCTGCGCGATCTGCGCGTTGTTCGTCTCGATCCGCTCCATCAGCTGTGCGCGTCTCGGGTTGCCGGGGTAGGCCAGCCTCTGGTCGTTGAGCTGCGTCTGGGCTTCCTCGTTCTGGGCCTGGAGCCTCTGGATGAGCTCGCGCTGCTCGTCGACCTGCTTCTGGAGATCGGACTGCTGTTGAGCGCGCTCATCGGCTGGAGTGGCCTCGCCCTCGGCGGAGGCGCCGCCTTCAGAGGCTCCGCCTTCGGAGGCTCCGCCTTCCGAGGTGCTGCCCTCCGCGGCGGCCTCGCCGTCGCCGGAGGCCGGCTGGTTGGCCCCTGTTGCGGGGGGGATCGTCACGCGGCTCTTGGCATTCCTGAGGTCGTTTGCGCGGATGACCTTGGTGCTCGACTTCTTCTCCGACCTCTTGGCCAGGGCGGCGAGCGGGCTGTCCTTCTTTTCCTTGGACTGGGGGCCAGCGGATACGACGCTGGCGGCGAACAGCGTCAGGAGTACGGCGGCTAGGAGCTTCATCAGCTCGAGTATAACCAGCCGGGGCAAGTGACGATCCACACGATGTGGGCGCGGCCGCCGATCCGTGCTTGACAGGGACCTGATCCGGAAGGATTATAGCGAAGAAAAAACGAAAATGAGCGCGCCCGCTCTCAAAAAAAAGCTCGAGGAGCTGCTGAAGGAGCGTCGTCTCCGGTCGGAAGCCCCCCCTCTTCACGGCGAGCGGCAGACCTCGCCGCTGGCCAGCGGGATCGGGCCGATCGACGGGCTCGTCAACGGCGGGATCCCGCGCGGGCAGCTCTCGGAGATTCACGGGCCCTCGTCCTCCGGGCGGACGGGGATCGCGCTGTCCCTCGTCGCGCGGTCGACCGTCAGAGGAGCACTCGCTGCATGGGTGGATCCCTCGGATCGTCTCGACCCGGGGTCGGCGCAGGGGGCGGGGGTCGACCTGGAGAGGCTGCTGTGGCTCCGTGGCCGCGAGGGAGCGTTGCCGGAGGCGCTGGCGGCGACCGTGACCCTGCTGGACGCCGGGCTGTTCGAGATCGTCGTGCTGGACGTGGCAGGGGTCGCCACGAGAGACCTGAGGCGTCTGCCGGGGGCGACCTGGATTCGCCTGCAGCGTGCGGTGGCCGAGACCCGAGCCGCGTTGCTGCTCGTGGCGGCTGCTCACGTCGCGACCGGTCCCTGCGGGGTGCGGCTGGCACTCGAGCCCGCTCGCCCGCGCTGGTCGGGAAGCGGACCGGGGCGGTTGCTTTCCGGCCTGGGCGGCGGAGCCGTCGCGGGTCGTCATGCCACGCGCCGCGCGGGCTTCGAGCTCGCCGCGCTCTGATGGCGCGGCGATGTTCGGAGGACTCCACTCACACCGGGAGCTGCCTTCTCCGACGGCGCTGCTCGAGCTGGCGCGGGAGTTCACTCCCCGTGTGGAGGTCCTCGGCCCCACGCCGGTGCTACTGGACCTCCGCGGGCTGGGCCGGGCCTGGCCCACTCCCGAAGCTTTCGGCAGCGCGCTGATCGACGCCGGGCGTGCCCGCTCTTTGGAGCCACGGGTCGCCCTGGCCTGGACCCGTGCCGCCGCCCTGATCGCCGTCCGGGCCCGAGACGGCCTGACCGTGATCCGCGCGGGGACCGAAGCCGCGACTCTCGCGCCGTTGCCGGTGGCGCTCCTCGACCTGGGCGCCGATCTCGGCGAGCTGCTCGCGCGTTGGGGCGTCCGGACGCTGGGCGAGCTGGCGGCGTTGCCCCGGTCGGGGCTGGCCGAGCGGCTCGGCCCCGCCGGTCCACGGCTCTGGAGGCTCGCCCGCGGCGAGGACGACGCGCCTCTCGTGCCTGCGCCCGAGCCGGTCCTCTTCGAGGTGACCCTGGAGCTCGACTGGCCCGTGGACGGTCTGGAGCCGCTGACCTTTCTTCTCGCCCGGGTCCTCGAGCCGCTGTGCGCGTCACTGAAGCGGCGCGGGCGCGCCGCAGCTGCCCTCGAGCTGACCCTGGGGCTGGTGGACACGTCTCGGCACGAGCGGCGGGTGCGACCTGCGGTTCCCACGCTCGATCCCCGGACCTGGCGCACCCTGCTCGTCCTCGACCTGGAGGCGCACCCGCCCCGGGACGCCATCGACAGGATTCGTGTGCGGGCCGAGCCCACCCCGGCTCGGATCGAGCAGCTCTCGCTGCTCGATCCGTCCCTGCCTTCCCCGGAGCGTCTCGCGGAGACGCTGGCGCGGCTGGGGGAGTGGGCGTCGAGCGGGCGCGCGGGCTCCGTGACGCTGCTCGACACGCACCGCCCGGGAGCGTTCGCCATGGGGAGCTTCGCTCCGGGGCGGGTCAGGGATGCGCCCGGGCGGCTTCCGGGGGCCCGGCTCGCGCTGCGGGCGTTCCGGCCGCCGCGCTCCGCGCACGTGGAGCAGCGCGGCGGCGTCCCCGTGCTCGTGGCCGCCCCCGGCGTGCAGGGCGCCGTGATCGAGCGCGCGGGGCCCTGGCACGCCTCCGGAGACTGGTGGGACGGCGGCTGGAGCCGCGAGGAGTGGGACGTGGCGCTGCGGGGGGGCGGGCTGTTCCGCATCTTCCGGGACCCGCTCCGCGGGGGCTGGTACGTGGAGGGAGAGTTGGACTAGTGGAACACTAGCCTGTTCTCGAGACCATGAGAGCAGCGCTGGTCGCGGTCGCCCTCGCCTTCGCGGTGCCGGTCGAGGCCCAGTCGATCGCGCGCCAATGGAACGAGGAGGCGCTGGGGGCGATTCGCCGCGACCTGGCCCGGCCCACGATCCACGCTCGCAACCTGTTCCACCTCTCCGTCGCGATGTGGGACGCCTGGGCCGCCTACGACCGCGTCGCGGGGACCTACCTGCACCACGAGCGGGGCAGCGCTTCCGACGTCGCCCGGGCCCGGGCCGAGGCGATCAGCTTTGCGGCCTACCGGATCCTCACCGCGCGCTTCGCCGACTCGCCCGGCGCCGAGGAGTCCCAGGCCGCCTTCGACGCGCGGATGGCCCGGCTCGGCTACGACCCGGGCCGCACGTCCCTCGCCGAGGGCTCGCCGGCTTCCCTGGGCAACCGCGTCGCGGCCACGGTGCTGGCCTTCGGGGCACAGGACGGCTCCAACGAGGCCGATGGCTACCGCAACCGGCACTACGCTCCCGTCAACCCGCCCCTGTCCCCCAACCTCCCCGGCAACCCGAGCATGGTGGATCCGAACCGCTGGCAGCCCCTGGCGCTGCAGACGTTCATCGACCAGGCGGGCAACCTCGTCGCCGGGGGCTCGCGGGACTTCCTGAGCCCCGAGTGGGGGCAGGTGGCGCCCTTCGCCCTGGGCCCCGGGGAGCTGGCCGTCTATCCCCACGAGGGCTACGACTACTGGGTGTACCACGACCCGGGCCGCCGCCGATGCTCGGGACGGACTCGGAGACCTACTACAAATGGGGCTTCGAGCTGGTCGCGGTCTGGTCCGGCCACCTCGACCCAGGCGACGGCGTCATGTGGGACATCTCGCCGGGGGCGATCGGCAACGCGCCGCTCCCGGATCCGGCCGACTACGAGTCCTTCTACGACTTCGAGGAGGGCGGCGACTGGGGGACCGGTCACGCCGTGAACCCGGTCACGGGTCTCCCCTACGAGCCCCAGATCGTGCCCCGGGGTGACTACACCCGCGCACTGGCCGAGTTCTGGGCCGACGGCCCGGACTCCGAGACGCCCCCGGGTCACTGGTTCGTGATTGCGAACCACGTCTCGGATGATCCCCGGCTCGTCCGCCGAGTCGGCGGGGAGGGTGCGACGGTCGATCCGCTGGAGTGGGACGTCAAGCTCTACCTGGCGCTGGGCGGAGCCATGCACGACGCGGCCGTCTCGGCCTGGGGCGTCAAGGGTCACTACGACTACGTGCGACCCATCTCGGCTATCCGTTACTTGTCTGATCGCGGGCAGTCGTCCTCCATCTCGATGCCGCGCCACCACTCGGAGGGGATCACTCTCCACCCCGGTGCCATCGAGCGGGTGAGCAGAGAGACGACCGCTGCCGGCCAGCGCCACGCGCACCTGGCCGGCCACGAGGGGAAGGTCGCCGTGCGGGCCTGGCGCGGACCCGACGCCATCGGCAATCCCGAGAGCGACGCGGCAGGGGTGGGGTGGATCCTCGCCGAGAGCTGGTGGCCCTACCAGCGGCCCACCTTCGTCACCCCCCCCTTTGCGGGGTACGTGTCGGGACACAGCACGTTCAGCCGCGCCGGTGCGACGATCCTGGCGCTCTTCACGGGGTCCGAGTTCTTTCCCGGTGGCGTGGGGGAGTTCCCGTGCCCCCGTGGAGAGTTCCTGGTCTTCGAGGACGGTCCCAGCGTCGACCTCACGCTCCAGTGGGCCACCTACTACGACGCCTCGGACCAGACCAGCCTCTCCAGGATCTGGGGAGGGATCCACCCGCCCGCCGACGACCTTCCGGGGCGGCACATGGGGCAGAGGATCGGAACGGACGCGTTCGAGAGGGCCCGCGGCCTCTTCGTCGGGAGCGAGCAGGGGGAGTAGTCACTCCAGGCGGCGACCCGGGTGGACGCGGGGTCGCTGGGCAGGCAGGCGGGCGCGCGGAGCCCGCTACCTGCTCTCTCTCGCGGAGGCCGAGAAGGACGCCGAGACCGTGGAGATCGACGGCGTGCCGATTCCCGTCGCGAGCAAGCGGACCTCATTCGAACCAGAAACACCGTCCGCCCTTCCGATCGCAGTGAGGTCGCCTACCTCGAAGCCCTGATCCGCTCCGAGGAGTAGGGCGGCGCTGCCCGCTCTGGCAAGCGATCGGGGTCGCGGCTAGCTCGGCGACTGGAGGGCAGCCAGGTAGGTCCCCACGGCCTCCGAGGCGGCGTGCCCGCTGCGCACCGCGCCTTCGATCGAGGCGGGGAGCCCGGTGTCCGTCCAGTCCCCGGCGAGGAACAGCCCGCGGATCCCGGTGACCGGAGCCGGCCGCGCGCCGGCCGCATCAGGGGTCTGCCGGAACGCCGCCTGCGGCTCGCGCACGACCAGCGAGCGCTGGATCGATCCCGCGGCTTCCGGGAGCGCCCGGACCAGCTCTGCTTCGCAGGACGCCGCGATCTCGCCATTGGGTCGCTTCGCGTCGTCTTTCGAAGGAAGGACGAGCGCCTGCAGCATCTGTCGCGAGCCGTCGGCCGCAGGGCCACGCTCCCGCGTGCCGACCCGGCAAAGCCCCCCGCCTGCGACGCCCAGCCACGCCGAGCCGAGGACGCGCTGGTCCAACCAGAAGGCGAGGGAGATGGCGGGAGTCCCGGCGAGCCGGCCGAGCTGCGCGAAGGAAGGCTCCCCGACCGCAGGCTCGGGGAGCAACGGGGGGAGACCGTGCCACGGGAGCGCCGACACGACCGCGGTGACCTCGAGCCGTTCGGCGCTGCCGGCCTCGCCCCGCTGGATCGCCTCGCGTTCCCGGGGCCGCTGCCGGTAGAGCACTGCACGGACCCGCCCGTCCCGCAGCTCGAGGCTTTCGGCTCGCGCACCC
>Ga0299906_10001680_pt1 | contig 18780 bp, 21 predicted proteins | sample RVTome_14_FD_200259 | JGI IMG/M metagenome (GOLD analysis project Ga0299906, IMG submission 200259) | Soil microbial communities from uranium-contaminated site in the Upper Colorado River Basin, Wyoming, United States - RVT145D125 (version 2) ...
CCAGGGACACCCGCACCCCGTGTGAGCGCTCACTCGCCAGCAACGACGTACGCCGCAGCGCCGCATGCAGCTCGTCTCGCTGCACGGTGGCCTTGAAGCGTGACTGCTTCGGGATGACCTGGGTGTAGTCGGGGAACTCTCCCTCGACGAGGCGCATGAAGAAGACCGTCGTATCCACGGTAAGCCGTACGTCGCGGTCGCCGACCGTGAGCCCGACTTCGGCCACCTCGGTCTCGTCGAGGAGCTTTCGAACCTCGACCAATCCCTTGCGCGGCATGATCACCCCGCGTGGGATCTTCGCCTCGGCCAACGCCCGGTCGACAAGTGCCAACCGATGCCCGTCCGTGGCGACCATCCGAATCTGGTCCTTACCGGTCGTCTCGACGTAGACGCCGGAGAGATTGAACCGTGTCTCGTCGGTCGAAACCGCAAAGAGCGTGCGGTCGATCATCTCCCGGAGCGTGCCTGCGGCAATCTTTATCGTCGCTCCCTGGGCCGGCTGCGAAAACGGGAGTTCCGGGAACTCGCTCGGGTCGAGCGTGACCACCTTGAACTTGGAACGGCCGGCCAGGACCTCGACCCAGCCTTCCGTGGCGGTCTTCAGCACGATCTCGTCCGCCGACACTTCCCGAGCGATCTCGTAGAGCTTGCGCGCGCTGACCGTGATGGCTGTCGGCTTCTTGACCGTCGCCGGTACCCGCCCGCGAATCCCCATCTCCATGTCCGTGGCGGAAAGCGCGATCCCGTCCCCATCCGGCTCCACCAGAACATGCGCCAAGATTGGTTGCGGGCTGCGTCGCTCGACCACGCCCTGTACGAGGTGCAGTCCTCGCAGTAGATCTTCTCGCTTCACCCGAATTTCCATCGACGTCCCTCGTCCGGTCCAGTTCTCCCGACTGTCCACAAGCCCTAGTGTTGAGGGTTTTCTCTAATCTCTCTATGAACCCGTAGTAGTCGTCGGGCCTGTGGAAACCGTAGACAACTCCGCTTCTGATCGTTCGACGTAGTGGATCGCCGGGAGGTTGTCCACAGCGGCCGGTGACTACTTGAGGAGCAATCCATCGACTAGGGTGCGCTCCAAGGTTTCCACCGTCGCTCGCAGTCCTTCGTCCGCCTTGAGGAGGCGCTCGACGGTTGCGACCCCGTGGATGACGGTCGAATGGTCTCGACCGAACAGCTCGCCGATCCGGGGGTAGGATGCTCCGAGCAGGCGTCGACAAAGGTACATGGTGACCTGACGGGGCAACACCACGTGGCGGCTGCGCCGGCGCGAGCGGAGATCGGACTCGGAGAGCGAGAAGCGCTCGCAGACCACCCCACAGATCTGCTCGAAGGACGGGGCCTCAGACGGGCGGTGGTGGTTCCGCAGCACATGGCGCGCATAGTCGAGGCTGATGACTCGGTGCTCGAGGGAGGCCTGAGCACCCACCCGGGTGAGCGCCCCCTCGAGTTCCCGGACGTTCGACGGAATTCTCTCGGCGAGCAGCAACGCCACGTCGTGGCCTATGGGGATCGACTCCAGTTCCGCCTTGCGCTGGACGATGGCGACGCGGGTTTCCAGGTCCGGGGGCTGAATGTCGGCGATCAGGCCCCACTCGAAGCGGTTGCGGAGCCGCTCCTCCAGGCCGGCGATCTCCAGGGGAATCTTGTCGGAAGTGAGGACGATCTGACGGCCGTCGCCGTGCAAGGTGTTGAACGTGTGGAAGAATTCTTCCTGGGTCCGGTCGCGACCCGCGAGAAACTGGACGTCGTCCACGATGAGGACGTCAACGCCGCGGAACCACCTCTGGAAGGCGTCCATGCGGTCCCGTCGCAGGGCCGAGATCAGTTCGTTCATGAAGCGCTCGGAGGACAGATAGGCCACCGTCGCGTCGGGATCGCGTTCCAGCACCTGGTGGCCGATTGCCGTGGCGAGGTGCGTCTTGCCGAGCCCCACCCCACCGTAGAGGAAGAGCGGGTTGTACTGTTTGCCCGGTTGGCTGGCGACGGCGGCGCAGGCGGCGTGTGCGAACTGATTCGACGCGCCGACGACGAAGCGGTCGAAAGTGTAGCGGGGATTGAGTGGTGGCGTGACGAGGGCGCCCCGCAGCCTCCGTTGTCGCCGCGCCGACGGGAACAGCTCCCCTTGCTCCTCCGGACGCAGGTCGATCACCACCTGCCGCGGACCAACCAACTCCCCGAGCGCCTGTCGTATCGCGTCGACGTAGTTGTCCGTCACGCAGGTGAGACTCAGCCGGTCCGGGGCCCGGAGACGAAACTCCGTCGCGGTGAGCGCCACGGGCTGCAGCGGCCGAAGAAAGGTGACCACCGCATGCGGCTCGACCCGCTGCGACAGCAAGCCGAGGATCCCGTCCCAGGCTTGGCGCGGCTCGGTCGGTGGCCTGGATTCGCGATGCGATACGGGCGCGTGGACTGGTTCCTTCGACACGGTACGTTGCTTCGCTGTGGAAGCCGAGGGTTCTAGGCGAAGTTGCTGCGCGCGTGCAAGGCGCATTGCGGCCATTCGGGCCTCGTGTTACCGCAGCCCCACCGCATGGGAGAACGGTCGGATCGCATTCAACGTGAGGCGACGCAGGTCATTCCGGGCGGTGTCAACAGCCCGGTGCGATCGTGGAAGGCAGTTGGCGGCTCGCCGATCGTGATCGCCCGCGGGCACGGCTGTCGCGTCACCGACGTGGACGGGCGCGAGTACGTCGATCTCGTGGGTTCGTGGGGACCGCTGGTCCTCGGGCACGCCCATCCCGACGTGGTCGCCGCGATCGGCCGCCAGACGATCCTCGGCACCAGCTTCGGCGCGCCCACGGAGGCAGAGCTGCACCTGGCGGAGGAGATCGTCGCTCGGGTACCATCAGTCGAGCAGGTTCGACTGGTCAGCTCGGGGACCGAGGCGACGATGTCGGCGCTGCGGCTGGCCCGGGCTGCGACGGGACGTGAGGCCATCGTCAAGTTCGTGGGGTGCTACCACGGGCATGTCGATGCGTTGCTCGTGCGCGCCGGGTCGGGCGCGCTCACGTTGGGTGTCCCGGACAGCCCGGGCGTTCCGGCGGCGCTGGCGGAACTCACGTGGCTCGCCGAGTTCAACGACACGGAAGGGGGGCGCAAGCTGCTGCGAGGCCGCGGGGAGGCCGTCGCCGCCGTGATCGTCGAGCCCGTGGCCGGCAACATGGGTGTGGTACCACCGGAACCGGGCTTTCTGGAGATGTTGCGCGCGGAGACGGCGCGCGCCGGCGCCGTCCTCATCTTCGACGAGGTAATAACGGGATTTCGGGTCGCGCCCGGGGGGGCGCAGCAGCGCTTCGGCGTCACCCCGGACCTCACCTGCCTGGGGAAGATCCTTGGTGGCGGCATGCCGTTGGCCGCCTTCGGGGGGCGCAGGGATCTCATGCAGCAGCTCGCGCCCTCCGGCCCCGTCTACCAGGCCGGTACGCTGTCGGGGAATCCGCTCAGCGTGGCGGCTGGGCTGGCGACACTGAGCCGGCTCGACCAGACCCCGGACGCGTACGGCACCCTCGAGCGCCTGGGCGAGGCCGCTGCGGCCGGTCTCGCCCAGGCGCTCGTCGACACCGGGGTTCCAGGTGTCGTGAACCGCTGCGGTTCCATGCTGACGCTGTTCCTCGGCACGGAGGGACCCGTACGCGACTTCCAGTCGGCGACGCGCGCCGATGTGGACCTCTTCGGCCGCTTCTTCGCCGGCATGCTGGCGGAGGGGTACTACCTTCCCCCCTCCCAGTATGAGGCGATGTTCCTGTCGCTCGCCATGGACGAGGCCGAGGTCGAAGGGCTCGGCCCGGCGGCGCGCCGAGCCCTCGCCGGCCTCGCCTGATCCACGATGCCGACGGGCAGCCTGGTTCGATTCGCGCGCGGGGGGGCGCTGGCCTTCGAGTTCACCGGTACCATCGCCGGGAGCGCGGTCCTCGGCTGGCTGATCGATGGCTATCTGGAGACCGATCCGTACGGAATGATCGGCTGCATCCTGATCGGGGTGTGCGGCGGTTTCGTGCGCCTGATCCAGATGCTGCGCCGATTCGATCGAGTGGACCGTGACGCCGAGCGTTGAGCGGGTGCAGCTGCGTGTGGCCGCGCTGGGCGCGGCGGCCGCCCTGCTCTGCTGGGCGACCGGCTGGCTGGGTCCCGGCGGCGTCGCGGGCGGCGCAGCGGCGGTCCTGGTGTCGCTGTGGCTGTATAGACAGCTCTTCCTCGCGGCCATCGCTCAGGGCCGTCGCCGCCTTGCGATTGGTCTTTCCTTTGTTAAACTCGCCGCCCTTCTGATCCTCGGCTGGTGGGCCTTCTCGAGTCCCACATGGGCACCCGATCCCATCGGCTTCGCCGTCGGGGTGAGCTGCCTGCCGGCCGCGGCGCTGTGGGAAGCGTACGAGACGAGAAAGTGAGCTGATGGAACACGGATTCACCTGGCTGTCCGGATTTGGTGTCTACGAGCCCATAGCGACCGCGGTGCTGGTGAGTCTGGTGGTGGCGCTGTTCGCGTTCGTCGTCAGCCGCCGTGTAGCGGGGCTCGGGCAGTCGGTGGACCCCGAGGACGGGCTCACCGTTCGGAACGTCTCCGAGGTGCTCGTCGACGGCATGAACGGGCTGGCCGAGGGGGTCCTCGGCCACGGCTACGAGCGTTACGTGCCGTTGCTGGCCGCTTTCTTCGTCTACATTCTGACCTGCAACCTGCTCGGCCTGATCCCGGGCTTTCTGCCGCCCACGGGCCATTTTCCGATGACGTTCGGCCTCGGGCTGGTCTCCTTCGTCGCCTACAACGCCTACGGCATGAAGGCGCAGGGCGTGGGGGGACACCTGAAGCACTTCCTGGGGCCGGTGATCTTCATCGCGCCCCTCATGCTGATCATCGAGATCTTCAGCCACGGGTTCCGGCCCGTTTCGCTGGGCATCCGCCTGTTCGCCAACATGGACGCGGACCACAAGGTCCTCGGCCTGTTCACGGACCTGACGCACGTCGTGATCCCGGTGGCCTTCTACGTGCTCGGGACCTTCGTTTCGGTCGTGCAGGCCTTCGTCTTCACGATGCTCACGGCGATCTACATCTCGCTTGCCGTGGCGCACGACCACTAAAGACCGTCGATACGACTCAGGGCGTCCGCCCGCGTGGGAGCGGAGAGGATGAGGAGAGGCAGGGAGACCGGGCGCCCCGGGAGAGGAGAGACAATGCTGGTTCGAGGAAAGTTCTGGGGGTTGCTCGTGTTGCTCCTGCTGGTGGCCGGTCCGGCCTTCGCCGAGGAAAGCATGGGCGGCGGGGGGAGCATCAACCACGGCCTGATCGCCATCGCGGCAGGGATGGGCCTGGGTCTGGCCGCGCTCGGGGCCGCCCTGGCCCAGGGGCGCGCGACGGCAGCGGCCATGGAGTCGATCGGACGCAATCCGAATGCCGCCGATCGAGTGTTCACGCCGCTGATCGTGGGCCTCGCTCTGATGGAGGCACTTGCACTCTATGCCCTGGTCGTAGCAATTATCCTCTCGGGCAAGATTCCTGGTTGACGCCGCAACGGGACCCGGTCGGGATAGCCCCCCGACCGGGTCCTGATCACCCTCCTCGGGCTCTCGCCAGATCTGTCGCACGCGGCGGTCGGAGGTGTTGAATGTGGTGGAACGTGCCGGAGGGTGAGGAGGCGGGAATGGACGGAAGCGCGAGGCCGAGGCTGCTGGCTGTCGCTGGCCGCATCGACCAGAAGCAACGGGCCTTTCTGACCATGGTGCCGCTGGCGCGAGTGCGACCCAACGAGTTGCAGCCGCGCAAGTACTTCGATGACGAGCGCCTGGCGGAGCTCTCGCAATCGATCAAGGAACGGGGCCTGTTGCAGCCGATCGTCGTGCGCAAGGACGGCGACGACTTCGAATTGCTCGCTGGAGAGCGTCGCTTTCGGGCTGCGAAGCTGGCGGGGCTGGACCGCGTCCCGGCACTCATCCGCGACAAGGACGATCCCCTCGAGGTCGCCCTCATCGAGAACCTCCAGCGCGAGGACCTGACGCCCCTGGAAGAAGCCGAGGCCCTCGCAGGTCTGATCGAGACCCACGGCTACAGCCATCGTGCGGTCGCGGATGTCCTGGGCAAGAGCCGCCCTTACATCTCCAACGCGCTCTCGCTCCTCCGCCTGCCCGATCGCGTGAAAGCGGAAGTACACAGCGCCGGCCGAGTGGTCTCACGGGAGCTGCTGATGGGCGTGGCTCGCTCGGAGACCCCTGAGGAAGCCGAGGCGCTCTGGTCCAGGCTGAAGCTGGACCTCATGTCGGTGCGGCAGTTCCGTGCCGAACGCTCCGGCAAGGCGCCTGCCGAGCGCTCTGCGGTGCGGTCGGCGATTCTGGCCGCGAGACGGCTGAACCGTGCCCTCAAGCGCCTCGCGGAAGGTCTGGAGAGCGGGGAGGACGCCGAGGCCGAGACGCTCAAACGTGTACTGGCTCGTTCACGGCGGCTCATCGCGGCGCGGCTCGCGGAGGCGACCTGCGACTGACGAAGCACGGCTCTCCTGTTCGAGTGTGTCAAAAAGAGACGCACCTCAGGTCGCGTTTCGTTACAGTCGTTTCAGCCCGCGGGGAGATCCCCTAAGCAGAACACAGTGTTTTCACGGGTCAGAAGCTTGGCACGGGTCTCGCTTGGTGGTTCCGTATCATGGAAGAATCGACCCGAGCAGCGAAGTCCGACCGCCCCCGATCGGGGATGGCGTTCGAGCCTGAGGTCATCCTTCCCGAGCAGATCTCGGCTGGGACGACTCTCGACGCCTCCGTGCAGCCTGAGAAGCGACTCATGCTGGCCGTGCTCGAGGAGGCCGTCGGTACCTTCCAGAAGTACGCCCTCTCGCGGGAGCGCACCGGCCAGCGCCTGTTCGCCGACTCCGAGGAGTGGTTCGAATCGGACGAGATCGATTGGCCCTACTCGTTCGTCAACATCTGCCACACGCTCGGTCTCGAGGTGGACTACATCCGCCAGGGGCTCAGCCGTTGGCATGCCGAGCAGGAGGCTGCGCACGCACGGGGTGCGCGCGTGATTCGCTTCCCCTTCCGTCGAGTGAACGGAACGCGGCATTCGGTCACAGGCCGCGCGCCCGGCTTGCGCCAGAGCGCCTGACGAAGTTCTGGTTCGGGCGTTCGACGTCGAACCGGTCTCTGGTGCGTCGAACTTCGGTCCGTCCGCTCGCCGTACGATTGCCGGTGCGGTGGGGGGGTGACAGGATCGCGTGATGCCGTCCCGCAATCGGCTCGCGTCGGAGACGAGTCCGTATCTCCTGCAGCACGCCACCAATCCGGTGGATTGGTATCCCTGGGGAACGGAGGCGTTCGAGAAGGCCCGGCGCGAGGACAAGCCGGTGCTGCTCTCGGTCGGCTACTCGTCGTGCCATTGGTGCCACGTGATGGAGCACGAGTCGTTCACCGACCCGCAGATCGCCGCGCTGATGAACGAGCTGTTCGTCAGCATCAAGGTGGATCGCGAGGAACGGCCGGACGTCGATGACGTCTACATGAAGGCGGTGCAGGTGCTGACTGGCCGGGGCGGCTGGCCGATGACGGTCTTCCTCACTCCGGACGGAAAGCCGTTCCACGCCGGGACCTATTTCCCGCCAGTCGATCGGCACGGCCTGCCTGGCTTTCCTCGCGTTCTGCAGGGAATCTCGACGGCCTACCGGGAACGCCGGCCCGACGTCGATCGGGCCACGGAGCAGATCACCGGCGGCGTCGCGGGTGTCGACGCCGTGGTCGCGTTCGAGGGCGACCTGGACGGGACCCTTCCCGTCCGCGCTGCAGAGGCCTTGCTGGAGCACGCCGACGACCTCTACGGGGGTCTTGGTTCCGCCCCGAAGTTCCCGAATACACAGGCCTTTCAGCTCATGCTGCGACATGGCGTCCGGACCGGACGGCAGGCCTTGGTCGAGGCGGTCGTCCTCACCTGCCGTCGCATGGCCGAGGGCGGTCTCTTCGACCAGATCGGGGGCGGCTTCCACCGCTATTCGGTCGACCAGCGCTGGCTCGTCCCACACTTCGAGAAGATGCTGTACGACAACGCGCAGCTCCCTCGCCTCTATCTCGAGGCGCTGCAGGTGACGGGCGAGCCACTCTTCCGTCGCACGGTCCAGGCCACGCTCGATTACGTGCTGCGGGAGATGCGTGACGAGGCGGGCGGCTTTTTCTCGGCGACGGACGCCGACAGCGAGGGGGAGGAGGGGAAGTTCTTCGTCTGGACGCCGGCCGAGGTGGCCGAGGTGGTCGGTGCCGAGGACGTGCCGGTCGTCTGCCGTTACTGGGACATCACCGACGAGGGGAATTTCGAGGGGAAGAGCATCGCCCACGTGACGGTGACCATCGACGAGGTCGCTCGCATGTTCGGCCGCGATCCTGCCGCCGTCGCCCAGGTCATCGAAACGGCGCGCCAGCGGCTGTACGTGGCCCGCCAACTCCGAGTGCCGCCTCTGCGAGACGAGAAGGTGCTGGCGAGTTGGAACGGTCTGATGCTGGGGACCCTCGCCGAGGCGGGGCGAGTTCTGGCCGAGCCTCGGTACGTCGAGGCGGCCACCACGGCAGCGGACTTCCTGTGGCGCGAGATGCGCCGCAGCGATCGCCTCCTGCACACCTGGTTCAAGGGTGAGGCGAAGATCGGTGCCTTCCTCGACGACTACGTCCTGGTGGCGAGCGGCCTGGTCGATCTCTACGAAGCCACGCACGATCGCACCCACCTCGAGCGGGCACGCGCGCTGGCGGATCAGCTCGATCCGCTGTTCCACGACCCGGACGGGGGAGGCTTCTTCTACACGGCGGCCGATGCCGAGCGCCTCATCGCCCGGCCCAAGCCCGGCGTCGACGGCTCCGTACCGTCGGGCAACGGCACGGCGGCCGTCCTGCTCCTCCGGCTGCATGCCTTTACCGGCCATGACGGGTACCGCCAGCGCGCCGAGGAGTTGTTGCGGCTGTACCACGAACCGACGCGCAAGAACCCTTTCGGCTTCGCGTCCTATCTGGAAGCGCTCGAACGCTGGGTGGACGGCCAGACGGAGGTCGTCGTGGTTGGTGACGAGTCCGAGACGGCGATGCTGTGGCAAGTGGTCGCCGAGCGGTATGTGCCCAACCACGTGTTGGTGGCCGCTCGGCCGCGGGAGACGGCCCCCCTCGCTCCCGCGCGTGACCGGCCAGCGGTGGGCGGCCGCGCCACTGCCTATGTCTGCCGGGGCTTCACCTGCTCGGCGCCGGCGACCGATGCCAGCGCGCTGGCGGCTGCGCTGGGCAACGCGTCTGGCGCCTGACGACTCGGCGCGCTACCGACCGCTGAACTGCGGACGCCGCTTCTCGCGGCGCGCCGCCAGCCCCTCTTGCAAGTCGGCGCTCGAACGAACCTGACGGTGCAGCTCCTCGAGGTCCTCACGGGGCAGCGAGCGATGCAGGGAGGCGGCCCGTTGCACGAAGGCCTTCATGGCGCGCACCGAGAGGGGTGCGTTCTGGGCGATCTGTCGGGCTAGCGTTTCCACGGCGCCGTCGAGTTCGTCCGCCGGGACGACGCGATTCGCCATGCCGAGGTGCACTGCAGCCTCCGCCGGGACCGCTTCGCCCGTGAACAGCAGCTCGTTGGTCTTCGGCACGCCGATGATGTCGACCAGCTTCCAGGTGAGCAGAACCGGAACCGCGAGGCCGATGCGCGCCAGCGGCATAGAGAAACGTGCGTCGTCGGCGGCGACGCGGATGTCGCAGTGCAGGGCCAGCTCGCATCCGCCGGCCACCGAGTCGCCGTGCACGGCGGCGATGGTCGGATGCGGGCAGGCTTCGATCTTCTCGAGGATGTGCTCGAGGCCTCCGAGATCGGCCTCACCCGCCTCGCGTTGCTTCGCCATCTCGGCGAGATCCAAGCCGGCGCAAAAGGCCGGACCGTTGGCACGGACGATCGTCACGCGGACCGTTCCATCCGCCGCCAGCTGGTCGAAGGCGTCGCTGATCTGCCGGATCATCGGCGGGTTGAGCGCGTTGCGCTTCTCCGGCCGGTTGAGCGTGACCGTGGCGATGTCGCCGGATCGGGAGACGAGGACTTCCTGGGCCATCCAGGCCCTGTATCGTCTCAGTACCGATCCTTCAACGCGCGGACGGCCGCGAACAGCGCGACCTCGTCGCCCTTCGGCAGGCCGCTCACCTGCGCCGCCACGGTCGCGGCCAGCTCGGGGCTGCTCGTGCGCAGAAACGGGTTGGTATCCTTCTCTTCGGCGATCGTGGTCGGTACCGTCGGTTTGCCCTCGCGCCGCAGCTTCTGCACGGCGGCGAGTTTGCGCGCCAGGGCCTGATTGCCGGGTTCGAGCTCGCTGGCGAAGCGGAGATTCTTCTCCGTGTACTCGTGACCGCAGTACACCTTCGTCCGGTCGGGGAGGCTGGCCAGCTTCCCCAGCGAGCGCATCATCTGGGCCGCATCCCCTTCGAAGAGGCGGCCGCAGCCCCCGGCGAAGAGCGTGTCCCCCGTGAAGACGGCGTCGTGGTCGGCGAAGTGGTAGGCTACATGTCCGCTCGTGTGAGCCGGGATGAGGATGACGCGCGCCCGGAGGCCGGCCACGGTGATCGTCTCTCCGTCCCGTACCGGATGGGTGATGCCGGGAATGCGCGGCGCGTCGTCGGCCGACCCGTAGACGTGCACTTCGGGTAGGCGCTGGAGCAGGTCCTCGTTGCCGCCGACGTGATCGTAGTGGTGATGCGTGGCCAGCACCGCGATCAAGCGAACCCCTTGTCGCTCGGCCTCCGCGACCACCGGGCCCGCTTCGGCGCAATCGACGACCGCGGCCTCGTGCGCGGCCGGGTCGATCACGAGGTACGCGTAGTTGTCGCTGAGCTGTGGGACGGGGACGACGCGCACCAGTGTGCCTGCCTCAGCCCTCGCTCGCGACGGATGCCGGGGCAGGTGCGGCGGCGGGCGCGGGGGTCGATTGGATGTCCGGTGCCCCCGAACGCTGCTCGAGTCGGAAGACACGCTCGCGGAGACCCGCGGCCTCGACGGCGCGTGCCACCTGCTCGCGTGACAGATCCGTGAGCCGCGCTTCCAGCCGCGCCAGCCGGTCGCGTATCCCCGTCGCCTCGCCGGCGCGCGCGATCTGTTCCTTGCTGGTCTCCAGCACGCGCGACTCGATGCGGGTGAGCCGTTCGCGCATCGGTCCGATCTCGGTGAGCCGCCCGCCCGCGTCGCGCGCGATGTCCTGGACCCGGCTTTCGCAGCGGTCCAGCCGTGCGTGCAGCTCTGAGTCGCTCTGGCCGCCGTGTTGTGACCCCAGAGCCGACACGCGCTGCTCGAGGCGTTCCATGCGGTCGATGAGTTCGCCCGCTCGCGCTTGCGAGGCGGCCGCGCGTTGGTCGGCCCCGTTGGCGAGCGAGCGGATCGGCTCGAGGACCTCCTCGAGAACCTCCTCGATCCCGTCCTCGAGCGAGGGGATGTCGGTGAGGCGATCCTCGAGGGCGCGGAGATGCTCCGAGAGGCGATCCACTTCGTCGCGCATCGACGAAGCGAAGCGGCTCAGGAGACCTTCGAGCTGCGAGCTGAGCGTCCCTTCGAGGGTGCCCAGGATGGAAGTCACCTGGGACTCGACGCCTCGGCCCGTCGTCAGGACCACGCGCTGAACCGACTGAACCCCCTCGATCAGCGCTTGGCTGCCGTCCGCCAGGAGGTCTTGGATCGCCCCCAGCGTCGATCGTGCCGGTTGCTCCTTTGGCCGTGCCATCCCCACCTCCCGTTCCGCGTCTCAATCCATGGCGGAATACTCACAGACCGAGTCCCTTAGAGCAGGGGGCCCTAGAAAATGCAATGCGCCTCGTTGTTCACAACGTGTGGAGAACCGGATGGCAGCGACCATAAGGCTCTGTGACGTGGCTTGGAAACACATCCACATGTTATCCACAGGTCGGATCCGGCCGAAAATCACGCCCGACCACGTACAGCTCGGAGGACCCGCGGCGACTGCTGTCCGGCCGAGTCGTCTTGATCGTGCGGAATACACCGCGAAGCCTCGCCATCAGGGCCTGGTGCCCCGGGCCCATGAAGACCTTGGCAAGCAGCGATCCGCCCGGCACCAGGAGGAGGGGGAGGGCGTCGAGGACGCTCTCGAGCAGGGCCTCGCAACGGGCGTCGTCGGTGGCGCGCACGCCCGTCAGCTTCGGGGCGGCGTCGCAGAGCACGGTGGAGGCCGGCCCGGCGAGCGCCTGGACCACCTGCCCGATGGTCGCCGAATCCCGCAGGTCACCCCGGATGCAGGTGACGTTCGCGATCGCCAGCGGCTCTATCGGCTCCAGATCGACACCGACCACCCGCCCGTCCGTGCCGACACGCTCGGCCGCGACCTGAAGCCAGCCTCCCGGCCATGCGCCGAGGTCCGCGACCCGCGCCGCCGGTTTCAGCAGCCCGAAGCGGTCGTCGAGCTCCGCCAGCTTGTAGGCGCTGCGGGCACGGTAGCCCGCCGCCTTCGCTCGCCGATAATGCGCGTCCTTGCGCTGATAGCCCAATGCCAGCCGGCCGTCCCGCTACTCGGGGACGGCCTCGTTCTGGTAGGCGCGATAGTCCCCGTACGGGTTCTCGTGCGGGACGTGACCGAAGATGGGCTCCAGGTGGGGCTCCGACAACAGGAAGTGGAACGGTCGGGCCACCAGCCATTCCAAGGCGAAGCCTACGGGATGGAGGGCGTACGCCGCGACCCGCAGCGGATGCGATTCCGAGTCGTCGTAGGCGTCGTGAGCGCGGGCCGGAGAGACGCTCCAGCCCAGGGTCGCGCACACGGTGAGTGCGAGCAGAACGTGTTTCACGTGGGGCCTCCTTCGGTTCCGATCTGGCCTTCCGAGGCTACCACAACGGCCCGCGCCGTCGACAGCAAAAGAGAGCCGCGTTGACTCCCCAGGGCCCCGTCGTTACCACGGCCCCGATGAGTACGTTCCGCCCGCTCGAGCCGCTCAAAGGATGGCGCCGGCTCGCCATCCACAGTTGGCCAACCCCCAGCGACCCGTCCGTCTACGCGCTCGTCGACATTCCTATGGCAGGTGCTTTGGCGTACCTCGACCGGCTACGCGCCGAAACGGGGACACACGTCACCGTGACACACCTCGTGGCCAAGGGGGTCGCGCTGGCGCTCAGCGCCTTCCCGCAGATGAACGGCATCGTCGCGCGCGGCCGTATCATGCTGCGTGAGACGGTGGACATCTTCCTGCAGGTCTCGACCGAGGGGGGCACCGACCTGGCCGGCGTGAAGGTCTCGCGCGTCGATCAGAAGAGCGTCGTCGAGATCGCGCGCGAGGCCGAGGAGCGTGTTCGCAAGCTGCGTGCCCGCAAGGACGAACAGGTGGAACGCACCAAAGGCATCCTGAACCAGGTGCCGCTCTTCGCGCTCAGCCCCCTCATGCGCACGATCGCCTATCTCATCTACGACCTCGACCTCGATCTGAGTCGCCTCGGCATCGTGAAGGACGAGTTCGGCAGCGCGATGGTGAGCAACGCGGGCTCACTGGGGGTCGGGGTGGCGATGGCCCCGTTGGTGCCGTTCAGCCGCACGCCCATGGTCGTGCTCGTGGGACAGGTCGAGGAGCGCGCCGTCGCGGAGGACGGCAAGGCGGTGGTGCGGCCGATGCTGACGCTCGGCGTCACCTTCGACCATCGCTTCATGGACGGCTTTCAGGGCGGCGAGATGATCAAGATATGTCGCGGCTTCGTCGAGGATCCGGGGGCCCTCGAGGGCGAAGTGGTAGGGGCCCGGCTGCCCCCCGGGTTCAGCGCCAGCCGATGAAGCTGAGCTGCCGGCCGGCCCGGGCGCCGTCGCGCCGGTAGGAGTGATGCCCCGGCCCGCACACCGTGCACGGGCCGAGGACGGTGACCTGGGCCACCCCGGCCGTTTCGAGCAACGACCGGACGGCGCCGCGTAGGTCGAGCCGCCAGCGCGCCCCGTCCGCCGCCCACGCCGCGGCCGTGACGTCGCCGCTGCGCTCGCGGAAGGCCGCGCGCACCTCATCGCCGACCTGATAACAGCACTCGCCGGCGGCCGGGCCCACCGCCGCCTCGATGTCGTCGGCCCCGGCACTGCGCAGCCGCTCGAGGCTCGCCTCGAGGACGCCCGCGGCCGCCCCGCGCCATCCCGCGTGCACGGCGGCGACCACTTCCCGCCGTGCATCGAGCAACAGCACGGGCACGCAGTCCGCCGTCACGACACCGACCAACCGGCCTCGCTCGCTCGTGAACGACGCGTCGGCCGCGGGCACATGGTGTGAATCGACGGCGGCGACCACGGTCGTCCCATGCACCTGGCGCGGCGTGAAGACGGGCGTCGTCACGCCGACGCCGGCCAGCACGACCGACCAGCTCCGCCCGACCACACATTCGGCGGCACCGAGAAAGCCGTGCGTCAGGCCCGGCCGCGCGCGCCAGGGGGCGTGCGTCAACATCCCGCGCCCCCCCTACGGTTCGATGCGCTCGAGCGTGACGTCGGTGTACTCGAGCAGCTCGCGCAGGGTGTGCAGCTTGTACTCTCGCTCGTAGAAGATGCGCCGGATGCCCGTGTTGATGAGGACCTTGAAGCAGTGAATGCAGGGGGTGTGGGTGATGTAGATGTCGGCGTCGCTGATCGACGAGCCGTTCTTCGCGGCCTGTGCGATGGCATTGATTTCGGCGTGGATGGTGCGGAAGCAGTTCTCCTCGACCTCGCCCGAGGGCGTCTGCGACGTGTAGACGAGGCAGCCGACGTCGATGCAGTGCGGCAGCCCCGCCGGCGAGCCGTTGTAGCCGGAGGCCAGGATGTTCTTGTCGCGCACGATCACGGCCCCCACCTTGGCGCGGGTACACGTCGAGCGCTCGGCCACCTGGCGCGTGATGGTCAGGAAATACTGGTGCCAACTGGGACGTGCATTCATGGGAGGAGACTGATGGGGGCCGGCACGAAGGTGACGACGAGCAACGCCAGGCTCGCGATCGCCCCCATGCGCCGCCACGGGGAGAGAGGATGATGATCGTCCATGGTGGGAGGATGTCCGAGCACGATCATGAGCAGAAGAATGCCGGCCCACAGCGCCCAGCCCACCCACCCCCGCCAAGCCAGCCAGACCAGAATCGCGACCAGCAACATCGGGAAGATGCGACTGCGCATGCCCGCCGCGTAGGCGACGTGCCCGCCGTCGAGCTGCCCCACGGGCAGTAGATTGAGCGAGGTGACGAGCATGCCGAACCACCCCGCGAAGGCGAGCGGATGGTAGACCAGATTCACCGACTCCGGCACATCCCCCACCACCAGGCGCGTCATGAGGGCCGTGATGAGCGAGTCTCCCAGGTGGAAGGCATGATCCATCAGCGGCGGCTCCGCCGTAACCGTCGAGAGTCGTAGACCGATCGCGAGCACGGGCAGGGCGATCAGAAAGCCGCCCCAGGGGCCGGCCGCGCCCATGTCGAAGAGCGCGTTCCGGTTCGGAAACGGCGAGCGCACGCGGATCACGGCACCCAGGGTTCCGGGGAGGAAGATCGGGGGCGCCGGGATGAAGAAGGGCAGGGTCGCGCTGACCCCGTGCACCCGGCAGGCCAAGTAGTGACCACCCTCGTGACAGAGCAGGAAGAGCAGCATCGCCGCGGCGTAGCTCGGCCCGTGTGCGAGCCACATCGTGAACGCGGTCGCCATTGCCAGCCAGACGTGTACGCGCACGCCGCCTTCGGCACGGGGGGACAGCTCGGCTGCCCCGGCTTCGAGCGCTCGCCAGCGCGCTTCGATCGACGGCTCGGTGCTCAAGATGGCACCACCCGCACGGGCGCTCCGAGTCCGAGTGCGAGCGCATCCGTGGCCGACCCGTCACGGACGGCGATCTCGACGAGGTTCCACGAGTTCACCACCGCCACGGGCTCGCCCGGGGGCACCGAGGCATACGAGGTGGACAGGGAACCGACGGGCACTTCGCCGATCGTAATCGAAACCTCGTGGCCAGCAAAGTCGCTCGGGCCCAGGTTCGAGACGAGGTTGCCGAAGCCGTCGACGTACACGACCTCGCCGACCACCGTGCCGTCCGCCTCGCGCCGCGCCGCGGGCAGCTCCAGCTCGCACGGATCGCCGACGGGGGCGCCGAGCGCCGCCGTCTCGACGCCGAGCGCGAGCGCCGCGGCCATGGGCGCGAACACGTCCCGCCCGTGGAACGTGTGGCTACGGACCGACGGCAGGTAGCGATCGTTGGTCAGCTCGACGACCCGCCGGCGCTCCGCGGGCGGTGCAGCCAGCGTGAGCACGCCGTTGTCGGGCCCGACGAACGTCGCCCGCGCCGTCTCGATGGCGATGGCCCGCCGGCTCGAGCCCACGCCCGGGTCGACCACGGCCAGATGGATGGTGCCGGCCGGGAACCACGGCGCGGCCTGTCGCAGCACCAGCGCTCCCGCGCGCACGTCCTGCGCCGGGATGCCGTGCGTCACGTCCACCACCGCGACGCCCGGGGCACGCGACGCCAGCACGCCCTTCATGATGCCGACGAACGGGTCGCGCAGCCCGAAGTCGGTGGTGAGCGTGATCAGGCCAGCGCCTCCTCGACGGCCGACCAGAGCAGCGGGAACATGATCTCGTGGTGGCCGGTGAGCGCGATGCCGCGCCCACCGAGCGCCGTTGGGCGGCGCAGCACGTTCACGCCCGGGCGGTAGTGGCGCGTGAAGTCCATGTCGACGGTGGTGATGGTGCGCACCCGCCGGCCGACGTTGCGGGCCAGGTTCAGCGCCTTCACGAACACCTCGGGCAGGATGACCGCCGAGCCCAGGTTCACGTAGACGCCGCCGTCGAGCCGGCCGACGAGCGCGGCCAGCAGCCGGAAGTCGCGCATGCTGGTCTCGCCGATGGCGGCGCCGTCGGCGCTCGGGTGCATGTGGATGATGTCGGTGCCGATGGCGACGTGTACCGTGGCCGGGATGCCGCGCCGGGCGCACGCCGCCAGGATGCTGCCACGCCGGCCGGGGATTTTGGCGGCTTCGATGGCGCGGCCGACGGCTTCGCCGAGTCCCAGCCCGTGACCCGCGCCGTCGCGGGTGGCGCGGTTCAGGAACTCGCCCGTCTCACGCGCCATGCCGAAGATGCCCTCGTCGAGGCCGGGCCCGACGTCCTCGGAGGTATGCCCGCTCTGCGCCAGCTCGTAGTCGTGAATGAGGCAGGCGCCGTTCATGGCCACGCCCGCCAGGCGCTCGCGCTCGATCAGGTCGACGATGAGCGGCCCCAGCCCGACCTTGATGGGGTGCGCGCCCATGCCGAGCACGACCGGCTTGCCGCGCCGGATGGCCGCGGCGATGCGGCTGGCGGCGTCTTTCAGGTCGGCTGCGCCCAGGAAGTCGGGCAAACCGTCCAGGAAGCGGCGCAGGCTGCGGCGCGCGCGCACCGGCTGCCCGAGGGCGACGCGCTTCACCTTGCTGGGACGCCGGCCGAGCGGCACCGTGCGTACCCGCTCCAGGTCGAGCGGCTCGAGCGGGGGCCGCTTCCCCCTCTTCACGCCCCGTCCCCGAAGTGCTCGTCCACCAGCTCGCAGAGCACGTGGCCGATCAGGATGTGCGTCTCCTGGATGCGTTGCGTGTCGGTGGTTGCGGAAACGACGAGCGCGCAGTCGACGACCCCGGCGAGCTTGCCGCCGCTGCCGCCGGTGAGCCCGATGGTGCACACGCCCAGCTCGCGGCAGGCCTCGACGGCCTTCAGGATGCCCGGCGAGTTGCCGCTGGTCGAGATGGCCACGGCGACGTCGCCCTTGCGGCCAAGACCGCGGACCTGGCGGGCGAAGACCTCATCGTAGCCGTAGTCATTGGCGATGGCGGTGAGCGCCGAGGTGTCGGTGGTCAGCGCGATGGCCGCCAGCGCCCGGCGCTCGCGGCGCAGGCGCCCGACCAGCTCGGCGGCGACGTGCTGCGCGTCGGCCGCGCTGCCGCCGTTGCCGAAGAGAAGGACCTTGCCGCCGGCGTCCAGGGCGTCGATGACCATCTGCGCCGCCTCGCCCAGCCGCTCGGCATGCTCCTCGGCGAAGGCGCGCTTCACGCGCAGGCTGTCCTCGAAGAGGGCGCGAATGGCGCGCGTTCTCGCCGCCTCTTCGGGACGCGTCACGGCTCGTGGCTTTATTGGAGGGGTGGGGGCCGGTCAACTCCGCATTGCCAGCGACCCGGCCGGTGCGCTAGATTCCGTCCGACTCCTTCGCGGGCGTAATTCAGTGGTAGAATGCCAGCTTCCCAAGCTGGACGTCGCCGGTTCGAGCCCGGTCGCCCGCTCTTTCGAAGTCAGGGGTTTAGACGAGCGCGGTCCCGACTCGTCGTGAACATGGTGGCAGTTTGGTGGCACGTGGCGAAAGTGAGAGGCTCATGAGGTACGGGAGTAGTACCGATGGCTTGGTGGCCCCTCAGGAAAGCGCGGCGTGCAGAGATCGCCTTGCCTTCCAGCTGACCTTGGTCCTCGTTGCGGCACCAGCCTAGACCGCTCTGATGTCCAAGCGAGTTCAACTCCTACAGGTCCTCGTTAGTGGGCCTTCCGATGTGGCGAACGAGAAGAGAGTTGCGCGGGAGGTCATCAACGAGGCTAACCGGATTCTCGCTGACGAAGGAATCATGTTGCGAGCCATAGGTGACGCAGAGGCTGCATCTGGCGTTGGAACTGATCCGCAGGCGGTTCTCAATGCACAGCTCGACGACTCCGACCTATACGTGGGCATCATGTGGCATCGGCTTGGGACGGCAACGAACAGGTCGGAGTCGGGGACTACGGAGGAGTTTGAACGAGCCCTTCAACGATACCGCGAGAATCCCGGCCTCACGCAGATAACGTTCTTTGCGAGCACCGCCCGTCCCGAGCTAGCGGA
>Ga0299906_10001681_pt1 | contig 18774 bp, 16 predicted proteins | sample RVTome_14_FD_200259 | JGI IMG/M metagenome (GOLD analysis project Ga0299906, IMG submission 200259) | Soil microbial communities from uranium-contaminated site in the Upper Colorado River Basin, Wyoming, United States - RVT145D125 (version 2) ...
CATCTGCATGCCTCCTGGGGCCGAGGGCCCGCGAGCGCATCAGATCACAAATCGCCTGATCCGTCGATCCGTCGATTGAAAATGACCGAGTTTCGACCATCATTAAACCGATCGGCGTTCTAGGAGGCGGCAGACGTCCCGCTGGAGGGGCGAGAGAGGCGTATCCGTATCTCCTCGGCGCGGCGAAGCGTCTGCTGGTCGCCGTGCCGGGCGATCAGGCCGAGAGCAGAGGCGGTGGAAACATACGCGCCGGCCAGCGCGCAGATCGCGCTGGCCGCGAGCGGGATGCCGGCAATCTCCAGCCAGTTGAGCGTCAGCGGCATCCCGCCGGACACGGCAGACAGCGACCCGAGCATGACCGTCGCGAGGGCGAGATTGATGTTGGCCACCACATGGGCCGCGGCGGCGGGCAGCGCTGCGAAACAAAGCAGCGGTGCTCGCGATCAGGACCAGCGATCACAGGCGCCTCACATGACGGCGCGGCGGTCACCCGATGCGACACCTACTCGGAAACGAAATCTTCCACGGATCGAACGTGCGGCGCGAGCAGGGGGTGCTCCGCCAGCTTCCGCGCAAATCTGCCGTCGCCAGTAACGACCTGCGTCTCAAGACGAACAGCAAGCGTCAGGTACGTTGCATCGTACACCGTGATTCCCGTTCTGACCGCCAGCGCATGAGCGTCTGAGACCAGCGCGCGCATCGACACCGCCTCGACGCCGGCGGTTGACAGGTCACTCACTAGACTCTGCGTCTCCTTCGGCCTTAGCTCGCCTTTGCGAACCTTCTTCCAGAGGGCGTTGCCGACTTCGGGAAAAATCAGATCTGGCGCGATGTAGTCATGCGACGCATCGAGCCACTTCCGGGCGGCGACCGAATGCACCTCAGGAACGAACCACTTCACAACGAGACTGGCATCGACGACGAAGACTCTCACCGGGTGTCCCGGTCTTTCCGGATCGAAGCAGCGCTGTCGGAGTGATCAGCCCCCCCGAGCCGTTTCAGCCATTTCGACGAGAGGCGACGGGTCTCCGCCAGATTGCGTGTGTTCGCTCGGCGCAGAACGTCGTGAATCTCCGCCTGCAGCGATCGGCGGTTGGCTTTCGCCGCTGCCTTCAGTTGCCTGAGAACGTCGTCGTCGAGGTCGCGGAGCAAGACGTTGGGCATGACACTGTGCTCTCGAATGCCGGTATCATAATGATACCAGCACGAGCTGCTACCGTGCGGAAAGGCAGTTGGATGGGGTGGGTGACGGGTCTCGAACCCGCGACTTCCTGAGCCACAGTCAGGCGCTCTACCCCTGAGCTACACCCACCATACCGGGCGAACACAGCAGTTTAACACGCCGGCCTGGGGCGCTCCGCGTGGCGCAGGTCGTGGCACTAGAATCATCGGGAGGCCCCGTGATCCTGAAGCAGTTCTACCTGAATTGCCTGGCGCACGCCTCGTACGTGATCGGCGACGAGGCATCCGGCGTGGCGGCGGTGGTCGATCCGCAGCGCGACATCGACGCGTACCTGGAGCTCGCCCGCGCGCACGAGCTGCGCATCGCGCACGTCATCCTCACACACCTGCACGCGGACTTCCTGGCCGGTCATCTGGAGCTGCGCGACGCGACCGGCGCCACGATCTACCTGGGCAAGGCGGCCAGTGCGGAGTACGCGTTCACCCCGCTTGGCGACGGCGACCGCATCGAGATGGGCCGCGTGCGCCTGGAGGCCCTCGAGACGCCAGGCCATACGCCGGAGTCGATCTCGATTCTCGTCTTCGACCTCGACGCGAATGACAGCAAGCCGAAGGCGGTCCTCACCGGCGACACCCTGTTCGTGGGCGACGTGGGCCGTCCCGATCTGCGCGCCGCGCTCGGGTGGTCGGCCGTCGAGCTGGGCGGGATGCTCCACGACTCGGTGCAGCGGAAGCTCCTGGCGCTGCCGGACGACAGCCTGGTCTACCCCGCCCATGGCGCCGGGTCGCTGTGCGGCAGGGCCCTGAGCCAGGAGACGGTGTCGACCATCGGCGAGCAGCGGCGCGTGAACTACGCGCTGCAGCCGATGAGCAAGGAGGACTTCGTGGCGCTCGTCACGGCGGACCAGCCGGACGCCCCGCCGTACTTCACCTATGACGCCGTGCTCAACACGAAGGAGCGGCAGACGCTCGCCCGTGCGCTCGAAACGCTGTCGGGGCTGTCGCTCGACGACGTGCTCGCCGCGCAGCGGCAGGGAGCGCAAGTGCTCGACACGCGCGACCCGGACCTGTTCGCGGCCGCGCACCTGAGGGGCAGCGTCAACATCGGGCTGGTGGGGCAGTATGCGACCTGGGTCGGCACGGTGCTCGCCCACGACCGGCCGATCGTCGTCATTGCCGATCCCGGCACGGAAGAAGAGGCGGTGATCCGCCTGGGGCGGATCGGCTTCGACAAGGTGCAGGGCTATCTGCTCGGCGGCATTGCCAGCGTGGATCGCCGGCCGGACCTGGTGGCCTCGATCGATCGCCTCTCACCCGCCGTGGCCGCCGGGCGGCTGGCGGGGGAGCACGGCCCGGTTCTCGTCGACGTACGCTCCCCGGCCGAGCAGGCCGCCGGCAGCATCGCGGGCGCGCTGGCGCTTCCCCTCAGCCGGCTGCCGGCGCATCTCTCCCGGATTCCCACCGACCGCCCGCTGATCGTCTTCTGCGCGGGCGGCTACCGATCGTCGATTGCCGCGAGTCTCCTGCAGAAGCACGGTCGCGGCGACGTCAGCGAGCTCGCTGGTGGCTTCGCGGCGTGGGAGGCGGCCAGGCTGCCGGTGGTGTCGCCGCAGCCCGGTACGTAGGCGCCACCCGCACCTGGAGCGAAGGCCACGGTTGGTCGAGGTCGGCGGATGACGTCTGGCACCTGCTTCGCTGAATCCTGAGCTCGGACACGACCTGACCCCGGTTCTCGAGTGCGGAGGGGTCGCTATACTACGCTGCTCGAACGCGTGTCCGGGAGCCTTGCCGAGCGCGTCCTCGAGCCCGCGTTCTGGAGCTTCCTGCCCGAGGGAACCTCGCCCGACATACGCCCCCGGAATCGTGGACGAGGGTTGTCCAGGCGGTCGATACCCGTCTGGCCGAACTTCCGCGGGAATGCCGGCGACTGTGGGTCGAGCTGCGGTCCCGGTCGTGAGGGCCCCGTGCGCTACACTCAGCCGACACGCGCCCGTAGCTCAGGTGGATAGAGCATCGGCCTTCTAAGCCGAGGGTCGCAGGTTCGAGTCCTGCCGGGCGCGCCAATCGTCAAGCTCGCCGGCGCTTGGGCCCTCCGTGCGCCGATTGAAGGTGAAGAGGTCGTGTCGATGCGTTTCGCGACGACCGCGCTCGTGCTTGCCGCGTGCATGGCCGGCGTGATGGCCTCCGGGCAGGAGAGCGCGTCCGATGGCCGGGAGCTGCGCCGCCGGGATCCGATCCTGGCAGAGCTGTCGGACCTCCTCGTCCACTCGCCGCTGGCGCCCTGCGTGCGGACCGGCGCGCCGGGAGCGGAGACAGCGGGACGCCTGCGCATCGCCACCTGGAACATCCGTGCCGCGCGGTCGGCGCCCGTGGAGGCCATCGCCGCAGAGCTGCGCGCGATGCGTGCCGACGTGATCGCGCTGCAGGAAGTCGATGTACTGACCCGCCGTACCGGCTTCGTCGATGAGCCTGCCGTGCTCGCCGGTCGCCTCGGCTTTCGCTACGCGTTTGCCGCCAGCATCAAGTGGGACGGGGGGGATTACGGCCTCGCCGTGCTGTCGCGACTGCCGCTGAACGGCGTCCAGCGTCATCGCCTGGAGACGAGCCACCCAGGGGAGCCGCGAATCGTGCTGGAGGTCACCGTGTGTGCCGGCGGGCGCCCGCTGCGCATTTTCAATCACCATGCCGACCGCCGCGGCGCAGCACGTCAGGCCGGGTTCGAGGGGCTACGGGGAATCCTGCAGAGCGCCGCGGGCCGCGGCATCGTGGTACTCGGCGACTTCAACGAGCCCGTCACGGCTCCAGGCGTGCGCAGTCTGATCGATGACGGCCTCGTCGATCTCGTGGCCGCCCGCGGCACGACCACGACGGGCGGCGATCGCATCGACCACGTGCTGGCGGATCCGTTGCTGGCCCGTATGGTATCGACTGTCAGCGTGTGGTCCACGGACAAGAGCGACCACGATGCCCTGCTGGTCGACCTCGTTCGGTGAGGGACTGCGCCAGGCTGGAATCCGCCGTTGACGTGAGCGCTCCCGGCGGGCATGCTGAGCACCGCAGTAGAGGCTGCAGGCTTGCCGCCTTCAGGCGCTGACAGGCAGGGGAGCTGACGACGCGAAATCTCCGAGGGTCTCCCTGTGCGCACTTCGAAGAAGCGGATCACACTTCTCACCATCGTCGCACTTGCTCTCCCCCTCACGACGAGGTCGCAGGTGGATCGAGGTGTCTCCGTACCGGATTCCGCCCCGGTGGCGGTCGACAGGGACGTCCTGAGACACGTCGGCAGGCCTGGCGATCCGCTGGCCGGCTCCTGGCTCACCTACGGCCTCTCCCAGAGCGAGACGCGCTACAGCCCGCTCGGCCAGATCGACACGTCGAACGTCGGCCGCCTGGGGCTGCAGTGGACGTACGTCCTCGGGGCGGGCGGCGGCAATCAGGAAGGCACGCCGCTGGTCTGGAACGACACGATCTACGGCATCACGAACTGGAGCGTCGTGTTCGCGGTGGACGCGGTCACCGGCGAGGAGATCTGGCGGTGGGATCCCGAGGTCAATCAGGTCACGGTGCGCCCGAAGATCTGCTGTGGCAGCGTGAATCGCGGGCTCGCGCTGTACGACGGCCTGATCATCGCCCCGGTCATCGACGGGCGCCTCCACGCCCTGGACGCCCTGACCGGACGGCCGGTCTGGGAGACGCGCATGGTCTACTCTCAGGACTCCTACACGCTGACGATGGCTCCGCGCATCGCGGGCGACAAGGTCATCATCGGTGCCGCGGGCGGCGATCGGTACACGCGGGGCTTGTTCGACGCCTACGACGCGCGGACCGGCGAACGGGCCTGGCGGTTCCATACCGTGCCGGGCGATCCGTCCCTGCCGTTCGAGAACGACGCCATGCGCCGGGCCGCCGAGACCTGGGGCGGCGACTTCTACACGCGGGGCGGCGGCGGGGCCGTGTGGGACGGCATGGCCTACGACCCGGAGCTGAACCTGGTCTACGTCGGGACCGGAAACGCGGAACCCTGGGTCCAGAAGTTCCGCGGCGCCCGTGGTGTGGACAATCTCTACACGTGCACGATCCTGGCGGTGGATCTCACCACCGGCGAGCTCGCGTGGTACTACCAGACCGTGCCCAACGACAACTGGGACTTCGACAGCGTGCAGCAACTGATGCTGCTCGATCTGGAGATCGACGGCCGCCAGCGCCAGGTGATCACCCAGGCGTCCAAGAACGGTTTCTTCCACGTCCTGGACCGTGCCACGGGGGAGTTCATCTCGGCCGATCCCTTCGTCAAGGTGAACTGGGCCAGCGGCCACGATGCCAACGGCCGGCCGATCGTGAACGAGGAGGCGTACTACGACGACGACCCCCGAGGCGTCGAGATCTTCCCGACCGGGGGCGGCGCTCACAACTGGTCGCCGATGTCCTACCATCCCGCGACTGGGCTGGTCTACATCCCCTCGTCCTACCAGCCGTTCCTGTACGCGGCCACCGAAGAGCTCCGGCCGGGGTCGACCGGCTTCCGCAGCCCTGCTCGCGACGAGGTCCGCACGATCGAGGCGGATCCCATCGGGCCGGAAGCGCCCGAAGGCGTTCGCAACGGCCTGCAGGCCTGGGATCCGGTGAATCAGAGACTGGTCTGGCGGGCCGATCAGGGCGGCGGCATCGGCGGCGGCACCGTCGCCACGGCCGGCAACCTGGTGTTCCACGTCGTCAACAACGGTCTCTTCCGGGCCTTCAGCGCGGACCAGGGTGAGAAGCTCTTCGAAGTGCAGACCGGCCGCACAGGCATGGGCCCTCCCATCACCTATGACGTCGATGGCACGCAGTTCGTGGCGTTCGTGGGCGGACGGGGACGCGTCGCGACCGAGGTGGGTCCCAATGATGCCGAGGTCGACGACCCGCCGTTGTTGTTCGTGTTCACGCTCGACGGGAACGCCGAGCTTCCCGATCCTGCTCCCGTACCCGAGAACGACCGGAATCAGGCACCCGAGCAGGCTCAGTAGGGCGCGAGAGGCAACCTATCTGCCCGGAGGTCCCGGACCGGCTGGCGGAGCGCCGGACACGCCGCCCAGCTCCTCAATCAGGGCGGCCGTTTCTTCCCGCACTTCACCCGGCCCCCGGCGTCCGGTGCGTCCCATCGCCGCGTCGAGAGGCGTCAGCCCACCGCGGTCAGCGGCGTTGATATCGGCTCCCCGATCGAGGAGGAACCGGACGACGTCATTCCATCCCCAGGCTGCCGCCCCGTGCAGCGCCGTCCGGCCGCTTCCGGTCTCGACCGAATCGACGCCGGCGCCGGCCGCCAGCAGCAGCTCGAGAGAATCGATCGATCGCTGCTCGACGTCGGCGGTCGCGAACCAGCCGCGTGTGTCGCCGATCCCGGACCCCAGTCCCCCGGCCACGGTCATCGGAATGGCTCCCTGCGAATTCGGAATGTCCGTTCTGGCGCCGGCTTCGAGGAGCAGCCGAATCACGGGCGCATCGAAGGCCTTGGCCGCCCTCAGGAGGGGCGTCGCCCCCATCCGGAGCACGGTGTCGGCCCCGCGGTCGGCGCCCACGGATCGATACGGTGGGAGGAGCTTCAATTGCGGGTTCGGGTTCACGCCGGCGTCGAGCAGGCGTTCGATTATCTCGATACTGGTCGTTCGATCGAGCGACGGGAGGTCGGGCCGGCCTCCGTGGGGAAGTGTGTTCATGTCGACCGCCGCCCACAGCGGTGTCCGCCCCCACCAGTCCCACCGGTCCGGGTCCACGCCCACGGAGAGCAGGTACGCCGCGATGTCGTAGTGACCGTTCGTGATGGCCATGATCAGCGGCGTCACGCCCTCGGGGTCCGCCATCCCCGGGTCCGCCCCCGCTTCGACCAGAGCCTGCCCACACTCCAGGCAGCCTTCCCGGACGGCATAGAGCAACGCCGTCACCCCGCCGGCCGGCCGGTGGATGGCGCGCGGCTCACCGGTCACCTGTCGTTCCCAGTTGTTGACGACCGACCTGGCGTTGACATCGGCCCCGCGGGCCGCCAGCTCCCTGACCATGGCCACCTGGCCCTGGGCAGCGGCCCAGATCAAGGCCGTCTGACCCCGCCACCGCTCCACCCTGTTCACGTCCGCGCCACGGTCGAGCAGCAGCCGGGCCGCCTCGACGTTGCTGGTGCGCGCAACGACCATCAACGCGGTCTGGCCGTCCAGGTTCGGAGACTCGACGTCCGCGCCGGCGTCCAGCAGCCTCTCGATCACCTCGACGTTGCCGACGACAGCGGCCTCCGACATCGGCGTGGCGCCGTAGTCGTTGGTCTTCGTCGGGTCAGCGCCCGCTTCGATGAGCCGGGCGACCAGTTCCACGTCGTCGTGGTGCACGGCCCAGTGCAGCGCCGTCGTTCCGTCCGGCGCCGGGGTGTTGACGTCGATACCCTCTTCGATCAGCCGGGTCGCCGCGACCCGGTCACGCGACTCGACGGCCTCCACCAGCGAGGCCAGGCCTGCCTGGCCCGAGGCGAGGGACTGCCCGACGAAGACGAACGCAACGGCCGCGAGGGATGTCCTGACGCGCATGTCAGAGCTCGGACAGCTCGCCCGTGCTATCTCCCACCGAATCCATCGGAATGCCGGCCCGCCTCACGAGCGTCAGCATCAGGTTTGCCAGCGGCGTCTGGTCCGGATACACCAGGTGCTGGTTGCCCTTGAGCGCGCCGTTGCCGCCCCCGACAACGGCCGACGGGAGCGGGGACTCATCGTGGGCGTTGCTGTTGGACATGTTGCTCCCGTAGAGCAGGATCGCATGATCGAGCATGGAGCCGTCTCCGTCGGGCATGGCGGCGAGCCTGGCGACGAACCTGGCGAAGACCTCGCTGTGATAGGTCTGGATCCGCGCCAGCCGGTCCATCAAGGTCCTGTCGTTCTTGTGATGCGAGAGCGGGTGGAAGGCGTCCGAGACGCCGATGTGGTTGTAGGTCTGGTTGCTGCCTTCGGCCGCCATCATCATCGAGAAGACACGCGTCAGGTTGGCCTGGTAGGCCAGCGCGACCAGATCGAACATCAGGTTGATGTGCTCGTCGAAGGCGTCGGGCGCGCCCGCCGGAGCCTCTGGAAGGTCCAGAGCCGACAGGTCCCGTTCTTCCATCTTCTGGACGCGCCGCTCGATCTCGCGGACCGTCTCCAGGTAGTCGTCGAGCATCGCGCGGTCCGCCGCGCCCAGGCGGCTTTTCAGGGCCGCCGACTCCTCGGACACGACGTCCAGAATGCTCGAGTACTGCCGCGCGATCGTGGCCCGCTCCTCGGGCGTGTCGCCCTGGCCGAAGAGCCGTTGAAAGAGATTGCGCGGGTTGGCTTCCATCGGCAGCGGCGTGGTCGGCGTTCGGAACGACACGGTCCCCGAGTAGCTGCAGCCATAGTTGCGATCGCATCCGCCTCCGGTCCGGCGCGACTCGGTCGCGACCTCGAGCGAGGGGAAAGGCGTGTCCTGGCCCAGGTGCTCCGCAGCCATCTGATCGATGGTGACGCCGCCACGAGGCTCCTGGCTGGCCGCGGGCGTGACGCAGCTCAACCAGGTGCCCGGCTGCACGGCATGCACCGGCGGCAGCATCGCGGCCCGATTGGCCAGTCCGCTCACGATCGTCAACTGATGCCTGAACGGCTCGAGCCCCTGGAGTATGGGTGTCATCTCGAAGTGAGAGCCTGTGGCGGCGGGTGTCCACCGATCCATCACGGCCCCGTGGGGGAAATAGACGAAGCCCATCCGAAGCCTCGGAGCCGCGGCGGTCTGGGCCAGCGCCGTGCCGGCCGGAATCATCGCTTCCAGCAAGGGAAGACTGACCGCGGCCCCCATTCCGCGGAGGAACGTCCGGCGTGGCAGGTGCTTCTTCGTTATGAACATGGTCTCTCCCCTGTGAGGTCTCACGCAGAGTGACGTTCACCACCGCCCATGTTGGATTAGACCCTATCGCACGTGGTTCGCGACCGCACCGTCCGGGCCGCTGTCGCTTTCCGTGATCTGCTTCATCAGAAACGGCTGGCTCCTGACGATGCCCGACACGATGGCGGAGAGACGATAGTCATCCGCGGCCGCGCTGCGGACGATATGCCGCACGACGGGCATGTCGTAGTACTCGACTGGTCGTCCCAGCGCGTACATCAGGAGCTTCTCGGTCATCGTCCTTACGAACAGCTCCGGACTCCCGGCCAGGGCCCGGCGAAGATCACCAGGCCCGTCGACCAGCGTGCCATCGACGAGTCGGCCGGACGCATCGATGCGGGTCCCGGCGTAGCGGTCCACCTCCCGCCACTGTCCGACTCCGTCGAAGTTCTCGAGCGCGAAGCCCAGCGGATCGATCACCGCGTGGCAGGAGCTGCACGCCGGATTCGCGCGGTGGACCTCCAGCCGTTCCCGGACCGTCAGGGCCTGTTCACCTTCCACCGTCTCCGGGAACGCTTCCACGTCCGGCGGGGGCGTCGGCGGGGGTGTCCCCATGAGCCGCTCGAGGATCCAGGCCCCCCTCAATACCGGTGTCGTGCGGTTGGGATAGGACGTGATCATGAGGACACCGCCCTTACCCAGCAGGCCCCAGCGGTTGGAGTCGGCCAGGGTCACCCGGCGGAATCGAGTCCCCCGGACGTTCGGAATCCCATAGTGGAGCGCGAGACGCTCGTTGAGAAAGGTGTGGTCCGCGGTCAGCAGATCCACGACGCTGCGGTCCTCGTCGATGATGCTCTGGATGAACAGCTCCAGCTCGCGGTGAAACGCGAGCTTCAAGCTCCCGTCGAAGCCGGGGAAGACGATCGGATCCGGATCGAACTGGTCCATCGCGCCCAGGTTCAACCATTGAAACGCGAAGTTCGACACCAGAGCGCTCGAGCGTGGGTCGGCAAGCATGCGCTCCACCTGTGCATCCAGCACCGTGGGATCGCCGAGCCGGTCCTGCACGGCGAGGTCGACCAGCGCGTCGTCCGGCCCCTGGCTCCACAGAAAGAACGACAGCCGGGATGCCAGCTCGAGGTCGCTGAGGGGGTAGATGTCCCCGACGGCGATCCCGTCTGAGTTCTCCGGCAGCAGCTCGGTCCGGTACAGGAACTTGGGACTGGCCAGGATGAGCATCAGGGCGCTCTGGATGCCGGCGTCGAAGTCTTCGGTCCTCCGGGTGTCCCGGAAGAACGCCAGCGGCGCCACCATGTCGCCCTCCGTGACAGGACGTCGAAAGGCCCGCCGCGCAATGCCGGACAGAATCTCGGTCGCGCAGGCCAGTTCCTCGTCTTCGGTCGCCCGATCGGAGGGACGACACGTGAGGATGCGGCGGCGGCTCGGGGTGTCGCTCACGCCAGCCGTGTTGAGCGGTCCGGTGATCTGGAGGCTTCTCACGCCTGGAATCCGGTCCATGCCGCCGCCCGGCTCGAAGGGCTGGAGGACCACGTCGGATTCCCCGAAACCGCGGGAGACGAACGTGACCCCGACTCTGTGGGGTCCAGCGTCAAGATTCAGGCGGACGTTCTTGAATCGATCGTTGATCGCTCCGACAGCGGGAGCCTGGTTCTGATCCACGTTCCGAAGATCCGGTTCACCGCCCAGTTCGTCTTCGAAGACCCTGACGCCGTCGATCGTGATGATGACGCGATGGCGATACTCGAGACCCTGTACGTAGCCCGCCGTGGCCAGATTCCCGAGGTCGAATACGTACTCGCCGTCGGCCGGGAACAGATGTTCGATCAACATCCCGCCTCGGGTGCCGAGCGGCAACCCCTCGACGTGGTGCCCCTGGTCGGTGCCCGGAGCAGCGGTGTAGGTCACGCCGACAGCCCGGGCCGACGGATTGCCCACCGCCTGACTGCTCACCAGGCGCGCGGCCGAGATGTACTGGTCCAGGAACGATGGGGACACTTTCAGAACGTTCGCGATGTTCTCGAAACCGTCTGCGACATCGTCCACGGGCAGGAGCGCGCTGGCGTCCACCCTCAGCCCGAGAAGGTCCTCGACGGCGTTGGCGTACTCGGCGCGATTCAGCCGATGCAGCGCCACCCGTCCCAGCGTCGGGCTGTCGGCCGCGGCCCGATCCAGCGACGTCTCCAGCCATGACACGAACGAGTCTACGGCTGCCGGGGCCGGCCGGCGCGCCCCGGGTGGGGGCATCATGCCCGCACGGAGCTTCCGCACCGCCTCCTCCCAGATCTCCGCCTCGTCGCCGACACCGGCCAGGTCCATCGTGTCGAACATGAGGTCCGCGGTCCTGGCGCGCTGATTGTGGCAGGTCACGCAGTACTGATCGAGAAGCGCCCGGTGCTCGGCAGGGGAGGCAGCCGCCAGCCCGGAGCCGCCGTCCTGCGGTGGCGTCGCTGTCAGCGCCGCCGCCGCCAGTGCGGTCACGGCGTAACCCAGGGTCGCAGCCACGAACACCGTGCGCGGTGCTGTCCCGTGCGCCTTCGTGGTCCTCATCATGCTTCTGCTGTGCTGCTACACGATCCTGCCCAGCTCCCGGGCGTGTCCCCACAGGCCGGGATAGACGCTGGCCATGAACTGTGTGGGATCGCCCCAGCGGGCGTCGAACTCCTTCGTCGGTTCCGCGGCCTGCATGTCCCGGGCGCTGTATCCCATCCGCATCATGTCCACGAGGCGTTCCATGACAGTGGACAGCATCTCGAACTGCGCCTGCAGGTCGGCGCGCGTCTGGACCGGGCCGGTGCCGGGAACGATGCGTGTGTCCGCGTCTGCCAGTGCCAGGAGATCTCCGGCCGCGTCTCGCATACCGCCGATCCAGCCATGCGTGGAGTAATCCAGGATCGGATAGCGACCGACCGACACCACGTCGCCGGCCATCAGGATATTGGGCTCGGGAAAGAAGACGTAGATGTCGCCGTCAGTGTGGGCCTGGAACAGGTGCCCATACTCGATCTGCTGGTGGCCGAACGACATCTTCCGGGGGCTTTCATGTGTGTAGAAGGTGCGGTTCGGAAGCGCCTCCGGAGCCCGCCGCGGATAGACCTCGTCCTCCCATTGGACACGGATCTCGGTCCCCATCCACAGCCTGGTGTTTTCCTGCGCAACGATCGTGACGCCGGCACGCCCAAGCGCATCGTTCGATCCCGTGTGCTCCAGGTGCCAGTGCGTGTTGAAAAGGGCCTGGACCGGGCCAGCCGTGGGCTGTTCGGCGACGATGCCGAGAAGCTCGGCCGACCGTTCGGCAAGTCCACCATCGACAAGCAGTGTGCCTTCCGGTCCGTTCACTGCCAGGATGTTGCCGCCCGCACCGGAAATCAACACGAAGCTGTCGGCGAGAGCCCTTGCCACGATCGCAGTGGAGAGCTGCTGCCGAGGCGCGCCAAGTACTCGAGACGAAAGGGACAGACCCGTTGCCCCGGCCAGCATGCGCCTCAAGAAATCCCGGCGATCTGACGGAAACAACACCCCCACATTCTATACAAGACCGACCTCGCCTGACACCGGTTCCGACATCGTCACTCCGTGGTATATCGTCCGTACCCACGGGAGTGCCAACGATGAGAAACAGATCGGCGCGCAAGACCGGGCTGGGACTGCTGGCGGCGTTGTTCGCGATCCTGGCGATCGTGCACCCGGCCGCGGCGCTCGACGCCGACTACTGGCGGGGCGGGTGGCGCACGCCGCTCGGCGACGAGCCGCACATCTACGAGTTCGTGATCCGCGGCGACCGGGTGACCGGCGTGTACTGCCGCAACTGCTCGGATGCCACCACGGTCGGCTTCATCGACGGCACGTGGGACGAGCAGGCCGGCATCGACTTCACGGTCACCTTCGCCAACCCGGACGGCACCATCGCGTCGGTGGACGACCAGCGGGCAATGCTCGTCGACGGGCGCATGATCGTGACGGGCGTCGCCGCCGCGCCGGCCGGGCGCTCCGCTGGCTTGACGCTCGTCAAGGACCCGCGCGGAGCCGACCCGGGCGGGGCACCGGCCTATCACCTGCCGCCGGGCACGCCGCCGGCGCTTCCTGCGGCACGTCGGGGCGGTGGTCCAGGCGACGGTGGTGGCGGCGGCGGTGGCGGTCGTGGTTTCGGCGGCGCCGCAGCCTACTGGCAGGCCGGGCCGTTCAAGACGCCGCTGCAGCCCTCGGACGTCGTCGGCACCTGGATCGCGTCGTTCGGCCTGGGCATGAACAGGCAGCTCTTCACCATTCTCCTGGTGGGCGACGAGCTGCGCGGCGTGGTGTGCGGCCGCTGCGACAACCCCTACACGCTCGGCGCCATGGAGAACGTCACCATCATCGGCGACACGCTGTACTTCGACATCGTGCACCAGGACTGGGGCGAGGTGGACCCGCCGACCTTCGATCGGCACATCATGGCGCAGCTCGTGCAGAACGAGATGCTCGCCGCCATCCTCCCGAACGACTTCGTGCTCGATCCCGCCAATCCGCCCGCGCGGCCGGCGGGACGCGGCTTCACGCTCGTCGGGCCGATCGCGCCGGAGGCGACCGGAGGGAACACCTCGGAGGGCATCGACGTCTGGGGAGCGGGAACCGGCTCCACCGTCGAGCCGCCGCCCGGCAGGACGCCGATCGTACCGGTGAGCCCCGGTCGGTAGGCGCGCGTCCTGTTGGCTGCTCCGGCGGCGCGCCAGATCGTGCATCGCTATCACGACGGGACGAAGCACCACTTCCAGCGGTTCGCGCGCTCGCTCGGGTACCTCGACTGGGCGTCGCAGCCGCACCCGTTTCGCGGGTTTGCCGATGCGCCGGTCTGTTCCCTGTATCCGACGCCAGGCGTGGCGTCAGACGGATACGTCCCCCGTGGTGTGACCTTCGACGAGGCATGCCTGCGGCTGGTGACGCCCTGTCCGGTGAGTGCCGCCGCCCTCGGCGACATGCTGCGGCACGCGCTGGGCCTCTCGGCCTGGAAGCGATTCGGCGCGGCGCGGTGGGCCCTGCGGGTGAACCCGTCGAGCGGAAACCTCCATCCCACCGAGGCGTACGTCATCGCCGGACCCGCATCCGGACTCGCCGAGCGGCCGGCGGTGTATCACTACGCGGCCGATCGCCACGCCGTCGAGGTGCGCTGTGTCTTCGATGAGGCTGTCTGGGATCGCGCGTTCGGCGGACGCCGCGACGTCCTTCTCCTTGCGCTGACGTCCATTCACTGGCGAGAGGCGTGGAAGTATGGCGAACGGGCCTTCCGCTACTGCCAGCACGACCTCGGACACGCAAGTGCGGCCGTGTCGATTGCCGCCGGGCTCGTCGGGTGGCGGGCCGCGCTGATGCCGGCGTGGTCACACCGTGCGATCGCGGCGGCAACGGGCATCGATCGCGAGCAGGACTTCGTCGAGGCCGAACGCGAAGAGCCTGGCTGCATGATCGCCGTGGCCGCCGGCGAGCCGCCCGATTGCAGTCAAGGGGATGTGGGACACCTCGTTGACGGCGTCGCACGCGGCCGGTGGTCGGGCCGCGCGAGTCAGCTCGGCGAGGATCACATCACGTGGTCCTTTATCGACGAGGTCGCCCGGGCCACCGAGGATCCGGGGCGCTCGGCAGCGGCGGCGACCCTGCCGCCCGAGCACGACCGATACGCCCGACGCGACCGTCGGATCGACGCGCGTGCGCTCCTGCTGCGGCGTCGAAGCGCCGTCGCCTTCGACGGGCACTCGACGATCGACCGCGCCACGTTCGTCGACATGCTCTCGCGCGCGCTCCCCGACGACAGCGCGCCCTGGACCGGCGCATGGTGGACGCCGCGCGTGCACCTCGCCATCTTCGTCCACCGCGTCGAGCACATCCCTCCGGGGGTGTACATGCTGCTCCGCGATCCGGACGCCCTCACCCGGTTGCGAGCGGCCTGCCGCTCCGATTTCCTGTGGGACGCTGCCGACGAGACGCTGCCGCTGTGGCGCCTCGCGCAGGGCGATGTCCGCGCGATCGCGGCTCGCCTCAGTTGCGACCAGGCCATCGCGGCCGACGGGTTCTTCAGCCTCGGGATGGTGGCCGACTTCGACGCCAGCCTGGAGACGTTCGGGCCCTCCTTCTACCGTCACCTGTTCTGGGAGACGGGCATGGTGGGACAGGTGCTGTATCTCGAAGCCGAGGCCGCCGGTGTGCGCGCAACCGGGATTGGCTGCTTCTTCGATGACCCCGTGCACGACCTGCTCGGCCTGCGGGGGCACGCGTTCCAGAGTCTGTACCACTTCACGGTCGGCCGGCCGGTCGAGGACACACGTCTGACAACCGAGCCAGGATATCCCTGGGAGCACGTCGAGCGATGATCGTGCGGGGCTAGTCCCCTGGAAACGTGATGACTCACATGATTCCCGGGCATCCCGGCGCGCTGCGTTGCTCCTCCCTCACATATGGCCGATATTCTCGGTCGTCGCGCCTTGCGAGCCGGGCGCCGCGCTCCGGGACTCATGCAAGCCATCACGTTTCCAGGGGACTAGCCGACAGCGGCCCCCTGCCAGGTGAACGGCGCGTAGTGCCCGTTGTTCCGCCCGCTCACGTCGTCCCACTCGAGCCCGAGCGCGTGGACGTGGCTCTTCGACGCGCGGCACAGCGCGAGGCGGTCGTTGGCCGGATGGCCCGTGTTGTCGACGTGGAGCGGCTCGGTCACCTCGGGATTGACGCCCATCGCGCCTTCGGCGCTCAAGTCGACGAGTCGGGATGCGGAGACCGCCCAGGTGACGCCGGTCCGCTCGAAGCGAATCGGCGCGGCCTCGACGCCGAGAAACGCGCCCACGAGGCCGGACAGGACCGCCATGGGCCCGCCGGCCGATCCGCTCACGATCGCCGTCACGGCGTCGCGCTCCTCGGCCGTCGCGCGCTCGTCGACGATCACGCCGACCGACCAGTTGCCCTTGGCCATCTCTTCCGGAGTCCGTCCGAGCACGATGAACCCGAGTCCGTCGAGCGACACGCGGCCGAAGCGTCCGCGCTCGACCTGAAAGGCCATCGCGAACGTACAGGCTCCCTTGGATGGCGGAGCCATCATCTGGCCCAGGATGCATGGACACACGAAGTCGCAGCTGCACGTTTCGTAGTACTGACCCGCAAGCGTCCAGTTGGGCGTCGTCATGTGACTCCTCCAGCGAATTCTTATACCACGTGCGCCAGGTCACCGGCGCCGCTCCACCCACTCCGGCGTCACTGCGTGAGCATCCAGGCCCCGAACGCCATGAGCAGCAGGCCGCTCACGTGGGTGCCGTGTCGCCCGAGCAGCCCCAGCTTCTCGAGGCCCACGAACAGGGTGAGCGCCGCGATGACCGCCAGGTTCATCACGCCGCCGACGAAGAGCAGCAGCATCAGCGCCCAGCAGCAGCCGAGGCAGTAGAGGCCGTGCCCGCTCCCCATCCGCCAGGAGCCCCGCCAGCCATCTCGCCATCGAGCCATCAGAAATCCCAGCGGGGACTGACAGGCGCGCAAGCATGCCTGCTTGAGAGGGGTCAGTTGGTAGACGCCGGCCGCGAGCAGGAGCGCCGCGCCCAGCTTGGGACTCGACAACTCCATCATGGGCGAGAGGAGGAGCGCGCCACCGAGCGCCCGCTGGAGCGCGGTGGCGAGCACGCTGAACAGGACCCAAACGGTCAGATATCCGGCGGCCATGGCGTAGATACGGCCCGTGGCGGCAGGGCCGTACCGCCGGCGCGCCGCCGACCCGTAGAGCAGGATCGCCGGGGCCGCGGACGGCACCATCATGCCGGTCATCATGACGGCCCACATGAGCCACAGCAGGAGCAGGCGCGGCGCGTCCCACGAGGACGTCATCATCCAGCTGCTGGCACCGGTCATGGGTCCGTACATGTCGCGAGCCATCACGACGATCCATGCCCACGAGGCGGCGGGAACGGCCACGAGCAGGATGGCCATCGTGGCCCGGTTCGAGCCGAGGGTGGCCTCGATCGACGTCGGTTCGCTTGGCCGGGAGGACATAACTGACCAGAGACCGCCTCAGAAGAGCATGCGCACGCCGAGAAAGAGCACGGACGGCGCGAGCAGGCACCCGACGCCGGTATAGAACGTCGCGGTCATGGCCCCGTACGGCACGAGCTTCGGATCGGTGGCCGCCAGTCCGCCCGCCACGCCGCTGGTCGTGCCCATCAGGCCCCCGTAGATGAGGGCGGCGTGCGGGCTGTTCAGGCCGATGCTGGATGCGACCAGCGGCGTGCCCACCATGACCATGACGGACTTGGTGAGCCCGGCCGCCACGCTCAGCGCGACGACGTCGCTGCCGGCCCCGAGCGCCGTGCCGGTGACGGGGCCGACGATGTAGGTGGCCGCGCCCGCGCCGATGGTCGTGATGGCGACCGGGTCCGAGTAGCCGAACAGGACGGCCACGACGGCGCCGACGACGAACGACAGGACGACGCCGATGACGATCGAGAGGGCTCCCACGAGCCCGGCGTTCTTGAGCGCCTGCAGATCGGCGCCGAACGCGGTCGCCACGATCGCGAAGTCCCGGAACATGGCGCCGCCCATCAGCCCGACGCCGGCGAGCAGGGGGAAATCCGCGGCGCCCCGGCTGCCCCCGGTGGCGACTCCGCCGTACCACGCTACCACCAGGCCGAGGGTGATCGCGATGGCCGAGCCGTGGACGCGGCCCCGCGTCAGCCTGCCGGAGATCAGATACGAGAGCCAGACCAGGGCGCCGACGAACACGAAGGCCGTGATCAGCTCGTTGGCGGCGATCACCCCCGTCAGCACGTCACGAATCATCGCGAGTTCCCTGCCCGAGGCGGGCGAGCACCGGAATCATCGCGAAGCTGGCGATCACGGCGGCGGCCCCGGCGATGATGGCCATCCACCCGCCGGAGAGCGCGCCCACCACGTTCTGTCGCGCCGCCATGGCGACGACGATCGGGATGTACATCGCGCTCCAGAACCCGACCCCGGTTTCCGTGATCGGGCTGAGCGTGAGCTTTCGGGACTCGAGGTTGGACAGCAGCACGAGCAGGAGCATGGCCACGCCCACGCCGCCGACGTTGGCCTGGACGCCCATGACCTCCCCGAGCAGATCGCCCACGAACATGCCGATCAGCATGCAGAGCGACAGCAGCGCGACGCCGTAAATCACCATGGTGGCTGTGGGTACTCCTCACCGCCCGTGGCGATGCAGGAGCGGCCGGAGAGATTCTGGCCCATCTCGAGCCGATTGGGGGCCGCGGGGCGTCCCCAGTTCGCGGATGCGCGCCCCAGGGCGACGACCACTGACCTATCGCTCGCTGCGTTGACCACCCCCATCGATCATGGTAATTTGCGCGCATCGCTGGCGCGTGCGCGGTGGTGTGCTACGCGTACGCGCGGTTGCCCGTGTGCGCCCGACGGTCCGCGGTACCACCACTACGTCTTCGAGCTCTACGCGTTGAGCTCGATGCTGGACCTTCCTACCGACGCCACGCGCGCGCAACTGCTCGATGCCATGCAGGACGTCATCGTCGGCAAGTCCGCGTACTTCGGCCGTTTCCGTCAGTAGGGCGTCCGCGCCCCGTCGTCCCTTCGCCGGAGAATCGGCCATGACCAGTCGCACCCGTTACGGACTTCTCGCCCTGGCCGCGCTCGGGCTCGCGGCCTCGGGCTACGCGCTCTACGTGCACTACCAGCTCCTGACCGACCCGGGCTATGCGAGCCTGTGCGACATCAGCGAGACCGTGTCGT